>Ga0209452_1000021_pt1 | contig 180327 bp, 147 predicted proteins | sample WorMetimpBELIZE1_FD_187388 | JGI IMG/M metagenome (GOLD analysis project Ga0209452, IMG submission 187388) | Marine gutless worms symbiont microbial communities from Max Planck institute for Marine Microbiology, Germany - Olavius imperfectus... | ecosystem: Host-associated > Annelida >... | reverse complement strand
AGTTGTTGTATAGGCGCGCCGCATCGCTATAATGCCAAGCATCGACATCGCGTTGATAACCTTACACAATGCCAGTGTGATGGAATTGGTAGACATGACGGATTCAAAACTGATAGTGTCTAACAATTACGTTGTCGTAAGTCATTGAAAGGTATAGCACCTTTTGACTTTAACAAGCTAAAAATTGCTTGCAAAGATTTGCAAAGTTTTCAAGCTTCGCAAATTGTAAAATTTGATGCCAGAGTGATGAAATTGGTAGACATGACGGATTCAAAATCCGTTGCTAGAAATAGCGTGCCGGTTCAAGTCCGGCCTCTGGTACCATTCTTCAAATTCTTTGCAAAGCGATTAGCTTGAAAAAACCGACCTTTGAGTCGGTTTTTTTTGTAATTAATCATATAGATTGCCATCATTAGCCACGACCATTATTTAATGTTAATTAAATATGTAACTTTCGCCCTTTCCCCACCAATAAAAGCTCTAGACTAACCATATTAGATTGTCTAACCTGTAAATACTCGACGGAATTGAGAGCAACTCAACAGTCTTCTTCAGAAATTTTTAATGAGTTGCACCCCATTTTTAAGGATACCAATGAGTAAGCATCAAGCAAGTTTTGCAAAGCTTGGATATCTTTACCAAGTAAGGTACGCACTATTAAAGGCTCTGGAAGAATCAGATGCGTATTACATCAAACTTGAAGCATTAGACGATGTCGAAATCGATACGTCTTCTGAAAAACAGTTATTACAACTAAAGCACCATGTAAAGAAGACCAATGTTTCAGATAAATCTCCGGATTTATGGAAGACTTTGGGTATCTGGTGCGGGCAACTTCTAGACCAAGACATTGATACTGATGAAATTAAATTTTATTTAATTACTACTTCAAGTATCAACAATAATTCTGCTGCTTTTTACATACAGAAAGAAAAAAGAGATATTAGAAAAGCTATAGAGAATTTGAATTTGGCCGCTCAATCAATCGATAACAAAGCTATTACCACCTACGTCGAAAATTATAAAAAGCTAACTGATGCACAAAAGGAATCTTTATTTGCGCGAATTTTTATAGTACCCAATGAAGGAAATGCAGATGAGCTTACGATCAAAATTAAAAATAGATTAGAACTCAGTGTTGACCCAAAGTTTGTAGAACAACTGTATGAAAAACTCGAGGGGTGGTGGTTCAACAAAGTCGTAGAAATGCTAATTCAAAAAACAAACAAGATTTGGAGAGATGAAGTCAGAACTACCGTTCTGAGTTACTCATATGATTATCACCCCGACTCTTTACCAATTGATTTTTCAGATGTCTCATTAGAGAAAGATCAAATTGATAGCTTTATGGATCATCAATTTGTAAAGCAGCTAGAGATTATTGGTGTAGGCATAGAACGCATCAACCTTGCAATTTTAGATTATTACAAAGCTTTTAATCAAAGAACTCAATGGATTACAGAGGATCTTTTAGTCGAATATGACATTTCCAAATATGAGGGCAAGCTACTTGATGAATGGAAGAGGTTCAAGTTGGCAGTAATAGACGAATTAGGTGAAAATGGCGAAAATGAATTAAAAAAAGCAGGAAGAAAAATATTTAACTGGGCCGAAACAAAAGCAGATATCAGAATAAGGCCAAGAGTAGCTGATAAGTTCATCATGACTGGTAGCTACCATATTTTATCTAATAAAAAGCCTACAATATTTGGGTGGCATCCTAAATTTGAAGACAGGATTAAAGCGTTACTCAACATGGAAGAAAGTCAAAGTGGAACAGTCAGTTGAAACCCAAAACCTTTTAAACCCTGCTTTTTGTGGTTTAATCGTCGCGAACATAATAGACAGTTATAATTCAAAAGCAAAGCAACATATTCCTTTCTATTTGCTATACCCTTTAACAACAATGGTTCTGCATAAAAATACAAGAATCAGAATTCCATCAAGAGCATCAGCCAAAATTCATACATGGATACAAGAGAACGAGCAAATTAAAATTGGTCTCGCAGAACGTTCTAAAAGTATGGTTCCATTTATATCTGATTCCATTTTGTTCATGGCAGAACAAGATGTAATTTCTGGTCATGACAATATTGGTTTGGTTATAAAGAACAAAAGAACACTAAACAAAATCAATAAAATGTCAGATTTTATGGCTGGCTATTCAGTAAGTTCCAAAGTTATTGGAGCAATCAGTGGAAATTTTAATGGCCCCATTTCATTAATGGCGATACTTGGTTTGAGATTATAAATGCAAATAAAAAATATCATACTCTATAACCACAAAGGCGACCGAAGAATCGTGCCTTTTAAGTTAGGGAAGTTAAACATAATTACGGGCAAATCAAGGACAGGTAAATCTGCGGTTATTAGTATTATTGACTACTGCATGGGGCGTTCAACGTTTAACGTTTTCGATGGTGTAAACCGGGATGTTGTAAGTTGGTATGGTGTGACATATCAGCTCTCAGGCAAGCAAATGTTTGTCGCAAAAAAACCACCAAAAAATAATGGCTATTCAAATTCTGAGGCTTTTTTGCTCATTGGTGATAATATTGCCCCGCCAAATTATGAGGACTTGAAAAATAACACTAATGACGACGCAGTTAGATTTGAGCTCGAAAAATCTTTAGGGTTTGATGAAAACCTCAACCTGAGAACTGAGGGAAGAGAAGACTCTTATCAAGCCAATCTAAAGCATTCAAAAAGCTTTTTGTTCCAAGAGCAAGGGGAAATTGCTGATAAGAAAAATCTTTTCCATCGCCAAGATGAACCTTTTATGGACCAAGCCATAAAAGACACTTTCCCTTATTTTCTGGGAGCGATGAAAAGTGATCGACTTAGTAAATTAAAATCTTTACGCAGCAAACAAAAAGAACTCAGAAAGTCAGAAGCAGAGTTCCGTCAATCTCAGGATATTACGAGTAACAGTAATACAAAAGCATACCAGCTTATATGTGAAGCCCAAAATTTAGGATTGCTTCATGCAGAGGAAGTATCAAAAGATTTTAGTTTAAGTAAACTCCTAAACCTCCTGAAAAAATGTTTGAATTGGACTCCAGAAGAAGTAAATTTACAAACCAATGACGAACTTCATAAATTACAGTTAGAACTCTCAGAGTACGAACAAGAGCAAACTGAATATAAAGAAAAATTAAACCAAACGCGCTTATTCCAGAAACATTACAGTGCTCATTCTAACAATCTACTTGAACATAAAAATAGACTTTCTCCAATCGGCCTATTCAATCCTGGAAGTGAATTTTCTTGCCCAATTTGCGGTTCTTCAAAAGAAAGTGACGAAGCTACTTTTGAAAATTTGACAATCGCACTTTCAGAAGTTAACCAGCAACTTGATAATATTTCGGCGAGCACTCCTAAGCTAAAGAATTACATTAATGAATTATCATCTGAAGAGAATCACATTGCTGATCTGATTGAAGAAACAAAAAGTAAGATTCAATCACTTGTTAGACAGCGTAAAGAAAGTAAGTTGGCAAGTGATAGGAACACTTACATCGCTAGGGTCATCGGCAGGATATCGCTTTTTTTAGAGAGTGTAGAGCAGATTGATGACAAGTCTGAATTAGCTTTACAGATTGATGAACTAAAGCATGAAATCAATATTCTCAGCCAAGAACTAGATTCGGAAAGTGTGAAGGATAAAGTGACTTCAGCTTTGAATATCGTAAGTAGATATATGGGAGGATTTGCAGAGAAGCTTAATTTAGAGTATTCGAACTATCCGTATCGTTTGGATTTATCAAAATTAACGGTAGTAGCAGATAGACCTCATGGTCCAATACCAATGCATAGACAAGGTAGTGGCGAAAACTGGCTTGGTTGTCACGTTTCAGCTTTACTAGGTTTACATCAGTATTTTAGCGAAATTGATGCCCCTGTCCCATCCTTATTAGTAATTGACCAACCTTCACAAGTTTACTTCCCGGACCTTGCCATTTACAAAAAGCTTGAAGGCGAAATTGGCGAATACCAAGACATCGATCTCAGAGTAGTATCCAACTTGTTTAGAATATTCGCAGATTTCTGTAAGGACCCTAAGCACAATTTTCAAATTATTGTTACGGAACATGCAAACTTAGACGAACCTTGGTTCCAAGATTCACTAGTAGAAGATCCTTGGAGAGGCGAGCTTGCACTTATTCCCTACCATTGGCTAAATAATTCCAGTCAGAGGGAGGAGTAGACAATCGCTGTTATGTGTTTTTTTCATTGAAGGAGCTTTTGCCTAATACTTTGCAATAGATATATATACTCTATCCGCAACAACACTAGCTTACACTCTAGGCAGTTAAAACAAGGATGTTTGTGAATGCCAAGAAACAAAACCACTTTTATTGACCTGCTGGTAGAATTACCATGGTGGGTATCGGTAATGGTATCCGCCACGGCCTATGTGATGATGGCGTATGTGTTGCCATCCATTCAAACCGATAACCGAATCACTTCCATGGTGTTTAAAGCTTTTGTGATCCCTGCCCCTTATATCGCAGGCCTGATACTACTTGCAGCGCCCTTTGCGTTTTTAAATACTCGCCGTAAGGCTAAACAACTGGATACCCAGCGTAACATTCAAACCGTGCGTGATTTGCACTGGCGTAACTTTGAAGAATTGGTGGCCGAAGCCTATCGCAGGCAGGGTTACCGTGTAACTGAGGGCGGTTATGGTGCCGATGGCGGTATTGATTTAGAGCTTCGAAAGGACGGCCAGCTGACCTTAGTGCAATGCAAACAGTGGAAAACACAAAAGGTTGGCGTGAATGTGGTGCGGGAAATGTTTGGTGTACTAACTGCGCATCAGGCTAACCGGTTTATTATCATCAGTTCTGGCACCTATACTCAGCAAGCTATCGACTTTGCGGCAGGCAAACCTATCGAGCTTATTGATGGTACAAAACTATTGGCATTGTTAAACGATGTTCAGATTTTACCTCAGGTCACTATTGAAAAAACCAAGGTATGCCCAAAATGTTCTGGAGAGTTAGTAGAAAGAACGGCGAAACGCGGCCCTAATGCCGGCAATACGTTTTTGGGGTGTTCCAACTTTCCGAAATGCCGTTATACCGAATAAGTAAGGATAGAGATGAAAGACCTGGATGTTCATAAGAAAGTGGCCGTACTGATAGATGCCGATAACGCTCAGTTAGCCAAGCTATCTCCCATATTGGATGAGATATCAGCGCACGGTCATGTACTCATAAAACGGGCTTACGGTGATTGGTCGGCCGACACCTTGAAGAACTGGAAGAAGCCACTTAATGAACTGGCGATCCAGCCTATTCAACAGTTTGCCTACACCACCGGTAAGAACTCCACCGATGCATCGATGATTATTGATGCCATGGACTTACTGTATTCCGACCGCATTGATGCTTTTGCATTGGTTTCAAGTGATAGCGACTTTACCAAGCTAGCCTCTCGGTTACGTGAATCGGAAAAGTTTGTGTTTGGCGTAGGAGAGAAGAAAACTCCGGTATCGTTTCGTAACGCCTGTGACGACTTCATCTTCACCGAGAACTTAAGTGCTGAGCAGGTATCAAATAGTGATACACCAAAGGCGGATAACGCAATATCCACCAATGGTGCAGAAGAACTGATTCCTGTTTTATTTAAAGCATGGGAGCTGTATCAGAACGATGATGGTTGGGTTAACGTTGGTCCGGCGGGAAGCTTCTTAAAACGCACAAAACCAGATTTCGACCCTAGGACATATGGTTCAGCCAAAGTAACCGGCGTGGTTGCTGGCCTGTCAGCCATATTCGAAATGACTAAGTTGAAAGGAAAAGGGGCGACAAATGGAATCTTCTATCGCCCCAAGATTGCAACGTCCTAATCAATTTCCCAAGGCGGCAGATCATCTATTTTTAAAGCTTGTCGCCTTTTTACTATTCTGCGTTTCGGTGATATATCCTTTGAGTCGATTTAGTTGTTTCGCGAACACCTGCGCCGTTTTGATAGTTATTAAACGCTTCGTGAGCCTCTTCTAAACTGTCAAAACCTTTATAATCATTTCCCGAAAACTGATGTATTTGCTCTTCAGTTTCCTTCCATGATAGATATACCCCGGAGTTAAGACCCACAAATACGACAAAAGCCGCTCTTCTGGAATTGCCTACTCGATTAATAATACTTAAGTCTCTGGCCACTTTAATCTCCGGTAGATAATGGCGCTAACTATTAATTATGCTTTACAGTTTTTGACTTGGCCGGTTTAGTCGCTGGATATTTGAATAAAAAAAACCTTTAACGCTTGCCAATAATGTAAAAAATTACCCTCCCATATCTGATACATATCGGTTGCCTGTTCAATAGGAAAAACGCCAAAAAGGTTTTGAAATACGCCTGCTTGGAAATCAAAGTCGAGGTCTTTGGCTAACTCTACATAAGGGCCGCTCCCTACGTAAGCGAAGTCTGTGATGTAGCACAGATGCCAAGCATTATTTTGCCGTTCCAGTCTAATTTCGACAGGATGAAAACCACCGTTCTCGGCAGAGTAAGTCGGGTCACGAAAGTTGATAGTCACACTATCACCCGAAATCCCCTCTTCGTTGAGCATAACCGTTATTGCCTTAGTAAACTTGTGAGTAACAGGCAAAGCTAACCCTTCGCGAAGAATGCGCATAATTTGGTTCCTTGATGTTAATTTGAAATAGGTTGGCTTTTTGTCGAAGCCAGTCGCGTAAAAAGCTAATTTAGTTGTATAGGCAGCGTTAAGTTGCTTGTAGAAACAAAGCGTGATGGTTTGCCATTTAGCCTTTGACTGCTGAACCACGGAAAGAGAAAGGGCGATACTGATTATCACCCTTTCAGCGGTTCTACTTTTATTGACTTTTTGGCCCTGCCTTTTTAAGAACAGCTGGTTTGAGTAGAGCGCTATCAAGCTCACCTTTTTCAATCGCCTGTATAACGGTATCGATAATCTCAGGTAGCTTGGCTTTATCGCCAACGTCTATCGCAGGTTTACCTTTTTGAAGTTCAATAGGTTTATTACCTACTTTTATTTCAAGATAGTAGTATTCGTCGCTATCGTAATACCACGGTCGAACAGTGGTGGGTCTGCGCTGAATGATGATTTCACCTGTTTCAGGGTTCTTAACTTTCTTTTCCTTAAACGCCTCAAAACGTTTGTTGTCGATTAGGCATTGCGCCATCTCTTTTTGTTGCTCTAGTCTCTCAATAAGCTTTAAACGCTTACCGATAACGGGAGGCTTAGGCTCAATTTTAGGGCGAGCGATGACCTTGAGCGAACTCAATACGGATGTAGACATAGTATTTACCTCTATGGGTTAGTGAGGGCGAATAAAGCCCGGTTGGGGTTTTGCTTGCTTACGTTGGTTTTCATCTGCCAATAAGTTGATGGCAAAATCTCGAATTGATGCGTTAGGGCGAAATTTGGTGCGGCGCGCTAAGATGGCAAAGTCACCTGGCGTTAGGTATTTCAGTTGAAGCAGCGTTTCACTTTCTGACTCGCTTAGCCTTTTAACTCTTGTTACCTGTTTATACAGCTCTAGCACTTGCACTGAAGTTAAGTACTGACAATCAAGCTTGAAGTCGAAACGACGCAATACCGCTTTATCTAGTTTGGTGGCAAAGTTTGTAGCAGCAAACAAGGGCTGCGTGAAACACTCTATTTGCGTTAGAAACTCGTTAACGAACTGAAGTTCATGTTGAGCATTTAGACCTTCACGAGCACTGAGTAAGCTGTCAACTTCATCAAGAAGGATAACCTGCTCTTCTGTGTGTGCGCGCTGGAAGAGTTCAGCAATTTTCCGTTCGCTTTCACCCACCCATTTACTTAATACGTCCGAGCATTTAATCCGCAAGAGCTTCCTATTGTTTAACTCAGCAAGATAATGAGCATAGGCGGTTTTACCTGTACCTGGCGGACCTGAAATTAACGTTCGACTAGGTAGATTGTGCTTAAGTGCATAAGTAATATCATCAAGGTAGACTTGTGGTTGCTTGATGTTGAGGTAGCTTACATCAAACGGAATTTCGCCCTTGTAGTTGAGCTTGTCTTGCCACTGCTCTGTCGCTCTGAGAGAGTACTCGACGACATCGTTTACCACAGCCTCTGCATCGACGTTCTTCGCTTTGATGGTATGCGCAATGTGAGTTGCATTTGCCACTATCGCAGGCGTGATATTCTCTACCTGACTAATTTGCTTTCGAACAACAAGAGACAAACCCAAACCACGAAAGTAGGAGCGCGTAACGCTTTCTATTTCTTCAGGTTTCAATGACGGTACATCAATAGCGAGCTTGAACCTTCTGATAAAGCTGACTTCAAGGCTCTGCACATAATTGGTTATCCAAATACAAGGGATATCGTTTTGCTCAATGAAACGCTGTAGGTGCTCTTTACTATACTGGCTATCAGCATTTTCAAATAAGCCCTCACACTCGTCGACTAACAACATAGCGTTAGATTTATTAGTGAGTAATGAGTTGAGCAAAGAAAGATAACGAAGCCTGTCCTTGTTAGGGAAACGACTGTTAAATTCATCATCGGCATAGTTGCTAGCTAGTGCCGTAGAGCGGATTTCATAGAGCGTTCTGCCACAACTTTTCGCTAAAGCGAGAGATAATTCCGTTTTGCCGGTTCCAGAGTCACCGTACAGCAATACACTTGTACCCACGCTTCTGGCTTGCGTAGCAGCATTTAAGTATCGCGTTAAAAGCTCTGTATTTACATGCGGAAAATCCTTGAGCCCAAATACAGCGTTAGGAGACGGGTGAAGCAGCGGCTCGACCAGCATTTCTCTGGAAGTTATTTTTTCAGTAAGTAACTTACGGATAAGCGCCTTAGGTATTTCGCCAAAATCATACGACGAAAAATCCACATCCGGTAAGAAACCATATTGATTTAATCGCGCTGTAGCGTGAATAAACTGCTCGTCATTAACGCCTGTAATGTCTTTAATAATTTCATTCAGAGACAAATGACTAGCCTGTAAATGCACGGATGAAGCTAACGCCCTCAACCACTGATTTATTTGAGAAAGTAAAGCGAACTGAACAAGCGAATCGGTTTGTTTCGGTAAATCCATTAGGCTTCTGATGAAACTACAGTTGTCTAGAAACGTTTTAGTAACCTTAGGTTGCCTATCACTTATAGTTAAGCACGCTTTATAGTTGACGCTTTCATTTCTGTCTTTGAAAAACGGTACTCTAGAAACACTGCTTCCGCGCAGATTAGACGCAAGGCTTTTACTAAGTACATCGGTATCAACTGATGGCAAATATCGAAGTAACCGCTTGCTCCACTCACACGCCAGATAATGCAACTCACCAGACTTTCTTAATACTTTATGAGACATATAGACCTCACAATTTGTAGGAAAGTAAAGAGGCAGCTTGTTGCATGACCTTTTCACTGCGTTTGTCATACATGATCGTAGTACTGATATCTGCATGCCCAGCCATCTGTCGAACGGTATTTAAATCGACATTCTGCTCGAGTAAACGTGTGATGAAAGTACGCCGAAGGTCATGTGGTGACACGCCCTCTATGCCAATGGCGGACAAAGATTTACGAATTAGTGAATAAACAGCACATGAAGACAAGTGAGTATCATGTTTAATACTCCCACCTCTCGCTACTCTATGGAACAAATAACCTTTGTGTTTACCACGTAGCACTATCCATTCGTTTAGCGCGTCATGCGTCCACTCCGGTAAGTGAACGGTACGGCTCTTGTTCCCCTTTCCTTTTCTCACGATAAGCGCCGAGCCTGCTACATAGTCTTGAAGTAATAGCGCAACTAGCTCACTTCGTCGTAGCCCCGTTCCTAGAAGTGTTGCCAATACAGCATAATTGCGGATACCGAGTACGGACGTATTTTGCTTCAAATGTGCGAATAGCGTTTGAACCTGCTTAACCGAAAGCGGCTTACCGTCATGCGCGCCGTGGCTCACTTTGCTGATAGCACGGAGCTGAACTAATTGCATTTCAGGCGCCATACCTGACATAACGGCAACGCCTACAATACTGCGTATTGCTGTCATTGCTCTGTTTATAGACCGTGTTGACCAGCCATTAGCAATAAGCAATGCTTTGATATGACTAGCCTGCTGAAAGTCTATCTTGTGGTACATCATCTCACGCTTTTTTTCGGGCCAACGTAGCAAATCGGCGATACTATTTAGCTGTGAAGCAATAGAGCGCTGACTATTAGGCGCAAGTCGACCTAAATACAGCGCATAGGGGCATGCTGCATTCATAAAATGCTCCGATATTTAGTTTAAAAGTATTGAAATAGAATGGAATTGCTGTGAAAAGCTGAATATATGATAGCGAGGCTTTGTGAGAGGTTATACGGCTGTTTTGTACCAGTGTAGTGAAGCTAAGGTACGCAGGCACCTTAGCTTTTAAAGTTTATTGTTATTGCTTCAAGAAGGTTTCAATGAACTCCTTTTGGGTACATCGCCCCCTCTTACTAACCCACTTACGAAAAGGGCTGCAAAAGTGCTTGAGGTACTTGATAGAGGGTCCATAATCCCAGCTGTATTCCCCGGAATGAATATCTATTCGATGACGAGCCATCAACCTTCTCAGCTTTCTCCGCTCATTATCACTTTGCTGAGCAGCAATAACTTGATGAGCACCCAAGTTCTTAATACAGTTTAGTAATCTGAAGTCTAACTGAGTCGATGTAAATAACTTATCGAGGTCGTAGATAAACAAATTGTCGAGAGCTATATGCTTATCAACTAGTGAAATCAGCTCCTCCCAACAGGTTGCATTCTTCAGTTTTACTTTCTTCTCGATGCGGGTGCAAGGCTTGTTTAGACTGGGTGCACTCGGTCTGCCAGACCTCAAGAGTTTTTCGTTTCGGCTGTACGCTGTGACTCTGACTGCGGACCGCAAACTTCCGATACCTACTCCTGTTAGTGATCCATTTTCAACATAAAACGCACTTTTTTTGCTTCCGCGTAGCTCAACGCCAATTGACCCAAGCGGGCGAAAGAAATCAGTCGCTAGATGAAACATTGATATACTGAACAAGGGAGTGAAGCCTTGCCTCTTATTACATTTTCGGGTGAGATATTTAAACCAGAAACGAGCAACGTCATAGTGATATCTGGTTAGCGGAAAACCTTTCAACTGAATTAGAAGCTTTTCATCGATAGAGTATCTGTAACCAGTGCTTATAACTAAACAAGGTGTTTCAGTGTTTACCTTTCCATATTGAAATTCTTTGCACAGCGGCAGAATTACACTCTGCTGGTAACTTCTAGAGCGCTTCATGATGGCGTATGGTGAACAATGGTTCTTGAACGAAAGCTTTTCCACACATTTGAACAAAGATTGCTCAAATTGGGCCAAGTTTTCATTTGATAGCCCGGTCACTAAAATGTTTAGGGCGTCTATGTCGACATTGATTGTATTTCCGCGCATATTAAAGTTCCTCCTCTGATTTTTCCAGTTCTATGAGGCAATTCTCGAGGTCTTCAATTAGCGCTTGCACTAGCTCTTCGTCGTCAATTAGCGTAAATATTATTTTTGCAATTGCTTTTTCATCTTTGATCGTTAGCGCTTCTTTCAACCGAGAGAAGTCAACATCCTTAGTTGGCCCACTTTTGGGGGCATCAACAGTTTCGCTAATACATTGTTCAACAAATTTCTTTGTGACGCTTTCCGGTGAGGGCTCAGATTTTATTTTCAGATTTTTACAGACCTTACGCCATACTCGACACCTGACATCAACATTGAGTTTACGCATTGCTAATAGTGATGAATTGGAATACTTACCAACAGGTAGAGATAAGCTTAAAGCTATCTCACCTGCTTTTGCGTGTTCAAACAGCATTGAGTAACTTATACTTGGAAAGGTTTCAGTACAGAAACTTTTGAAGTTTGGGAAGCCAATAACATTATAAGCCTGATTGATGTAAAGGGTTGTAACACTTTCTGCAAAATCGCAGTGTGAATCATTTATAAGATCGACTAGCTCGTAAATTTTATCTTCATTTAATAAACTCATTATAATCTCCGTAACAAATTAATTGACTATCAGCGACACAAAGTTGCCGCTCACGGAGGAATTAGAAAAAACGACAGCGATCTGCATAAAAAATAAATAAAAAGGTAGAACAATTAGGAATATCATAAAAATTAAAAAATATAAGATTACTAATCAAAGCCTTACACCATTACCTAGAAGTAAATCCTGAGCTCAGGATTAGTAAACACCCTCATAAATTTGAATTACACAACTGCGAATTAATGATAATCGACAAAAAATTACCTAGAACATCAATTCCATTATCAAAATGTACTCTATTAAGCACGCTGCACAGTCATACTAAGATTATTGTGGCCTATCACTCATAACGAAGCATTGGCTTGATTTACTTCTTTTAAGACAAAGTAATAAACGTATTTCTCAAAGTTATGTACCAAAGGATGTTAACTCTGATGTTCTGCCGTGCATGAACAGCCTTGCCTGGAATAGCAATTTTCTTTACTGGGGCACCACAGAAAGTCATATAAAGTATCAATTGGCCAAGTTAGATATATCTTTTCTCTTTAGCTCAAATAGCGATAGTAACCGATGGTGATAATCCATAGAGTCGTAGGTCTTAGTAGAGGTACTAGCACAAGTTCACTAATTGCGGCCTAGTTAAAACATCGACATCGACTCACCCGTGGTTTATAATTTAGTGAAAATAATTAAATTTATAAACCCTTGGGAGATTGACTATGTTTTCAGAACGTTTGATGCGAGCTCGTAAAGCTGCAGGTATGTCTATGAACGCTCTGGGCATTGCAATTGGTGTATCTGCTAATGCTATTAAGAAGTACGAACATGGCGAAGCAATGCCGTCATCAGGGAAACTTTATAAACTCGCAAAGACTTTAGGAGTCCGCTCAGAATACTTTTTTCGACCAACAAAAGTGGCGTTGGGACATGTTGAGTACCGAAAACGTTCTAACACCCCACAGAAAACTCTCGACCGTATAAATGGCGATGTTCTAGATCAAGCTGAATTATGGACTGAATTGCTAGACCTTTTTCCAGATTCTGTCCGTCCGATAAGTAAATTTACTCTACCAAATAATTTACCCGAGACAGTTGATTCTGAAGAAGCAATTGAATCTATTGCTGAACAAATGCGGAAAGAGTGGCAGTTAGGTCTTAACCCTATTCCTGATATGATCGACTGCCTTGAGTCTCGAGGTATTATGGTTATCTGTACCGATGTCAATGTAGGTAATAAGTTTGATGGATTAGCCGGCCAGATCAATGGGTCACCGGTTATTGTTGTATCAACAACACAACCTGGAGATCGACAGCGGTTTACACTAGCTCATGAGCTAGGTCACTTAGTGTTGCACGGTCGATTACCTGATACAATCGACGAAGAGAAAGCATGCAACCACTTTGCAGGTGCCTTTTTACTACCTTTGATAGCAATCAAACAACACCTTGGCACATATCGGCAGGCTCTTGAGCCGCGTGAGCTATTTATGCTTAAGCAAGAGTTTGGCATCAGTATGATGGGCATTTTGGTTCGTGCGGGTCAGGCAAACGTAATTTCATCATCTTTGCAAAAGCAATATTATATGAAATTCAATAAGCTCAAATGGCGTACACGAGAACCAGGCACGGCCTACCCTCAAGAAACAACATTTCTTTACAAACAGCTCGTCTATCGAGCGTTAGCGGAAGATTACATCACAGAATCAAAAGCTGCTGAATTTTTAAAAATGCCACTTTCAGCATTCCACAAAGAACGTAAGCTAGGAATGGCTGATGCAATTACTAATTAGTGACGCAAACATCCTAATTGATATGGAAGAAGGGGAACTTCTGCCACAAATGTTCCAACTTCCTTATAGCTTCTCCATCCCCGATATCTTGTTTTACGAAGAACTAGAGCAAGAACACAACCACTTAATTGAGCTGGGTTTGAGACTTGATGAACTTGAGGGTGAGTTAGTAAGTTATAGCTTAGCGCTTGTTGAGCAATATCGAAAACCTAGCCGCAATGATTGTTTTGCGCTTGCGTTGGCGAAACATCATCAGTGCCCACTTCTTACAGGAGACAAAGATTTACGAGCCGCAGCAGAAAATGAAGCTGTTGTTGTCATGGGCACAGTGTGGCTTTTAAAACAACTTGTAATACTACAGCTTATAACAGGAGACGAAGCGAGGAACTCATTAACTCTAATGAAAAATGCTGGCCGCAGGCTGCCATGGCGTAGAGCTGAAGAGTATATTTTAGAAGCAGAACAGCAAATATTGAACGAACATACACTTGAGCCATGAGTATCAGGAACTATACCGTTGCTTTAAATACAACCACGCCTTCTGTACCCAGCCTCCCAAGCCTTGAAGCGCTGAGTAAGTAGCTCTTTGGTTTTTAAGCCTCGTGCGAGTGCGCGTTTACTTTTTACTCTTTCTCCTTTATTTTCGAACGTTACTCCGGATAGCTCCTGCTCAAACATACTAGGTACGACATGACTGTAGTGTTGCTCTATCATCGCAATGCTAGTACCGCATTGTCGAGCAAGTACATCAACTCTTAAAGTTCGGCTAAGTAATTGCCAAGTTATGTAAGTATGGCGCAGCGAATAGAGTGTTCTAGGTCCATCTGGGCTGGTCTTCAGCTCTGCTTCTTCTAATGCTGATACAAAGGTTCTACCTAGTTCGTTGGTACTTGATCCGTCAGCTAATACAAATATTTTGTCGGACGGTCGGCGATTAGGAAAACGATCCATTAAATTCATTAGGGGAAAGACAAACTCATCTTTGCACACGACAGTTCTGGTGCCAGTATGTTTCGTGGTCTTGCTTTTTCGTACTTTAATTTTAAAAATCACTTGGTGCTCTTGTCTCGTCATTGATATGTCAGCCCAAGTCAGTTCTTCCATTTCAGTGCCGGGCCGAATACCTGTGTTGACGACTACGTCAGCATAATCTAGTAAGAGTTCCCTTATTTGCCTGGTCTTTTCCTTACGGCTGTTGTCTCTCATACTTTCGAGAGTTTCTACGACCTTCTCATATTCAACTTCGCTGAAAGCAGCACGTCTAGCCCCCTGCTCTCCTTTGTTACTTAATACTGGCACCTGAACTGGCAACATCCATTGGTTTTCAACCGCAGCTTTAAACACCATTTGTAGCGCAGCGTTATGATTTAGCAGAGTGGATTTGTTAAGAACCTTACCAGCCTTTTGTATTCGCCAAATGTCGAATTCTTTGAGCTTGTCTTGGTCAATAGAAGTGATATACGTGCGGTCAAAAAATGGAATATGATATTTTTTCAAAGCCCCTATGTAGTCTTTGTAGCTAACTTTTCCACCGCCGTGCGCAAGCTCATGTTCCATAGCTAGAATACTCTTCGCAGCTACATCGCGAAAACGCTTGCTTGTTGTGAGAGTTCCTGTTTCCGCTTTTATTTTCCACTCCATACGTAGCAATCTAGCCGCTGCTACAGCTTCTTCTTTATCAACTTGTTTAGTTGACTTGCAGTGCCATTTCCCGAAAAGCTGAAAACGGGCGTACCATTTTTTGCTGTTATCTTGCAGGAAAACGTAGAGCGTGTCGTCGATGTCGTGTCTTGCTAACTGCTTAGCCATAAATACTCATTTGCAAAGAAAAAATAATGCGCTTACTCCGAGTATATATGGCTTAGTGACAATAGCTACCTGTTTTATAGAGATATTTTTAGATTATGTTAATACACATTAACGTGACCTATCGCTTCTTTAGCTATTTGGTGTCACGACAATCTTCTAGACCATTCTCAACCTCTATGGTTGTATGTGACAATTCAAATTCATCCAAAGCATTCGCTATGCTTTCTTTCAACATTAGGTATTCAGCTTTCGACTCAAATTGACTAACGATGTGAACTGTCGCGACATGATGCTCACCATCTAGTGACCAGATATGCAGGTGATGCAGATTGCTAACAGCATCAAGTTCAAGCAATTTATCAGTCACGTTTTGTAAAAGGTCGTTGTCTGGTGACGCCTGAAAAAACAGTTTTACGGTGCTGATAAGATTTCGGATAACGTTGAACAGAATGAAAAGCGTAAATCCGATAGAAAGAACCGGATCCAGAACAGGCCAGTCTTTGAACTGCATAACAATAGCGACAATGAGTACCGCTACCCAACCTAAAACGTCTTCGAGTAAATGCCAGTTCAGAACTTTTTCATTCAGCGATTTACCACCTTGTAATTTATACGCGGCGAAGCCGTTGACCAGTACGCCAAGAATAGCCAGTGCAATCATGCCTTCTGTTTCTGGCATCTCTGGATTACTCAGCCGTGGCACTGCCTCATAAAGGACCCAGGCAGAACCAACGATTAAAACAATGCCGTTTATCAGCGCCCCGAGTAAGCTCAGCCGCCTCTTGCCATTGCGTTAAAAACTCACTCATTGTTCTCTCCTTTAAGACAATGTTAATCAATCGCCGATTCAATTAATGGCTTTATGGATTGCTGCGTATTTGTATCTCAACCATCGGTGCATGGAACATTACATTCTGTGCTGTATCATGATGCCTGAGCCTGAAGCACTTGGTTGATACGTGACGAAACAAGTCAGTGCTAAGAGAATGAATTATTTAAGGTGATGCGGGTATTACTTCTCATCAATACTGATGTCTCTTGCTTTAGTGTAAGCTTCCCAACCTTCTTTTGCTGCATAAGGTACAATGAGCAATGCCGCCACAGGATCAGCCCACCACCAACCAAACCAATTTACCAATAGCAAACCGGCAAGGACAACGATCGTTTGGTATAAGCAGATAAAGGTATCTTTAGCATCGGCGAGTAACGCCGGGCTATCCAGCTTGCGGCCATATTTTCTTTTGAAATGAATCAAAATCGGGTTGATAAGCAAGGAAGTAACTAAAATGATTAACCCCATAGTGCTCCAGCTTGACGTTTGCTGACTAAGAAGTTTTGTAACGGAATCATAAGATATAAATATGCAGACCAAAGTAAATGATACGGCAATCACGTAGAGAGTGATTTTCTTCCGTCTATTTACTTGTTTTTTATCAATTCCCTTAAGTTCGCCGTGTAGACGCCAGCCTAGCGTGGTAGCGCTTAACACCTCTATTGTACTGTCCAATGCCCACCCTATGAGCGCTGAACTATTAGCAATTATTCCTGCGATTAAAGCTACTATGACTTCAATTGCATCATAGATGACATTTAATATTTGAAGCGTTCTGGCCTTTTTTAAATCACTTTTTCTTGTTGGTTCCATGTTTTACCTTTTATATATTCCATCCAATAAAATCTTCATATTTTTTCGCACTCGTTCTATACTTGTTTCTTTAGAAGTCAAGTAAGCTAATTACGCCATTTCCAAAACTTGCCTGAGTACAGATAAGCACTGCGTACATGGGGTCCATTGTGACCAGGTTTTATAAAAGGGGCCTACCACATTTTCCAGACAACATTTACTAAAAAGGAAAAGAAATGACATTTGCTTGCGGGCTTGCAGACAAATGTTTAATTCTATTCATCACGCGCTTTATCTGAACGTAAGTATTTCCACAACGCAGCCACTGCCCCGATTAGGACCATCACTACCAGTAGCCAGATCAAACCCATACCTATCATCATTTCAACCCCCATCGTCTCTCCCATACAATTCATCATGATTTATGTACTCCCTAATTGAACCACCCGCATTTATGTAAACCGGCAAAGCCATAATGACGTCAAATTGAACCATCATAGGCCTTAGAGTGCAGTACCCTTAGACTAGAGGTAGGCGGGCACTCTTGGCTCCAATTTTTCCATAGGTTTTTGCGTTCGCTTTTTGTTGACAAAGACTTGGCTCATTGAGCTTATTAGGTAGCCAAGCACGAAAACCTAAAAAGCCATATAAACAGTGCCAAGGTAGTATGAGCAGTCTCTTGCCATTGCGTTAAAAACTCACTCATTGTTCCCACGTTTTTGGCGATGTTAATCCATCCCTGATTCAATTAATGGCTTTATGGATTGTTGCGTATTTGTACTTTAACTATTGGTGCGGGGATCATTTGGCAAGGCCTGACTTTCCTAGACACTTTCTATGTCCTTAAAATACTGCCTGTCATATTCTGTTGGTGACGTGCTTCCGTTGGCAGGATGAGGTGTTCCGGAAGACTATTACATTTGATGATTTTTACTATTACAACCTGATAAGTAAGCGGAAGAGATTTCTTGACATTGTTCGTAGGAATGAGGCCTGACTTTGCAAAGAATTTGCAAAGCTTCTCAATGTAAACATATACCCATGATTTCAATAAAGTAATGTATGCGCATTTATTTCAAAATCCACCGCCCGCGAGGGTGTGCCGGTTCAAGTCCGGCCTCTGGTACCATCCATTTATTCTTTGCACACAATAAACCGACCTTAGAGTCGGTTTTTTTGTACCTTAATTTGTTGAAATTAAGGTAGTGGCTTTAACCTTTCGATTCGCTCACTTCCAGTTTGATAGCTTCAAAAGACTTTTTAAGGTCATCTATAAACTCTAAAGTACCTATGCCCCATTGATTACTAAGCACATACGTTTTGCCATCATGGAAATAGTACTCTCCTGTATTGCAAAAATACCGTGCAGTTCTAGGATGCCTACCACCTGGATCATCTTTCATAATCAATTGATGCAATTCAGCTTCGCTCAACTCTCCATCAAATATTTCAAATAGTTTTTTCTTCTTTATTGAAGAATTGTCAGCGACTGTTTGTACTTCAATAGGTGTATGACCTTTTTCAATGATACTCGAAACTACTTTGTGGATGAGGCGCCTTTTATTAAGTGCGCTATAAAGAGATTCTGATGTTTGAAGATCAAATTTCGTCAGGTCTCTATTTTGAGATCTGGCGGCTCGTTCTTGCTGCTTTTTCTCTCGAACACGAACTTGATAGTCTGCCGTTTCAGGCACGGGTATAACCGTTTGGACATCAAGAAGTAAATTTGAGCCATCGAGGTATGGGTGCATTCGAACGCAACGAATATCGAGGCCAAAGTCATTTAACCATATAACGGTCGTAGTTAACTCTTTTGAAAACTCTGCTGATGCCAGTACTATTTTGACTTCCTGAGCAAACTCGTCTTCGTCAGGCTCATCCCATCCTAAGAATGACAGTAATCCCTCCTCGGCGTCTGTTTCTAATCCACGAGAATCGATGTACTTTTGGTAAATTTGTACAAGACGACTGAATGTAAGGGTAGAAATCATTGAAGCATATCTGAGTGCTTGGAGCTCCATATGACCGCCATCTTCAGTTCTCTTTAGCTCTATGACAACAAGATGCCCAGACTTGTTAACTCCCAACAGATCGATTCGTCTATTGCTTCCTTCCCAATCTCCAAACTCCTCAGCAACAACTAGTGTATCAGGGCTGATTACCTCGACTTGATCCCGCAACATTGCTTGCAGGTGTTGACGCTCAAGGATTCCATGTTTGTCGAAGGTCGTTCGTTCGATATATTCAAGTTTTCCATCGTTCAGTTTAAGAATTGCCATTTTCACTCATCTCCTGCACGAACAATGGAAATGCTGTTCGCATTATATTTGTAGTTTCTGATGTCATCATTTTGCAGAATATTAACGACTTCTTTAATCACACTTAATGGTAAAAAGAACCACTCTTTAGGCTTTACCATGTTGCCAAAACGGTCAGGAATCTGGATGTCAGCTTGAGCTTCTCGAAAGAATGTGTGAAGTAGCTTTTCGGTGGCCTGAAGATTCATATTATAAAGCGTGAACTCTGCAACGACCTCCACGTCCGCAAGAAGGTAGGTAGCGTCCTTAGCGGCGTTCGCGACTCTTTTCTTAACATCTGAGGTCGTCACGCCAATTTTATGAAGGTAATCACGATGTTTGACTATCGAAGGTTCTTCAGATTTTGAGCGCAGTACGTAAACAATACCTGTTTTGTAGAGTGGGGAGTCCTCTTCAATGAATAACGGCCCTGAATCTTTTGGGACAATTGCTCTGGCTGATTTGTCTTTGTATAGCGCGGCACCGAATGACCGAAGCAGCAAGTTACTTTCCATGCCATTCGAATAAACTACGCGCATACGCGCATTATGATGGCCTTTACGACGCTCATGTTTCTCACCCATCTCAGCAACATAAGCAATTAAACCAGCTAAGATAAATGCTTGGCCTTTTTGTATCTCGGCGATACCTTTGATGCCTGAAGTCTCTAATGTACCTTCGTCTAGTTCCTTTTGAATTCTCACGAACAAAGGCTTAAACGAGTCAAAGTCCATACATTTTTTTCGAGTTGCCATGTCTGCACTTGCAGTCTGGCTTTTTGTTCCGACGGTCACATGCTTTAAATTGAAAATATCGTCATCATCGGCAAGTAAGTCACTGGACAGGACATCATCAATTGTTAATTCAGTTTTTTTTTCACCAGACGATTTAGTGCCTAGTAAGCCCTGCGTATCAAATGGTTCCAGAGCATCTAGAGCTTCGGGCGTTGAACGAAGCTTAGACAATCGTGCAGCCAGTTTAGCCTCATGAATGTTAATGGCTTCAATATCAGGTTCTCTGTCATTCAACTCGATGAAGCTTTTAAGTTCTTCAAATGTCTCATAGTAAATCGCGTAGTGACTCAGCTTTTTTGACTTTGTCACAGAAACTTCGAGTAAACCCAATGGGTCATCGTTAAATACGTCATCTAATGTCCGTTTAGCCATACTCTTTCCTTATGCTCTCATCTGTTCACGCTTTTTGTTCTTCAGCCACTCGAGAGCTTCTCCGAGTCGTCTCTCAAGTGCGATATCACTCTCAAAGCTTGGTGGGCGTCCATTGTCACGCGCGAACTCTTGGATTCTCGGCCACAAGGCTAGAGCCTCTTCTTCGGTCATTTTTATTTTTTGCGTTGATGCAACACCATGCACTTTCTGAAGTAGCTCAGAAGTTAGCCCCTTACTAAGTACTTCATAGGCATGACCGAATGGATTGACACTGTCAATCAGATCAACTGACAGGTCATTGATGTTAATAAACTTGCGAACAAGTCCAACGAAGCTGCTACTCCCAGCCTGTTGCTCATCTTCATCATCTGAAGCATTCTCATTGTTTCCAACAGACGCCATCGCCATCGTTGCAGCTACCCGTTGCCTTATCGCTTCAACGTCTTCTTCAGATTCATTCGGATATTTTTCTTCAATTACCCGACGAACATAAACATCCTGAACGAGTTCTCCCGGCATATCTTCATTAGCCATAGCCTTAATGACATCAGAGTTCTGGCAAACAGCTGCGACCAACTCATCCATTTCTTGCTCAATAATCTGTTTGGCTCTTTCTGACTTAGGCTCTTTGAGATCTTTTACGCCAATAACAATTTCGCCAGTATTAGGATCTTGTTCACCCTTACCAATAGAATCGTCACTGGACTTAGGAACGAACTTGAACTTAGGTGCAAGGGCCTGTTCCATTGCCAGAGATACAGAGATTGCTTTGAGCATTTGGTTGACCGCATTGACTACCAATTCGTCGTCAGCTCGAGGCTCTGCTATTAAGTTTGTAAATGTTGCCGTTGGTTTGCCTTCATGGTCACGGGTGACTCTACCTATGATCTGGATTATTTCGGTCAATGAACCTCTGTAACCCACGGTAATTGCATGTTCAGCGGGAGGCCAGTCAAATCCCTCTTTTGCCATACCGAGTGCAATGATTACGTCGACTCGCTCTTGTTGTTTTTTGTCGCGTAAAAACTCTTGCAGCTTACTTCTGAACTCTGGGTCATCCTCTACGAGATTGGCAACAATCAATGTACGTCCATCCTTTGTTACAACTGGATAGAAGTTTGTTTCTTCCTCGACGTCTTGCATGTCGCCGATTATATCGATGATCGCATCGACTTCGTCATGCTTACTACCTGCCGTTTCAGGGCTCATTCGATGTGGAATATGGATGATTGTCTTCTTGGACAGATCGAACACTTTTGGAAGTGCCTGTAAATAGCTTCCATCCAGTGCACTGTAAAAGCTGTAGTTGATCTTAAGCGTTTTCAGGTGCTTATAGGCTGCCATCTGCTCCCAGTATGTATAAGACACGTGGGTAAACCGCGCTTCGTCTTCAACAGACATTATGGCCATGTCATCACCTCGGAAATAACTTCCGGTCATAGCGATGACATGAGCTTCATCTCGTTGTAATACACAACGAAGTAACTCTCCCAACTTACTTTCTTCACTGGAACTGGAGTGATGAAATTCATCAATAGCGAGAACACAGCCGTCGAATACTTCTTCGCCAGCTTCTTGGAATGCGAATCGTAATGTCGCATGAGTACATACTAGAGCGACATCATCACTCTCAAGAAAAGCTAATAACTTCTTAACTTTGCTTCTTGCTCCTGCTCCATGGTCTGCGCCAGGGCTGCATAGATCCCATTCTGGTTTTACTTTCCAGTTTGCAAAAAAACCATGACTAACTAAATCTGTATCTGCAAAACTTGATCCTATAGAAACCTCTGGAACTGCAACGATTACTTTTTTACAACCTTGATTTTTCAGCTTATCCAACCCAAGAAACATTAATGCACGAGACTTACCTGAGGCAGGAGGTGACTTTATAAGAAGATATTGCGCTTCGCGTTTGTCGAATACTCGTCTCTGCATCGGGCGCATACCCATTGGATCTGACTCAATAGGTTTACGGATTTCTTCAAGATCGATTCTGACTGCTGTTACTTTTTTACTTGTCATTTTACTCTCCATCAGCCAGTTTCACGTACAAATCGAATAGAAATATGAGTCTCTCAGTATCTGATTGAAAGCTCTTTTCTCTGAATAGAGATTCAATTAATACGTCGTTCTCGATATGGGCCTGCCTTAAGTCCTCGGGCATTTTTTCCCTCTCATATAGCTCTGCAATACTTTTGGGGAAGTGGCTTTCTCGAACTAATAGAATATTTCTTGCAGAGACCTCTAATTTTTCTTTATCAAGTTTGCTCAAACTTGGAAAAGGAAATGTGTTCCATCCCAAAGTATTCGAGTAACTAAAACGCTCTTCTAGTCTTACGCAAACTGCACCAATCCAAACCCGATGCATTGTTGAAACTATTATGCTAAGTGCCCACAAAGGTGCATCGTAGATTACATAACACTTATTATTCACAATTTCGTTTTTAGTGAGGACTGTAGCAGGCAAGTAATCTCGATTCTCTGAAGATATTGCTGCAACCGCGATAGCCAGCTCTGAATGTTTGTGCCTGATTTCACCAAACTGATAAGGCTTTGAAGCCGATTCCCGCGTTTGCTTTTTGGAACTAGCCAAACGCATTTCCTTTACAGCGGTCACCCTCTCTGAAATGAAAGGGTGTTCTCCTAATTTGGCGACTTCATCGTCTTCAATCCACATGCAATACCGAACTAGGTTTTTAATTAATTCCTGTGAACCGATGTATCGGCGAATTATTTTTTTTAAATCTGGATATTCTTCAAGGGCCTTATCTCTTTCAGCCTCAGAAAGCAACAAGTACCCCCCGTCCACAGGTTTACTTCCAAAATCCATTTGCGGCAAGGAACCTGACATTGGCCTCGATGATTTGCTGACAAAAATGTTAGGACCATCGATTAGGTAACCGTTAATATTTTTTGCTTCAATGGCCTTTTCATCACAATATAAAACCTTTCTTTTAGACGAAAGCTTTGTTATTCCAACTATTACACAGGTTACACCAGCATTATTTGCCGCGTTATTCTTCCATTTGAAAGAGGTGTGAGCAAAGCTTATTTCCAATCCCAAATCGAAAATCAGTGGCCATAAAATAGGCACATGCCCACCTTGCACTATTGAATTAGTCGCCACGAATGCAGATGCAGAATTGTGCTTTAAAGAATAATTTGCAGCTTTTAAAAACCAAGCACAAACATAGTCCAGGGTCTTATAGCTTTTTACAAATTCAGCGAATACGAGCTCCATATCTTCTTTCTGGTCTTTTTTCATCCATGTAGAGCCTAAATATGGAGGATTACCAACGATAAAAACCTCTATATCTTCATTAACATCACAAAAACTATCCCAGCACACTCTCAATGCGTTATTACAAATAATATTCCCTGAATCCCTTAGTGGTAATGCAGGTATTTCATTGCCGAAAGCAGCTATAAATCTAGCATTCTGTTGATACTCGGCTATCCATAAAGCCAACTTCGCAGTCTCAGCTGCGAAATCCGCATATTCAATTCCGTAGAAGTTTGACAGCGAAATAACAGAGCTAAATCCGAATGCCAGTGATGCACCGCCTTCTAAGTCACGAAGCGCATCAAGAGCCTGCAACTCAAGTTTTCTCAGTTCACGGTAAGCAATTACAAGAAAATTTCCGCTCCCACACGCGGGGTCAAAAACGACAATCTTCGATAAACGCTCTAAGAAAGCATTAATCTGCTTTTTGGAATGTCTTGCCTTGAGCAATTCATCTCTAAGTTCGTTGAGGAATAGCGGCTCTAATGTTTTAAGAATATTGGGAACTGAAGTGTAGTGCATACCCAAATTGCCGCGCATCGTCGGGTCAACAATTGCTTGGATGCTTGATCCAAGAATGTCGGGATTAATATGTTTCCAATCCAGCGCCGCAGTTTCCAGAAGGTATCGATATGCTTTCGAGGTAAAGACTGGAATGAGAATTTCACCACTGAAAAGCCCACCGTTAACATATGGAAATTCCATTAGCCAAGAAGCGATATCTTTACGATAAGGCTCATCTAAATCTAAAACGCCAAAGATTTCGCTAATAACCTGGGTTGCATGCTCTCCATCACTACCCGCTCTGTTTTTTAGTGCTTTCGTAAAAATATCTTTCGGAAAAATGCCGGTATCTTCAGCAAACAAACAAAAGATTATCTGCGTCATGAAGTGGTTAAGTGCATGGCGTTTATCACCTTCCAGCCACTCAGGATTTCTCTCAATAAGTGCATCGTAGACTTTAGCCAGTTTACCTGTTGCCTTGATGTCGACTTCACTTTCTACTTCTCGACGAAAGCCTTCTTGCCCAGCCAATGGTAAAAACAGTTGAGGCTCATCTTTAATTTTATCAATCGTGCAGTCTGTCAGCTCGTCATACTTTCTATCGTAAACAAGAATGTGAGAGCCATCGTTAACTACCACCAGTCTGACTTTGGCTTTGAGTGTTTTATCGGACTTTTTAACCGCGTCGATAGTTGCGTTAAGTTGTCCTGGAGCACATGGGACATAATGAATTTTCTCGCGCCACAACAGCCCATTTTCAAATTCAGATGTATTTGCCTTACTTGTACCCAACCGTTTAAGCGTTGTTGAAGAACTGAACAAGGCAATGAGTTCTTTCCCGTACTCTTCTGGTGATAAATTCCTGCTCGCAAGCTCTTCAAGCCCGTTTTCTATATCGACGATGTTTAGTTTTTTAACTGCTGACATACATCTCTTCCTTGTTTAGTGCAGTGGCTCTGCAGCATTGTTATTCTTTGTATCTAATGTTTTTAGAAGCTGGGCCATTTCTCTATCTGGCCAAATGTAATCTTTCTGCCCTTTTACGCCGCACGGCCTGTGGCTTAAATCTGCGCTGTATCGGTACGGGCTGATATCCGCTACCGACATGTTCTTGTAATACAACCCATAATCTATTTCCTGAGCTACCTGATTCATCGTACCTTGTACCGAACGATTACAGGTTGTATCGAACGTAAGTGGTTGGTAGTTCGTCGCAGCGGCATTAACGAGCTCAGGTGGCATATCACTTTTCAACAAGGTGTTAATAAACACATCGTTAAAATGCCAATCGAGATTTGCGAAATCTTTCTTGGTCAGGCATGGAATAAACAAAGTAAAACGTGTTGCATCATGCACTGCAATCATGCATTGCCTTCTTTGGATGGTAATGAGGTTTGCATGCCAGTTGAGCCACTGCGCCTGAATACCTATAGCAGTCGCAGGTTGTTCTGCCACTTTCACTTTTTCAAGCAACTTGGCGTAAAGCTTCTTGGTGCAATGGAGGATCAATTACCACCTCCGCTTTCTTTAGTTTCATACCCCGGCGCAATCGCTAAGTTTTGCACATTGTTTAGCGTAAACCGGTTTTGTAGCCAAAGCTGGTATTCCGCACCTTTTAGCGTCCCGCGCTCGGTGCAGTCCACATTCCATCGTCTTAACAGATAACCAGCCATCGCCGCTCTTACGTTGATAAGCAGCTGCTCGTTTTGCATACCATAATCCATTTCTATCGCGGTAGGATGCTCAACATTCTTTGGATGTGGCACGAGTTGAAGCGGAATCAGTTGCTGCCATTCGGTATCTGCTTGGGCACTTTCTTCCTCGTTAGGCGCATCTTTAATCGTTACTTTGCTAATGCGCGTTAATACGAAGTCTCGGAAGCTTTGACTCTTTCGGTCAAAGGCGCGGACGTGCCAGCGTAGGCCATTGTCTACGATGGAGTGCGGTACAAGTTCTCTGGCATTCGAACCGCTAGAAAGTGACGTATAGATAACGCTAACCGCTTTGTTATTGAGAATGGCCTGTACAAGACGCGCAACAATAAAGATGTCGGGTACATTTAGAATGGACGGTGCTTCTACTGGGAAATGGATATCACCTATTGCATCAAACCCATCGGAGATATCGTTAGCGAGTTTGGTTAAGGTACGTCTTGCATCATGCTCAAACACAGGTTTGAACTGAGGTGTCTGGAAGTATCGCTTTTCTCGCGAATCGTAAGACAGGTTATTCGGTGCAAGATCTTTGTAAATACTGAAATCGCGCGAGCCTGCCGACAATCCGACCTGAAAACGATTAATTAAATCCTGACGGTAAATCGCACCTTTGAACAACAGGCAAAAGTCGATATAAGCAAGGCGTTGTTTTTGAGCAAAGCTGATGGAGTCGAGCATCGTCCCTGTGTACTTTTCTATACTTCAGTCCAGTGTGGTTCATTTTGAGACGGTTGTAAAGAAGATACATATTTAACTGCTCATAAATCGGCGCTTAAATTCCTTCTTTCTTGCTTCAGGTTCCACCTCTGTTAGTCCAGTGCAGCGATGCGCTGCATGCGCATCCCACCCAAACGGCCAGCGTTTAAATTCATGTTGATGACAGGCAGGACAAGAACGCTTATGTCCTACGTTGGAAACAGGCTGCTTTTTCTTTTTTGTGGGTTTAGGCTTTGTCGGTGGCTCTGCCGTTGCGCTGCTTAACGACTTAACTTTAGGTATCCAGATAGCATCGCCTTTCTCTGGGTCACCGAAACAGATGCGCTCCTGATCGGGCAAGCTTGCTACCCATGCGGCGCTGTAGGCGTCCACTCTGTCGTGCATCGGTCCAAGGCACATATTGTCTGCTTGCGACCAATCGTCGTCGGTTTTAGGCCAGCCAGTGTGTTGGGATATAGCAGACAGTTGCAATTCTGCCTGATTGCCTTTGCTTTTATGGATATTGGCGACACCTAAATGTTTAACTGTCGCGTATGGGTAGACTTCTATGCATTCGGCTACTTTGCTTAGCCGCTCGTTCAATGCGAAACCTAATAGCATAAATATTTGGTGGGCATGTGGCAGGTTTTGTATTGGCTTTTCAGCATGTAAGTGAGCAATAGCCTTTGCCTTAATGGCTTCGAAATCGTCTATTGATGGAGTGGTGTAACAGCTTATACCCGCCTTATCGAGCGCCTGCTCTGCGACTCTGCGTTCAAGACTATTATCTCTTGGCCGAAGCGGTGAATCGATACCTATTCGGATTGGGTTTAAATGGAATGCGTCGCATATCGTTTCTATGTAATTAGCGACATCGTTTGCAAATGCCTGATTCACCTTGTCATGCAATGTTAATGCGTTGCCCAAACCTCTCGGCGGCTTTATTTGATAATTGACTAATGGAAGCGGTATTAATCGCCCATTTTCTTTACTACAAATCACCAGTGGTAGGTACTTGCCTTTGGCACAAGCGACATCGATACCAATAAACACGTCCATGTTTATCTCACCTTATACTCTAAAGTTTAAATCACGCATTAAGACAATACTACACGATTGGAATTAATACCCAATCAAGGCATTACCTGAATTACTATGTCGAGGTTATTCAACAAGGATGTTTGATTATGGCAAGAAAAAACACGACGTTTACCGACCTTCTATTTCAAGCGCCATGGTGGGTTTCCGTGATAACGGCAGTTATTGTCTATGTCGCAATGGGCCAAGTGCTACCTTCTATCGAAACCAATAATCAGCTTATTGATATGGTGTTTAAAGCTCTTGCTGTCCCGGCACCTTTTTTCGCAGTGATTATTCTTTTTATTGCTCCATTCTCATTTTTTAATGCTCGTCGAAAAGCCAAGCAGTTAGATAGCCAGAAAAGCATCGAGACGATTCGACAACTTCATTGGCGCAACTTTGAAGAACTAGTGGCGGAAGCCTATCGCAGACAGGGTTACCGAGTGACAGAGGGTGGGTTTGGTGCCGACGGCGGTATAGATCTGGAATTGAGGAAAGGCGATGAACTCACACTAGTTCAATGCAAACAATGGCAAGTTCAAAAAGTCGGTGTAAATGTCGTGCGTGAAATGTTTGGTGTATTAACCGCCAGCAATGCAGACAAGGTTATTGTCATCTGTTCAGGCAAGTTCACCCAACAGGCAATAGATTTCGCATCTGACAAGCCTATTGAACTACTTTCTGGAAATGAACTATTGTCGCTCATTAAAGATGTCCAAGCAGAGCCTATTATAGAGCCGATCCAACAGGCATCATGTCCAAGTTGTGGCAGCGAATTAGTTGAACGACAAGCTAAGCGCGGCACCAACGCAGGCAATACTTTCTTGGGATGTTCCAGCTTTCCTAAGTGCCGATACACCGAATAGTTTTCTGTAAATTATCTGAAGCATACTGGCTCAATAGAAGACAAAGGTTTCAGCGGATATTAGAAGTTTTTTGATCCGCCGAAACCTTGCCCCTATGCTATTTAGCGCCTCCTAACTGGCCGCGCATACGACCAAGTAAATTCCTTATTAGGATCGTAGTCACTGCGACTTCTCTTCCTGAATGCGGCTTTAGCTTTCGCCTTCGTTTCATACTTTTTGATGTCATTTTTTGAGTAACCATCTAAGTATTTGAAAGCGGCTTCGTAACTTAAGTAAATACCCGGCTGAGCGCCAACGGCAAGAACATAATATGGGCCTTTATATTCGTGAGGCATTATCTGTATTCTCCATTTTAACAAGGCGCACCATTGCGCCTGTTATGGATTTACAGTTTTTAAATTTGCAGTGACGTTACTCTGAAATACTTACCGTGAAAGCCTCCAACTCAAGCCAATAATGTAGGAAGTTGCCTTCCCATATCTGGTACATGTCTGTTGCTTGCTCAATTGGAAACACGCCGAATAGGTTTTGAAAAACACCTGACTGAAAGTCAAAGTCGAGATCTTTCGTCAGTTCCGCATAAGGTCCACTACCTACAAAGGCAAAATCAGTGATGTAGCAGAGGTGCCATTTGTTGCCTTGTCGCTCGAGCCTTATCTCGACTGGATGAAAACCGCCTGCTTCTGGCGAATAGGTTGGGTCACGAAAGTTAATCGTGACGGACTCTGCATCTGTTTGCCTCTCGTTTAACAGTGTTTGGAGAGCATGAGCAAATTTGGTTGAGACTGGCAAAGCCAGTCCATCGTAATGGATACGCATAGTTTTTCCTTTGATGTGAATAAATTTGATGTGCGCTATGGGCGCTAGGTTTGTGCTGAAAACGCTAATTTATAAGTAAGCAATCAGTGAGAGTGTTTACCCGTGATAATTGATTTTTCGTACATACCAATTGAAATCGACAGTGCCGTGCGGAGCCTGTTTGAAGATGCCATGAAAGGACTCGATGATCCCTATCACGAAATTCAAATGACCCTGTATGAAGACGATAGCGATGAAAAAAGTGGCTCAGCCTGTTCAGTTCTCTTCACCCGAGGCTATGAGAACAATGCTGCATTGACGTCATTGGTGTACTACACCTATGAAAAATTCGTCGCTAAACCCATAGCTGCGTTGATAAAACGCCAGACAGAAAATGTGCCTGAATATCACCATCTAAGCGGTGAAGGCTGCCAGTCATTTTGCTTGCATTGGCACGACAACATTCTCAATGACGTACTTAAAGGCAAATTGAATAGAGACCCTCTTGCCAGAGCATTGCCTATCGAATTCTTTTTGGATCAGGCAGTAGAGTTGGGGCTTGAGCAGGCCCTAAAGCTTAGGTTCCTGCTCCAAGCGCCCAGAACGTTATGATTTGGCCTTTTTCGGTATCGCTGGTTTCAGTAAAAACTCATCCAGCTCGCCGGATTCCGTCGCTTTGATGATAGTGTCGATCACCTCAGGCAGTTTGGCCTTATCACCGATATCTATCGACGGCTTGCCTTTTTGTAATTCAATAGGCTTGTTATGGACTTTGACTTCCAGATAGTAGTGATCGTCACTGTCGTAATACCAAGGACGGATAGTGGTGGGTCTCCGCTGAACGGTCACTTCGCCTGTTTCGGGATTTTTGATCTTCTTATCCCGAAAGGCTTCGAAGCGGCGGTTCTCAATCATGCAGACAGCCATCTCTTTTTGCTGTTCAAGCTTTTCAATAAGCTTGAGGCGTTTGCCAAGAACAGGTGGCTTTGGCTCGATTTTGGGACGAGCGATAACCTTGAGCGAACTCAATACTGATGTAGTCATGTTGTATACCTTCTAGGTTGGTTTAGTTGGCTATAAAGCCGATTGGGGTTTTAGGTTGTTTGCGACGGTTTTCCTCAACAAGCAGTGAGAGTGCTTGTTTACGGTGGTCCGTCTTGGGGTTAAAACGCATGTGTCTGGCAACGATTGCTAAATCACCTGGCGTAATATGCTTAAGCTGACTGAGTGTAGAGGCCTCAGAGTGCGTGAGAGCGCGTATGCCAAGCGTTTGCTTGTACAGCTTGTGCAACTGCTTAACTGACAAGTACGTGCATTCAAGCTTGATGTCAAAGCGTCTGAGCACCGCATGGTCTAACTTGGCTGCATAGTTGGTGGCAGCAAATACCGGCTGCGTGTTGCGCTCAAGTTGCATCAGCAGTTCATTAACCAATTGCACGTCATGCTGAGCCGTTAACTGATGCCTGCTTGCCAACAGACTATCGACTTCATCGAGAAGCAGTATCGCCTGCTCACGATGGGCGCGGTAGAACAGTTCAGAAACCTGTTGTTCGCTTTCACCCACGTATTTGCTAAGCACATCTGAGGCGGAGACACGGATAACAGCCTTGTCATGCATCTCGGCAAGATGATGGGCAAATGCCGTCTTACCTGTGCCGGGTGGTCCGGTGAGCAAAACACGAATAGGTGCATCGCATTTAATCGCATTTTCGATGTCGCGAATTCGCGACTTTGGGCCTTTGATGTTGAGCAGACTCATCTCAAACGGCATGTCACCTTGGTATTGCGGCACAGACTCCAACAGGCCAGATGCAATTAAGGTGTTTTCAGCAACTTCGGTTACCGTCTTTTCGGCATCGTTACCTGAGTGATTTACCAAATGGGCAACATGGCAGGCATTGTCGATAACCGCTGGAGTGAGGTTATCCGTCTTTGCCCATTGATGTTTAAAGGTCTTAGACAGACGCAAACCTTTACTCGATGTCTGGATAATAGATTCAAGCTGTGACGCAGGCGGCGCGGTGACTTCCATCACCAACTTGAATCGTCGAATATAGCTCGGCTCTAGCCAGTTGATATAGTTGGTTATCCAGATGCACGGCACTTGGGTGTGTTCAATAAACCGCTGAAGCCGTTCTTTGGTATATCGGGTATCGGCTTGGTCGAACAGGCTCTCACACTCATCAATTAACAACATGGCATTACTGTTACTGCCCAATAGAGTTTGCAGTAACTTTAAGCTCTGCAACCTTTCGTCACTGGCAAATGGAAAGCCGAATTCGTTCTGCGTAGACGCCCGCTTGGTGTCTTTTGCACGTACCTCGATAAGCTGACGGTGAGTGACTTTTGCGAGCGTTCGGGCAAACTCGGTCTTGCCGTTGCCGCTATCACCGTAAAGCAGAAGCGAAACGCCCGATACCTGTTTATCAATTGCAGCATGCAGGTAATCACTCACCAATTCATGATTGATATGCGCAAAGTCTTTAAGCCCGAACTGTGCATTTGGGCTGCTCGCCATCAACGGTGCTAGCAACTGCTCTTTTGTGCTTATCGTTGTCGTCAGCAACGCGTTTCGAAGAAAGTACGGTAAGCCCAAGGTCGATAAATTGTCGATGTCCATGCTATCGACAAAACCGAGTTCAAAAAGCGTTGCCTGGGCATCATGCAATGCTTCGATACGCGACTCGAACATATGGCATAAGATGCGCTGGTTTGTCAGACGCTGGACGGTAAATTCCATGTCTGAGTAAAGCTTGGCGAAGCCTTCATTGATAGACAAAAGCATCGTGAACAGCATTATGTCACCGCATGGATGCGCTAAGCCAAACAGCTCACAAACCTTATCGACATTTCTGGATAAGCGAAGCTCTTCAGGTGACAGTACGAGGTTTGATAACAGCACCTTTTTAACGTCCTGTTTCTTTAACGCCTTGGCAAGACGGACGTGCTTGTCTATCACTTTAGGCAGCGTGGCAGGCCAGTCAAAATCGACGTGTGATGGTGTCACTTCCAATAGGCGTAAAGCCAGCTTCGAGCCTAGTGCAGGCAATGCGCTGGATACCATGTTGCGCGACGTCATAACGGCAAACCTGCATCACCATAGTTAAGTTCATCCGCTGCTTTGCGCATGGTTTTATCATCACGCTTGTCGTAGATAACGGTGGTTGAGATATCCGAATGCCCTGCCATTTGTCTTACCGTATTGAGGTCTGCACCTTGGTCTAGTAACCGAGTGATGTAGGTTCGACGTAAGTCATGTGGTGTGACGGTGGGCAAACCTAGCTCTTTGAAGTGTCGCTTAACCAGTGAATAGACCAACTCGCCGTTAATAGGATTGCCGGTATGCGCATGTCCACCGCGTTTTACCGTGCAAAATAGGTAGCCAGGCTCGTCGGTACGCGCCTCTATCCAGTCTTCGATGGTTACTTGCACCCAGTCAGGCAAGTAGACGGTACGCGACTTGTTGCCTTTGCCTTGTGCCACAAACAACGTGCGCTTTTCTCTGTCATAGTGCCCAATGTTCAAGTCAGCGACTTCGCTTCGGCGCAGTCCACATCCTAACATCACTGCAAAGATGGCATAGTTACGAAGACCTAACGGTGTGCGATTCTGTGCTAGCAGTCGGAATAGCTTTCGCACCTGATGCACTGTAAGCGGCGTACCGGCATGCTGCCCATGCTTAACTTTGGGCACAGGTTGAAGATTGAGATAGTGCTGTTGGTCGACTTGGTTGGTGATAACAGCGGCTTTGACTACACCACGAACAGCCATCATAGCTCGGTTGATACTGCGTGGTGCATAGCCTTCGCTTAACAGCGTGTTTTGAATGGAAAGCGCCTGTGCATAATCAACACGGGCAAGGTTGGTGGGTAAATCAACAAGCGGCCAACCCATGACATCAGCAATACCTTCTAACTGAGCCTGAATTGACCGCCTGCTGTTGGTTGATAATCGAGCCAAATAGAGCGCATACGGACACTGAGCATCCATAGGGACCTCCTGAATAAGTGATTTCGTGTGGGATTTGGAGACTGCCGAAACACAGCCATATCCACAATGTAACGCCTATTTCAGGAGATTCCTGTAGCTGTTTTTGACCTATTTAGTACACCATTACAACTTCATTTAAAGGGCTGTTGTTAAATTAGCTCTCAACGAATGCCTTTAAATCGACATCCAAAAACCATGCTTCCTTGCCTCCTGAAAAGCCATACTTTTCTCTTTCCTCAGAGGTATTTTCCACTCGATCAACAGTTATTAAGCCTATTATGCTTAACTCAAGAATAGCCTCCTCCACTCTATTTGGGGGCATCGGCTCACCATCAAAGAAGCTTCCGAAATAGTCTCCTATTTCTGCAAGTGAATTGTACTTTTGACTCCAACCACCAAGCTTCAACTCATCTCTTGTAAGTGATGACAGGACATACACACCGAACTCAAATGCTCCTCTAGATAATTTGCGCCCATTTTTGTCATCGTTTTGAGCTCTTGAATAAAAGAGGAGTTTTTTAAAGGCTCTCTTTTGTAACTTATTCATCCAACCATTAACCCGTATGCCATTGCTTTATAATAACTTTTTTCAAAACCCGCTTCCTCTCACACGGAAGCTTAAAAACACTAATTAACCATAGCCTAAAATACATAATCCGCGAGATAGGATAAAGTTAATTCACTATTCATGAATGCTAAATTGAACCCTGAAGTAACAACTCTTTAGGAGAAAAATTATGCATTATCAACCAGAATCTGTCGGTGTCTCACCTTCAAAAATGCCAGTTAGTATAGCTATTAGAAAAGCAATGAAATGTGTCCCTACTGGTGCCGGAAAATTGCTCATTAAACCTCAAGGAAAAAAAATGAGCATATATAAATGCCGTGCAGAAGGAAAACGACTTGAAGGACTTTTCAATAAAATTGATGGATTTGAAGGTGTACAATTGCGGGTTGAACCCAAAGATTCACAAAGCCTCACACTTGTAAGAATTGATATCTTTGATAACTCATTTGGATTTAATAAAACTTTTGAACTTAGGGCCGTTTCCGCTTTTATGCAAAGAAGAAATAAAGGCTTTCGCTGTTACTTAGCCTTATATGGTTTCGAACATAAACACAAGGAAGGTCTAGAAACGGCACTAACAAGTCTTGTTGAGAGAAACGACTATTTAATTGATGAATTAAAAATTGAGTCCTCTATCTTAATAAACATCAATAAAGATGCTGGGCACTTTGAATTCCTGAAAAATACTCTTCGTTACGAAAGAGATAAATCAGCTTTTGTGGGAGAGCATTTCTCACTTCCAATCTACACTGTAGATGCTTCGGTTACCCGTGCACCTTCACTATGCCCTGATCTAGTCCACGAATATAGTGATGGAACTGCAACATTTTTTAATCTGTTAAAGCTATCCGTAATTTCCTCTCACTTTCACGGTATTGACACAAAGAGAATTGGTAACTACTCATTAAAACCGTTAAATACACTCTTCGTTACATCAAATCTGACTTCGGCTGAGCCAGCATTTAGAACTATTTTGGATACCTTTGAATTACTCCAGACATCTATGCAGGCCAATTTTTTCCATCAAGAAAAGCAAGAAGAGTTTTATAAAAAGTATAGCCAGATGCAACAAGGAGAAGTGCTGAACGAACTCAGAAAGAATATTCGTCTTGCTAGAAAAAATAATGATACGGTCGCTCTAGAGACGTTAGAGCAAGCTAAAAATGAATTCATTTCATTGAGCCATGAAGACTTAAACCGGTATGAAAAACGAATTCATTGCCCAACCAATGATCCTTCTCAGGTAGCTCTAGCACACAAATTTAGTGCAGATGGTTTGTCAATTGTGCATCACAGTCTAGCTGCATTGATATCAAGTATTCAGAAGGCAAGACCAACTTCCATCGAAATTGCAAATAGCTTAAGAGGTAATAGTCTATCGATCCAAAAAGAGCTCCTTGGCAAGGATAAATCTTCAGCAGGTTCGTTTCTTTCCGTGTTTGGGGCCATCGACTATCAAAGCTTTGCGAACTTCTCCTTGTCAGAACCGGAGACCTTAAATGTAGTCAATACAGATGATGTAGATGTCATACTTGATTTCGATATGTTTCCTCTTATGGATGGAGAATTTACAACTGAGCTCAACGAGTATTCCAGCTCAGAAATCGTAGACTTGAACAAAAAACTTGCACTGCTTAAAAAGTTAAAATCAGAGAGGTTATCTGTTTACTTTTCACGTGAAGTGAGTCGTGAAGATCTTGAAGATGGGATGACAGATAAGGTACTCAGTGTCGCCTTGGCACTAGAAATCATGCAACTTTCTGAAGAAAGTTTTGTGGGAAAAAAACCTATAATTGCAATTAAAAAAGAAACCTATTTAGAGGCAAAAAGGTTCATTGATGATATTACAGTTGAAAGATCTCGCATGCTGAATAGAAAGCGACTTTTATTATCTTCAACTGCGATAAAAATCTTAGAGAAGCTGTCTTTGATTAACAAGCGCAAGTGGACTACTCGGTACATCACTCAATCAGAATGGTCAATGGTCGGAAGGAGCACCCCGTTTGTTAATGAAGTGCTACTACTTCTTAAAGAACTCGGGATTGTTGAGAGACAAAGCTCACCAAGGGCAGACAGCTTTGAATGGTATTTGAAAGACACCCACGAATTCGAAGATGTAATAAATGTTCTGAAAGGTACTAAGTACTGAAATACCGCAACTTACTGAACCCTCACTCCCCTCACTCCCCTCATTCAGCTCAGCTATGTTAACCACTCTTAGACTGAGGGGAGTGAGGGTTGTGAGGGTACCGGTTATTTCAAATAATCTGCTTATTGTGCTGACAAATAATAATTTCCTTATGAACACTGTACTATTTTTATTTAGGAAGCTGTTGTTATGAAACATGATTTAGAACAAAGCTCATATATCTTAACTAACTTATTGGATAACCCTTGTCTGTATGGAAGTCCATCAATCGACATGCTTTCGTTCACAATTCCCTTCTCAGAAAATGCCACGAAATCGTTATACCGTCTTCAACAGATCAGAACGGCGGATAGGCAGTATAAGTTAAAGCAATTAACAAATGACGAGGTTGGAAGTCACAAATATCGGAAATGCATAACAGCAACTTTTAGTAATGGAGCTTACTTCTCCATATATTTATTTGGGCTCAATGAACGGCAGAATCGTGTTCGTGTTCAGTTCAATCCCAACACTGTAGGTCTAGCCAATGCCATTGCAGTATTTAATGATATCAGACAAATGGTAGGTAAAAGTGATTACGACATGTGTATTTCAAACAGCAAAGTCACTCGTGTTGATTACACACTTGATATTCCCAACCTGGCGTTCGAACACCTTATTGTAGATTACGCTTATCGCACCACGTTTGAGAGTTTTATAGATGATGTATCATGTCTGTATAGCGGCTTTCAGTATGGCGCTGGCAATGGATGCCCAGTGAAGTTTTATGACAAGGCTTTTGAACAAGGTGGTATGTTCAATGGTTATAGTCAGTACACAAGATTAGAAAAACTCCACAAACCTAACGCCAGAGGAAGAAAGTCAATGTTCAGGCTTAGTGAATTACACACCCAAAAGTATGCGTTTCAAGGCGTTACGTTTTACGATCCGCTCATCCTTGATGGTATGCCCAAGTCGGTTTTTGAATTAATTCGGCGAGAAGGAATTGGAAAAGCAGTATATTTGCTGACTAACAATAACCGCAGAATTCTTGAGCGAAAGATGTGCAAGTACAAACTTCAGGCAAGTACTGATTTTAAAAAACAGCTAATAAAACGATATCAGGAAAAACTATACGAATTACAGAATCTGATAGCAACACCACACAGATTCGCAGATAGAAAAATAGAATGTGCATAGCACCGACTATTATACGCGAGAATAGTTAAGCCCTGCGATAACGACTTGTTACTGTTAATGCATGTTAAAGGTGACTATGTGCCAAAAGTAGACATTAAAAATGTAAAATCAATGCCAATCCACGTAATAAGTTAAGGTATCAGATTAATACCAATTAGCTTGAGAACAAGTGCAAGTAGCCCAAAACACACTACGGTGATCCCTGCACTCATCGCTAGTGCCGGCCAAAAGCCAAAGCGATGAAGAAGTGATGGGAAGATCAGAAACATTGGTAATGTAGGCACAGCGTACCAGAAAGTATACCAAGCATGGTTGGCTATCTTTTCCATCGGTTGCTTTTCAACGTACAGCCAGATCATGGCTAGAATGGTTACCATCGGGAGTGCCACAATTAGTGCGCCTAGCTTATCACTGCGCTTTGCGACTTCTGAAGCAGCGACGACGACTGCCGCAGTCACCAAGTACTTTGTAATTAACCAACCCATATCACCTCCATCTCAAAAAACCGATTGCCTATCGGTTTTTGTTTTGTCACTATAGCACCATTATTGAAAGAGAATAATGTTATGCAGTTAGGTGAATTAGAAAAACAGGTTTTGCAGTATCTGTGGAATGCGTCTGAAGCTGACGCGAAACAAGTACATGTCGTGCTTGGGCAGTCTCGTGGGAATTCACTCAATACCATTCAGAGCACCTTGGATCGCTTGTTTAAAAAAGGTTTGTTGAGCCGAACCAAACAGGGGCACGCCTATTGTTACCGGGCAAAAGTAGACAGGGAAGCATTGATAGCGACGCTTATCACCAACGTGACCAGCGATTTTGTTGAAGACGGTGAGCATAGCCTGATTGCTGCATTCAGCTCGGCCTCTGCCAATCTGGATGATGCCCAACTTGATAAGCTGGAACAGTTGATAGAACAACAACGCAAGTTGCGCAAAGGGAACTAACGAACATGTTGGTGGGAAATCTGGCAATAACACTGAATTTACTGAGCATTGCTGTGCTGGCATTTGCTATCAGTGTGGTTTTCATTGCCGTTATTTCACCATTCACTCTTCACCGAATAGCACAATTCACCTTTGGGATTCGCAAAGTCATCTTGTGGTCATTGGTAACTGCGCCGTGGTGGATCGCAATCAGTTGCGTAGGATTTTTCTGGCCGAGGCAGCAAGACATCTTCCCCGCAGCTTGGCTAAACGAGTTTGCGCACTGGCACCACGTCGATATTTTTAGTTTCACCAGTTGGCATGCTGTTACCTTGTTATCAGCCTCTGCATATTTGCTCTGGTCAGTGACAAGAACCGTTTATATTCGTAGAAAGCAATCATCAGCGATGGCAGATTTGATTGGCTTATCTGATATCAAATTACAGCATATTAACGGTAAGCAGGGGTATTATTCGTTACCGCTGCCAATACCGGCAGCCTTTACCACTGGGCTGCTGTCGCCGAAAATCTATGTTACTGCCGCGCTCAAAGAACGGGTTAATGAGCAGGAATTGGATATCATCATCCGCCATGAAATGGCTCATGTTGAAGCGCGTGATCCCATGTACAAAGTTGTCTTTGCGACATTTGCGGCTTTTTTCCCTGCTACTGCGACGCGTGAACTTATCAAGCAATTTACTTTATTGACCGAGCAGATGGCAGATAGTGCGGTGACCAAGGAATATGACAATTTAGATGTCGCTCAAACCTTGATTAATGTCGCACGCATGCAGCGAAGCGTAGACTCAATGCACAACAATATGGGCTGCGATGGCTTGCAAACGAGCTACTTCGGCAATGATCAAACCAGTGTGCGCGTGCAAAGCCTTATTAGCCCGGTGATGTCTTCGTCCCGACTAGCAATGGGCTTTGCAATCATATTGTTTGCTTCTGCGCCTCTGTTAACCGCTTCTACGGTTGATAGTCTCCACCACATTATCGAAACCTTTTTCACCCATTAGCTTTTACCCAATAAATAAGGACTGGGAATGAAAGATATTCTTTGTAAACGCAAGACTAAAAAACCGATTGGCTATCGGTTTTCTGCTGTGCTTGCCGGAGTTGGTTTACTCTTATCAGCGACAGCCGCATCAGAGGAAACGTCAGAGGTTATCAGCCTACCTGAAGCCGTGATGATGACCTTAAAGAATCACCCGGAATTAAAGGCTTTCGTGTCACAGGAGCAGGTTTGGCAGGGGCGTATTCAGCAAGCTGGTGTAGGTGTACGTCCCCAAATTGGTCTGATGATTGAAGATGCGATGGGTACAGGTGAGAACAGTGCTCTTAAAAACATGGAATCTACCTTGACCTATTCGTGGTTGTTACAGCAGGAACTAATCGATAGTCGAGTCAGTGTCGCAAAAAGTGAAGCCGCAAAACTGGTACTTGAAAAGCAGATTAAAGCACTCGATTTGTCTGCATTGGTGGCCAAGCACTATATCGATATTCTGGTTAAGCAAGAGCGTCTTAAGCTCAATCAGATGGCCGCAACTCAGGCAGAGGAAGTGGTAGAAGCTATAGCCAGGCGAGTGAATGCAGGCAAGAGTTCAAGTGTTGAGGTACAACTGGCAAAAGCAGAACTGACACGCCGGGAATTGGCCGTAGAAGACGTGGAACATGAACTCAAAGCCAGTCAGTATCAACTGGCCTCTCTGTGGGGTAACCCTGCTCAGAACTATCATCTGAACGGCAATTTGCTCAGCGTACCGACTGTTCCATCGGTTGAAAGCCAACTGGCGCTGCTAAAGCAAAATCCTCGCTTACAACAGTTCGTTAGCGCCCAGCGTATCGCCCAGTCTCAAATGGAGCTGGCACGAATAGAAGCTAAACCCCAATGGCAGTTCACAGCCGGACTACGCCGCTATGAAGCGACCGGTGATTTTGGTTTGGTTGCCGGGATTTCCATTCCGTGGGGAGACAGCAACCGCAATGCCGGGATGATTGCAGCTCTGCAAGCCGAGCAGGATGTATTAGCCAGCGAAAAAACTGCGTTAATGCAATCATTGGACGCACAACTTTATGTACTGCTACAGGAAATGGCGCATTCACAGCACGTGATACACACCGTGCAAACAGACATTGTGCCCACGTTGGAAACTGCCTTATCAGAAGCAAATAATGCTTTTGAAAGAGGCCAACTTAGTTACAACCAATACAGCGGCGTGCGTCGGGAATTACTCAGTGCGCAAACCCAGTTGCTTGAAGCGTTTGAAAGCCTGCATTTACAGCATATTGAAATTCAACGCCTGACCGGTACATCCCTATCTCAGTGAGACAAATTATGAAAAACAATAAAATCCTTTCGTCAATGAGTTTGGCGATGTTAATGAATCTCAGCTTAGGCTTAGTCAGCCTTCCGGTAATGGCATCATCTGCGCCCGCTGCTGAACAGGCTGAACCAGAAAAAGGCCCGCATCGGGGACGTATGTTGCGTGATGGTGATTTCGCTTTGGAATTGTCAATTTTCGAAACGGGCGTTCCACCAGAATTTCGCGTTTGGCTCACCAAAGCAGGCCAACCTATCGATCCAAAGTCGGTAGATTTGAACGTTAAATTGACCCGCTTGGGTAATGTTGTTGATGACATTAATTTCTATGTTCAAGGTGATTTCCTGCGCGGTGACATGGAAATCTATGAACCCCATTCTTTTGTGGTCACCATCGAAGCCAAATATCAGGGTAAATCCTACCGCTGGCAATATGACAACTTCGAAGGGCGTACCACGATTGAGCAGGCAGTGGCAGAGGCAATGGATATTCAAACGGCTATCGCAGGACCTGCGACTCTGCATCAAACTATCCCTGCCTACGGCACATTGGCACTACCTGTGGGGGCGCAACGTTCTGTTTCGGCTCGTTTTGATGGGGAAATTACCAAGTTGCATGTGGACTTCGGTGAAGCCGTGAAAAAAGGGCAAACGCTGTTAACGGTAGAAAGTAATGAGAGCCTTAAGCCTTATCAAATTAAAGCGCCGTCAGATGGCGTTATCACAGCGCAGTTTGCTAACGCCGGAGAACAAACGGCCAGCCGAAACTTACTGAGCATAACGGATAGCAGCCAATACATTGCAAAGCTGGCTGTGTATCCAAGTGATTATCAAAAAGTCAGTAAAGGATCAGTAGTGACCTTGCAGGTTGAGGGTGTGGATGAAGTCTATCAAGGCACTATTTCATTTATCGAGCCGCAGGTGCGGGATGATCAGGCTCGTATCGTGTGGGTAAACTTACCTAACGAAAAGGGTGAATTGACCACAGGCAGCTTCGTTCGGGCACAAATTGAAGTTGCTACCATAGACGTACCACTCGCGGTTAAACGTGTTGGTTTACAAGGCTTTCGCGATTTTACAGTGGTGTATGCCAAAGTCGGTGAACAGTATGAAGTACGTATGCTGGAGTTGGGACGTGAAGGCGGTGAATGGGTTGAAGTGCTCGGCGGATTAAATCCGGGCACCGAGTATGTCACCGAGAACAGTTACATCTTAAAAGCCGACATTGAAAAGTCCGGCGCATCACACGACCACTAGGAGCGTAAATCATGTTGGAGTCGATTTTACGCTTTTCGATAAAGCGAAAGTTTCTTGTGCTGGTGATGGTATTAGCTGTTGCCGGACTGGGAGTATGGAATTTCACTAAGCTGCCTATCGATGCGGTGCCAGATATCACCAATGTACAGGTGATGATCAACACTGAAGCAGCCGGTTATACACCGCTTGAGATAGAGCAACGGGTCACATTTCCATTGGAAACCGCTCTGGCAGGCTTGCCGGGGCTGACCTATACCCGCTCTGTCTCGCGCTATGGGTTATCTCAGGTAGTCGCCATATTCAGTGACGAGACGGATGTGTACTTTGCTCGCCAGTTGGTGAATGAACGATTATCCGCCGCCCGTTCTGAACTGCCGACAGGATTGGAGCCTCAGCTTGGTCCCATTGCTACGGGCTTGGGTGAAATATTCATGTTCACCGTAGATGCCAAACCCGATGCCACCCATGCAGATGGTTCGCCCATCACACCAATGGATTTACGCACAGTTCATGACTGGACTATCAGGCCACAGTTAATGCGGGTTCCCGGCGTTGTTGAGGTTAACCCTATCGGTGGGTTTGAACGTGAAATTCTGATTGCCTTCAAACCTGAAAAGCTGCTGGCCTTTGGTTTAACCCAAGCGGATGTGGTCGATGCCATTGCCAGCAACAACCAGAATCAAGGCGCAGGGTTTATTGAACAAAACGGTGCACAGTGGCTGCTCAGAATACCCGGACAGGCCGAAGATATTGCGACAATAGGCCGTATTCCACTGAAATCGACTAATGGTTCTGCGCTGACCATTAAGGACGTTGCGGATATCGAAAATGGTCAGGGTTTACGTACCGGTGCTGCAACGCAAAATGGCCGCGAAGTGGTCATGAGTACCGTGTTCATGTTGATTGGTGAGAACAGTCGTACCGTGGCCCATGCCGTGGGCGAGAAGCTGAAAGAAATCAACGCCAGTCTGCCTGAAGGTATAGTGGCTACCGCTGTGTATGACCGCACCAAGTTGGTGGATAAGACCTTACAGACAGTCCAAACCAACCTATTGGAAGGTGCGCTTCTGGTCATTGTGGTGCTGTTTGTTCTTTTAGGTAACTTCCGGGCAGCCTTTTTAACTGCGCTGGTGATCCCATTTGCCATGTTAATGACTATTACCGGCATGGTTCAGACCCGTGTGAGTGCTAATCTGATGAGCCTTGGCGCACTCGATTTCGGCTTGCTAGTTGATGGTGCGATTATCATCGTTGAAAACTGTTTGCGCAGGCTCAGCCAAAGCGGAAATGCCCCATTGCCACTTAAAGAGCGCATGGAGTTGGTGTTTGACGCTACACGTGAAGTGATCCGCCCGGCCTTGTTTGGTGTGTTTATCATCACAGCCGTTTACCTGCCCATTTTTGCGCTGGAAGGTGTGGAAGGCAAAATGTTCCACCCGATGGCTATTACTGTTGTTATAGCTTTATTAAGTGCGATGTTGCTCTCCGTCACCTTTGTTCCCGCCACCATTGCGTTGTTGTTTAAAAAGCCAGTAAAAGAAAAGCACAGCCCACTGATCCGTGGAGCCGGAGCCTTATATCGTCCAGCGTTAAGCTGGGTGTTGAAAGGTCGCTGGATAGTCGTATTTGCTGCGTCGCTATTGGTGGTGGTATTTGGCTATCAGGCAACCAGATTAGGCAGCGAGTTTGCGCCCAATCTGGATGAAGGGGATATTGCCATGCATGCACTGCGCATTCCGGGTACGTCACTGAGTCAGGCTATTGCACTACAGGAAACGCTGGAAGACAAAATTAAGCAGATGCCGGAAGTAGAGCGGGTGTTTGCCAAAATCGGCACCGCTGATGTGGCTACCGATGCCGTTCCACCTAGTGTGGCGGATAACTTCATTATTTTAAAACCCCGTGAGCAGTGGCCTGATCCTGACAAGACGAAAGAGCAAATTGTCGAAGAACTCGCTGCTCTGGTTGCGCCCATACCCGGCAACCGCTACGAATTTCTGCAACCCATTCAGATGCGCTTTAACGAGCTACTGGCTGGCGTTCGGGCAGAGCTGGCCATCAAGGTATTTGGAGACGACTTCGATACTCTCACAGGTTTAGGCGCTGAAATTGAATCTGCTATTTCTCAGGTAGAAGGCATTGCCGATATTCAGGTTGAACAGACTACCGGCTTACCTATGCTGAATATTGTGCCTGACCATCAAAAACTCATGCAGCACGGTATCAGTATTGGTGATCTGCAATCGCAGGTGGCTACCGCTATGGGCGGCGCAGTTGCCGGTAAGTATTATCAGGGCGATGTGCGCTCAGACATTGTTGTGCGCTTAGGCGAATCACGCAGACAGGATATTGATGCGCTCAATTACCTGCCCATAACGTTACCCGATGGTCATAGCATTCCGCTACAAGAATTGGTATCGCTGGAGCTGGTGTCGGGGGCGAACCAGATCAACCGGGAAAATGGCAAACGCCGGGTGGTGGTCACCGCCAATGTGCGTGGACGTGATTTAGGTAGCTTTGTGGCTGATATTCAGCAAGCGGTGGCGGAAAAAGTCGAAATCCCGGCAGGTTACTGGGTAGAGTACGGTGGCACTTACCAGAAGCTACAGTCGGCTTCCAAGCGCCTCAGTATTGTGGTGCCGGTTACCTTGCTAATGATTATCGGTTTGCTGATTCTGGCACTGAACTCGTTTAAAGACGCGATGATCATCTTCACGGGTGTGCCACTGGCATTAACCGGCGGAATAGCTGCGCTGCTATTACGTGATATCCCGTTTTCCATCTCAGCGGCGGTGGGTTTTATCGCTTTGTCGGGTATCGCCATTTTAAATGGTCTGGTAATGGTGTCCTTTATCCGTGAATTACGTAAAGAAGGCGTGAGTCTGAATCAGGCCATCTTTGACGGTGCGTTAACGAGATTGCGCCCGGTGTTAACTACCGCATTGGTCGCGTCGCTGGGATTCATCCCGATGGCGCTCAATACCGGCATTGGCTCTGAAGTTCAACGTCCATTGGCTACGGTGGTGATAGGCGGGATCATTTCATCCACCTTGCTCACCCTGTTCGTTATTCCGGCCCTATATCGAATTTTACACAAAGAAAAGGAGTCACTTTTGACTGACACAGAAGTATTGGAGTCGTCTGATGCAAAATAGCCTTATTAAACTCAGTCTAACTCTGCTGCTTGGCGCATTAGCTCTAGTTAGCATTGATGTATTCGCACATGGGGTGGACGATAATACCCGCGCATTTTTGGAACAAAACCAAGGTGTGCAGTTTATTCCGTTTTTGTACATCGGGGCTAAGCATATGATCACCGGCTATGACCATTTGCTGTTCTTGGTGGGTGTGATCTTCTTCCTGTACCTCAGCAAGGAAGTACTTCTGTACGTGACCATGTTTACTATCGGTCACAGCACAACCTTACTGTTCGGTGTGCTGAGCGATATTCAGGTTAACGCCTATTTGATTGATGCCATTATAGGTTTGTCTGTCGTCTATAAAGGCTTTGATAACTTAGGTGGTTTCAAGCGATGTTTTAACTGGCAACCCAATACGCAATGGGCGGTACTGATCTTTGGCTTATTTCACGGTTTTGGATTGGCAACCAAATTACAGGAATTCCATTTACCGGCAGATGGGCTTATTACCAATCTGATTGCCTTTAACATCGGTGTTGAACTGGGCCAGTTTGCAGCACTCGTGTTTATCCTGATCGCCATCAACGCTTGGCGAAAACTGCCTTCGTTCCAGCGTTTCTCTACCATGACCAATACGGCTCTTATGAGTGCTGGCGTCATGTTGATGGGATATCAGCTTACCGGTTACTTCGTTAATTAAACTTATAACAAGAGAATATTATGCAACACACTGTCAGTACAAAAACCTTAGTCAAAGCCAGTATCACCGCAACAGTTGTGGCGGCAATTGCTTTGGTGACTTTTATTCTTCCAGCGGAATACAACATCGACCCAACAGGAATCGGGCATAAGCTGGGGTTGACGACCCTTGCACAAGCGACTGAATCTGATGTTATTGTTTCTACCAACAATGCTGATACCAATACTTCAGGCAGTCAGGAATTTCAGACCATTGAAGTTGTCGTGCCTGCCGGGCGCGGTGTCGAATACAAATTTGCCATGCAGCAATATGCAAAAATGACTTATGAATGGCTGACCGACGGTGAAGCCCTGTATTTCGATTTACATGGTGAACCGGAAGGCGATACCACCGGGTATTTCGAGAGCTATACCATAGCCGCCTCTAATGAGATGAAAGGCAGCTTTACTGCACCGTTTGCGGGGTCGCATGGTTGGTATTGGAAAAATGAAACCGATAACCCCATTGCTGTTCAACTTTTAGTAAAAGGTCAATATGAAATCATTGGTCTGAAGCAATAAATCAACTTATTAAAATTGGAGAATATGATGAAAAAAACGTTATCAGCAGTGGTACTTTGCTGCACATTAATCAGTGGTAGTGCTCTGGCACATGGCGATCATGGTGTCATCAGCGGCCAGAAAGCCATAAGCATTGCAGCTAAATCTGTGACGCAAATGACCTTCAAAGATTTTGGTTTTGAAGTGGGTAAACTGGATGAATCGTGGAAAGACTTGTCGCCTGAAAAGTTCAGTGTCGTTAGCGTAGAAGAAGAGTTCTATGTGGTAAGTGCCTCTAATTCTGATGCCGCCAAGCAAGTCTTTTTCAAGATAGCCAACAATGGTCAGGTATTGGATGTAAAAGCTAAGAATGACTTTTAAAGACGGGATGCTTATGGGCACTGAGAGCTTATGCTTAGTGCCAATCCTTCATTTCTAGTAATATAGGCTAAGCCCTTTTTTGCAGACTGCCTCAATGAAATGCGCTTACCTTAAAAGTCAGCATTTCGCTCAAAGAAAAACCTCGAATGTAAGATGATGACCGTTTAGCTACAGAACGAGTCAACTCACTCAAAGTAATAAAAGCTGAAAATAGTTGCTGTTAATATCAGCTGGAGGTCATTCCTTTTATCAAGGCAATAGCAACAAATAGCTCCACGTTAATACGGATTAAAAGCAATTATCCACTTTCGATTGCGACTGCAAGCAAATCACGTACTATGTGCAACACACGTTAAAAATTCTTTGCAAGGTTGTGCAGTATGGCAAAACAAATTGATCGGCATGACATAGACGATACGTTGTACGTCTTTTTACAGGACAATAGCAAGTATTGGTATGCGCGATTCCAGTTGTTTGGAAAGTGGTACTGTAAGTCGACTAAAGAGACAGACTTAGAAGAGGCCAAAGCTGAAGCAAGGCTTATTCGCAGAGAACACAAAGTCAGGATAGAAACAGGCACGCTATCTACTAGCAAGCGGTTTCGTGATGTTGCACAGATGGCAATTGACCATATGCAGCATCAAATAAATATGGAGAACGGTAAGGCAGCGTACAAAGACTACATCGGCGCACTGAAAAAATACCATATCCCATTCTTTGACCGTACCTATATCACCTCAATCGACCAGCTAAAACTAAATGAGTTTGACGCTTGGCGAATGAAAAGAGCAGCTAAGAAGAAATCAAACAAGGGAAGTGAAGACCAAAACAATGATGAGAAGGAAAAAGGTAAGCGACTAGCTAAGTCCACTATTCTTAATCACAACGCTGCATTGAGAATGGTGTTTGATATTGCAGTGCAGAATAATTGGATGTCGACGTTTCAAATACCCAACTTAAAAAATGATGGCAAAGGTGGAACTCGTCGCGCTTCATTTACGCCAGATGAATATGAACGTATTTGCGAAAAAGTCCATGAGATGGAAAAGACCGCTAAGAAGGATGTCACTGCTCAAATTCGGCGTTGTTTGTACTACTATATGGAGTTTGCCATCAATACTGGTCTCAGACCCGGCAAAGAGTTAGATGAGTTAACCTGGGCAGACCTGCACATCCAGACCCAAGACCACATGGCACGTTTTTACATCACCGTCCAAAAAGGCAAAACAACGAAGTTTACTGGTACGCGTGAGGTAGTTTGTAATGCAAATATCTATGATGCGATATGGATGCTTACCCGAGACTTCCCTGACCGAAAACCTTCCGACCTTATCTTCCGCTTACAAAACGGCCAAACAACAAAAGAGCTGGGGCGAACCTTTTCAGCTGCATTGGACGAATTAGGCTTGAAGGAGTCTCCTTATGGTATACGAACATTGTATTCACTTCGTCACAGCTACATAACATGGGAATTGATGGCTCAACGTGTCAGCATGGAGGTACTAGCGAAGCAGTGTGGTACATCCATATCAATGATAGAGCAGCACTATAGCCATGTGATACCAAAAATGTTTGGTAACCAGTTGTCCGGCATAGAAATGGACGAAGTAAAACAGGTAAAAGATCGCTTCGCAATATCCTCAGAAAGAGGATTGGCTGCTTATACAAAACGAGCAAATGAATGGAAAGCGAATTATAAACGACGTGGCTGCATTTAATTTATGAAAGGATTTCACATGATTAATTCACTTATTCTCGAACCTGGCGCGCAAGTGACAGATGCAAAGTCGAGTAAATGGAAGCTTGAGGGATATATTTTTAATAGTAAAAGAATCCAGATAAGAACAACGAAGGGGAGTGAGAAGAAAAACATTGACATTTTTCGCTTGAGAGACAGTCGAGGAGTTGCGCTAGTACCGGGCACTTTCTATGAACTAAGCATTGGTAATGAAAATTCTAAGTTCGCACTTGTTTTGACTCCAAAGAAAGAAATAGGCCCTAGGAAAATTCAAATTCAAGGCGCCCCAAATTCCAAGAGAAAAGTACAGGGTATAGAAATAAAAAGGCTGTCAATTACAATCAATTGCTTTACCAGTACACCATTTGACGTGCCGCCAGAAACAGTGAGAGTAAAAGTCGGAGATAATGTGCAGATGCGCAAGGACTGGGCTTCAGACCACTATTGGGGACCCATTGAGTTTGAAGGTAAGCAAGGCAAAGTACTCTCCGTATTGAAAGGTACTAAGGGGTTATCAAGTACTACGACTATTGAGGTTGAGTTTAAAGGGGTTAAAAAGCGTTATTCAATCCACCGTATTATTGACATGGGTGGAGTATCTATGTGCCTTGGATGGAATTATCGAGTTTATCGCAATGGTTCAGAATTTCGCGCAGAGCCATCGGGATGTATAGCAGACAATAAAGTAACGTGGAATGATTGTTTCACCGATTGAATAACTATAGCGATAAAACTTTAAACTTAAGCCTCTTTTTATTAGTATTTTCCATACGGGTGCCCAGGATTTACTTTTCTTATGCTATCTGCGTAAGAGTCAAAAAAACGGCATTTTTGCCGGTCTCTTGTTACTCTGCTAGACCTATCAGCCTTCAGAGGTAAAGATAAAATCGGGCGCCCGACTTTTATCCAATAGTATCGAGGGAACGACGTTTGTTTGGAGCACCTCCTAGTGACTTAAAATGCTGTGCCACTGTTGATGATCTCGCTTCTTTGTTGGGAACTGATTACACGGCACTAGGCAACCTTTTATACGGAAAAAAAGTTCTTTACCGCACTTTCGAGATTCCGAAAAAAAACGGTGGTGTAAGAAAAATAACTTCACCTATCAAACCCTTAAAAGATCTTCAGAGAAAGCTCAAGGATTTCATTGAGCCACATACAGCTCATCGAGAAGCTGCACACGGCTTTATTAGAAATAGAAGTATTCTCTCAAATGCTAAAAGACATGTTGGTAAAAAGCATATCTTTAATATTGATTTAGAAGACTTTTTCGGAAGCGTTAACTTTGGAAGAGTCAAAAGACTATTTGAATGCTCTCCTTTCAACCTAACAACACAAGTTGCAACCGTTGTAGCGCAAATGGTTTGTTATAAAAATAAACTGCCACAGGGTGCACCCACATCGCCGATTATTTCTAATATGATTGCATTCAAGTTGGACGGTAATCTGACAGCAATGGCACGTGATGCGAAAGCTACCTATACAAGATATGCAGATGATTTAACGTTTTCATGCCATTCGTCAAAACTACTTGAGAAGAATGGCATAATCAAATTTGATAAAGACGGCATTGCACAAGCAGGAAAAAGCCTCCTCTCAATAGTTAAGTCAAATGGCTTTGAAATTAATCATTCCAAGACGAGATTACAAACACGCGGCAATCACCAAGGTGTAACAGGCGTAACTGTAAATGAAAAGCCAAATGTTTCTAGAACATTTATCAGAAAGACATCATCAATATTGCACGCGATTATCAAGTGGGGAGCCTCAAAAGCAGAACAGGAACATTTCACAAAGTATCGCCAAGGCTATATTCCACCTAGAGCGATGTTACGCAAGAAAAAAACGCCGGGCGATCTAATTCTTAAGATCGCTAAAGGGAGAGTGAATTACATTCGGATGATAAGAGGCGAATCTTGCCCAGTTTACCGACGACTCGCATACAACCTAACAGTTGCGTTGGGCGTTCCGAACGAAAACCTAAATAAGGACTGGAAGGATTGGATCGCTGAATCGGTATTTGTAATCAACAATTATATCGATACATTTCAAGGCTCCTGTGTCTTGATAAAGGACATAGGCTTCGTCACCAATCAGCATGTTCTAAGTTCCATATCAAAAAGTAACTTTACAGGTAACGTAGAAATATCTGAACCAGATGACTACAACAAAAAATATCCCCTTGTATCCCTAATAAAATCCTGTGTTACTAAAGATATCGCACTGATTGATGCGGGTGTACATGCGCTGTCGTTAAAAGGTCTTGATGTTTCAAACACACCAAACTACAAATCTGGCACTACAGTAATAGCAATAGGCTATCCTAACCATACTGAAGGTACTCCAGCTCGTGTTCTCGAATGTCTTATTATTGGTAAAACAAAATGGATGGGAGAACCTAGGATTAGAGTAGACACAAATTTTCATCATGGCTTTAGTGGTGGGGTGGTCATAGACCTTGACGGAAAAGTCATAGGAATTGTTGCAAATGGAACTGCCGTAGGTGCGGCCAAAGCGGCAGATAATCTTTTTATCCCTATTGAGACAGTAATTAAGTATCACTAGCTAAAGATTGTAAGAAGTAGCCCTCTATTAATACACTTGCAAAGAATTTGCAAAGCGCCTACATCTATTTGATATTATTAAAAATAATACTCCTTATTTCTTTTCAAAATCCGTTGCTAGCGATAGCGTGGCGGTTCAAGTCCGCCCACTGGTACCATCTCTTCTTTTTGAAGTAGATACTAAAACCGACCTTTGAGTCGGTTTAATTAGATGGTCCGCCTCACCTCTAAGCTAGTCTTAGAGTTAGGCAATCAAAGGGCTCTGATCCATTTCTGTGTTGGTTTGTTATACTAAGAAGATCAAATCATGTTAGGAGCGTCTATGAATAACACTCAGTTTGCCAATCTTCAAACTACATTAGAAGAGCTAACTTTTGTTCAGTTGAAACGCCTCCGACAACACATCGAAGACATGATTTCTTCGAATCATGTAGGTAAAGCTATTGCTGTGCATGAGGAAGGCGTAGCCGAATGTGCCCATTGTGGTAGCCAAGAGTTTACAAAATACGGAACAACAGCACGAGGACAGCAGAGATATAAATGCAAAGCTTGTGGTCGAACTTTTAATTCACTTACTGGTACGCCATTATCTGGTATGAAAAAACAAGATAAATGGCACCAGTATTCAGAAGGCATGTGGTTTACAGCCAAGATCAGAGAAGCAGCAAGTGAACTAGGGATTAATGTTAAAACCGCTTGGCGTTGGCGACATCAGTTATTATCTAAACCAAGACAAAGAAAGCCTTCAGAGCTTCATGGGATCATTGAAGCCGATGAAACCTTTATCAACGAGTCGTTTAAGGGTAAACGCCAGTTGGAAAGACCTTCACGTAAGCGTGGTGTTAAGAGCCATGACATACCTAAAGTACCAGTTATGCTTGCATTAGATCGCAACGGAGCTGTAACTCACTGCGTCTTGCAAAGAAACACAAGAGAAGAGCTAGAGAAATCACTAGCACCAGTATTAACGCCTGAGAGTGTATTGTGTACCGATGGCAATTTGTCATATCAAACCATCGTTAAAAACCTTCCTTTTGAGCTTGATCATAAACGCCTTATAGCTATTGATAATCAACGAGTTATAGATGGCATCTATCACATACAAACACTAAACAATTGGATGATGCGCTGGAAACAGTGGCTAAGGCAATTTAATGGGGTTGGCACAGATTACCTTGACAACTACATCGCTTGGTTTAGGCAAATGGAGCAATCACAAGAAGATGATAGCTGGGTTGTTTTAGCACTATAAATATTTGGAATTTTAATGAAGATACTTAAGATATTGACCGTTGTTTTTATTACGTTTTTTATAGCTTCATTTGGTTACTTTAAAAAAGATGCCATTGCTTGCGAACTGATAGAGGTATCACACTTCAATGAAGTGTCACCTAATTTATATGTTGACCAAAGTATCGACAGCCTAAAGCTAGTAGAACTATCAAATGCTGTACAAGCGGCTGCTAAAAGGGTTTCGGATATCTATGGCACTCCAACTTCCAACCCTAGAATCATTGCTACAGCCGAGACAAACTATGCAAAGTTCGGATTTAACCCCACAGGTATGCAAAATTCTGGTTTATTTAGAGAATGTATATTCCTCGGTCCCAAAGGACTAAACATTGATGTTATAGCCCATGAACTTGTTCATGCAGAAGTCAGACACAGAACAAACCTGTTTGTTGAACTAACTCAATTACCTGTTTGGTTCATTGAAGGTACAGGGATCAAAGCAGATTACCGAAAGCCATTTTTATTAGAAAACATTGATGTGACAAGTGATGACGTAGCTAAGATTAAGTCGGTGTTTTACCTTAGTGACTTCCCAAACACCAATGTAAAGTATTATCAAGCATCACTAATTGCTGTGGAGCCGATGAACCCAAAGGACATGTACAGAGCCTTAGAAAGATTGAACAATGGCGAACAGTTTGAGGACGTTTTTAACGAATTCTTTTAAGTGTTGATTAATATTGAAATTTTATTATATCAACACAGAAATGGATCAGAGCCAATCAAAGAGGCGAACCATCATGTCTACTATTAAAGTTCTTGGAATCGATTTAGGCAAATCATCTTTTCATGTGATAGGCCGGGATTATTCAGATAACCAAATCATTCGCAAAAAATTTTCCCGTTCGGCACTCATTCATTTTCTTCATCAGTTAACGCCATGCACGATTGCATTCGAGGCTTGTGGCGGTGCACACTGGCTTGGCAGGCAGTGTGAGTCGATAGGGCATACAGTCAGGCTTATTCCTCCGCAATATGTAAAGCCCTTCGTTAAAAGCAACAAGAATGATTTCATAGATGCAGAAGCTATATGCGAAGCGTCGACAAGACCCAATATGCGCTTCGTCAGCGTAAAGTCAGAAGAAGCCCAAGTTATTTCCGCTATTCATAAAGCTAGGCACGGTTACATTAAAGACCGAACAGCATGTATGTCCCGCATAGGCGCTTTACTTCTGGAGTTTGGTGTTGCGCTGCCTACAGGCCATAGCGTGATGAAGCAACTGTTTAACTGGCTTGCTCAGCAAAAACAGAAAATACCAGGGTTACTTATGCAAGAGCTGATGGAGCTTCACGAGTACTATCTGTTTCTCAATGAAAACATCGATAGACAGGATAAAAAGTTGAAGCAATTGGTTGAAACAAACCCGATAGGCCAGCTTCTTAAAACGATTCCGGGGATTGGAGACATGACTGCAAGTCTTTGTATTGCCAACATCAGTAGCGCCACTGACTTTAAGAGTGGTAGAAACATGGCGGCATGGCTGGGACTGGTTCCTGCTCAGCATTCAACTGGCGGTAAACCCAAATTACTGGGGATAAGCAAGCGGGGTAACAAAGAACTCCGCACCTTGTTTATCCATGCCGCAAGGGCGGTTATGTCCAGACCGGATAAGACCGGAAAGATTTATGGCGAGTGGCTGATAAATTTACGCGCCACTAAGCCATTTAATGTGGTAACCGTCGCATTGGCTAATAAGCTTGCCCGAATCGCATGGGCGGTTATGAAGACGAAACAGGCGTTTAACAACAACGCATTAGCACCGAGTTTGCAATGATAAATATGATGACGAAAACGGTAGAACCACTGGATTAGAACCTGACACAAAAAACAGCTCTTAGAAGCTTTCGGTTTTTTTGAGGATAATCCAGCGCGGATCTCATCGTGGAGCGGGTTGCGAAAGCACCTAATCAGACTCCGAATACATTAGCGCATAACCAACCCCGTTATCGACATTTATTGTTGCAATAACGAGGCGGACCATACATTTTTGTGCCTGAAGTTCAGCAAATCGCCACGCGAGTGTGTCGGCCGAGTGTCGGTCCAATCAAAGTCCTCTCACTGGTGTCATATCTCCTAGAAGTAGATACTTAAAGCGACCTTTGAGCTGTTTTTTTGTGTCTCGATTTCGGGATCTGCGCCGAATAAGTTACTAGTGGAACCTCCGAAAGGTGGGCACTACAGTAACGTAAGAGTTCGGAGTCGTGCTCGATAAAACTATGATTCACTGACTCATGTGATCCAGCACTAATAAAATTACACTTTACGAAATATCGGACGTTAAAAACCGGTTTGAAAACTATTTAGTGTTTATCTGTACATCATAGGTTTCAGACCACACTCTGAGTTCATCCAAAATGTGCAAAGCCGTTCGTCCGAACGCTGTCAGCTCATAGGTAACAGCAACAGGCCTGTCGCTTATCACCTTCCGCAACACCATACCTTCGTCTTCGAGCTCTTTGAGTCGCTGATCAACCATCTTTTTAGTTGCGCCACCAAGCATCCGTGCAAGATCGTTAAATCTGACAGGCTCATCTTTCAGATGATAAATAATCGATCCCTTCCATTTTCCGCCGATTAATCGCATTCCTTTTTCGATAGCACAGGGCTCCATGCAAGCATTGTAAACTTTTTTTCTTCCTTTACTGTCTGTTTTTATTGAACTTTCCAAATTATCCCCCTCATTTAAGCAAGGTTACTAAAAGTATACTAATTGATTTGGGTTTAAAGGTTACTAAAATATACCACATAACGTTAAGCGAGAAAATACACTTGCTTTCAATAACCTGTATAAAAGTAATCTTAGGAGTTATTTAATGAGCACAACGAGTTTAGGCAATGTTCTAATTATCAATGCACATCAGTATTACCCATTCTCAGAGGGCAAGCTGAATGCTGCCTTTGTTGATAAAGCCATCACTCTGCTTGAAGACAAAGGCTATAACACACGCTTGGTAACGATGGCAGAAGAATACGACGTGGATGAGCAGCTTGCACATCATCAATGGGCTGACTTTGTCATTCTTCAATCACCCATTAATTGGATGGGTGTGCCTTGGTCATTTAAAAAATATATGGACGAAGTGTATACCGCAGGAATGGGCGGCGCTTTGTGTGCAGGCGACGGACGAGTAGCAGAAGAACCTAAGAAAAATTATGGTACTGGCGGCACGCTTACTGATGTGAAGTACATGATGTCTTTGACCTTCAATGCTCCAGAAGAGTCGTTCAATGATAGTGAGGAGTTTTTTGACGGCAAGTCTGTTGACGACTTAATGCTCCCAATGCATATGAACTTCAAGTTTTTTGGCATGACGCCAATGGCAACCTTTGCCAGTTTCGACGTGATGAAAAATGCAGATGTTGAAAATGACTTTAAACGCTTTGAAACCCACATCAACAAGCACTTTTAATCCAGTTATAAAGCGACGCTTTTTGAAAAACGTCTGAGGAGTTTTTATGTCTTTTTTACGCTCTGTATTGAAATCCGGAATGTGCTTGTTGTTGGCAGCGACTGCTCATGCTCACGAGCAGCATGAGCCAGGACACATTGCTTCACCGGAACAGTACGAATTGTTGCTCGAAAGCGAGCACGCTCTTGTTTTAAAGATGGTATTAAGGCCGGGCGAAAGCGATTCTTTTCATCGTCACAACAACGAAACGGTTTACTTTGAAAAAGGCAGCAAGTTAAAAATTGAAGCGCATGGAAGCGAGCCGATTGTTGTTGATGTTCCAGACGGACATGTCATGTGGCATGAGGCGTGGATACACAAAGTGACAAACCTAGGTGAGCAGACAGCTATCGCAATTATTGTAGAAGAAAAATAGGAGAGGTTTTCAATGGTATTTACTGATAATCCAGAAGCTCTGCTTTGGCACGTTATTACTTATTGATACGCGAGGGAGAATACGGCAATGAGTTCACAAAAAGATATACACCTATACACAGCATCTACGATGAATGGCTGGAAACCTCTTGTTTTTCTTGAAGAAGCCGGTATCGAATACGATTTAACAACTATCGATTTTTCGAAGAACGAGCAAAAAGCGCCTAACTACGTGAAGCTCAATCCAAATGGCCGCATTCCTACCATAGTCGATCGCTCCAACAACGACTTTGTTGTTTTCGAATCTGGGGCCATTCTTTGGTACTTGGCTGAGAAGTACGGGAAATTTCTCCCATCCGCTCCTGATGAGAAGTCAAGAACACTACAGTGGCTGATGTTCCAAATGGGCGGCGTCGGGCCAATGATGGGTCAGGCAATGTATTTTCAGCGTATAGCGGCTAAAAACGGCAATGAAGATCCGTTCGCTATTAAACGTTACGTAGATGAAAGTCGCCGACTAATGGAAGTACTGAATACACATCTGAAAGGTAAAGACTTTCTCGTTAACAACGAGTACACCATTGCGGATATGGCTACCTACACGTGGGCAAGAGCCTATTATTGGGCGAATGTCAGTGTTGATGGTCTCCCTCACCTGCAAGCATGGTTCGACAGAATTGACGAAAGGCCTGCCACACAACGTGCTCTTGAAATTCCAAAACCATTTTGGGCTTTCTTCGGTAAAGGCGACGTTGAAGCTCAAGAACGTGAAAACGCCGAACGCTTCAAGAATGATGTGAGAAAGTAACCACAAAAAACTGTTTAAACATACAGTGCATTACTTTATCCTATCGAAGTGCTCGTCAATAGGATTTTTTATGCTCTCTCATTCTGAATTAAACCCACAGCAGCAAGAAGCCGTGAATTACGGGTTAAGCGCCACCACAATGGGCCAAACAGAATTGAGTAACGCAAAGCACCACCCGCTATTAATTATTGCAGGGGCTGGCACAGGGAAAACCAACACCCTAGCCCACAAAACAGCGCAGTTGATATTGAATGGTGTGGCGCCAGAGCGAATTTTATTGATGACGTTTGCTCGAAGAGCCTCGGCGGAATTAAGTTCACGGGCGAACCGCATAATAGAGCGTACGTTACGTGAAAAACAAAAAGCGTATCATCCGGTCACACTTCCTTGGATGGGCACTTTTCATTCAATCGCATCGCGACTGCTAAGAGAGCATGCTCCGCTAATCGGGTTAGATCCCGACTTTACAGTTATGGATCGTAACGACAGCGCGGATATGCTTGATTTGATCCGTCACGAACTTGGCTTTAGCGGGGTAAATCGACGCTTTCCTAAAAAGAAAACGTGTCTGGAAATTTATTCTCGTTGTGTGAACGCACAAGCACCACTTATCGATATACTTGATACGCATTTTCCCTACTGTAGCGAGTGGGAAGAAGAGCTGAACACGCTGTTTGCTCATTATGCGAAAACAAAAATTGAACAAGTAAGTTTAGACTATGACGACTTGCTGCTTTACTGTTTTCATATGGCGCAGGTTGACGCTATAGCCCAAAAAGTAAGAGAGCAATTTGATAATGTATTGGTAGACGAATATCAGGATACCAACGTACTTCAAGCAGGCATTCTAAAAGGTTTCTTCCCTACTGGTGAAGGTCTTACCGTTGTAGGCGATGACGCCCAATCAATTTATTCATTTCGCTCGGCCACGGTGGACAATATCCTTAACTTCCCCAATGCATTTTCCTTGCCTGGCAAAGTGATAACGCTACAACAGAATTATCGGTCACATCCGAACATATTGAACTTGTCTAATACCCTGCTTTCAGAAAGCGACGAAGGCTACAAGGTGTCGTTGTTTAGCAAACGTAACAACGGTCCAATGCCTAAGTGGGTAACTGTTGAAAATGACATGTTCCAAGCAGAATACATTGTTGAGCGAGTTTTGGCGGCTCGTGAAGAAGGGATTGATTTGAAACAGCAAGCCGTGCTGTTTCGTTCAAGTTATCACAGCGATCGTCTAGAGCTTGAACTTACTCGACGCAATATCCCTTTCGTTAAACACGGTGGCCTTAAATTTCTGGAAGCTTCGCATGTAAAAGATATGCTTTGCATTTTACGTTGGGCAGATAACCCTAAACATAAAATATCTGCCTTTCGAGTGCTTAAGCTATTGCCCGGCATAGGTCCAAAGATAGCTGAGAGAGTGTTTAACGATTTAGAAAAGCACGACTTTGCATTAGGTAAACTGCGCAGTTTCGCCCTCTCAGGATCCGCGAAGCCTTCGTTCCTTTCTCTTATAGATTTGCTAGATAACGTGCACAACAACAATATTCCATGGACCGAGCAAACAAGCGCCATTGCAGAGTTTTACAAAGATTTGTTGGAAGCTAATTATGACGATCATTTCACTCGTTTCGGCGATATTGAACAGCTCACAATGATCTCTGGGCAGTATTCATCGAGAGAACGATTTTTAACTGAACTCACACTAGACCCACCGCAGAGCACAGGTGATCTGGCAGGCAAACCTTTGCTTGATGATGACTTTCTTATCTTGTCGACGGTGCATAGCGCTAAAGGGCAAGAGTGGAAACATGTGTTCGTACTGAATGTTGCCGATGGCAATTTTCCCAACGAGTACGCAGCGGGTGATAAACGTGCGCTTGAAGAGGAGCGACGCTTACTTTACGTTGCCATAACACGGGCGAAAGATGAGCTTAGCTTAATTCAGCCCCTGAAATATTGGGTGCCAGAGCAACAAAAGTTTGGTGACAAGCACGTATACGGCGCCAAGAGCCGTTTTTTTACCGACGCGGTTAGCGCTTGTATGGAACCAGTTGCATATCCTAAGCGCACTGCCTCGGCCAGCGAAAAGAAAATTGCCAAAGGTGCGATTGCCGATATTAAGAAGAACATTCTCGGCATGTGGAATAATTAAAATGCTAAAGCCGCAACAATTGGAAAAAGCGTTGCCCTAAAGCATTACAGTTTCACCCGTTTCCGCCGCTTTAAAGATTGCATTCACTATTCGAATGTCAGCAAGCCCTTCGCTACCCGTCACCATTGGCTTACGACCGGTCAAAATCGCCAATGCGTCATTGTCCATTTGCAGCGTCTGCTGCATTCCTTTAATAGGAGCCAGCGTTTTTCCATCTGACGTTGTGCCCGTTACACCGTTGTAGCTTTGCATCGGCTTAAGCTGATACCAACCATTTTCACAGTCTGCTTTGAAGTGATTAAATCCTTCCACGACGCTGGTGCCGCAATCTGCCACCAGCCCATCGCCAAAATCCATAGTAAACAAGGTGGTCTCATCAACCTCGGTGAATTTGTCAGGGAACCGCTTGGGAGGATGACTGCCGGTAACAGACACTGGTTCACGTCCTGTTAGAAAACGCGCCCCGTTTATGGCGTACACGCCCATATCGTAGAGTGCACCGCCCCCCATGTGCTTTTTCATACGCCAGTTGTCAGACGCTCTTCCCTGGCCGGCATAACCGGCAAAACTCGATACTGCAGTGATGTTCCCATAGGGTTTAGTTTTAAGGTATTGATGAAAGGTACGCGTGTTGGGTTCATGCTGCATGCGATAGCCAATAGACAATTGCACACCATTTTTGTTGCAGGCATCGATAATGGCTTGGCATTCCTCACTATCCATCGCCATCGGTTTTTCACACCACACGTGCTTTCCAGTATTTGCAGCTTGCACCGCAAAATCTTTGTGTGTACCGGTTGGAGTAACAACATAAATAACATCAATATCATCGTTATTCGCAATATCAGCCATTGTGCTGTAGGTGTAAACATTACGGTCTTTAATGCCATACTGCTTTTGCCACTGCGGGATCTTATCTCTACTCCCCGTGATAATGCCTCGTAGCTCGCAATGCTGCGTATGCTGTAAAGCAGGCGCCAATAAGTTCGTGCTGTAATTACCCAAGCCCAGCAAGGCCACTCCTACTTTTCTCTTGCTAGGCTGAGCTATTAAATATGGGCTTTGTGCAATGAGCAAACCTGAGCCTGCCAACTGAAGAAATCGACGACGAGAAACGTGAGCCATTATTGCTCTCCACTAAGAAGTTAAACCGTACCTTGGTTTTAGTAGTGTCTTTTTTGCATTGGGAGATCACATGAGCGTGACGATTTTTTTTAGAATGCGCTTTTTTGGAATGCGTAATAAAACATGCAACGCCAGCCTCGCTAGACGGTTCCCTATAACACTTAAAAACATTACTACGAGGCTCTCTCAGCGTAAAGAGTTGTAAGCCCATAATAAAAATCAGCGAATTTAGCGCTTAAGTCACAGCAATATTTATTTAATTTTCACGCTTCACTTTTGCTTGCCAGGCTTCAGCTACAATAGGTTCAAGATCGCTTAGATCCAATGGTTTAACAAGATGATGGTCAAACCCAACTTCTTTGGATCGCTGAATGTGCGAGGGCTGTCCCCAGCCCGTTTGAGCTACAAAAATAGCGTTTGCTAAAGCCTTGTTTTTACGAAGTTCAGCACATAAATCGTAGCCATTCATTCCCGGCATACCAATATCCAACATCACCAAATCGGGTGTGAAAGATTCTACCGCCTTTAGTGCTGATATTCCGTCTTCAACAACGTGCACTTCGCACCCTTTGGCCTCCAAAACCCAGCCCATAGTAATTGCAGCGTCCTGATTGTCATCTGCAATTAACACATTGAGCTTTTCTGGTGGTGTATCTACCAATTGCTCAACCTTTATGCGCTTAGTGGTTGCAATAGGAACATTGTTTAAAGTCGGAAGTATGACTTCGAATTTAGTACCTTTTCCTACACCATCACTAAAAACGTTTACTGTCCCATCGTGCAGCTCGGTGAGCCTTTTTACCAATGTAAGACCAATTCCAAGTCCACCTTGCGAACGTTCAAGAGCGCCTTCAACTTGGCTAAACATATCGAAAACAGTTTCTAGTTTATCAGGAGGGATCCCTTCTCCATTGTCTTTAACGGTTATAGTAACCTTGCCATCAAACGTACTTATACGAACTTCTATATTTCCGCCCGGCGGTGTGTACTTCGCTGCATTATTGATGATATTAGAAAAGATCTGAGACAATCGAATAAGATCGCCATTCACCCAAACGGGAATAGCCACCTTTTCAATAGATAGAGTATGCTGCTTTTCGTCAATTAAAGGCTGGATAGTTTCTATCGCTGTGCCCAGTATTTCACATAAATTTACCGGCTTGCGGTGAATTTTGATTTTCCCTCGTGTGATACGTGACACGTCCATCAGATCATCGACTAGCCTTATCATCTGATTCACTTGTCGTTCTACTCGACCAAATGCCTCGCATTTTTGGCTCTGGCTGTAATCGTTAGATTGTAAGATTTCTAACGCGTTACGAATAGGTGCTAGCGGATTGCGCAATTCGTGGGCTAATGTCGCGAGAAACTCATCTTTTCTTCGGTCTGCTTCCTGAAGCGCCTCTATAGCATTCCGCTCTCTAGTGGTATCAACACCTACCCCAGGAAAACGGTCCGGTTCTCCTTCACTGTCATAAATAACGCGACCTCTAAAAGATGCCCAGCGAATGGTGCCGTCTTTCTGCAAGATGCGATATTCCTGATTGTAGGGGGTGCCATTATCAATACTTTCTTGTATGGCGGCGTTATTCGCTTCTAAATCATCTGGATGGATGTACTGCCTGGGTACTTCAATCGCTACGCCGTGCTCTGCCTGCTCGCTGGTTAAGTTAAATAACTCCCCCAAGCGCTCATCTGCTGTAAAGATGTTTTGCTTAATGTCCCAGTCCCAAATACCAAAGCTATGTGAAGCTTCCAGCGCCAATCGCCTGCGAGACTCTGCACGCTTTGCCATTTCTTCAGCTTGCTGGCGTTCTGTTACATCTCTTGTCGAGCCTGCAATGGCTTCAACATCGCCGTCTTCACCTATAACCGGAACAAAAATATAATCATAAATACGCCGCCCATTTGTGCCGGTAAAGGGAACATCCCCACGAATGGGTTGCTTGGTGTCTATAACTTGTCGAATCTCTTGCATGTGCATATCTGCATGCCAGGGTTCATAACCCAGTTCCAGACAGGTTTTGCCAATCGCTTCATCCCAACTCATGCCCCACATTTGCAGTAGTGCGTCATTAGCATAGGTAAAGCGCCCTTCGAGGTCGAAGATATAGAGTAAATCTGGCGTATTAGATAAGGCCGTTTCGTATAGCCTGCGCTGCTTATTAAAAGATTCTACGTTTTCTATTAATGCCGATTCTGCTGCACGTCGAGCGCGGTTTTCATTGTTGCGCTCGATGATTATTGCAGCCGTTTTCGACAGCGCATTAATAACATCAATATCATCAGGTAAAGGGGTAAGCCGCTCGCGATGAAATAAACAGAACGTACCCAGAACCGTACGGCTTTCTGCAGATAAAATAGGACGACACCAAAATGATTGAAGCCCTAATGCCTGAGTGGACTTACAAAAATCGTTAAAGTCAGATGATGAGTTGATGTGAGCGCTAACTACATCTCGAGTTAAACAGCATTTACCAAGCGGCGTATCGCCATCAATTTTAATATTATCAAAATTTTGCCTAGTTTCTTTTGGCATAGAAGGTGCCGCGGCACAAACGAGTGACAGTTCATCTTCACTCACTAACGATATGCCACTGACAGCCTGAAAATCTGTGACCTTTTCTACCGCATTAACCAAAATAGTTAACACATCCTGTAGCTTAGCGCCTGACAGTGCCAGCCTCATGGCATCTCGTTGAGACTGAGAAATAATCTGTAACCTGCGTTTTGTTGAGAAGTCATGAAAAGAGAAACCGACAATACCAGCGATTACAGGAAAAACGGTAAGCTTGAACCAGGAAAGATCTACGCCGAAACGTATTTCAATAGGATCTCCGGTTTCTTGTTTAAGTGCGCGTTCAAATTGTAGAGAAATTTGTGGCACTTGCGCTTGAGGAAATAAACGAAACACAGAACTGTCAGAACCGTTTAGCGTCGACAGCCCGCAAATTGCGCGCGCCTGATGGTTTGCGTATATCACTTTGCCTTTGAGATCAGCGAGGATAACCGCATCAGTAATATTTTCTATCAGAGCTTGAAAAGGAATGCCGTCAGTACAGAAAGATGAGGCCTCACAAATTGGCTCAGACATAATGCTCTCAAATAATGCAGAAAAAAATATACTAGAGTAGAAAGTGCGTTTTAGCTAATAATTTAGACCGAGTCTAACAAGTTATTCTTATTAAATTCTTCTGTATTGCACCTGAAACACAATAGTACTTGGGTTATTGTCGTAGGGTTTGTGTAAATACATCACTTAGGCCAAAATTGCGAAATATGACGTTCTGCTGTCTGTGTTACAACGTCTTGGTTCAACGCATATTGGTCACCTAAAAAAGTATGTGCTAACTCACTGCTAGCCAGTGCAGTAGATAATAATTCATATGCATCGTCGATAGAATTTCCTCCCTCGCAGTATTTCACGTGGTGGTCTACGCTGCCATAACAAGATAGCTGTTGGTTAAACCAGCGTTGAATAATCATTTTCCCTAATTGCTTATACCGCGCCTGATGGGAACCAAAAACGACGAAATATGTTTTATCAAGGGGTAAGCTACTCTCCTCTCGAAGGGTATTTAATACTTCAACGGTTTTTTCTACCTCATGTTGTGCAACGGTATCCATTGCCTTAGCAAATATAGGTTGCAACTCTTCTTTAAGAGAGGAGATATTTAACAAACCGCCTTCCTCAGTATTGTTTAGCCAACGCTCTATTGCATCAGTACATGACTTAAATAAGGGGTGAGCGTTCATTTTGGCAAAAGATTCTGCCAGCTCTCTCCTCTCACGTTGTTGAGAGGTATACATCATTAAAAGAGGGAGATGGGCTATAGCTTTGATATGATGGTAGTCTTCACTTACTACCGTAAAGTTGCGCTGCTGTTCACCAGTAACAAACATAATTCTGTCGTCTACCCTTATTACTACCTGATATTCACCACGAGTAAAGGCATCTTTAAAGGCACTTTTTCTTTCATGAAGTGCATCGTGAAAGCGTGTATTTACAGTGTGAAGAATTCCTTTCTCGGGAAGTGATATCGTGTCTTTAACAAAAGTCATTGCGCTAAGTTGTGGATGGACGTGGTTTACCTACGAGGAGATGATTAGGTTTGATCAATCTGGGTATTAGCAGAGAATTAAAACCATAACCGAAATCAGTCTAATTAATTGGGTTGTCGAATCGCGCTGATTTTTTTGTGAAGCGCGGCCGTTTTAGTATATTTAGCAATGAACTTTAGGCGTAATATAGCCGTAAAACTTTCATGCTGAGATTCATGGAAACTACCCAAGGAATCACTCTTCAACAAAGGCTGAGAAATGGATAACGCTGGCTCAAATCAAGATAAAGGGAACATTAAGTATGCTGGGAAGTTCCCCAAAATAGCCCAACAAACTAGGCTGCTTAATATCCTCGTGATTTTTGCAGTGATCTATACCTTGTATCTGGCTAAGTCTTTACTTGTTCCCCTTTTCTTTTCTGCCTTTGTTGCATTGCTTCTAAGCCCACTAGTGGCGTTTGCTCGCAAGCTATTTGTGCCGCGCGCGCTGTCTGCCGGAGCGCTGATGGTGTTGCTGGTAGCGCCATTCACGTTTTTAGGTATAGAGCTTGCTGAGCCTGCCGAACGCTGGATGCAGTCACTCCCTAAAATTGCAGCTGAAATTTCCGAAGAAATTGAGGAAATAAGCAACAGTATTGATGCCCATGCAAACCCTCCTGCTCCTGCACCCGTGAAGAAAGAGCGATCATTTTTTAGTTGGTTTAGCGATGATGAGGAGCCGGAAGAGCCTACTCCACCGCAAGATAAGACAAATTCTGTGACTGATAAAATTAAGCAAAGCGGTATTGATATAGGGTTAACACTTTTTAGCAATGCACCGTTTTTATTGGCACAAGTCCTTGGCTGCATAGTTTTAATATTTTTCTTATTAGTTTTCGGCCCTAACTTGTTCAACGTATTTGTAAGAGACTTCCCAATTGTCACTAACAAACGGCGAACATTGGTATTGGTAGATCAAATTCAAAGAGAGCTGTCATCGTATATTGTTACAATCAGCATTATTAACTCCTGCTTGGGATTAGCCACAGCTGGTGTGTTTTATTACTTAGGAATAGAAGATGCGCTGCTTTGGGGAGCATTAGTAGCGCTGATGAACTTTGTACCTTACCTAGGTGGCGTTGCAAGCTGTGTTGTGTTGTTGGTAGTAGGGCTTGTGCAATTTGGGCTCACCAGCAGTGCCTTCTTACCCGCGGGCCTATTTTTAGTGTTGAACATAATAGAATCTCAGTTAATTACGCCTGCTGTACTAGGAAGAAGTATGCAGCTTAACCCACTCATAATCATCGTTTGGATTGCAATAACGGGTTGGCTGTGGGGCGTAGTTGGCGTATTGCTGGCAGTGCCTCTTCTTATGTGTTTTAAAATTGTTCTCGAAAATTTAGGCGTGTTTAATCATTGGATAAAGCTTCTAGAATCAAAATAGCTTCGCTTTAGCCCATTATACGTCTGTTTTATTGATAGTGGCGCTGGCGGCAGTGGCTCTAATTGAGATACATAACAAGTGCTACGTCCCTTTTCATAATAGACAAAATGCGTATTTAAAAGGAATACGCCCTGCCCTTTTGAAATGAAAATAGTTATCATATTCGTTGTTTTTTTGAAGTTCCTGTGAATTTGCTACAGATTGTCCTCGCTGCGGTTACCTTTTTTATTGCTCGTAAAGCCAGGGCACTTTTGAACGGTCCAACACCGACTAGCAATGGTTAAGGCAACGTATTTGATATTTAAAAGGTTAGGTTATGCTACTGTCGATCGCTGCCTTTTTAGGTAGCGCACTGGCGATAGGTCTGTTTTACCGCGCATGGAAAAGCACACAGATCGCTGTTAAACGTTTAGCTAAGCTCTCAGCATTACTGTTAATGCTGGCGAGTTTAAGCCTTTGGGTTACGGAATACGGCCCTGAATTAGGTACTTGCTACGCGGTAGTCGCCTTCTCTTTACAAGCATGGAGTTGGATATACCTTGCTCGTCGGCGAATTAGCAAAAACGTTAAACGTGTCGACTTACCGTTCGTAGCTTCAGTGAGCCCACCTTCTACCCCTACTGTTTTAAACGCCTCAGTCAAACTGCTTGGCGTTGTATTTTTGAGTGCTATATGCGCAATGTTAGTTACTGTTGTATGGACCACTGCGCTTAACATGAGCAAAGTAAACCAGATTGCACTGGGAATTTATACTATGCCTGTTTTATGGGGATGTAGTGCGTACTGGCTTTGTGCAGACAGCAAATTATGGCGCCCAGTGGGGGTGATAAGTGCACTTACCGCGGTAAGTTATTTCTACTTGTATAGTGTATAAAATGAGTATTTCTATTTCTCCCAGCGCAAATAAAAGCGCCTTAAAAAGTCACGCTTGGTTAGGACTAGCCGTTAGTGTGTTGATGTATTGGGTGTGCTTTTCAGGCACTTTATCTGTTTTCTCTCAAGAACTTCTGCGATGGGAACAGCCCCATATTGCAGATAATCTAGATTACACGCCTAGTAGCATCCAAAATGCTTATGAACGCTTTCTTTCGATGAAAGATGGTCAGACACAGGGAAATATTGTCATTCGATTGCCCACTCATGACTTGCCGCGAGCGCGCATTAGTGCAGATGACGAGTACTGGAATATTTCTCCAACTGGCGAATTAAGTGAGCCTTCCACCACTCCCATCACCGATTTAATTGTTGATCTCCACACTGCTCTGCACTTACCTGAGGAATTAGGGATGATGGTGGTAAGTGTATTAGGCGCCATTTTAAGTGCTTTGATCATCTCTGGCATTGTTGCTCACAGACGTATCTTTAAAGATGCTTTTCGCCTGCGAACAGGTAACAACGAGCAGCTCACACAAGGCGACTTACACAACCGAATGAGTGTGTGGGGTTTACCTTTCCATTTAATGATTGCGCTAACCGGCGTTTATTTTGGTCTGGCGTCGTTTTTAACGTCCATATATGCAGATACTTTGTATGAAGGAAACGATCTCGATCTGTTTGCCGATATTTATGGTTCATCAATTCAACTGGAACATCAGCCAGCCATAGCTAACATCGAAAAGGCGCTGACCGACATTATGAAAATGGAGCCCAATACCCAGCCTATTTTTGTTACCTTGGAAAATGCGACCAAAGATAATCAGTACATTCTGCTTGGCTCTCAGCACTTGGATAAGCTCATTTATTCAGAACAATACCGCTTCGATGCCAGTGGGCAATACATCGATAAGGTTGGTTATTCAGATGGAGAAGCCGGGCAACGAGCTATATTTTCTGTTTATCGCATACACTTCGGCCATTTTGGCCCTGAAGCGATGAAAATATTCTTTGGCTTTATGGGGTTCGCGTTGACCATTATCTCCGTAACCGGCATAAATTTATGGCTTGCGAAACGCTCACAACAAGATGCCTTGAACCAGCTTTGGCTGGGTTTCGTATGGGGTACGCCTATCGCATTTAGTTGGGCAGCATTATTGGAACTAACCTTGGCGTTGCCAACAAAACCCGTTTTCTGGATAACCTTAGTAGCCATTCTCATAGGCTCGCTAATGCAAAAGGTGCTAACGAAAACCCACTTAATGCTGTTGAATTGTCTCGCCACCTTGTTAGTTGTATTGGCAATTACTCACTTTGTTGTTCACTACCCCAGTTCACTAGTGATGAACTCGCTCATTATAGACAGTGCGTTTATCGTTTTTGCCCTATGCGTGTGGCGATACCTGTACTCGCGATTAAAGAAAGGCTGGAACATTTAGCTCAACCAGATGAAGGTGAAGTTTGAGTTTGAGTTTGAGTTTGAGTTTGAGTTTGAGTTTGAGTTTGAGTAAAAATTAGCATTTTTACATAGTCTAAGTCTGAGCATAATTGATATTAAAAAGCCTTCCGTGTGGAAGGCTTTTTGCTTTTGAAGTCTGTTGAGAAACATCGCTGGCACACTTAATCCATCATCATTTAATTCAAGTGGCTCCCTAACTGCCAATGATCCAGCTTTGACGAAGAAGTCTTGCTATCAAAGCAGCACTTGATTTGCAAATCATTGACTTTGTTAGCGTCACAAACAATGCCAGCACTCTTAGATATCAATACAAATCTTGCCAAAGTGTTTGCCATTAACCTCATATTCAAACGCTTTAGCGAGTTCATCGAGTGAAAAGCTTGTATCAATTACAGGTTTTATTCCGCTTGCCTCTAGGGCATTTACGAAGTCATTTTGATGCTCCCTGCTCCCAACAATAATCCCTTTCAGATTGATCTGCTTTGCCATCAGCGCTGCTGTTGTAATATCTCCTTTCACGCCGGTTAATACGCCAATGAGGACAATATTTCCATTCACACGACACGCATTGATTGACTGTGCTAAGGTAGCAGGCCCTCCCACTTCCACAACGTGGTCTACACCTTTCTCTCCGCTCCACGCGTTAACCGCACTCCCCCACTCGGGTTCTGCTTTATAGTTCACGGTGAAATCAGCGCCAAGGGCTTTAGCCTTTGCAAGCTTTTCATCCGAGGAGGAAGTGATAGCAACGTATGCCCCATCGCTTTGGCTATTTGAAGTGCGTATATTGAGACACCACCAGTACCTAGCAACAGCACCTTGTCGCCAGCTTTAAGCTTACCCTCAACAACTAATGCTCTCCACGCTGTTAACCCTGCCGTTGTAATTGTGGCGGCCTCTGCATGGCTCCATCCTTGTGGAGCTTTAGTAAACCATGTGGCTGGTCGAACGACATATTCTGTTGCGTATCCGTCAAGGCCATCACCAGGCGTTCGACTGAAATCGCTACACCTAGGTTCACCGTTCAGCCAATCCGGGAAGAATGTAGACACAACATGATCACCCTCCTCGAACTCATCAACGTCCTCACCAACTTGAGTAATGATGCCAGAGCAATCAGACAGAGGTACACGATTCTGCGCCGTAGAAATAGTGCCATTAGCAACGCTAAGGTCATGGTAATTCAATGAACTCGCATGAACACGTACTTTAATTTCTTTACTTCCAACTGTTTGAGGCTCGTCAACGTCTGTCGTCTTTAATCTTTTAAGCCCTTCATCATGGGTTCCAATAACAACTTTTCTCATGTACGGATATCTCTTTTAATTTTGATTAGTAATATACGTAAACGATTCAAATGAGATTACTGAAGGTTTTTATCTGAGATAAATAGTAAATGTAGCTCCTGACTTAAGGGAACATTTTGTACCCATTGTTAATTCCGTCTCTCCCTTTATCTTCAATTGTCTAGCACTGTTTCTAATTGAGCTGTGGTCGGAAGCCCCATTTGTAATTTCACAGCACCAGACTCATCCCTAAAATAGATGGCAGGCGTAGCGGAAAGGCCCAGTCGTCGCATTAGTTTATGGTTGTCATCAAGCTGCTTTTTCACCTGTGGTGTTGGGTTATTCAAAGGCTTAAGCGGCGCTAATTGACCAGCTTCATGGTTGTGAAGAATCTCACTAGGGTTTTCTGCGCTAAGAATGGCTGCAGATTTTCCATAACTATCAGCCTTCAATATACCGACCAGGATATGCCGAATTTGAACATTACCGGCGTCAACCCACGGTCGAGCCTGCTGCCAAAACTTTTGACAATAAGGGCAGTTCGGATCGGTAAAGGCATAGATAACTCTACTAGCATCAGGGTTACCATCTAAAACCCAACTCGACTCACTCAACTGCTGCCATATTTTTTCGCTTTGCGCACCGTTTATGTAGTTATTTAATTCGTTAGCTCCAACATCTTGTCCGTTTGCGTCGAACATTTTTCCAGCCAACATATACTGACCATCTTCCGTGACATAAACCGTGATTGCATTACCCTTGAAGTCAATGACATAGCCTGTCATTTGGGATGGGGCATCAAAGCGACTTATCACCTCTCCGCCTTGCTTTTCAACGATGCTGAGAGGCTTTGGAAGCTCACTATCAGTGGCGAATGATGAGCTAGAGAAAGCTAACATCCAAGAGACTACTTTTAGCATTCTTATTCCTTGAGGTACTTAATTTATTTGAGAAGAGGACGGAGGTAATGCTGAAGGCTAGCCTCAGACAGCTCCCCCATGTGGCGGTCAACTAACTCGCCTTTTGCATTGAAAAATAACGTAGTTGGCAGGCCATATGCGCCAAAGCTTTTTGAGATATTGCCTGCAAAATCAAAGTAAGTATTTTCAAGGTCAACACCTTGGCTCATTAAGAAGCGTTCTGCTTTCGTGGGCGCTTCGCTTTGATTGATAAAAATAAATTTTACGTCTGACTGCGTTTGTTGTGCCCGCGCTAAAACGGGCATTTCGCGGCGACACGGAGGGCACCATGAAGCCCAAAAGTTGATGACGACAGGTTTACCGATATTTAGCTCTAGTGATCGATACTCGCCACTTGAAGTCTGTGCATTGATATTTAGCGGACTAGGAGAGGTATTATATAAGGTTTGAATTACAACTAGTGGAAACAACGCAGCCGCGGTGATAGCCCCAGATTTAAGATAAAACGACATAAGCTGACGATGCTTTTTTGCTCTAACCAAAAGAACCGTTAGGCCCGCAAACCATCCAGAATAGCTATTGAAACCACCATCTCTAATATTGAGTACGGAAAGCCAGTCTTTTTGATAAATCTCCCACAAATCTATGACGAAGATTAAACGTGCCACAACTAGCCCTGCTGCGATAGACCAGAATATAGTGTCAGTAGCTTCGTTCTTCTGCGCGCTGGCTCTTGCCAAATAGCCGACAAGGCTCCAGAAAATAATTACACCCGCAATAATTAATGCGGTGCTGGTCATCATAGCGAAAGGGCCCAAATTGATCGTATTCACGTTAAATGCACTTAGTAAGTTTGAGCTGGTAAACTAATTACCAAAGATTAATTTAATATTAATGTTCACCCATTAGCTTCTACGCATCAAACCGCTTTGTGAAAAACTATGAATATTCTTCTCGTTGAAGACGACCTCGTTATTGCAGACGCAGTATGTGTTTACCTTCAAAGCAAACTCATGCAAGTCACCCACGCCGTCACGTTAAGTGAAGCTGAGCACTATGTATCAATCAACCAGTTTGACGTGTGCTTGTTAGATATCGCACTACCCGATGGAAGCGGACTGGAATTGTTATCGTTAGTCAGGAAGAAAAAGCTGCCAATGGCAATCATTCTTTTAACGGCAAGAGATGCCATTGAAGATAAGGTGACGGGGCTCAACAAAGGCGCAGATGACTACGTGACAAAGCCTTTTGACTTTGAAGAGTTAATTGCGAGAATTTACAGCGTAACGAGAAGACAAGATCAGCATTTACACGAGATATTGAAGTTTGAAGAGCTTACGTTTGATGCTAAAGCCAAACGCGTAGAAGTGCGCGGCGAACAGTTATCCTTATCTGCATGTGAACTGAAACTTCTGTATTTATTCTTATCAAACCCAGGCAGAATTTTAAGTGAAGCACAGCTTAAAGACTACTTATATGGCGTCAACGATGATGTGAATAGCAACGCCTTAAACGTGCATTTATTTAATCTTAGAAAAAAAGTGGGTAAACATATCATTATCACGGAACGTGGTCTGGGCTACCGCCTCGCTCATCAGCAGGAATAAGAAACATGAGTCTTCGACTAAAGCTCATCGCAATTATTGCTCCTGTATTTTTTGTCTTGTGGCTAACAGCCAGTTATTTCTCTATTACCCAGCTGAAAAGCGAGATAAACCAAGCCATGGATAGCCGCCTTGCCTCCACAGCAAGAATGATGAATAACCTTATGCTGTCCGACCAAAATTCAGTGGGCAACTTGGGGCTTTCCCCAAACGGTACGTTCAACGATGCGGGCACCTTAAAAGGCCTTGCCTGTAAGATAAGCGCGTTAAATGGTGAAATTATTGCTAATAGCCACCCTCAAGAGCTAACACTACCTGATACGCTACCATCGGGACTTGATACCGTTATTGTTGAAAACATCGAGTGGCGGGTATTTTCTTTAAAAACAGAAAAGCACACCATTTCTATCGCTGAAAAGCTTTCTGAGCGACATGCAATATTTGTCCAGATGGTAATCGTCAGCGCCCTTCCAACACTCATTTCCCTCGTGGTTTCGCTGCTTGTGATCTGGTTTGCCTTAGGAAGAGAGTTGAGGCCGCTTCAGCGACTAAAAGACGCCATCACCAATCGCTCACCAAACGATTTAAATCCAATTCGGTTAAGGCATAACCTGCAAGAAATTACTCCCCTAATTGATAGCCAGAATCAGTTGTTCACCAAGCTTGAAAACGCTATTGAAAGGGAAAAAGCGTTTACCGATAACGCTGCTCATGAATTAAGAACACCTTTGACGGGCATTATTAGTCAACTACAGGTAGCAAAAGTCACGCAAGGAGAAACGCAACAGCGTGCCATTGAGAAGAGTTTATTTAGTGCACGTCGCTTGCAAAGCTTATTAGAAAACTTGCTGTTGCTGGCAAGAGTAGACAAAGCGCCAATTGAGCAGCATGTGCAACCGTGGGAACTGTCTAAAGAACTTAGCAACCTGCTGACAGAGTTAGGCTGTGAAAACAACGACATTCAGGTTCATACCAATGTTTCAAAACGACTATCACACATCCCCGTATTCGCATTCACTATTGTCATGAAAAATCTAATAGATAACGCCCGTCAACATGGTGTTAAAGGAATGCCGATTTCAATAGTCATTGAAGAAGACGACAACGAGTTTGTTATTCGCGTTTCCAATCATGCAACGCTTAATACTGAAACGCTAGCGTACATGACAAGACGATTTTGGCGTGAAAGTCATTCACAAGGAAACGGGCTTGGATTAGCGATTGTGAACGCACTGGTAGAAGCGCTGAATGGAACATTTAACGTCAATTACGAAGGTGACCAGCTACACGTAATGATCACCTTCCCAACTTCGCCAAATACCGAGTAAGGCACACCGAATCTGTGATTGAGCGAAAGCTTCTTTTTAGCTCAACGAGCCCGTCTAGCCCAAACACGGTTCGGCTACATTTTGCTGCTGGGCATGTATTGTAAGCTAGTCGGCGCCAAGGATAGTCACTACCGCCGCGCCCCCCAGACCTATGTTATGAGCCAGAGCAAGCTTTGCATTTTCTACCTGTCTCTGCCCTGCTCTGTTAGTTAAATGCCACGATAGTTCAACACACTGCGCTATACCCGTCGCCCCGATGGGATGGCCTTTTGACATCAAACCACCTGACGGTCCAACAACGTATTTACCACCATAGGTATTGTCTCGGTCAATGACGAGCTTTTCAGCTTCACCTTCAAGGCACAACCCAAGTGCTTCATAAGTGATAATCTCATTCGTTGTGAAGCAATCGTGCAGCTCTATTACATCTATATCGTTTGGAGAGACCGCTGCAGCCTCGTATGCCTTGTGAGATGCTATTTTTGTCATCTCACTCCCCACCGCTGAAATGGGGTCACGCCAAGAATCAATAGTGTCCGTAGCCATTCCTTGTCCAAGAATAGACACCGCATTTGTTATGCCGTGTTTCTTGGCAAATGTTTCACTACACAACACAACTGCTGCAGCGCCACAGGTAGGTGGACAAGCCATTGTTCGCGTTAAATAGCTATCGAAAATCACCTTGTCTGTTAGCACTTCTTGCACGCTAAGTGGAGAAGTAAACAAAGAAAAAGGGTTGTTGATAGCGTGCTGTCGAGACTTAACCGAAACTTCAGCAAAAAGGTTTGGGCTTACACCGAATTTTTCCATGTAGTGCTTGCCAGCTGAACCGAACGCTCTCAACGCGATAGGAGCTGGAGGCACATCAAACTCATCATAAACAGGCGTGAAACGGTCAAACGGACTTTCTCTATCCTGCCAATGACTGCCCAAAGCTCCCGGCTGCATCTCCTCAAAACCAAAAGCTACAGCGCAGTCGACCTCTCCGGAAAGAATTGCTTGTCGGGCAAGATAAATAGCACTGGCTCCACTTGCACAATTATTATTTACATTGACAACTGGCACGCCAAGCTGTGCCACGTCGTAAAAAGCGTGTTGGCCACAGGTGCTGTCACCATAGATATAAGATGCGAAAACTTGCTGAATATGCTTTTTATCAATATCTGCATCTTTAAGGGCTGATTCCACGGCATTCGAAGCCATAATGCGATAGGGTAACTGGCTACCTGGCTTAACAAACTTTGTCATGCCGGCACCTATAATTTTAACGTTGTTCATGTCTGTCTCTGTCAATATTTGTCTCGGGCGACACTGATAATAAGACTTGAACAATTTAAAGCGTATTATTTCGTTCAACCTACTACCAGAGGCCTTTGCTCAACACGTTAAGTATTGAGCACACGCCCTAAAAGTGCTCGCGATTCTCGTAATAATCTTTGCCGTTTAGGTCTTCAAAAAGTACGGTAATGTCCGTATGTTTTCCTACGAACGGACGAAGCGCTTCATCGATAAGGTTAGCTACCGCAGTTTTGGAATCTTGCCCGCGATCAAACCACAACACTTCTATGAAAGGATAGCCTGATGAGGCTCCACCAGCCGCAACAAACTGACTCGCAATATGCTCTACCGTGAAGTGATCGTTGGGGGTATCAGTGAGCTTCGCAAACTGCTCAACAATATCCACTGCGACTTTCTCTAATACAGTTTGCTGAATACCTCTTGCGCGTATATGTGGCATTTTCTTGGTCCTTTTTAAAGCGCTCAAATTGTTGTTTATCATGTCTTTACCGACATCATACCACGCATTTTAAATCGCTAAACTAAGGGCTTTTTTAAGTAAGCTTAAAGGCTCCGTAAAACATCGACAGATATATTATTTTGGGAATTACGGATAGTTAAACCGATATGGAATCGCGCACCACTACCTCGCGCCATAAGTGAGCGCAGTCTTCTATGAATTTTTTATGGATAGGATGAATCTGATACTCATCTTGTGCTTCAACGCTTTCAAAAAACATAAGCTCAGAGACATCAAAGGAATTATCGATAACATCCCGCTTGAGTGTATTCGCAGGCACGCCAATGTGGAGCGAGTGAACCTGTGGAATGGCGCGCAACGCTTGTAAACCGTCAATGAGCTTTTGCTTATCTTCTGTTGACGTTGGGTCTTTAAGCCAGAAGTAAACCATGTGAAGGATAGGTGGTAACTCAGCGCTAGCACGGGGGGTTGCCTGTGCAGAAGCCGGCAATGCAGATAGTGAAGCTAGCGCTCCTGCGGTTGCTAAAAATTGTCGTCTTTTTGTATCTGTCACTGCCTGTATCCTTTTTTCATAGCGGTTTAAAAATTGGAATTCCTACAATGACACTGGACGCGCATTGAAGCAATAAGAATCCGTTGATGAGTCATCTGTCACCTAACATTGCGCAGCGACATAAATTGCCATCTATTAACAAGGTTTTTGAACGCAATAATTCGCATCTTGGCAAGCAACTTGAAAGACATTTAAAAGAAACGAAATTTAAACACGTAAACAACGAGATTTTGACGCTATGCGCTTACCTACTAAACAGCTTATTAATAAGATCGAGCACTTATCTAACGGCCTAACGCCAGAACAACTGTCGAGTTTCCTAGATATTATTGATGCCATGACGGCATTAGTTGAAGAGGCGGGTGAGTTAAAAGGTGATTGCGACGCCAAAAGCAACAATGGTAATTCGGAGATATCTATACTCCACTAAGAAGTGTATTTATACGCCCCTACCTTTACGCAATAACATATACAAAAAGCCACTAATATTCGATTTTGATCATTTGCAGTTCGTTTATGTTCGTTTTATGATGATTTTCTCTTAATTGTACATTGGAAGCAGTTTAGAAAAACGACTTACGACAAATGAGTTATTTAGCGTAATGATATAATCGCGCTCATTAGAAGCGGTATTCGCCTACATTTGCTAGCACGTAACTTTGTCCTCTTTTTTCTACTCATGCACTGTACGGGTTATAATAAAAAGGAAATCATATGTTACCTCTCTCGGAACCAACACTTGTCCGGCAGTGTATTGCTGAATTTGTAGGCACAGGCATTCTAATATTCTTCGGCGTTGGCGCAGTGGCAGCATTGGTATTAACAGGTGCTTCCTTCGGCCAGTGGGAAATGAGTATTCTTTGGGGCGTGGGCGTGTCCATTGCCATCTATTGTACTGCTGGCGTTTCGGGTGCCCACATCAACCCCGCGGTGACCATAGCACTCGCAATGTTCCACGGTTTTGAAAAACACAAAGTCGCGCCCTACATAGCGTCCCAGTTTTTGGGAGCATTTTGTTCTGCAGCTCTTATCTACAGCCTATATTATCAACTTTTTGTTGACTATGAACTTGCGCACAACCTATCAAGAGAAAGCATAGGGGCACTCGCTACTGCGGGCATTTTCGCAACGTATCCTCACGAAGCACTTTCATTCTGGGGTGCCTTCAGTGTTGAATTCGTTATCACAGCAGTTTTAATGTTCGCAATATTGGCGTTAGGGGACGAAAAAAACGGCGCTCCGCGAGGAGCTATGAATCCACTCCTCGTGGGTCTTCTAATCGCCGTTATCGGCGCTTCTTTAGGGCCATTGACCGGATTTGCTATGAATCCCGCAAGGGATTTTGGACCGCGACTCTTTACCTATTTCGCAGGATGGGAGTATTCACTTTCCGGTGCAAAGGATATCCCGTACTTCATTATTCCTATTTTTGCACCAATATTTGGCGCTTGCTTTGGTGCGTGGCTGTATCCAACATTAATAGGCCATTCTCTTTCTCAAGAAAGTCATGGCTGCACTATTCCTAACGATTGCGAAGCTCCCGTGATAAGAAATACGTCTGAAACACGTATTGAGAGGGGCTAGGTTTATGTTAGCAGGGTGAAGGTATGGCAGAAGAAAAGGTAATGAGAACACCGTTGGAATAATAAACTCCGGGCATCCTTCTATTCACTAAAATTATCGGCAATGAAGAAGCTAACTGTTGATATAAAAGCGGCGATAACCTATTTTACGGCGCGGTTAATCTTTCAAAGAAGTGCAGCGTGTGATTTATTTAATAGCCGTTACTGTCCTATGGGCATTTTCCTTTTCGCTCATAGGCGAGTTCTTGGCAGGTTCGGTCGATAGTTATTTTGCAGTGTTAACACGGATCGTGCTCGCCACCGTAGTTTTCCTTCCTTTTCTAAAGCCGGCTCTATTGAGCACTAAACAAAAAGCGATTTTGGCAAGCTTAGGCGCTGTGCAGTTAGGGTTGATGTACATTTTCTTTTACCACGCGTTTTTGTTTTTAAGAGTACCAGAAGTGCTACTTTTCACCATTTTTACGCCGCTTTATGTAGCCATTTTAAATGACGCCCTGTTTAAGCGGTTTACCCCGTTTTATTTGTTGTGTGCACTTATCGCCACCGCAGGTGCCGCAATAATTCGCTTCAATGGTATTGGTGAAAGTTTCTGGTTTGGTTTTGCTATTGTTCAAGGTGCTAACCTTTGTTTTGCCTTGGGACAAGTGGGTTATAAAAAGCTGACTTCAACGTTTGAAACCCAAGTGCCCTATCACAACGTATTCGCGTGGTTTTATTTAGGTGCATTGGCCGTTGCCCTGCCAGCGTTTTTCCTATTCGGCAACACGAATCAACTGCCACAAAACCCTGAACAATGGGGCGTGTTGCTATGGTTGGGTGTTGTGGCGTCAGGGCTTGGGTATTATTTTTGGAATCAAGGCGCACTAAAAGTGTCTGGTGGTACATTAGCCATTATGAATAACGCGCTTATTCCAGCAGGTCTTGTGGTTAACTTGCTGCTTTGGCAAAAAGACACCGACTATTCTCGGTTGCTTCTTGGCGGCGCCATCATCGCTATAGCGCTTTGGATGTCTCATCAATACTCCAAAAAACAGGAACGCCCCTAAGCCTTAAGAGAGCGTCCACTACGCAGGGCTATACTCACTTATCATGGTGTAGTCTTTGCGAGGTCCAATGACCTTCCATGTTGAGCGCCATACAGGCCACGCGCTGAAGTCATAACGCACCACATAGTTATCGTCACCACATAAGTGCTCAGCGTTTGGGTTAGTAGCGCTAAATGAGTGAAAATAGCGCTTATCGTCGAATAACACCTCAAATAAACCTGTTTGAAGCTGCTGCCAGAAATAGCGACGCTCGGCAGGCATTACGTGGCCGTTTGGCGCAGTAACCTCACCATTTTCACAATACGATAATGCGCGACTTTCTTCTTGCTCACTGCCTTCCAGCCAGCTAAATTCAGCCTCGCCCATAAAGGCGAATACATCGCCATTTCGCTGGATGATTTTGCGCGTTAGCGTCCATCGTCCAGCAAAATCGTCCAAGGTATGAGGAGAATTAACTGTCATTGCGCCGTCCTTACCAAAAATAGGTTACGGTGGCGGAATATTGATCGCCACGGCCCGGTGTCCCGGGGATTTCTTCAAAGCGTTCGTCCCACAAATTATCGACTGCCAACACCAGATTTAACCCTTCAATCTGCGCCGGTGAATACGTGAGGGCGACATGAGAAAAGAATGCAGAGTCACTGCCTTTTCTAAGGGCATTGGTTTCTTGTTTTCTCCATTCATTATCCACGCGAATTTCAATCGTATCAGTTGCAAACCACACTACCCCTAGGGTTGCTCGATGCGGCGGATAGTTAAGCGCGTAAAAGCTCGCGTCTACCTCGTCAATTCGGTAGTCTTCAGACTTATCTAAATAGGTATAGCTGGCCACCACATCTGCGCTATCAAATCGTTTAATGGCAATTACCTCAATACCCAGGGTTTCGATATCAACGGGGTTTGCACTGCGTGCTGAAGTAGCGTCGAAGCTATATGTCCAATCTGTCAGCTCGTTATCCCAGCGATAGAATACGGCGGTATCGACCTTAAACGACAACTTATCAAATGATGCCCCTACTTCAAGATTTTTGCTTACTTCTCGCTGTAGCTGGTTGTTACTTCTAAATAGTCCGCTTGTGGTGCTACCGCCTACTGCCGTATAGCCAGCAACCTGCGTTGCTTCTGCATACGAAAGATATAGCGTGCGCGAGGCATTATTACCTGTTTGGGTAAGCCAGCTAATATCACCCACAAAAGACAGCCTGTCATCGTCGCGATTCGTATCGTCAAACGCGCCACCTAAACGAACGGTAAGCGATTCATTGCTGTTCAACTGCGTTCTATATTCTGGCACTACGCTTATTTTGTAGTAGTCGCGAGAGGTGAAGTTATTCTCTAGCGTGGTTGATGTAATGTCGTCTGCGGTAATTTGTGCAGCGTAGTTGATACCGAATTCTTGCGATACATTATGGGTACCAGAAAGCGCAAATGACTTCACTTGGGTTTCGTGAAATGCCTGAAACGCTTCAGGGTTTTCACGTGAAAATACGTAATGGTCGTCATTCTCTCTGTAGTAGGCAGAGACCTCAAAGGTATTTCCAATGCCCTCTTCGCCGTAGCGCTGTTTATGATTTAGCATGACTAAACGGGTTTGAATATCTTCCGTTTCGTTCACGTTAAATGGTGTATACAGGTTAGACCAGCCAAAGAACTTTTGCTGATAGCCGTAAAACACGTCTGTTTGTGAGTCGTCACTTGCCAGCTGAACGCGCCCCGATGCGCGCTCAAAATTGTGATCGCCATTAGCAATAGTGCCATCACTTTCAGAGCGAGAATACTCCCCTTCAATCCCCACAGACCAACCAGGTTGACTATCTAGAGCGTGCTTCACCGCGCCGTGTACGCGCTGCAAATTGAAACTGTTGTTACCCACACCCAATGACACACTGCCCGCTGTTTGGATGGGACGCCAGCCATAAGACACTGTCCCAACTGTGCTATTTACGCCGTATAGCGCGTTGTCGACACCTGTGAGAATACTTGGCTTAGTCAACATTTCTGGCGCAATGGGAATTTCAGCGAAATAGTGCCCCGTTTGCGGGTCGATAAGCGTTGCGCTTCCTATGCGAAAGCCCGTGTTTTCGAATATGCCGCCGCGAATAGTGACGTCGGCTTGCGCTTCAGCCATGTTTCTTGATTGCAAATCAACACGCGGATCGTACTCTAAATTTGATATGGGTGAATTAAACGTACCCACTGGCTTATCGTTAGCGGTTGCCGCGCCTTCAATCGTAATTTTTTCTACACCTTTCTCATTACTAGTCACATCACCACCAGCGTTTGCTGAGTCAGTGTTTACTGCGGCTGTGACAGCAAAAGGTAAAGCACAAAAGAAGAAAGAGAGGGTGTTATGGCGCATTCAATGTCCTAGTTCAAAATTTTTTGGGGCAGCCAGTACAAGATTCATTTTAGCGCTTGGCGCTGCTGAAATTGAAGTTAAGCGTGTTCAAGGCTAATTGGGCTAGAGGCTGTGCGAATTAGCCCACACCTTAATAAAAGCGCGAAGTGTATAGCATTAGCTTGTCTAGGAAAACGTCTTGTAAGTGAGTTTGGACCAGTGAACAAATCCTAACCAGCTTTATTCTGGTTTCTACTTTTTGGCACTGACACGCCTCAACTTTTCATTAGGCTCTTCTGTCATAGCAATATTTCAAGCCCTCTCTTAACGCTTGTCATGCCCCTTGAAATCCTCTCATTTCACCACTCTCGACTAGAGATATGTGATAACATAACATCAATCTACTTTAACAGTCTTTTTGAATCTACTCAGCCCTTACCCATGCAAAACCTTACAACACCATTTGTATTTTCCTTAGTAGCCTTGTCTGCCAACGCCGCGGCGCAAAGCAATGAAACGTCTCTTCAGGGCGCTCATGATGAACTTGAACACATTGAGGTGAAAAGACACTTTCAGCCATACCGTGGTAATGTACCGCTAATCGACACCCCACAAGCAATCGACCGAATTACCGCGGATACGTTAGCGAATGAAGGGATCACGCGCTTCATCGATGCGTTAGATTTTGCGCCCACCGTTGTTAGACAAAACAACTCTGGCGGCATGTTCGATAGCTTTGCGATCCGAGGCTTTTCTGGCGATGAAAATAATCCATCGGGTTATTTAATAAACGGCTTCAACGTGCGTGGCTATAGCGGCAATAGAAGCACCGTTAACGTTCAAACCATAGAAGTAATGAAGGGCCCAGGCTCTGCCTTATATGGTCAAGGGGAGCCTGGCGGTACCATTAACGTGATTACCAAAAAACCTCAGTTCGAAGAGCAAGGCTGCATCCAAGGCACCGTAGGTAATTTTGATAAAAAACAAGTAGAGTTCGATTACACGAACGGCATTAATTCAGACATGGCGTATCGCGTTAACGGTTCATACGAAGACTCTGATACTTATCGCGATAACGTGTTTTTCAAGAATTTGAACCTTAACCCTTCGTTCATTTGGAACATTTCTGATCACACCAGCTTAAGCTATCAGATGGAAATATTGGATCAGGAAAAGCCGCTTGATCGCGGTGTGTTCATATTAAATAACGACTTTGACGCCGTAGATGCCGAAGACTTTTATGGTGATATCAGAGACGGAGCGCATGAAGTTAAAGCCTTCGGACATCAGCTAGTGTTAAATCACGAGTTGAATTACAACTGGCATTTACTCGGTGGCTTCGCCTACAGAGACTCATCTTTTGAAGGGGAGTCTTCAGATACTGAACTGTCAGAAGGCCGTCAGCTTTTGTATACCGACCCATCTATGCTTTCAAGGCAACGCAGAACCCGTGACTATCAAGCGCAAGATTTATCAATACGCTTTGAATTAAGTGGCGTGGTGGATGCAGCGGGCTTCGTAAACAATGTCTTGTTTGGTTTGGACTATTACAACTACCACATTGATACAGACTACCGTCGTTGGCGCACTGCGTGGGGTGCTGGTGATACCACTTATAGCATCAACCCTGAAAATCCAGACTACACTATTTTCAGACCTGACGTTACGCCCACTACACTCACAGCTGAAAAGCAAAAAGGGTTAGGTTTTTACGTACAAGATGTTGTTGAACTTAGTGAAGCGACCAAGCTTTTAGTTGGCTTTCGCGTGGACAAATTCGAGCAAGACATTCTTAATAAGTTAAGCAATGAAGGGCAAGAACAAGACCAAACGGAAGTGACGCCGCGCTTTGGCTTCGTTTATGAAATAAATGATTCTGTAAGCCTTTACACTAGCTATGCAGAAGGTTTCAGACCCAACCCCGGGCTTGATTCTGACCGCAACGCGTTTGACCCTGAAGAGACCACTTCTTTTGAGGTAGGTGCTAAGTGGGAAAACATTGCTGATATGTTTTCAGGTAGCGTCGCTATTTTTGATGCTGAAAAGACCAACATGCTAACCGCCGAACCTAACACTGGCTTTTCAGCTACGCTTGGTGAAGTTGAAAGCCAAGGGGTAGAGTTTCAGTTAACGACTGACCTTACTTCAGACATTCGCCTTGATATGGCCTACGCATACATAGATGCTAAAACTGCGAACGAAGTCAATAACTTAGATTGGGGCGTGCCTATTCCTAAAGGGTCGCGCTTAATCAATATTGCCAAGCATTCGGGGTATATCTCGCTTAACCATTTCACCAGTGTATTTGAAAAAGAATCGTTCTTTGGTGTGACCATGCGTTACGTGGGCGATCGCTTAGGGCAAACCACCGATCCAACATTTATTTTGCCGTCTTATACCCTTGTGAACTTAGCAGGGTCGGTGAATATCAGCGATACGCTTTCTATGAGGTTTGACGTGAACAATCTGTTCGACAGAGATTATTTTGAGAACTCATACCATCAGCTGTGGACCATGCCAGGCTCTCCGACTAACTATACGGTGAGCGTTAAGTACCAGTTCTAATGCGCAGCTGAAAGCGCGTTGCACGCGCTATTATACGAGTGCGCTTATACAAAAAAGGCCAGAAAGATAATATCTTCTGGCCTTTTTAATTTACAAATTTTAACTAAGAATTGTAGACGTATAGCCTATAAACTCTCTAAATCAAACGCGCCTTGCTTTGAGAGCTTTTCGTTCAATGGCTTCACTTCTTCACCAAACAAGGTTTCTAGCTGCACTTTGTACTGCTGCCACTTTGACTCTAAGTCTTCCAACCGTTTTAGTGCACCAGCTTGTGCAGGCGCGCCCGTTCTGTCGAAGTTATCCATCAAGAAACGTACTTGTCTGTCGAGCATATTCGGCCAGTTAATGTCATCTTCAAAAGTTTGATGTTTGGGCTGAATAACCAAAGCTTCCCAGTCGTCGATTGCACTAACAATGCGCTCGATTGAAGCCGACACATCGCTAGCTAGCATCACGTTGTCTCCAGAAACACCATTGAGTTGAGCTCTTACATCACGGGCTTTTTGCAGGTGAGCAAACAAATCATTCAGTAAGGTTTCTGTAGCCTGAATGCTCTTTTCAACCACTTGAAGCTGCGCTTTATCTGCTTCTTCCCTTGGGTCTGGAAGTACTTTAAATGCGCGGGTTTGTGCCTGTTCACCTACCGTAATTTTCGCTTTGTAGTCTCCAGGCATAACACGGGGGCCGTTCCAACCGCCAAACAGTTTTACGTTCTCGATGCAGTTCAATGGCTCACGTCGAAGATCCCATTCAAATTCGTTGTAACCCGCTTTTGTTGCAGGGTGTTTAAATTTAACAGGGCTGCGAACGTCTTCGTTACCCTTCGCGCACTTTTCAAATGCACTCGGTGCAGATGACAGCGTGCGAACCAGCTCGTTATCGGCATTAAATATATCAATGCGTAGCGTTTGCTCTTCTTCTAATGCGTCTTTCAGGTAATAACGGAAGGTAGCGCCACGTGGTGGGTTTTTCGCTTGAGGCTGGTCAGTCATGCCACCGCCAGATAGCAAGCGAATGCCATCTACGGGTTCAAACTGAAACAGCGCTTCGCCATCTAGCGACTTGTGCACTTCACGTAGCGGGCTCATGTCGTCTAATATCCAAAAGCCTCGCCCTTGGGTTGCAATGACCAAATCATCACCTTTAACCTGCATATCGGTAATCGCCACAGGCGGCAGGTTTAAGTCTAATTCTTGCCAGTGTTTACCGTCGTCAAAGCTAATAAACATGCCGCTTTCTGTACCCGCGAACAGCATACCCTCGCGCTCTGTATCCTCGCGCACTACGCGAACAAAGGCGTCTTCTGGTAGGCCTTCGTCAATACGCTTCCAGCGCTTGCCGTAGTTGTCGGTTTTGTAAATGTAAGGCGTGTAGTCATTTAATTTATAGCCTGCTACCGCAACGTAAGCTCTGCCTTGTGCATGAGGGCTAAGTTCTATGGCATTGACCTGCGCTTCTTTTTTATGAGGCGTAACATCTTTCCAGTTTTTGCCCTCATCACGGGTAATATGCAGCTTACCGTCATCGGCTCCCACCCAAAGCTCACCTTTGTTAACTGCCGATTCGGCAATATAGAAAACCGTGTTGTAGTATTCAGCACCAGCTTGCTCGTTCGTTATAGGACCGCCATTCAGCCCCTGCTTTTCTGGCTCGTTACGCGTTAAGTCTGGGCTTATTTCCTGCCAGTTCACACCGCGATCTGTGGTTTTTAAGATCATCTGCGTGCCATAGTACACGGTGTCAGGATCATGCTTTGACACTACCACTGGGGCATTCCAGTTGGTGCGGTACTTTTGATCACGTGCGTTTCTGCCAAACACATATTCAGGGTAAGGCATAATGGGCCGCGTTAGCCCAGTATCGCGGTTGTATTCGGTTAACGTTCCATTGATTGTAGTAGCGTAAATCAGTGTTGGATCGTCAGGGTTAAACGCAATATGCGCGCTTTCACCACCGCCCACAGCAAACTGATCTTCTATTCCCATGCCGTCCCCCCAGGTTTGAGAAGGCGTTGCCATGGTTGAGTTATCTTGCTGCCCACCATAAACATAATAAGGGTTTAAGTTGTCGGTAATAACGCGGTAAAACTGCGCTGTTGGCTGATTGTAAATGCTTGACCAGGATTCACCGCCGTCGAAGGTAACGGTTGCGCCACCGTCATTAGCATTGATCATGTTTAAGCTATTTTCAGGGTTTATCCACATATCGTGGGTATCGCCATGGGGTAACGAAACCGTCTCAAAGGTTTTGCCACCATCAATAGATTTGTGCAACTGCACATTCATTACATAAAGGGTGTTTTCGTCGTTTGGGTCAACTTTGATGTGGTTGTAGTACCACGCACGTGCTTTAAGAATATTGTCGCCGTTCATTAGCGACCAAGACTTACCCGCATCGTCACTGCGATATACGCCGCCTTCTTCAGCCTCGACAATGGCATACAGGCGCTTCGGGTTAGACGCGGCAATATCCACACCGACTTTACCGATAAGCGTAGGCAGTCCTTTTTCTAATTTATCCCAGTTTTTACCGCCGTCTGTTGACTTATAAAGGCCGCCGCCCTCGCCGCCCGATTTGATAAACCAAGGCGTTCTGCCGTGATGCCACATGCTGGCATAGAGAATTCTAGGGTTAGATGGGTCGATTGCTAAGTCAGCGGCGCCGGTATCGGCGTTCACTTTTAACACATGCTGCCATGTTTCACCGCCGTCTATCGTTTTGAATATACCGCGCTCTTTATTAGGCCCCCAAATATTGCCCTGTACTGCAGCCCAAGCTATATCGGGATTGGTGGGGTGTATGCGAATTTTGGGGATTTGTCCGCGTTTATCTAAACCTACCAGCTTCCAGGTTTCACCGCCGTCTGGAGATTTATAAACACCTTTTCCGTGACTAGTGGTTACACCTCGAATAGGGCCTTCACCAGTACCTACGTAAATAACATTAGGATCTGAAGGAGCAACGGCGATAGAGCCAATACTACCTACTTTAAATGTTTTATCGGATATGGCTGTCCACGATAAACTCGCGTTTTCGGTTTTCCAAACACCGCCCCCCGCTGTGCCCATAAAATAAAGATTGCTATTACCTTCAACCCCGGTAACCGCTACCGAGCGCCCACCGCGATAAGGCCCAATAAAGCGATACTCCATTTTATCGAAAAGCTCAGGGTTAACGGTATCTTCAAGCGCGAATGCAGAATGCGAGAAACTAGAAAGCGCGCTCATGCAAAAAGCAAGCGCAGCCACCATTTTCCCAGAAACCAGTCTCTGTGAAACCATAGAAAGTGCCTTGTAGTGTTTTTATTTTTAATAAGAAGAATTTCTTATACTGCGTTGTTGAGGGCGTTATGGCAAAAGTTTTGTAGGGCGTATTCTTCTTTCACTTAAAGCGCTGACGATATCGACGAAATATTCAATGTCATTTCCTTCATGAAGGCGCAGTGAGAAAATAACCACAGTTGATGGAATAAGGAAACGGGCTGTCTCAAAAGGAGAGCGCTGATTCCCCCTGAACATAACGATATCAACAACCTATGAAATTTAACACGACAGTATTTACGCATTTGCGATTAAATACCGCACAAGAAATTTCTACAATCACAACTTGAAGATAAATGACTGTCCTTCCTCTTTTATGACTAGAGAGTGTGACTCGCGAAGATCCAAATACCAACCGAAACAAGCACAATGCCACCAAATGTCTCTGCTCGCTTACCTATCAGTGTTCCCATAACACTGCCCAACATAATGCCAATAGTTACCATAGAAAAAGTGGCTATCCCAATTAACGTCGCAGCAATAGCAATATTCACATCAATTAGCGCGAAACTTGCCCCCACTGCCATTGCGTCGATACTTGTGCCTAACGCAGTAATACACAATAAAATAAAGGATTGTTTTTGAGACGTTAACTCTTCTTCGGCAGGTTTCAGGCTCTCGAGTACCATATGAATACCTAAACCAGAAAGAATGATTAGCGCAATCCAATGATCCCATGCTTCAACGTATGAAGACGCTGCGCGACCAATGAACCAGCCTATAAATGGGGTTGCTGCCTCTATTAGTCCGAACAAAAGGCCAATTTTAAGGGCAAAACTTAAACGAGGGCGGTTGATTTTGACACCTTTGCCTATCGCGGCGGCAAACGCATCTGTTGACATAGCAAAGGCTAGCAAGATAAGAGCGAAGATACTCACAGTTTTAGAACTCCGGTCAGGCTAATTGAGTCCACGACAAATCCACACACCTGACCTTTAAGCGTGGACTTATCGATGGTCTCGCCAACCAATAGGTGTTTGTACCATGGTAATGTGACCAATTATGTTGATACAAACTTTTCCATTTGAAACGGAAACAGGCTACTCCCCAACCGAGGGCGACACGGTAATACAGTCGCCATAAACTAATCAAGTTGATTGCGACAAACTGCCCAACTTGAGATATAAATGACGGCATGTTCACGCTCTTTCGATTGCACATATTCCATCAGTGGTCATGCGCTCTATTATACCAGTCCGCATAGATCATTACCCACTCAGCGAGAGTTAAAATGTTCGTAATCGCGGCGTGTTACCGCAGGTATAGTGGTTCTACATCAAGGTGACACAACAAAGAGTACGGACATTTTAAACTCGCCCTTAGGGAAGGTCTGGCAAGCTTCCTAGCTTCATTCTGGGAATTTGAAAGGGAACAGCCATTCCTGCATTCCCACGCTTCGCTAGGAAACTTGCCAGCGCCTTCTGAGTGGGCAATGATCTATGCGGATTGGTATTATTAAATGTTGGCAACCCAGTATTTTTTAAGCGTTACGCTTTGCGCCTCTCTCCTACTTATGGATTCCCCGAATAAGCCGCTGTCTTGGCGGTTTAACGATTTCAGTGTTTATTCCTTACCTGAGCCCTTACAATACAAGCACTTCGTTGTTGCAGCATGAGTATTCAAGGCTCACGCTGTGTAATTCAACAACTTATTGCTAAAAGAGACCTTTTATGAGACTTCTACTTTCTGTGGTTTTCGCTATAACTATCGCTGGATGCTCTACCCTTTCACAGCTTTCGGTGTATACCATTTCCAATGCCGAGTTAGAGCAAGTACTTGATAGCCAAGTAACCGAGTTACAAAAACGGACGTCACTTGCCGGTATTCCACTTTATTTAGACGTGGAAGATATGACAGCAACTATAGGTCCAGATGGTAGAGACGTGGTCCAGCTCGGCGCTATTGCCACAGCTCGTATAAGTGCTTTTGGTTTGAATTACCCTGCAAAGGTAAGTCTTGCACTAGAGGGTACGCCCTACTACGACAGTGAAGAAAAGGCGATATTTGTGCGTTCGCTGTCGCTGCTAGATAGCACTATTGATGCGGGTGGCTTTAGAGGTAACTTAGCGCCAGTTAGCAGTGAATTCATGCAGCTCATTAACGGTTACCTGGCGTCCAACCCTATTTACCGATTAGATTCAACAAACAGGGCCGTCAGCCTGCTATCAAGCGTGCCTTTACAGCTCACGGTTGAGCAAGGCCAACTGGCGCTTAGACCGAAGCAATAACACAGTGGCTGTTACTTCCAAGGTGGTTAAAAGCGTATTGTGTCGTTTAGTTGTGGAATAGTAACATTCCACCCTTTTTCTCTTATGGCGCTTTGCAATTCTTGTTTAGCGCCGTCCTCACCGTGAACTAGGTAAACTTTCGGTTGCTTAGTAAAATGCGATAGCCAGCCGATGAGCTGCTCTTGACTTGCGTGTGCTGAAAACCCGCCTAGCGTATGAATTTGGGCGCGAACTACAATGTCCTCGCCAGCCATTTTAATATGTGTCGCCCCGTCGATAATTTTTCGTCCGGGCGTACCCATTGCTTGAAAGCCTACGAATACCACGTGAGATTGTTTGCGCCATAGGTTCTGTTTTAAGTGATGCCGAATTCTTCCACCGTTACACATGCCACTACCAGCAATAATGATGGCGCCGCTAACAACTTTGTTTAGGGCAATAGACTCTTCAGTTGACGTTGTGTAGCTTAAAATGGGCAGTAAGGAATGTAAGCTTTGGCTGTGGCTATGCGCACGCTCAGCACTATCTTCAATAGCGTCTAAATCTTCCTCATTATAAACATCTTGGTAACGGTGATATATCTCGGTAACCGCGATGGCCATCGGGCTATCTAGAAATACTTTTTGATGACGCAATTTCCCCTGTTGATAAAGTTCACCTAAGCGAAAAATGATTTCTTGGGTTCGCCCAACCGCAAATGACGGAATGAGGATGTTTCCGCCATTCTCACTGGCCTGCAAAATCACCTCTTCAAACTCATCGAGGGTGTCTTTCATTGAGCGGTGGTTGCGATCGCCATAGGTCGACTCTAAAAGCACGATATCAGCATCGGTGACTATGTCTGGGTCGCGGAGCAGTGCAGCCTGCGAATTGCCAAGATCGCCAGAAAAGACCAGCTTTTTAGTCTGACCGTTTTCAGTAATAAATATTTCCACTATTGCTGAACCAAGAATGTGCCCAGCATCAGCGAAGTTAATTTCCACGTCTTGCGTGATTTTACGCTTGGTGTGGTAGCGAATTGGTATGCATAGTTTCATCACACCGTCCACTTCCTCTTGGCGATACAGGGGTTCGATGAGCGGTTTGCCCGAACGCTGCCGCCGCTTGTTCTCCCACTCAGCATCCCGCTCCTGCAAAGAAGCGGCATCTTTTAGCAACACTTCAATGAGATCAACCGTTGGCCGTGTCATATAAATAGGCCCGCTATAGCCCTCTCTCAACAATATAGGTAATCGCCCGGAATGGTCTAAGTGGGCGTGTGACAGAATAACCGCATCAAGTTGACTGACATCCACTGGCAAGGGTTTATGGTTTTTCGCCTCTTCATCACGCCTACCTTGATATAGGCCGCAATCTAACAACAAGGTGCTATGTTCAGTTTTGAGTAGATGCATAGACCCTGTTACACCTTCTACTGCGCCTAAAAAAGTAAGTGATGCCATATCAGGCTCCTTCAATTGTTTTCGAGTTATTCTGACTGTCGCCGTGTATTAAATTTGCTGTTGTTATACTGTCTTCAACTTGTTGAATACGCACAAAGACTTTGACCCACATTTGTACTATCTGCAGCAGGTACTCCATGCACTCAGTGGCATCTGTCATTTGGGTAACAGCAATGTCACCTTGTGTTGCCCCCATCACAAGTGCTGATTTAACTTTGTGGTGTTCTTTGTCGAGTAAGTCAAACTGAAGACTTAGCGCATCACTACTTTCAAATTGTCTCCAGCGCACCATACGCATGAACTCGTTAGTTACCGATAGATAGTTAAGCAGTTGACCTTCCAGCTCAGCCTTGGTGAGGACATCCCGACGCCTGCTCACTGCAGAAATAGCGAGTGCCTTTTGCGCGCTAGATAGCATGTAGTGCTCTACTCGCATGAGCGAGGCCAATGCTTTTGTGGTTTCTTCACTTAAAGCTGCACGCTCTACGTCTACGATAAATTGCGATATGTGTTGGCATAGCGCCTCAACGCCATGTATGTCGTTTTCCACGGCAGTTATTTCACTACTTTGTTGAGAAAACAGTTTGGGGTAAACATGTAAAAAGCGGTCAGATACTGACAACAATTCTAAGATGAGCGCGTTTACTGCAAGGTCAGGGGTTTGAGCAATATTTTTGTCCAAATGCTTAGGTTTTGAAGCCTCTTCTTCAAGTGACACAAAGCGCTGCTCAAGAAAGCTTGCAAGTCTGTCATTCAAAGGAAAGATAAGTGCCACACCCAGTAAATTAAACAGTGTATGGAAAATGGCTAAGGTGATTCCTGGGTCAGCGTCTATTTCTGCAACCGCCGTTATCCAATGGATTAGCCCAAACAACAGCGGTAAAATAAGCGCAGCCACAACGGCGGTCGCTACGTTAAACACAACTTGTGCAGCGGCAACGCGCTTCGCGCTAGAGGTAGCGCCAATTGACGCAAACATAGCCGTAGAGGTTGTGCCTATATTTGCACCAATAACCATTGCGCCGGCGGCATAAATACCCACCATGCCTGAAGTTGCCGCGGTGATGGTAAGCGCGATAGATGCACTAGATGACTGGGTTAGCACAGTCATTACAAAGCCAATCACTAGGTACATGAGAAAACCTTCAACGCCTTCAGCTTTAAACTGACTAAGATCAAAGGTACTTACTATCCCTTCAAAGGCTGTTTTTAAACTGTCTATCCCTACAAAGAAAAGACCAAAGCCGGCGATGGCGATACCGACTGACGCTAAACGGCTATTGGGCTTTAATAATTTCAGGATCATGCCTACGCCTATCATAGGCAAAGCAACGGCCTGAATATTTAATTTAAAGCCTACCATTGCGACAAGCCAGCCTGTCATGGTGGTGCCGATGTTGGCGCCGTACACTATACCTAAGGCATGGCGCATACTCAGTAAACCGGCGTTAACAAAGCCTAAAGATGCCACGGTGACTGCACTTGAGGACTGCACCAAAGCGGTCATTGCCGCACCCGACACCACGCCTCTAAATGGCGTTTTGCTCCATTTAGCGAGCAAGGTACGCAGCGCATTACCTGCTGCCAATTTGAGCCCGTCAGTCATCATTCCGATGGCAAGTAAGAACAGACCTAACCCACCAATTATGCTACCCAGCAGTACGACACTTTCCATCTACCAGCCTCTTTGCTTTATTCATCGCCGACCATTCGCTATTTCTGATCATTTCTTCTGAGCACTTCGCCAATAAGTAAAAGTCGCGGTTGGCGCTTCATGCCTTCATAAAAGTATAGATAAGAGTACAATGCGCGTAAGTCTCATTGTTTGTTCTTGGTCAAACAATGAAGAAATACAACAACGCAATGCACAGCCGTTCAGGGGCTCAACTTGATGATTGAGCACTGGGCAAATGAGTAATAAACCACGGCTACGCAACAAAAGGTGATGGAAGTGACAGAACGTATCAAAACGCTAGATGAATTCGCAAAGCATGTAGATTACTCTTTGCTCGACACGCTCAGTCCAGATCCACAAGCAACCCTTGATGGTAACGACCATGACCCGCGCCAAGTGTTCTCTGGTCACTATGTGCCGGTTACTCCGACCCCATTAACTGCACCGACATACATTGCGCACAGCAAAACTCTGTTTGCCGAATTAGGCTTAGACGACAGCTTGGCTACATCAAAAGATTTCACCCAGCTTTTTTCAGGTGCTATGTCGGGTGTACCCGCCCCAATGAAACCTTACGGCTGGGCAACTGGCTACGCACTTTCCATTTATGGGACGGAATACACACACCAGTGCCCGTTTAGAACGGGGAACGGCTACGGTGACGGCCGAGCGATCTCTATTGTTGAAGCAGTGTTAAACGGCAAGCGCTGGGAAATGCAGTTAAAAGGCGCTGGTCGCACGCCTTACTGCCGTGGTGCAGACGGTCGAGCGGTATTGCGCTCTAGCGTGCGCGAATTTTTAGTGCAAGAGCACATGCACGCCCTTGGCGTTCCTACCTCACGCTCTCTTAGCTTGTTTATGTCTGAATCAGACACAGTAGACAGACCCTGGTATCGAGAAGGCTCTCATTCTTATGAGCCTGAAGTGATGGTCGAAAATATCACGGCAATCTCCACACGTGTTGCCCCTTCTTTCTTGCGCGTTGGTCAAATTGAGCTTTTTGCTAGGCGTGCTCGCTGCAACGAACACAGCGAAGCGCTAAACGAACTAAAAGCCATTGTTAAGCACCTTATCGAGCGAGAGTACTCAAGTGAAATAGACACAACTGCGCCGTTTGAAGAGCAAGTGGTAACGCTGGCTAAGCTATTTAGAAGCCGGTTAACTCACCTTGTATCTGAGTGGGTTCGCGTGGGTTACTGTCAGGGCAATTTTAATAGCGACAACTGCGCCGCAGGAGGATTTACGCTGGATTACGGGCCATTCGGCTTTTGTGAATTTTTTGAAGCAGACTACCAACCTTGGACAGGCGGAGGTCGTCACTTCTCGTTTTTAAACCAGCCCATTGCCGCGCAAAAGAACTTTGACATGTTTTGCCGCTCGCTGATGCCGCTACTTGAAGGCGACAGTGAACAGCTCTCTAAGCTTAACGAGGTCAACGACGGCTTTTCTGGTGTTATGGAGCGGGCTATGGAGAGCATGTGGGCAACGAAGCTTGGTATTGCCAGCTACGACCATGACTTGCTAATTAAGCTGCTGCAATTAATGCTGCGCACAGGCGTAGACTACAATATTTTTTTCCGAGAGCTATCGTCAATTCCTGAAGATATGTCGAGTTTGACGAAAAGCTTTTACTACCCACCTAAGGCTGAGGTCATGACAGAATGGGACGCCTGGCTGCAAACGTGGCGTGAGCGCGTTGAAAAAGACGCTGGCGCACAAGGTGATGTAGCAAACCCTATTGCTGCTACCGCAGAGAATATGCGCCGAGCAAACCCTAAATTTACATGGCGTGAATGGCTAATTGTGCCTGCCTACAAAGCCGCCGAAAACGGTGACTTCACACAAATTCACGAACTTCAGAAGATACTTACTGCACCTTATGATAAGCAATCAAAAGAGGTAGAGAATAAGTACTACCAGCTACGGCCACTTGAATTTTTCAGTGCTGGCGGGGTCGCGCACTACAGCTGCTCTTCGTAGAGCTATGGTGCAAAAGACCTTTGCATTTCGTTTTAGCAAAGGTCTCCCTTGTTGCCGATATAACTACTTCAAATATACAGTTTTACCGGTTTTGGCACTTTCTCTAGCCGCATCAAGAATTTCTACTACCACCATATTGTTTTCTAGCGCAGATAGATCATGGGGTGATATAGAAATTTCCTCGTTGATGAGTGCTTTTAAATAGTGGAAAGGGTCGTTATATGGCGCAGCTCGTTCGGGCAAAGCAAATGTTGTTTCTTCAAAGTCGTCGTACCCTTTTGCAATGCGCTTTCGGTAGTTATGACGATTGTCGGCATAAACTGCGCCAGTCTCGCCGTAAATTTCCATATCCTTGCGCCCTATTGGCCAGTTCCAAGAACCTTGCACAATGGCATTGGCGTTTTCATAGCCTAGGATAATGATAGATTCGTCATCTACCTGAGGGTTGTTTTCTGCTTGAAGCTGCTGCGTAACTGCCGTTACGCTCTGCGGCTTTTTCCCTTCCATAAGCCAAGTCAGCAGGTTTGCACCATAGCAGCCGAAGTCAACAATCGCGCCGCCTCCGTTTTGCTTCGGATCAACAAGCCAGTCTAAAAACTCACTGTTAATGCCGAGTTTCGCTGGCCCCTTATGACCATCGCGCACTATGACTTTGCGAATGTCCCCAACTTCGTCATTCTTTATCGCTTCATACGCTTTGTGGTTAGTGGGATACCACGTGGTTTCATAGTTGGTGAGTAGATGGATGTTATGCTTTGTGGCGAGGGCTTTCATTTCCGTTGCGTGTTCCATATTAATCGCAAGGGGCTTCTCAACCATAACGTGAACACCGCGCGGCGCCGCCTTTTGCACAACTTCTAAATGCTCGTAAATAGTGCCAAACGCAGTGACCGCCTGAACGTCTTGTGCAGCGAACATGGCATCCATCGAATCATACACTTTGTCCATGGAGTAGTTGTGCTGTTTTGCGTAGCGCTGAGCTAAATCTATGTTTTGTTCAACAATGCCAACAATCTCAAATTCGCCTTGCTTTTCACTTTCGAAAATCCAATGAACATGGGTGTGGGTTAATCCAACCACACCTATTTTTAGCTTGTCCGAAGCGTGTGCACTGCCAAAAGACAACGCAACCAATAGCGCACTAAAAAACCTACCCACCGTTCTTCTCATCTTTATTCCTTTAAATGTTTTTTAGACGCTACTAAAGCGCGTCAATCGATTCGCTAGGCTCAGTAAACCACACCGGGCCATCTTCGGTCATATAAAAGTGATCTTCTAAGCGAATACCGAACTCGTTTGGTACTACGATCATAGGTTCGTTACTAAAACACATGCCAGATGCCAGCGGATGAGGATTGTCTTTAACTAAATACGGCCATTCGTGAATATCCATGCCTATGCCGTGCCCTGTTCGATGAGGTAAGCCTGGTAAGTTATAGTCTGGCCCTAAGCCATCTTTTGCTAAGCTGTCTCGCGCGGCTTTATCAACATCGCCACAGGGAACACCAACTTTTGCAGCGTTAAATGCGGCAAGCTGCGCGCGCTTTTCGCTTTCCCATAATGCTCGTTGCTTATCGGTTGGCTCACCAAAACAATAGGTTCTCGTGATATCAGAGAGGTAGCCGTGCACCTTACAGCCAGTATCAATCAATACTAAGTCGTTCTTCTTTAGTACTTGAGGGTCTTTAACGCCGTGGGGAAACGAGGTGGCTTTTCCAAAAAGTACAATGCAAAAATAGTTACCAGTGGCCCCCACTTTTTTATGTGCATCGTTAATAAATGCTTCAACTTCTGTCGTGGTAATGCCTTCATAAAGCATACTGGCAGTCGCTTTGTGTACAGCTAGGGTCATGTCCATAGCGCGTTGAATAAGCGCGAGTTCACTTTCAGATTTGTGCATGCGACAGTGTGCTGTTACCTCTGCACCATTGATAATTTGCCAAGATTGGCCAAGCATCTTGTTCAAACCATCTACGATAAAAAACTGGGTCGACTCATCCACACCCAGTTTATCGCCTCCAGCGGTGTTCAGCTTATCTAGCATAGCTATGACAAGCGCATATGGGCTCTCGTGCTCTTGCCAGCCAATTATGTCGCCTTCCACTAATTTGCGTTCGTTTAAAGAGTCGATTTCAAATGTAGGGGCCAGATATACAACGTCACCTTTTGCAGGCAGAAGCGCTCCGACTAAACGTTCACTGGCGTACCACTGCATTCCGGTAAAATACGCTAAGTTAGTACCAGCGTTTAAGTAGAGCGCACCAATGCCATTTTCCTGCATATAATGCTGCGCCTTGGCAATCCGGGCGTTGTATTCAGAGAGCTCTATGGGGCGAAGGTCGCCTGTCATGTTGACGAGGCTATCTAAAGCCTGTTGTGGTGTTTTTGTGCCTATTATTTTGCCCATTTTTTTCCCTACACTGGCGCAAGGCTGATTGTCTATTGAAGTGCTTATCAGCCCGCCTTAACTATGAATTTATTAAAACGGGCTCACTGTACAACATTCAATAGGAATGTCGAGATAAGCAGAGGTGGCTAGACCTTTTGTACTGCGTACTAAAAGATAAACACTCTCTTATGATTCGCAGCGCTTTAAAGCGCACTTTTCCACGCGGCCTCTGGCAACAAGTACAAGCCTTTTTCGCTTTTTGCACCTTCATTCACGATATAGCCGATGCCCGCAGCCATGACGGCCAAGGTTACGTCGAAAGCATTAATGCTGTCACCATAGCCCGCAGTTAAGTTAAACATAGAGCCATCGGCTAGAAGATACAGTGTTTTATCGCCCAGTTTATAAGCATTTACATAAGGCATTGGCTCACTGTGAGTAGCGTTGTGTTTAAGATACGGCACATCAATTTCTTGAGCTACATGGCCTACATTTAAAATAAACGTTCCGTCTTTCATGTTGTCTAGATGATTCGAATTCACTACGCCATACGCACCAGTTGCAGTAGCAATAACGTCAGCATGACTAGCAGCTTCATTTAAATCAACCACTGGCCAGCCATCGTATTTCGCTTGAAGCGCTCTTGCTGGGTCAAGTTCTGCTACTTGAACCTGTGCTCCGAAGGCCTTTGCTGAGGCAGCAACACCCTGCCCCACCAAACCATAGCCAATAACAACCACGATTTTTTCGTGCAGGGTTAAGTGGGTGGTTTGGAAAAAGGTTTGCCATGCGCTTAAGCCCACCATGTGCCTGTTGTGAAGCCCTTCTTTTACTGGCAAATCATCCCAGTTAAAAATTGGGTAGTTTGGCGCCATACCGTTTAAGCGGTTGATGCCAGAGCCCGTCGCTTCTAAGCCCGATAGAATGCGTGGAACTGGCTTGTTTTCTTTTATATTTTCATGAAGTCGGGTAGTCAGATCGGCGCCCATTTCACACAAATGAGTGGGTTGCCACGCCAGCGCTTTATCAAATGACTCAGACCAATCAGCACCGCTCATATCACGCCATGCATGAGCCGTTGCACCTTTGTCTACAAGGTAAGACACCACGTCGTCTTGCACCGTGGTGGGATTACACGTGGTAAGAAAGATATTGCTTCCTTTTGAAAGCAGCCCCTCAACTAACGGCGCCATTTTCAAATCTAAATGCATGTTACATGCAAGTTTAACGTTAGACAGGTCAGGGAGTGTGTCGATAGCCTTACGAGTGCGGGGCATGTGCAGACTAGCCCACGCCAACTCTGCTTGAAAATCTTGGTACATGAAAAGCTTACTCTGAAAAAAACCAAAACAGAATAATACGTGAGAATGCTGAATTTATAAATCAGCTATCAATGCCACCTTCATTCCACAGGACAACCTTATTACGGCCATTGGCTTTCGCTAAATACATGGCTTTATCAGACTCTTTAATTAAAGCCTCAATGTCTTCTTTGTCTGGCGAGGTACCTGCTACCCCAATACTTACCGTTATCCGAATTGATTTATCCACTTGCAGGGCAAAAAGATGAGTACGAAGATTTTCCGCAATCTGCTTGGCGTACTTGGCGTGAGTATTTGGTAAAAACACCAAAAACTCTTCGCCGCCCCAGCGAAAGGTAATATCAGAGCCCCTCACCTGCCCCTTAATTTCTTGAGCAACTTTTTTCAGCACTTTGTCACCCATATCGTGACCGTACTTGTCGTTGACACATTTAAACCAATCCAAATCAATCAGCATGACAGACATATGCTTGTGGCTGCGCTTCCCCAACTCCCAAATAGGGTAAACTAAATCGTCAAATGCGCGTCGGTTGTATAGCGAAGTTAAGGGGTCTAAACGAGCATTTCTTTCGGCATTTTCGCATGCTTGCTGAACTTGTTTATAGTTAAAAGCCAGAGAAATTGATAACAGAGACATCTCTATGATCATCCCTATTTCAATGCAGCGAAACGCCCAGTTAGAGTATGGGAGTAGCCCCCAAACAACCAGACTCGATACTATTGCTCCCCCCGTACCAAACATAAAAGCGGGCACAAATAACTTCGCTAATACATCTCCGCTGCGATACGCCAAAATGCCAATCATTAACATCCAAATGGCTATAATGGTAAGCACAATCAATTGTGACAAAACTGCAATATAGCGATTACCTAAAACAGCGGTAATCATAGCCAGAATCCACAGAGCACTGTAAATGTGTTTTCTTGAACGATAAAGCCTAGGGAAATGAACCGATATGTTAAGGAAGCCAAGGGTGAACCTTATTGCGCTCAATGTGAAGAGAAACATTAGCGTGGGAATAAGCCACTGTTGAAGAAATACTGATTCAGGCCATAACCACCAGAAACCATGCCCTGTATAAGTAAAATTGAACGCTAGAAAGGAAAGAAGGTAAAGGGAATAGAGAAAATAGCGACGTTCTCTGATATATGAATATAGGACTAAGTTGTACACTAAAAGTATGATCAATGTGCCATATAAAGCACCATAGAAATAAGCATTATTAGAAGACTTGGTTGCTGCAGCCTCAGGCGTTCCTACATGAATTGGAATGAGCAAAGGCTCTTGTGAGGCAAATCGAAAGACCACTAGTGTGTCGGGCTGGGTATAGCGATGTGAAACAGAAGGGAGCCTGCCATCTTCTAGCCCTGTGCTGTGCGTCTGATTATCACCAAGTGTAACGTGGCGCTTTCTTTCTCCATTCTCAAAGAAATAAAGCTCAATATCATCTATCCAGGCGGTGCCTATTTCTATCGTAAGGGGTAGAAAGGAAGCATCTTGGGAGCTGTTGTTCCCATTATTTGGAACAAGAACCCCATAAGTATTTAAATCAACGGCTAACACGCCCCAAATGGTATCAGGTGTAAAGCCATAGCTTACTTGGCCAGCAGTATTTTGAATCAACGCGTTCTGCTTGTATTTAACAAGAATGTCTTCAGCTGTAAGCTGAGTACCTTCCTCGTGATACATCCACAGTTTGTCGTTTACTAACTGCATTTTAGCTAGTGGCGCTGTACTTTTAGCAAAAGCACACGAGAGCCCGCCCCAGAAGGAATGAATTAATACAAGACCAATAAAGAAAAGAAATGCTCTCATACATCAATTCTTTTGAATAGGGGCTTTTGAACACAGGGGTAGTACCGGCATTGACAACCCTCGCTTACATAAATATTAAGTTACGCTTATCAAAACCGTTTGTGAATAGGTTAAATTGATCTATGTTCGCAATAGTGCTTGTTTAACCTTTTTTCGTTGCCTTTATCTAGGAGATTAAGCGGTTGAAGTTGTGATACCTGCTTATCCCAATGCGGCAATCTGTTGCTTTTTTTGAAATTCACACGTGAAGGCTTACGTATTTTTATGCTTAGTTTTATTACCAGCACGCTTATTCCTGTTTTAATCCTTCTATTAATGGGGTGGCTATTTTTTCGAATTAAATGGCTCAATGAGGGGTTTATTGAAGCAGGCTCTAAACTGGTATTTAACGTAGCGCTTCCCGCCCTTTTATTTTTATCAATAGCACGAGCTGACTTTTCTAAAGCAGCTAACTTCACGCTTATAAGCGTGGGTATAGTTGGTACCCTTGTGGTTTTCACGGGGTTAATGATTTTCTCCCATTTCGCGGTGAAGCCTTACAATGCAAGAGGTGTTGTGGTTCAAGGCGGCTTTCGGGCCAATATGGGCATTATTGGCTTAGCCTATTGTGCCAATACCTATGGGCAAGAAGGACTTGCCGTAGCCTCTGTTTACATGGGATGTGTCACCATATTGTTTAACGTGTTATCTGTATTTGTCCTTAATTACTATCAAGGTGCGTCGCGCTCTTTGCTAGGACAGGTTACAGGGATGGCGAAAAACCCATTAATTCTAGCTATCGCAGCGGCGCTACCCTTTTCTTATTTTGAGTGGCAACTACCTACCACCATAGTTAAAACTGGTGAATATTTCGCTCAACTGACGCTGCCTCTTGCACTTATTTGTACAGGCGCTTCATTGCAGTTCCGCTCTTTTTCCAGTGATTGGTTCAATATCGTCCTTAGCACAACAAGTAAATGCGTGATTTATCCAACTGTACTGGTTGCTCTTGCCTACGCTTTTGGATTTAGAGGGATGGAGCTGGGCATCGTTTTACTTCTGTCAATTTCACCAACCGCTGCGGCAAGCTACGTCATGGTGAGAAACCTAGGTGGGGATTACCGTCTCGCCGCAAGCATTATCGCCGTGAGCACATTAGCGTCGCTGCCTATTACTGCCCTTGCTTTTGGCGTATTAAGTAAATTACAGCTGGTGTAATGAAGTGACGCTTTGTTAGACGCAGTAGGATAGCAAACGTTGCTTAGCAGAAAGATTAGAGCGATGAAGGAAAACGGGATAAAGAAAAGCACCGGGCAACTCGACGTTAACCCGGCGAAAAAGGCGTAATTAACGCCACCCTAATCGGCTTCGATTTCACCCTCTTCAATGGCAACAACGCGACGCGCTTCAACGTAAGTTTTTATAGCCCACAATGTCTCTTGATCTAAGATAGGATCGGTTTGTCCTTCAGGGATACCGCCAAGTGCGGGCATACCTTTCGCCGAGCCAAACCGCAAACGCTCAACAAACCATTCGTCGTCTTCAATGCTCTCTGGATCCAGTTCGCGAAGATCTGGATTGATTCCACCTGATTGCGCGTGCAAGCCGTGACAGCCAGCACAATTATTTGCATAAGCTGATTCACCAAATTTGATAACTTTTGTTTTGGTATCGTCGTCTAGGCTTCGGTAAGGGTTAGTAAATACCCAGCCATTTTCAGACTCATCGCCATCAGTAATTGGCGGCATAGCAGAGCTATCTGCTCCTTGAGGGATAACATTTCCGTGTGCTAGCACCTGGCTAGAAAAGCCCGTTACCACGAGTGCAGCAAACAACATCGATATTTTTGTTTTCATAATTCATACATCCTCGAAAGACTATGGATTAAGTATACTTACGAGGAAATAAGGGGTAACTCTACTTTGGTTTTGAAAGGCTCCTCCTTTGGTAGGAGGCCACATTGATAGCCACTGAAAAGCGTTTGGCTTACATTTGTTGCTTCAAATGGTGACGGTATTTTCAGCATCGAAATTGACGCTAATGAGAGTGGTGTAAAACTCACCTTCTTTATGCTGCTAAGTGCGTAAATAGCGGAAAAAGGCGATGAATAAAATGGCCAGCGCACGTTAGCGCTGGCCATGCAATTATCAGTGTTTTACGCTTGGGGAATGTTAGTTTTTTGCCACCTGCTGATAGCGCTTCGGCAATTTAAACGTCCACACGGTGCCGCCTTGGTTGAAGTGCTTCACGCGTTTTGCAACTTCACCGCCCCATAATGGCACTGCGCCGCCCCATCCAGATAGTACAGAGATGTACTGCTCACCATCCATCTCCCATGTCACTGGAGAGCCAACAATACCTGAGCCAGTTTGGAACTTGTAAACCATTTCGCCGGTTTTGTCGTCAAAGGCCATCAAATAACCTTCAGGGTTACCGGTCCAAACCAAACCACCACCTGTAGTTAACACGCCGCCCCAAAGTGGAGAGAAGTTGTTGTAGCGCCAAACGGTTTTACCTGTTTTAGGGTCAATCGCTTTAAGTACGCCGATAAAGTCCTCATTCACTGATTTGATGGTGAAACCCGCACCAAGGTACGCTGCACCTTTTTTGTAAGAGGTAGGCTCGTTCCAGATATCCATTTCCCATTCGTTTGAAGGCACATAGAAGAGTTCAGTATCCTTTGAATAGGCCATTGGCATCCAGTTTTTACCGCCTAAGAACGCTGGGCGAGCAACAACCTGTGCGCCTTGTTTGCCATCAGCTGATTGCGCTGGGCTTCCTGGGCGATTTTCTTCAATGTAGATAGGTCGACCTTTTTCATCTAGCCCCTTTGCCCAGTTCAATTTGTCAACGAACGGGAAGCCGCGAATGAAGTCACCGTTTTCGCGGTTAAGGACGTAGAAAAAGCCGTTTCTGTCGGCGGTTGCCGCCGCTTTCACTGTCTTGCCGTTTTCCTGGTAGTCAAACGAGATAAGCTCGTTTACGCCATCGAAGTCCCAGCCATCGTGTGGTGTGGTTTGGAAGTGCCACACAATTTTTCCGGTATTAGGGTCGATAGCTAAGCGCGACGACGAGAAGTAGTTATCGCCCGGACGTAGGTGAGAGTTCCACGGTGCAGGGTTACCCGTACCGAAGAATAGCAAGCCTGTATCTGAGTCGTAAGTACCGCCTAGCCACGTTGCTGCACCACCGGTTTTCCATAAATCAGCAGGCCATGTTTTGCCTGGCGCACCGCCTGAAATTCCATTTTCGGTTTTCTTACCGTCTTTCCATAAGTACCCCATGTGCCCTTCAACGGTAGGTCTAACCCATAGCTGTTTGCCAGACTTCGCGTCGTAAGCATACACTTTACCGACGATCCCGAACTCACCGCCAGAAATCCCTGTGATGACTTTTCCGTCAACTACAATAGGCGCTGCAGTAATGGCGTAGCCCGCTCGGTAGTCTTCAACTTTTTTCTTCCAAACAGTTTTTCCCGTGTCTTTATCCAGTGCTACTAACTTGGCATCCAAGGTGCCAAATATGACCAGGTTATCGTAAAGCGCAACGCCACGGTTTATTACGTCACAGCAAGGCATAATGCCGTCTGGCAAACGCGCTTCATATTGCCATAGCTCTTCACCAGTTCTCGCATCAATGGCCCACACTCGAGAGTAAGATCCGGTTACATACATCACACCATCTTTTACCAGAGGCTGCGATTCTTGCCCCCGCTGCTTTTCACCACCTAATGAGAACGCCCACACGGGACGTACTTCTTCTACTGTATCGCGGTTAATGGCGGTTAGCGGACTATAGCGCTGAGCTTTCAAGCCCATTCCATACGTCACTACGTCATCAGTGGTAACGTGGTCATTTTGAATATCTTTGTCGGTGACAACAGCATGGACAGGAGTTAACGCACTTGCACAAACCAGCATAGATAGGGCAAGTTTTTTAATTGGCATATTATTATTCATAACGGTTCCTAGTTGCATGTAGGCCATAAATGGTCTGTTTCAGACTATTCGTTAGGATTAGCATAGCTAGGGGGGATGTCGATGCCTATGCAACAGCGGAGTGATTTGACTCCTCCTTTAGGAGGAGGAATGAAGGGCTATTTTCCCTTTTGATCAATGCCTTTACGCTTTCACGTCTTTTAAAGAAATGCGCTCTTCCAATACTGATAGCGGTGCTTAAGATAATAAAGTTGATGGCCACAGAAGTATTGCCTAAAGTGCTTCGTTCTGAACGCTATTGTTCAGAGTGCGCTTATTCTGAAAGCTCTTGCCCCGCAAAATAGGGCGGCATCTCATAAATGGTTTTGTATTTCTCAAATAACCGTTGCATATCACCCTCTACCACCATTCGCGTAATTACATCACCAATTTCATAGCCAAGTGCGCGATAATTAGTATGAACAGCAAGTCCTATATCCCACTTTTGCTTTCCAATAAGCGGAAACGCGTTGCTTGCAAGGCGATATTGCTCATTATCAACAAACTGACTGAGGTAGGATATTTGCGAGCGCAATCCCATTACCGCTTCGACGGTTCCTGCTTTCATTGCGTCAATCGCTTCTGCGTTTGAACCATAGTGCGATGTTTTTTCTCGCAATCGGCCGCCAAACGCTGACGTTAAGTAAAAGTGGGGAATGCTGTCTATTTCCGCACCAATCGTGTGATACTGAAACATGCCCATGGTTTCCACTTCGGGCAAGGTGTGCGTGTTGTGAATGATTTGCCAGCTTTCACGCTGATAGGGGGCAAACATATGAACGAGCTCATTAACCAACAAGCCCACGTCGTCACGTTTTTGAGAAAAACTGGGGTCGTAAGGCGCGCGCATCATCACATCAGCCTTAATACGATGAATTATATGGCCCTTCCATAGGTAATTTCTGAAATCGTCCTCTGTCGTTTCACCTGGTGTCATCCATATCAGTTCTAGCTCAACACCAAGGGCGCTCGCGATTTCACGGGCGATATCAATATCAATTCCTGTGGGGCTGTCGTTTTCAATAAATGAAAATGGAGGATAGTCGGTGTACACCGCAATTCTAATTAAACCGCTGTCTTTAATATCGTCTAACGATCTTGCTTCCCCGAACGCAGAAAGCGCAGAACCCGTTATCAGGCAGAGTAAAATGAAAATAACTCGAAAAGGTTTAACTAACTGCACAGCTTACCCACTTATTCAATCGAACTTCTTAAGCATACTAAGGGGTTAGCGTGATTTTACTAATGCTACTTTAGCGCCATAGCATTCCTCCTTTAGGAGGATGTTCTTCGGGAAAATTGCCATATACCCTTATGTCAGACAAACAGATATCAGCAAAAGCATGCAGCTGAGCTCAGGGTGGTATATGGCAAAGGGTGTAAAAAGCACGGTTGAAAGACGATTAACCGGTAAGCGTTATCAAAAGTGTGTAGCGTCACTTTTTTGCTGCGTTCTGTTGTCGTTTTTAAACAGCGCGCTCGCGTTTAATGAAGCGCAACCTTCACGTACTCAACAAGCTGCACCACAGGCCTCTTTTGCCACTATTGTGGTCATTTACATTAAAGTTGCGGGCACATCTCCACCAGGCACACCAGACTATTTAAAGTCCCCCAGCAATGGGGGGACAGCTGGCGCAAGTGTGGCGATAGAGGATGCCAATATCACGGGAAAATTTCTTGGTTATCAGTTTGAGTTAACTGAAATCAGTGTGCCTTCTATCGGCGAACTGCAAGCTTCTTTAGCTAAAACACACCAGCACTCTAGTTCAAGTGCTAACGCAAATCACAAAGAAATAAGCAGCAATCAGCAAGGCAACATTGCACCCGTTGTACTACTGGACATGCGAAGCAGTGATAAGGTAAAGGCTGCCTCAATTGAGCAGTTGATTGCCAATATTCAAAGCACGCTTCCTAATGCCGTATTTTTTAACGTAGCTAATAGCGATGATTTGCTGAGACAAAATTCATGTCGCCTGCCCTTGTTTCATACAATCCCCAGTTATCAGATGAAAGCCGACGCGCTAGCCCAGTGGTTTCGCACTAAGCGTATTGACGAGATATTTGCAGTTTACGGAAAAACCGCTGACGATGCTGCATACCTAGCCGCGTTCAAACGCAGCGCTAAGAAATTCAAGCTTTCACTTGTTGAAACTAAACAGTGGCAGGACAGTTTTGATTTACGCAGGGCTGCCTTTGCTGAAATTCCTCAATTTACGCGAACAAGAGAAACCTATCAGGCCGTTTTTACCGCCGATAGCGCGGCGCAATTCGCGTATAGCCTACCCTTTAACACCTATTATCCCGTACCTGTGGTAGGCGCTGCCGGCCTAAAAGCACTAGGTTGGCACTTTACCCACGAACAATGGGGCGCCCGTCAGCTTCAAAGCCGTTTTAACGACGGGTTTAACAGACACATGAATGAAGTCGACTTCGCCGCGTATCTTGCGGTAACGGCGGTGGCAAATGCTGCGCAGCAAGGAAGCGATTTAACGCAGCAGGGAATACTTAAAACCTTGCTTAGCGACCACTACACGCTGGGTGCCTATAAAGGTCGTCCTCTTTCTATTCGCCCCTACACCCACCAATTTCGTCAGCCTATTGCGCTGGCCCACGAAGACGCACTGGTGACTCATGCGCCCCTTGAAGGCTTTTTGCACCAAACCAACGAACTGGACACATTAGGCGCAACACACACTACCTGTAAGGACAAGTTATGAGCTATCGCTTTGCACTCTTGCTTGGCAGTTTAATGGCAAGCTTTGCCTTTGCACTTCCCCAAGCCTTTGCACTTCCTCAGGCGTATGTCACTAACGAAAAAGACAACACGCTATCTGTCATTGATATGACGACATTTGATGTGGTTGAAACTATCGAAGTTGGAGAGCGACCCCGAGGGTTTATTTTAAGTGCAGACCAGTCCCACGCGTATATCTGTGCCTCTGATGCTGATCGCATTCAAATTATGGATTTGTCTACCCATTCGATCGTAGGAGATCTTCCCTCAGGTGCAGATCCTGAAACCATAGCATTACATCCTAACGGCACCACTATTTATACAGCTAATGAAGACGATGCCCTTCTTACTGTTATCGACATTCCAACGGCTCAGGTCATTTCTCAGATAGATGTGGGCGTAGAGCCTGAGGGGCTGGCTGTGAGTCACGATGGCAGCATGATGGTCGTCACATCAGAAACCACTAACATGGTGCACTGGATAGATACCAAAACGCATGAAAATATTGCAAATAGCTTGGTTGATGCAAGACCCAGAGATGCTCACTTTACCAAAGATGACAAGTACCTTTGGGTAAGCTCGGAAATAGGTGGCACCGTCAGTATTTTCGATACTGCTACTAAGCAAAAAGTGAAAACCCTTTCCTTTGCCATTAAAGGTGTTTATCGCGACAAGATTCAGCCAGTGGGAATTGTGCTTATGAAAGATAAGCCCTACGCCTTCGTGGCGCTTGGCCCAGCGAATCGCATAGCGGTCATCAATACCGATACCTTTGAAGTGGAAGACTACATTTTGGTTGGGCGACGAGTGTGGCAATTAGCGTTTAATCAAGATCAGTCTTTATTGCTGACCACTAACGGTGTAAGCGGTGATATTTCTGTCATCAATACCCACACGTTAAACGTAGAGCATACGGTAAAAGTGGGGCGTTACCCTTGGGGCGTGGCGGTTAAATGGAAATAGCGGTTCAAGCGGTTTCACATCAGTACGGCGGTCACCACGCGCTGGACAATATATACCTTTGCCTAAAACCTGGCTTAACCATGCTGCTTGGGCCAAATGGCGCAGGCAAAAGTACCTTATTTGCGCTTATTACGGGCCTTCAAAAACTCACGCAAGGCAGCATTACCTTTGATGGTGCTACCCTGTCTCAATCTCGCACATGTATTATGGCGAAAATGGGCGTGGTATTTCAGCAAAGTACCTTAGATATCGACTTATCAGTAAAACAAAATTTGTCCTACTTTGCTTCGCTCCACGGCATAAGTACCACTAGCGCGCTATCTCATATTCAAGGCCTGCTCGACGAGCTCGATCTTACGACCAAGCTCAACACAAAAATAAGAAACTTAAATGGCGGGCACAGACGTCGGGTCGAGTTAGCTCGCTGCCTTATTCACAAGCCATCCTTGCTGCTACTAGACGAGCCTACTGTTGGCTTAGATATAGAATCCCGTCATCTTATATTGCGGGTAGTACAAGCGCTAGCTCATTCGCAAAACGTAAGTGTACTGTGGGCCACGCATTTATTTGAAGAAGTGAAGCACAACAACAACTTGATAGTCTTATCAAAAGGACGTGTGTTAGCCCACGACCAATGTGAAGCCTTGTTAGCCAAGTATCATCAACAAGATATTGAGCACCTTTGGCAGCATTTGATGCAGGAAGGCTCCTGATGTATTGGCGCTGTTTTGTGGGCGTACTTACCCGAGAGATGCTGAAGTTCTGGCAGCAACGTACACGCCTGTTAAGTGCATTGGTGCGCCCGCTGCTTTGGCTATTCGTTTTTGCCGCAGGGTTTCGTTCGGCCCTAGGTCTTTCAATGACCGAGCCTTACGAGAGTTACATTTTATACGAAGAGTATATTGTACCCGGGCTTGCCGCCATGATTGTGCTTTTTAATAGTATGCAAAGTTCATTGTCCATGGTGTACGACAGAGAAATGGGCAGCATGAAAGTACTGCTGTTAAGCCCGGTTTCCCGCCCTTTTCTGCTAGGCAGCAAGCTTATAGCCAACACCTTGGTAAGCGCTATTCAGGTGTACATCTTCTTTGCCTTTGCGCTTTTACTGGATGTACGCCTATCTGCGTTGGGATACGTTTATGCGTTGCCTGTTATTGCGCTACTGTCATTGTTTTTAGGTTCGTTAGGATTATTACTGGCAAACTATATTAAGCAGCTAGAGAACTTTGCCGGAGTCATGAATTTTGTCATTTTCCCCTTGTTCTTTCTATCAAGTGCCCTATACCCGCTTTGGAAAATGCGTGAGGCCAGCGAATGGCTGTATCAGATTTGCGCCTTTAACCCCTTTAGTAGCGGCGTAGAATTACTACGATTTGCGCTCTATGAAAAACTCGAACACAACGCGCTAGCCGTTGTACTTTGTCTTACGGCTATCACTTTTATTTTCGCTGTGAGAAGCTTTCGCCCCAAAGCCTCAAAAGGGCGCTTCTCGTGATAAAAGCAAACCTAATCTGGGCTAATGAAAGCAATAAATTTGAAACGTTAGAAGATAGTGACTGCTTACTTATTTTAACTACGCCCGAATTATTAGCGAGCCAACTATTTCACTTTTCAACACCCGCTAAGACATACATTGAGCAGGTTTTTGACGATGAAGGTTTTGCAGGAAATAAAGGCCAATGTGTATTAGTACAAGGCCTTAAGGCGTTTAAAACAAGTTACATCTCAGACACTGAAAACAGCGGAAAAAACAAAATTAGCCAACAATTAGCTGAAGTAAAACGGGTACTGTTTTATGGTGTCGATTTTGCGCTTTTTGAAGCGTCAGATGCACCCAACGTCTCTAGCCGTGCCTCGACTTTATCTAAAACTAATGACCCTTCCATGGTTAACCGCTCAAGCTACGCTAGCGATTCAAACTCCGCGTTTTATTCGAAAAGCTCTAGTGACTTGAGCCAAAATGACGCGCCAGCATTTCGCTACTTAGAACAGCAGTTCGATGCATTGTTTAAAAAGCTTAAAAGCGTGTCGGTAACCTTGGAAAAACTGTCGTTTATGGCGCTTTCTACCGCTGAAACAACAAGCAATGACCCTGTTAACACCATTGCAAGCCACTCACCATTTCTGAGTGCGCTACTTAGAAGCTATTTCAAGCACGGTTATCACTTTAAAGGCTATAAGACGAATAATCGTTCGGTTTCTAGCAGTCGAGCCCGCGATGGCAACAACAACGCAACTAGTGTTGAAAAAAACGCCGCAACTAATGAAGCAATTAACCAAGCAACTGATATTAGGGGCACGCTGTCTCTTACATTAGATGCCAAGCATTTTACTAACGCGCAAAAGCGTCTCGTTTCACACACTATCCGCTATGAATCAGCCCTGAATGCCGCGATGACGTGGGCTAAAGATCTCGCCCACATGCCAGCCAACTTATGTACGCCAGATTACCTGGCCGAACAAGCTCAGCATCTGGCGCAAACCTTTAATACGGTGTCTTGCGATATACTCAATGAAAGTGCGCTAAAGCAGTTAGGCATGAACGGGTATTTAGCGGTAAATGCAGGTTCACAGTTTGCTGCCACCATGCCTATTCTTCGCTATACAGCCAAAGGTTTAGAGAATTCACCGCCAGTAGTGTTAATTGGCAAAGGTGTAACCTTTGACAGCGGCGGCATAACGTTAAAACGCAGCCCTGATATGCGCCATATGATTTACGACATGGCAGGCGCTGGCTGTGTATTGGGCGTCATTCAGGCGGTTGCCACACTGGGGTTAAATATAAATATTGTTGGTATTGTGGCGAGCGCTGATAATGCGATTGATGGCAAAGCCTATCGCCCGGGTGACATCATTACTATGCACTCAGGAAAAACCGTGGAAGTCATGAGCACCGATGCAGAAGGGCGTATGCTTATGGCCGATGCAATCAGCTACGCGAAACAGTTCTCCCCCTCGGTTATTATTGATATTGCAACCTTAACCGGCGCGGCTATTAGCGCACTAGGGCACAAAGCCACTGCGCTTTTTAGCAACGCTCCAGCGCTTGAAAGTGCGTTAGTTGAAGCGGGTGAACAGGCTAACGACAGGTGCTGGCCTTTCCCACTGTGGCCAGAATATCAAGACGCCATCACCTCTCAACATGCGGATATGATGAATACGGGTATAAACTCTCCCGGTGCTATTTCGGCAGGCTGCTTTCTCTCTCGCTTTGCTGACGGCACCCCGTGGGCTCACCTCGATGTGGCAGGAACCGCTTTTACCTACACCAAATCGTTATCGGCGAGCGGCCGTCCTATTCCTTTGCTGTTATCTTACTTAAGCAGCTGCGCTATCAAAAATAATCAATAAATCATCAAAATTCATGACAGTTCTCCTCCCTTAGGAGGATATCTGTTAACACATATTCAACATATACTCAGTCATGCGTTTAATCATAAAGAAGAGGAACAATTATGTGGACTAAACCCCAATACACAGAAATGCGCCTTGGTTTTGAAGTAACTCTTTACATCAATAACCGCTAGGCAACGCCCTCTGGGATGATGAACAAAAAGGCTGCCGATGCAGCCTTTTTTTACTTGTAGTATGGAGTTGTTATGCACGTATTGATTCTTGGTGCTGCCGCCGGGGGTGGATTTCCGCAATGGAACTGCCACTGCCCCAATTGTAAGGGTTTACGCGAAGGTGAAATAAAGGCGAAAGGCAGAACACAGTCGAGCATTGCTGTCAGTAGCGATGGTAAAAATTGGGTTCTCATTAATGCCTCCCCCGATTTAAGGGAGCAGATAAATAGCCATCCGCAGCTGTGGCCCGACGCCCATGTTTCTCGCGGTACACGCATAAGCGCAATTGTGCTTACCGACAGTCAAATAGACCATACTACAGGCCTGCTAACATTGCGCGAAGGCTTACCCCTTCCCGTTTATTGTACCGATGTTGTGGCCGAAGACCTAACCACCAGCTTCCCGCTTTTTACCGTATTAAAACACTGGCACGGCGGACTACAACAGCATTCAATTAATACCGATTATCATCAACGCTTTGTACCAAAGGGGGCAGAAGGCCTGACTTTCCAACCGGTGGTATTAGAGTCTAATGCGCCCCCTTACTCGACGTATCGCGACAACATTGTGCCGGGCAACAATATCGGCCTGAAGATAACTGACGACACCACGGGCAACGTGCTTTTTTACGCGCCGGGATGTATGCAGGCAAACGACACAGTAAAACAGGTGATGCGCGAATCTCACTGCGTGCTATTTGACGGTACGCTGTGGGCCAATGAAGAAATGATAGATCACGGCTTTAGCAACAAGCTGGGCACAGATATGGGACACATGCCGGTTAATGGAAAGGGCGGAGCCATTGCGCTGCTAAATGAATTTAACGTTGAGCGTAAAGTGCTTATTCATATCAACAACACAAATCGCGTGCTTGACGAAGACTCCAGTGCTTATCACAGCCTGTGCGAGCAAGGCATTGAATTGGCTTACGACGGTATGGAAATTGAGGTGTAGTAATGACAGAACACGCATGGTCTAGACAAGAATTCGAACAAAAACTGAGAGAAAAAGGCGCTTACTACCATATTCATCACCCCTTTCATGAACGCATGAATGAAGGACACTGCAGCGTTGACGAGATTCAGGGCTGGGTAGCCAACCGACTGTATTATCAAATGGCGATACCGGTTAAAGACGCGGCAATTTTAGCAAATTGCGAAGATCAATCGGTACGCAGAACTTGGATCCAACGAATAATCGATCACGATGGACGGGAAGGTGAAGACGGACTGGGCGGCATAGAAGCCTGGATGCGGTTAGGCGAAGCGGTAGGCTTGAACCGCAGTGAATTGCTTGATGAAACCCACCTGTTGCCAGCGGTTAAATTTGCAGTAAATGCCTATGTGAATTTTGCCCGCCGCGCGTCGTGGGAAGAGGCTGCCTGCTCATCGTTAACTGAAATGTTCGCCCCTGAAATACATCAAAGCCGATTAGATACCTGGCCTAGGCACTATACATGGATTGATAGTGAAGGCTTTACCTACTTTCAAATGCGGTTGAGTCAGGCGCGCCGTGATGTAGAGCATGGCCTGCAGATTACCCTTGACCACTTTGTTACCCGACAACAGCAAGAACATGCGCTCAATATACTGCAGTTCAAAATTGATATTTTGTGGAGCATTGCTGATGCCATTTGCTTTGCCTATGAATATAAGAGAAAGCCGTTTGATGGTATTGCCGATCAGCGGGTGTGCCATAAAGGGAGGTTTTAATGATGTCGAATTTACAATCACAAACCGAACACCACTTAGATGCTGATAGCGTCGGTGCTGATAACGTGGTAGATAACATTGAAAATAGCAGTAGTCACAACAACGAGGGCGGCCGCACAAGAGACAAAACAGCTTCTTTAAATCCGCTTTTTCGCATGCAGTACGAGAAAGCTCAGGGTTGTTATGTTTTGTTGTTCCCCGAAGGAATGATCAAACTTAATCCTTCTGCGGCAGAAATTCTTAAGCGAGTAGATGGCAGCAATACGGAAAATGCCATTTGTGCTGAGCTTCGCCAAGCGTTCCCTGATGCACCTGAAGATTTAGAAGAAGATGTTCATGCATTTCTGGTTCATGCCGAGCAAAAGAAGTGGATCCGCTATGACGAATAATACAGACGTTGATTTACAAGCCGACGTACCAAATAGCGTAACGCCACCGCTGTGGCTCCTAGCCGAAATTACCTATCAGTGCCCATTGCATTGCCCCTATTGCTCTAACCCGGTAAACATGGAAGAAACATTTAACGAGCTCTCTACTGAGCACTGGGAGCGTGTGCTGCGTGAAGCGCGGGAAATGGGCGCCGTGCAATTGGGCTTTTCTGGCGGGGAGCCATTGCTTCGAAAAGACTTAGAGCACTTAGTCGCTTATGCGCGGGCTTTGGGTTTTTACACCAACTTGATCACCTCTGGCATTGGCATGACAGAAAAACGTATTGCCAAACTCAAAGAAGCCGGTCTTGACCACATTCAGCTGAGCTTTCAGGCAGCCAATGCTGAAGTCAACGACTTAATAGGCAACAAGCGTCACTCATTTGAACAAAAACTTAAAATTGCGAAGCTGGTAAAACAATACAACTACCCTATGGTGCTTAACTTCTGTATTACCGCGCAGAACATTCACGAAATAGAAGACGTGATGGCGCTCAGCGAGCAGCTGAACGCTGATTTTGTCGAGCTAGCTACCGTACAGTATTACGGCTGGGCCTATGAAAACAGAGACCATCTGTTACCTACCTTACAGCAGCTACAGGAAGCTGAGGCCGCAGTGAACCGCTACCGCGCGCAACAAAACGGTAAAGGCCCAACCTTCATATTTGTGTCGCCCGACTACTACGAATCTCGCCCTAAGGCGTGCATGAATGGCTGGGGCACAACGTTTTTAACCGTAACGCCAGATGGCAGTGCCCTTCCGTGTCACAGTGCAAAGATATTGCCCCTTCGTTTTCCTAATGTGAAAGAACGCTCGTTGCACGATATTTGGCACCAAGACTTTAGCTTTAATCATTTCCGTGGCGATAGTTGGATGCCTTCGCCCTGTAGGGACTGCGATGAAAAAGATAAAGACTTTGGCGGCTGCCGATGTCAGGCCTACCTGCTAACAGGTGATATGTATAAGACGGATCCGGTTTGCAGCAAGTCGCCCGATCACCATTTGATGAAAGGCATTACCGATAAAGCAGGTACTGCACCGTCGAAGGCACTACAGTATCGGAAGGTGGAAAAGCCGATTCCCATCCTAGAAGTAAGTGCTACGAGGTAAGTACTAGGAAGTAAATGGGCTGCGATAAGTACGAAACAAAAAGAGATACCGTTAAACCGCAATGATAAAAGTGTATGTCTGAATTTCATTTCATTGACGCCGGCTCTGGGTCAAAAGTGCATAGCGTTGTTTTTGCGCTAAAAACCCCTGCAGCAGGCCACACTGGGTTGTCTCATTTAGCTGAGCACATGAGCTTTCGACGCTCTCACCAATACCCAACTGCCCACGAACTTTTTACGGCCAATACACTTCTGCCCGTCACTATTAACGCTACCACACTCGCCGAGTACACCTTCTTTTTCGCTTCGTCTGAAAAAGCAAACGTGCTGCTTGATGCTGTAAATTACCTGTACTGTGGCCTGCTTAACCGGGATTACGGTACCGATGAGGTTACCCTAGAGCGTGACGGGGTTATTTTTAACGAGCTCGCCATGCTAGAGGCAAACAGCGACTATGCATTAAACGCCGCTATTCGATTAACCGATACCAATAAAAATGCCTATCAACACGCGGGTGGTTTTACACAAACTATAGGCAGCAACAGCATTCAAGCGCTTCAAGACTACAAGCGCCAGTGGTATCAGCCAAGCAATATCACCACGCTGGTTTATAGTAATTCAGCCCACTTTTTTGAACAGTGCAAGGAGGTTGTTACAGCCTTGAGCGAAGAAATAGCCGTGAGCGCAATGAAAGCGCAGAGCGTGGAAACAGCCTTGAGCGCTGAAAAAACCTTGAGCGAAAAAACAGCCCTGAGCGCTGAAACAGCCTTGAGCGAGAAAGCAGCTTCGAGCGAAGAATCAACACTGAACAGAAACGCCTCTCTGAGTCAGCACGCATCTCAACGTGAACACTCACATTTAGACAAAGAAGCCTCTCTTGATGCGCAAACGACAAAAGGCGAAAACGAATCAATAAGGCATGTATTAACCTGGTGGTTTCCTCGGTGCTTTTTAAATGGTTTACAACAGCAAGAAGCAACACTTAGCACCGTAGCAGGCCTTGAAAACACCTTATTTATCGACCCCGAAATCAATCAACAAGGTAACTTTGCAATTCGCCTCGTCACAAACGAAGCGATGAAGGAAGTAGCAAGCGAGCTTTCGATAGAAGCACTTCCAAAGCTTTCACAAAATCTGACACATAAGCTCGTGAGCGATGATTATGATAAAAGGCTGCGACAACTAAAACATGTGGTATCCGCGTGTCTTGCCTCATTTGATATTAGACCTTCAAAGCCGACGCCAGACACTGATAAACACGCAGAAGGTGTGGGGGCGGCTATTCGCTATTTTGCACAACTAACAGATGCGTTGGGTTCGAACGAGGGTGCCGCCAAAGATTGTGCCACCAAAAGCGCTTATTTAGCGAGTGCTAATAAGGTATCGCACTCCTATTTGGGGGCTCTACCTTCACCAGAAAAGTCAGTCGCTCGCGAGCGGATTAGAAAGGCACGTAAGGGATTTTCCGCGCAGGCCAGTGCCTCCAATAGCGAACAGTCACGTTTAATACCGCGTCTTACCTCTAAATACCGACATTTTATTGCGTTAGAGCACTTGCCTGCACTTCCACGTTTATTGCGGCCACTCGCCAACAATACCACCAATTTGAAACGCTTTAACGCTGAACACATTGCTTCGCACTTTATGCCGTTTTCCATCCAATCGCCCTCAACAACTCTAGAGTCGGCTTCTCCAAATTCGGCTTCTGGTTATTTGGCCTCACACTGGGTGTATCGCATCGCGTTCTATCAACAGTCAAGACTACAAGCGGTGCTGGCACACCACCGTTTCTGGCAACCAAGAACCTCGGGAGAATGCTACGCACTAGGCGCTGCAACCTATGAAAATAACCTTTTTCTATTTGGTGCCAGCGATACAAATATCACAGAGCGTGAAAACTGGTGTCATAAGGTTTTATCGATTCTCTCGTAGGGAATTCGGGAAAAAACACTGCTACCAATTTATGACACTTCCTCCCCCTTAAGGAGGATATTTTTAGGGAATGGTTAAGGCAATACTGAAAGTATAAATAATAACGAAGCAGTCAAGACCATGCCTACGCGAATTTCTACGAAAAGCTCTAGCCAAAACGTTGCACAATCCCCAACACATCAACTTGCCCGTTCACCATTTGCTCTTGCGATTATTGCAAGCGCTGTAACCTATGCGTTTAGCTCTGCTGCAGAAGCTAACGATGCAATGGACCACTACGAGGTCATAGAGGTACAAGGAGTCACCTCCCTTAATGCCAATGGCAATAACTCTGCCGTATTTGGTAACGTTCAGACACTCACTCAAGACGACATTGAAGGGAGCGTCAACCGTTCACTACCGGAGCTACTCAAAACTCAGCTGGCAAGCGTGAACCTAAACGATGTTCAAAACAATCCGTTTCAACCCGATCTGCAATACCGCGGGTTTACTGCCTCTCCGCTACTTGGTCTACCTCAGGGCATTTCGGTGTACTTGAACGGTGGTCGGGTTAATGAAGCGTTTGGCGACACTGTGCATTGGGACCTCATGCCTCTAGATGCTATAGATACCGTTTCTTTGTACTCTGGTTCAAACCCTCTGTTTGGGCAAAACACGCTAGGCGGCGCCCTTGCTCTAAGAACGAAAACAGGGTTTAGCTTCAACGCCAACGAAATAGATTTACAGGCTGGACAATTCGGCCAGAAAGCCGCGTCTGTGGAATCAGGTGGTCATAACGATCACTGGGCGTATTACGTGAACCTGAATCACTATGAGGAAGATGGCTGGCGCGACTATTCGCCATCTGAAGTGCAGCAAGTATTTACATCGCTTGCCTATAAAAGTGACAAAATGCATATCGACATGAACCTGTTTATGGCCGATAACGAGTTGCTCGGCAATGGTGCATCACCTATTGAACTGCTGGATATTGAAGGCAGAGAAGCGGTCTACACCCACCCCGATCAGACCAACAACGAACTTACGCACGTTAATATAACCGGTGATTTCGCTTTAACTGACACCTTATCGTTAACCGCCAATATGTTTTATCGCGACACACAAACTCAATCAATCAACGGCGATGACAGTGATTTTGGTGCCTGCCAGTTCGCTGATGGACGCGTAACACTGTGTGAATTTGAAGATGATGACGACGATGATGATCCGCTTGATGGTGATGGCGACGACGATGATGATTTGCCTGTTGTAGGAGAAGGCGACGATATAGAAGCGGTTGAATTTATCGGCTTTGATGACGACACCGCGCTTGGCGAAATATCAAATGTGGACGCAGGTGAACTTGATGGAACATACAATACGGGCCGGACAGACGCCAAAGCTACTGGGTTATCTTTTCAGCTAGCAAAACAATATGCCTTAAGCGGCTTCAGTTCAGAGTTAATTGTTGGTGCCAGCTACACCAAAGGAGATGTTAACTACGCCGCTGATACTACATTTGGTATTTTGGAAAACGAATCTGCACAAGACTCACGCACCGTTTTACCCATCGACGGGCTCATGGCACAAGAAGCTAGGGTTAGATTAGATGTAGACACCACCGCATGGTCGCTATTTTTCATGAATAGTACACAGCTCTCTTCAGCCGTATCACTCAATCTTGGTGGACGTTTTAACCGAGACCATATTGTTATGGAAGACCTGATTGATGACGGTGAAGGTTCATTGGACGGCAACCACCGTTTTACCCAATTTAACCCAGCGGTAGGTGTAGACATTACTATTGATGAGCAAAGCCAGTTGAATCTTGCAATCAGCCAGTCTTCAAGAACGCCAAGCCCAGCAGAGTTAAGCTGTGCAGATGAAGACGACCCGTGCCGCTTACCGAACGGTTTTGTGGCCGATCCTCCTCTTGATCAGGTGGTCACCCAAACTATTGAAGCGAACTACACCACACGCATTGATAACATCGACCTGATGCTAAATGTTTTTCATAGTAGGAGTAAGGATGACATTATCTTCCAACAAGCAGGCTCTGTTGCCTCTCGCGGATACTTTATTAACGTTGATGAAACCCAGCGTCAGGGCGTTGAATTCAGTGTAGGTTCAACGTGGGAAAAACTAACCTACCGGTTAAACTACAACTATCTTAACGCAACCTATGAATCGACATTCACGTCGTTTAGCCCCTTTAACCCTCAGGGTCCAGACAGACTCGTAACGCCAGGTGACAAAATTCCAGGCCAGCCAGAGCATTTAGTCAAGCTCTACGCAGATTACGCCTTAACGGATAAAGCGCGTTTGGGGGCAGAAGTTATTTCAGCATCTAGTCAGTACTTTAGGGGCGATGAGGCTAACGAAAATGAAAAGATCGACGGATACGTTATTGCAAACATTTATGCATCGTACCGTTTCAACGACACATTTACCGCATCGCTACGTGTGAACAATGTGTTCGACAAAGACTATGAAACCTTTGGCACGTATGGCGAGGCTGATGAGGTATTAGAAGACATTTATCCCGACGTAGAAGGTGCAGAGTTCGTGGGCCCCGCACAACCGCGAATGGTCAGTGTAAATCTAAAAGCGAGATTCTAATCAGATAGCAGTTTTTACCACACGCGCTTTTATCCACACAAAAATCAAAAAAACGCGACTTACTTTTTTACAGTAGTCGCGTTTTTTATCATTTATACATTTAATTTTCCCGCTACTAAAGAAGGAGATTAACACGCCTTACGGCCGATGGTTCAAAATTCAATAGAACCTATTATCAATTTACTGGACACCGAAAGTATTAAAACCAGTCAAAAATAAAAACAAAAAGCCACTGTAATTAATCAACACTACCAATATTGGGACAGTAAAATGAAAAAGAATACATTTACAAAAACCTGTTTATCTATTGCCATTTTAAGCACAGTCAGTAGCCATAGTTTTGCCCAAGACGAGCCCTATTCATGGAATATCTCTGGATGGATAAATGAAGGCTTAACCTATTACGACGACGGTGTGGGTAGTGATGTGGCACAACTTTCAGACAACGGTACAACGCTAGGCAGCCGTATTACGCTTTCAGGAAATTATAAACTGGAAGAACAAGGCATGGACGTGGGCTTTGAGGTCATTATTGAACCTCTTTCAGGCGCACCAAACTACGCCGGAGGTGGCCATCAAACCCCGCTTTTATTTGCCAATCAGGATAACTTAGACACTTTCAATGGCGGCGACATAGGCCTATTGGGCAGTAGCCTCTACTTTGGTGGCGACTGGGGTAAAATCACCATTGGTTTACAAAGCCTTCCCACCGATAACATTGCCGTTCTAGCCGATCCCTCTGGCACAATCTGGTCGGGAATTTCTCCATTATTTAGAGCAAATGGCTTCTTTATTCGAGGCGTAGAAGAAGGTTCAACCAATGTCGCGTGGGGTCAATTTGCTCAGTGCTTGGCCACGCCTGGCTTGGGTATTGGTATTGACTGTAACGGCATATATCGCAACGGCGTGCGCTACGATCTCCCTCAAATGGGTAACGTGAGTATTGCGGTCGGTTATGCAAACGACGAAATTTACGATATTGCGGTTAAGTATGCGGCTGAGCACGAAGGCTTTAAAACTAACCTTCATGCAGGTTACTCAGTGAATAAAGATGGCGGTAGCAATGTGGGTGGCAACAGTTCAACTACGCTGCAACTGCAAGCAGGGCTCATGCATATTGAGTCAGGTGTATTTGGGGTAGCCACTTATCAAATGGAAGAAGCTGACGACGCGATTGTTGGGTCGGGTGACGATACGGATGCCTATTACTTTAAAGCAGGTATTAGAAAACAGTTTAATCGCTTTGGTGATTCTGCTTTCTATGCTGAATATGCCAGTTATAACGACCAATACGGCATGGCTCATTTAGATGGCGTTACCGGCTCAGAGCTTAGTCAGTGGGGTGTTGCAGCAGAACAATATTTTGGGTCGCGCTTCTTGGTGTACGCGAAATACGAAAATCTAAGTTTAGATATTGATGGTTCAGAATCTGCGCAAGGAATTTATAACAGCGCAGAAGACTTAACCCTAATTCAACTAGGTGGCACTGTGTTCTTTTAATTGAGAATTAAAAATCAGTCATATTTTAACGTTGAACTTATATCTAATTACTCTGAAATTTAAAAATTACTCGATTCATTTAATTAATGATAAAAAACTGATTAATTTTACACTTAAATAAGAAATTAAAATTAAGCTAAAAGATATGACATAAAAAAGCGAGATTCACTCTCGCTTTTCCTATTGAAAAAGGAAAGATCATGAAAAATATATCTCTATTTTCATTACGTTCAGCTCACCCCATTCTGTTAGCCCTACTCTTCATAACGTCAGTACATATCGCAGACGCACAGGTCATATTTCAGGAGGACAAAAATAATTTCATTCGTCTTGTTGAAAAGCCAAGCGAGGCAGACAGTGACATGCGTGCCAACCAACACCCCTTTACGCTGCAACAGCAGGATGTATCCGCCATACTTAGCGCTATTCAGGTGGTTAAGAACAAAAATACGTCAACACCGCTTTTTTCCAACGAACAAGTTGCGTTACTTACCGCCTATCTGCCTGAGGCGCTGCGAACAGCGACTGCTCAGCAAGACGTAATTTTTGCCCTTAGTAAAGAGAAGCGCTATTTGGCAGGCCTCAAAACCCAAACGTATTACGTTGCAGGCAGTATTTTCGTTGCAGACGACCAGCTCAATATTCTTATTGGCGAGTTCGACAAAGTAGCTAATAAAGCTTACGAAATGGCCTATGATCCTACTTCTCAGGGCTTGGTAAAATACGACTTTGATTTTGGTAACCGGATACAAGCAAAGTTCTCATTCGATTCCCCACTCTCTTTTTCCGCACCTGGTATAGAACTAAAAACGAAAAGTCGCTTCGATTGGGTGGTCGCACCGACTCAACTGGCATTTGAAGCACCTATAGAAAAGGAAACACTTTCCCCAGCGAATAGGGAAAACACACCCAGCAAGGAAGACGTATCCGGCTCGGGCTCCTTACCAGCAGAGAACGATATCGTTGCTCGTTTTAAACGGTTAGACGCACTAAAAAAGGCGAACCTAATTAGCGAAACAGAATACGCCGAAAAAAGAAGGCAGTTACTTGACGAGTTATAGAACGAAAGTCCCGTCATCACTGGTCTTACGTGCTTTTTTATTATAAGCCATTGGTCTTATTAGACCTGATTTAATGTTATATTAATGTTAACATTGTAAGCATGTGAAGTGACTGTTGAGCTTTCATAATTTCAGGGGATTTGGTCACTTTGAAGCGTTTCATTTTCGCCATAAGTTTGTCTTACTAGAAAGCTTATTTTGCAAATAAAACGCCAGCCCAAACATGTCACAAGGCCAGCGGCACATGTCGCTTTTTTAGCTGAGGGAAAGACCATGCACCGTATCTTGATAATTGACGACCACCCTATTTTTCGTCACGCAATGATTACCATTTTAGGGAAAAAGTTTCCCGACTCAGAAACCCTCGAAGCCAATTCAATTTCTGAAGCGTTAACGTTACTAGAGCAAGACGCGAAGTTCGACTTAATCATGCTTGATTTAAATATGCCGGAAACCTGTGGCCTAAACGGACTTTTGGAGATTCGAAACCAACACCCTAACGTCCCTGTAGTGATTATTTCCGCTGAAACGGAAAAGCAAAATATACTGCAAACCATCTCTTATGGTGCCGTTGGCTTTATTTCAAAAAGCAGCAAAATTGAAGAAATTGCCACATCTGTCGAAAGTATTTTTGAAGGAAACGTGTGTTTACCATCAGAGATATTGAGAACGCCGTCTACTCGAACACGCATGACTAATGACAACGGTATTTCGCCGGAGCAAATTCGTTCATTAACACGAAAAGAGCTGACTGTACTGAAATATTTAACTCAAGGGTTAGCCAATAAGGTGATTGCTTACGAGCTTAATATTTCTGAAACCACGGTTAAGTCTCATGTCTCGTCTATTCTTAAAAAATTGGGCGCCAGCAACCGAGTAAAGGTTGTGGCCAGTGCCGCGAATATCGACTTTAACCAATACGTATTTAATTAAAATCTGTTGATCTTTGCTGTGCACCGAAGATTAATAGGTCTTAGACACGTTTACTTTTAGCCATTCAAACTTGAGACTAGCGCCGCCTTAAGCACCGCGGAGTTAACAGGTTTGTGCAGCAGCTGAATGTCGGTGCCTTCAAGTTCATTCGCCAACGCTTTTGAGTGATTAGCGGTGCAAATCATAATGGGCATTGAAGGCGCGATTTTTCTTACGCGTTTCGCAATGTCTAAACCGGTTTCTTCTTCATCTAAGTGGTAATCGACAATAAGCATGTCGCACTCGTCAAAGCTGCCATTATTTACAGCACTGCATTGTTCAAAACCTGAGAAGGTGTCTACTTCCATGTCCCAGTTTGCGAACAACGTTTGCATAGCAATGCGCATATTCGCATCGTTATCAATATGCCAAATATGCTTTTCCAAAACGTAAGCTGGTAACGATGGCTCCAAAGTATAAAGATAGTCCTGCTCCTGGCTTGTTTCACACACTTCGGTAATAGGAATGGTCACCGTGAAGCATGCGCCTACGCCCTCTTTCGAGCGCACTCTAATATCGTGCTCTAGCAACTTACTCATTTTATCTACAATGTATAGTCCCAGACCCAAACTGTAAGAGTAATTAAAATCGTTTTCTAATCTGGAAAACTCTTTAAAAATAACTTTCTGATCGTCTTCACTTATACCCACACCTTGATCATAGATGCTAATTTCTAGGTTCTCTTTCACCTTTCGTGCTGCCAGCAACACCTTGCCGTTGGCACCGTATTTCATTGCATTTATTAATAAATTTCGCAATATTCGAGAAAGAAGATTCACGTCTGTAACCACAAAGGCTTCTTTCAAACGGTAGCGAAAGTCTACGCTGTAGTCTTTACTGATATGCGTAAACTCTTCGGCTAGCTGCATAAGTAACGGCAATACATTTTCTTGCTGCTTATCGGGCTGTAACACCCCAGCGTCCAGTTTGGATGTTTCAATAAGCGTGCGAATAAGGCCATGTAAATCAGACAGCGAGTTATCGAGGGCGGCAACAATAGGGCTGGATGAACTATCCACTTGATCTTTCAATGTTTCATTGAATAAGATAGCTGCGCTAAGGGGCTGCATAAGATCGTGGCTAATAGCAGCCAAAAATTTACTTTTTGAATCAATGGCTTCTTGAAGGGCGATGTTGGCGTGGTTAAGCTCACGAGTACGCTTTTCCACGTTCGATTCTAACTGATCCTTAGCCGCTTTAAGCTGAAGCTGGCTTTCTACCTGTTGCGACACGTCTGTGGCCAGCACGAAATGCCCTGCAATATCACCAGACTCATTAAAATGAGGCAAATAGACTTTTTGTAAAAAACCAACGTCGCCATGAGCATTTTTTTCTTTGCTTTGAAAGCTCACCACTTCGCCTTGATTTACTCGGCGCAAGTACTGAATAAGATTGGGGTAAACCTCTTTCAGGTGGCTGCGATCCATAGGCATATCGTTGATATCTTGCTCACTAATGCCGTACCAATCGCGATAACCTTTATTGGTGTATTGAAACTTTTTATTGGTACCAATATAAGCAATAAGTGCTGGCACATTATCGGTTATCATGCGGATCCAGCTTTCGTTTTGTTTCAGCGTTTCCGCGTAGTGATGCTGCGATGTAACATTGGTAAACGTGCACAGTGTATTGCCATCGGGCAGTGTAGTGATGTTGCGTTCAACCACTAGGTGCTCGTGGATAATCTGGGTACTTGGCCCCACCGGATTTAAGTTGAGCCCGCTCCAGTGTCGGTTATTTTGAAGAGCATAAATATTCTTACTGTTTACCAGAACGTGCTGGGGCACGTTTGATTGAGTCAAAAATGTATTATTCCAAAACGCAATGCCACCTTCTTTATCAATCAGCAAAATTCCCACATCAATATTATCGATAAGGCTTTGCAGCAACTTGTTTTTCTCTTTAATAACTTGCTCGTAGCGATTCGACTCAAGCAGTTTCACTTCAGTGATGTCGTTAAACAGAATAACGTTCCCGCCTTCTTGTGTGGGTCGGTTGGTAAGCTGATACCATCGTCGGTTCGACAACTGGTAGATCATCCTGCCTTCGACATCAGCAGGCAGGGCGCGGCGAATAACCCCAGAGTGCTTGGCAGCTTGGGTAATATCGTAATAGTTGTCACCAATTTTTGGAGTAATGGAAAGGTCATCCCAAACGGTTTCAAAATGCCGATTAAAGAAGATGATCCCGCCCAGCCTATCTAGCAGCACCATGGCCTGGTTGGTACTTTCAATGGCGTCGTGTAAACGCTGTTTAACCTGATGGGTTTCTTCGTGAGCCCGCACCAGTTCGGCGTTTGACTGCTCCAGCTTTTGCAGTACTGACTGTAGTTCTTCGGTTTTCTGGCTCACTTTTTCAGAAAGTTGAACCGAATGTTCGAAGGCGCGGTAGCTGTGATGATTAAAACCGCCCTCTTCCATGCGATACATCAGCGCTGCGTTTATTTTCTCAAGCTTTTCGTTTTCACGCCGTTGCTCGTAAAGGGCCTTTTGGAGCGCTTCCACGTCGGTAAATTGATTATTGGGCTGCAAAATACACCCCCGTAAACGTTTGGTTCAAGTGAACCGAGTGAATATGCTCGCCATAGGCATTGAAGCCCGCGACATTGTACCTTTGCTGTAGCCGTCTTATTTCGAGGTCGTTTTTGCCCTGTTGAATTTCGAGCCTTCGCAAAAAGCAATCGCAAGCATAGACAAATTCGGGCTCGCCAAGCTGAGCGCGCAGTTTGTCTAGTTTACTTTCTAATGCTTCAATGCAGTCACCCAGCTGAACAAATGTAAGAATAATGCCAATATCTACCGCGCAGTAAAAGGTAATGGCGTTAGTGGCCAAATCTACTTTTTGAATAGAGCGGATGAAATATTTGCCACCTACCATCACAGCAAGGGGAAACATGGAAAACACATCCGGCGTTAAGTCTTCAGCTTTCATTCCCAATAAACTGGCGTAATACTGCGCTGCGGGTTCACCGTTAATCTCATACACGGTTCGCGACTCAGGGTCGGCGTGGGTGACCACCAGCTTCGATACGGGAGAGTTAATGTGATCAATGGAGAACACGGTGAAGGGCTTTCCCGTGCCAACAAGCAGCAGTACTGCTGCGTCTCGATGAAATTCACCGTTGTAAAACACATAGGTGGCTTCAAGCTTTAAATCGTCGCCAGCGCTACCGCCTAAGTGTGGAATATTGCCAAATGCGGTCGCAAAGGTTTCTAGAAAATGTTCCTCATGGCGGGTAAGTCCATCGAGCACAGAAATAACGAAGTGCTGCTCTGTATCGTAACGACGCTCCCTCCCCTGTAAGGCTCGGCGCAAACCACTGGCAATATCGTGGGCTTCATCAAAGTTTACTTCGCCTAAATTAGGCACCAATGCTGTGGCAATAGAAAATTCGTTTTTCAAAAACGCGACGGCCAAGAGTTTTTCTGTTCCGTAGCCATTTTTATTAAATTCTCCAGCACTGGTGCAGCCAACAATATTCACGTGCGGAAAACGTGCGGAAATTTCCTTTGCTACGGTGTCTAAGTCAAACAGCGTACTGGTATGAAAGAGTAATAGCTCTATTTCATCGCAATTAACGTTGGCTAAAATCTCATTGGCCACATCGCGGCAGGCTTCTTTTGCACCGTATAAACTAGCTTGGTTATCATCGTTAACCTTGCTATTAGCAGGTTGACTAAGTGCGGACAGGATTGAGGTTTTTGACACGCGTTGGCACCTTTTTCTTTTTATATTTATCGATTTTGCACAAGTCAGGGTTATCTAACGTAACCACACACTCAAGGCACTGAATACATTCAGCATAGTCAATGCTGCCGTCTTGTTCTATAGCATCAATACCACATTTCTTTTGTTTGCACAGCTGACACGGATTACCACAGGCATCTTTACGTGTAAGCAATTTAACTAAAGGGAAACGCCCCAAAATGGCAAGCCCCGCTCCCAACGGACATAAATAGCGGCAGTACACTTTATGAATTTTTAAACTAAGTAGCAGCAATAAAACCGAATACAGTACAAAAGGCCAATATCGAACAAAGTGTAGAGTTATGGACGTTTTGAACGGCTCTATCTCAGCGAGCTTCTCTGCAAGGTTTAGCGAATAGAATGAGCACGCAACAAGCCCTATAAGCAACCCATATTTAATTTTTTGTGCCCCTTTGTGGTGCTGTGGCTTAATTCTAATTTGTTTTATCCTGAGCTTTTCAGCCAGTATTCCCATCATTTCCTGGAGTGCTCCGAAGGGGCAAAGCCAGCCGCAAAATAGTCCCCGCCCAACGATAAACAACGAGACAAATACAAAGCTCCACAAAATAAAAATGACCGGGTCGAGAAGATATACCTCTAAGGAAAATCCGTCGACAATATCCAGTAGCAGCGTGTATATGTTGACAACAGACAGTTGCCCTTGAGCGTAAAAGCCAATAAAAAACAGCACGAACACAAGGGAAAATGCCCGCACTGTATGCACAAACTTGGTGTAAGGCGTTAGCCTTTGCTGGAATGCAAAAAACAACGACAGCGCTACAAGATAAACAATGGTGATGCTTATCGTTAAAGTTCTGTCCCTCCAAATTTTCTGCCACAACGGAATGGGCTTCGCTAACTGAGCCTCAGGATTTTCCATAAATAGTTCACTAGGCAGTGTCACTTTCAAAGGGAACAGATGCTCATCTTGCTCGAAGAAGCTTGGCTTAAACGGCACACTAATCGCTATTTCCATTTCTTGGTCAAGTGAAAGCCCACCTTTCGATTTTACTCGAAGTACTTTGATCTCGTTGTAGTCGGGCAATGCTTGTGAAAATGCGGGGTCATAGAAGCTATAAAAATCGATATCGCGGATAGCTGTGGGAAAGCCGCCTTGAGACACCCGTAAATGCTCAGGTGTGGTTTGGGGAATAAACTCATCGCTGATAAAACTGAAACCTTTCGTATTCAGCACCATCAGTGCCATTTCACCGGGATTTAGATTTTCCTGTAACCGAGCAAATTCCTCTTCATCTAGCAGGTTTTTCCCCACAATAGGAAGACTTAAAAACGCATAGTAGTGTTCGGCAATGATGTCACCATCAAGAGCAAACTCGTTTTGAATATTGTCAACCGCCCGAACCACTTCTCTCGGGAGGCCTTCGGTATTCTGTAGAGTAATCTGGTGTTTTTGAATGTAGCCCTTGTCCACCAATTCGCTAAAAGTAAGAGGCTCGTAAAAGTCTGGATTGATAATATTGTTGCTAGGCGCAACAAAACCATCGAGCTTGGCTCTGGCAACGGCTAATGCAGATGTCACGATGGTATCGTTGATAACCAGCACCGATACGGTGGCTTTCGTAACCCCATCAAAGTAGGTAGCGTCTTTGCCTACATTGCTTTTACCACCAATGATAAAACGTTCTTTGACACTGTGACCTTGATATTGAGCAACGAAATCAAACATAGACTTCTCGCCAAGCCCGTGCAAAAAAATCGGCTCGCTATGCTGCTTGACGAAAAGATCGACCACATTGCCTTGTGTATCTAGCCCAATCACCACATTAACCGGTTTGCCTGAAAAGCCTATGAAGTCGACAAAGTCATTCGACTCAAAAACATATCCGAGTAGTTGCTGAAGCTGATAGACCGGGGTTACCTTGATGTCAGTGTGCATCTCCCCCACGCGTGTAGCGTTGGGAAATATTTTGTAAATGTCTTGTGGAATGTCTGTCGCGTCAGACTGCGCCAACACATTGGTGCTGAGAAACAGCAAGAAAATGATTGAGGAAAATGCGATGCGCATAAAAGTAGCGGGCGGCGGTAGGCGCCGCCCTCAGGTTCACTTAGAAGAAACCAAGTGGGTTGATGTCGTAGCTTACCAATAGATTTTTTGTCTGCTGGTAGTGATCTAGCATCATCTTGTGGGTTTCGCGGCCAATGCCCGACTTCTTATAGCCGCCAAACGCAGCGTGAGCTGGATACAAGTGATAACAGTTCGTCCATACGCGACCTGCTTCAATCGCTCGACCTACGCGGAATGCTACATTCGCATCGCGGCTCCATACACCAGCGCCAAGTCCGAAGCTTGTATTATTGGCAATCTCAATCGCCTCTTCTTCGGTTTTGAAGGTTTGAACAGCGATTACAGGACCAAAAATCTCTTCCTGGAACACACGCATGTGGTTTTCACCCTTCAAGATAGTCGGCTGAATGTAGTAGCCTCCATCAAAGCCAGGTAGCTGCTCTTTCTCACCACCAGTGACGACCTGAGCCCCTTCAGACTTACCGATATCGATGTATTTAAGGATCTTTTCGAACTGCTCATTAGATGCCTGTGCACCCACCATGGTGTCTGTGTCTAGTGGGTTGCCACGTTTGATCTTCTGAATTTTTTCCAACACTTTTTCCATGAATGCATCATAGATGTCCTCGTGAATAATCGCTCGAGAAGGACACGTACATACTTCACCTTGGTTGAAATAGCCAAGCACTAAACCTTCCGCACACTTATCAATAAATTCAGGCTCGTGATTCATGATGTCCGGGAAGAATAAGTTTGGCGATTTGCCGCCAAGCTCAACGGTAGATGGAATAAGGTTTTCAGCAGCACAGCGAAGGATATGTCCGCCAACAGGTGTAGAGCCAGTAAACGCAATTTTTGCGATTCTTGTGCTTGTTGCAAGGGCCTGTCCGGCTTCTGCCCCGAACCCGTTAACGATGTTTAGTACACCCGGTGGTAGTAGGTCTTGGATTAGTTCGGCGAACAATAAGATAGATACTGGCGTTTGTTCTGCTGGCTTTAGCACCACTACGTTACCGGTAACAAGTGCTGGCGCAAGTTTCCATGCAGCCATAAGTAGCGGGAAGTTCCATGGAATGATTTGCCCAACAACTCCATAAGGTTCGTGGAAGTGATACGCCACCGTGTTTTTATCAATTTCACCGATGGTGCCTTCTTGGCTTCGAATACAGCCTGCGTAATAACGGAAGTGGTCTGCGCACAGCGGAATGTCGGCATTAAGCGTTTCGCGAACGGCTTTACCATTGTCCCATGTTTCCGCAACGGCAAGTAGCTCTAGGTTTTCTTCAATGCGATCGGCAATTTTCAGAAGAATGTTAGAACGCTCAGCTACTGACGTATCTGCCCAGCCCTTTTTCGCAGCGTGAGCTGCATCTAACGCAAGCTCAATGTCTTCAGATGTTGAGCGTGGGATTTGTGCGATGTCGCTGCCGTCTACTGGAGATGTTGCGGTGAAGTACTCACCTTTAACCGGTGCTACCCATTCGCCATTGATAAAATTACCGTAGCTTTCTTTGAAGCTTACGACCGAACCTTCACTACCTGGCTTTGCATAAATCATAAGAAATACCTTTTGATAACTTTGCGCGTACCACGCGCAGTAACTTGGTTTGTTGTGTAGTTTGATAATGGTACTTTTACGCTGTGCCTACCATGATGCGATAGACCGATTTGACTCCTACTTTAGGAGGGGAAACCTATGGCTACTTGTCACTTTTCTCGACAAAAGACACCGATTGAGGCGCTGAAAGTTCTGCATCGCCTATATAGCCGTGTTTGGCCGCAATGGCTGTAAACTGGGAAGGTACCGCATCAAGCTTTCGCTTAATAACTGTGAGCGCGTTAGACACAGTTTTAGCCGATAGGCCCAACTCATCGGCAACATCAAAGCGGGATTTATTCATCGCTATAGCAATAAATATCTCGAATTCACGTTTGGTTAATTTGGCAGCAATGTCCACATTGGTATCGAGAAGTTGATTGGCTAAATTTACCGCCAGGCCTCGCTCAATATACTTTTGCCCTTTTGCGACGACCTTAATTGCCGAGATCAATATTTCAGGCGAACTACTTTTACTGATGTAACCCATAGCACCAGTTTGCATAGCGCGGTGCAATATGACGCTGTCTTCGAACATGCTAAAAAAGATAATTTTTAAATCTGGATGTCGCTTTAAAAAGATCTTGGCCAGAACAAGGCCACTTTCATTTGAAAGATTTATGTCGAGGATTAGGATTTCAATGTCACTACTGGCTAATAAACGATGGGTTTGCGCACCGTTTTCAGCATCCCAAATACGGCAGTCGGGCATCATCGCATTAAGTAAAGCTTTGTATCCTTCACGCACCACAGCGTGGTCGTCGACAATTAGAATATTCATGCGACGTTAGCGCCCATAAGAGGAGGCATTTTTTTAAGGGTAAGGGACAGCGATACAGCAACGCCGCCATCATCGGGTGACGTCACACTGCAATTTGCTCCTATACAACGCGCTCGGCTGCGCATTGATGACATGCCAATGTTTTCCACGATGTGATTTCCCAGCCCCCTGCCGTTGTCTTTGACCATCACAGAGACCCGGTGAGTATCGCCATAAATTTGAATGCTAACCTTGGTGGCCTTTGCATGCTTAATCACGTTGTTAATGGCTTCTTGAGCAAACCGATAAAGGTGAATATCTCGCTCAGTATCTTCTTGATAGCGCTTTAGATTAATTGACACGTCCCACTGCGTATCGGGCTGCGCCACTTCTTGTTCGTACACCAGTCTCTCAAGCGACGATTGCAAAGGTACTTTGTCTAGTATCAGGGGGTGAAGGTGAGCTGTAAGCTTTCTAATTGCATCACTTATTTGGTGTGACATGACCTGAACTTTTTGCGCAGAAAATTCAACAACCGAGCGCTCTTTTGCGTTAACCAATATATAGGCGTGGGCTTTTATCGTTGTCAGTAACTGCCCCACATTATCGTGAAGCTCTCTAGCAAGGTAATTTCGCTCTTGCTCCTGAAGAAGCGCTAATTGCTTATCTATTTTGATGAGCTGCTTCTCTTTTGATTTAAGCGCATTTTGCAGATGCTTAAATTGGTCCAACACCCTATTCATTTCGGTAATATCTGAATGTGGCAGGGGCTGTGATTCCTTGCCTTCTCGTAGCTCAGATAGCGCGTCAGCGAGCTGATTTAGCGGCACTAACCTCTGTTTAACCGCCACTTTTAACGTAAACAACAGCAAAACGAATGTTGCGAAAAACAGTCCCGCCACCAAGGCAAAAAAAGTGAGATTCTGGGTGAGTTCAGTAGCATCAAAAGGCGTCACTATAAGATACTGGTTTTCCTGAATAGGGATAATAACTGGTGTGAGTGCAGTGCGTTCGGATTTAGAATTCGCTGAAGCGTAGTCTGCCTGAAGACGGCCCGTGAAATAGTGAGCAGATAAGTGTGGGCTTGGCTCAACAATCGCTTCGATATCAGCAACAGGGATATTGAGGCTGACCATTTCTCGCACTTGATTAAGTGCACCCGTCATCTCCTCCTCAATATTATTTTGTATGTGGAAATAGACCAAACAGGTAAATGCCAAAAAGGAGCCGATAAAAACGGCTACTATAGCTGTAGATATTTTTCTAAAACCCGACATAATCGCCCCTGCAAGCCTTTTATTACAGGGTTATGCTATACAGGCTGTGTTAAAAAGCACATCCTGCATTAGAGGTGAATTCATCCTACCAAGGTAGGATGAATTAAATTTTAAAGATGTGTTAATTGGTAAGAATGTAGACTGTTTTACACTTATTGGCAGGTCTGTTTCTGTGTGCTACTAGCTTCCCAGTCGACTGCTGAATTGGCCTACCGCATCAACCACTTCTTTCGCACCTTCTTGAATTTGCTCGATAACTTCACCCGCTTCTCTGGCGTAGTTAAGGCCTGATTGCGCTTTTTCGTCACCTTCGTTAACCAAGTTAACCGCGTCGGTTGCCAATGTCTGGTTGTGCTTAACTACGTTGATGATTTCTTCCGTCGCTTCGGTAGTACGCGATGCCAACTGACGCACCTCGTCAGCTACTACAGCGAAACCACGGCCCTGATCGCCGGCACGTGCCGCCTCAATGGCAGCATTTAGAGCAAGTAGGTTGGTTTGTTCAGCAATGGCACTGATACTTCCAATAATGGTGGCAATCTGCTGAGACTGGGCATCTAACGCATTGATCCCTTCCTTTGCTCTATCCATTTGCTGCGACAGGGAAGACATCTCAGAAAGCAGTTCACTAATGACTTCTTTGCCTCGTGACGCAATTTGATCCGTGGTATTAGAGGAGCGATAGGCGATATCAGCCGCGCTGGATACGGCGCTTTCTCGCGCCACCTGCTCGGTAATATCAGTAGCCAATTTGACTACTTTATACATGCGCCCGTGAGAGTCACAAATAGGGTTGTATGTGGCTTCAAGCCAAATAGAATTACCATGTGCGTCGAAGCGTTCAAACCTTCCTGCTACAAACTCGCCTTGAGCGAGTCGCTCCCAAAACGTTTTATATTCTCGTGAGTTCGCATACTCAGTGTCACAGAAAATTCTATGATGCTGACCTTTAATGTCGTTAAGGCTGTACTTAACCGTTTTAAGAAAAGCTTCGTTTGCGTCTTGAATATTGCCGTTCAAGTCAAATTCTATCGCTGCATTTGACTTGTGTAACGCGGCAACTAAATCTTCGTGTTCTTTCGACTTAGCAATGGTTCGCGTAAGGTCATTCAGGTTTACCGAGTATTTATGAATACTGCCGTTAATGTCAAAAATCGGCTCAACCACACCCCTTAGCCACGCTTCATCACCGTTTTCACGAAGAAATTCAATCGCCCCCCAGTAATGGACGCGCTGCTCAATTGAATCTTTTAGTTTTTTGAAGTGTGGCGTGTTTCTGGCAATCTCGGGAACAAATTCAAAGAAGCGATGCCCTTTAACTTGAGAAAGTGAGTAACCAAGCTCTCTTTCAAACATCTCGTTGACGGCCTCAATCTCACCGCGCTCGTTAAGACGAAGAAAGATCATGTCTTCGCGCAAGCCGTCACGCACTTGCTTGAGTATGTGTAGCTCCTCGCGAAGCGCTTGATTTTCTTTCACTAAATGTTTATTGAACATAGGGCTTTCCCTGACAGAGAATTACAGTAATATGCCGTATATCGGCAGTAACCAACCTTGCCTTAACGGTAATTTGATTAATCTACAAAAGGTTTAGCAAACGGTTCGCTAGACAATGTCTTTTCAACTAGCACGTGTCGGCCTAATTTATTAAAGCCTAGACCACATTCAGCCACTTGTTGTATTAAAGCGTGGCGAGTTTTTCGACGCTGCTACGCTACTTTTTTACATATTTACCCTGCAAAAGACAGTAGATAAATGTCTAATTTTTTAGTCGAGAAATTTTGAATGGTATTGTGTAACTTTATCTGTAAGCCATTTTGTAAATACCTGAAAGCGTGCTTGAGAATGAGTTTCTTTGTGTGTAGCAAGCCAGAACGTACGCTTAATATGAATCTCGTTTTCAATGAGTCTAACTAAGCTTGGCTGAGTTTCAGCCATAAACTTAGGCAGAATGCCTACCCCTGCGCCATTTACAAGCATTTGATACTGCGCATTAATACTGGTGCTGCGAAGGGCACTTAACTGTGACAGCGCGGTCTCTTCAATGAACTTCAACTGGGGGGCGTAAACCAAATCGGGCACATAGCTCACTAAATTAAACGCGGTGAGGTCTTTTAATGTTCTTGGTTTGTTGTCGCTGATAAGGGACTGATGGGTATAAAGATAAAGGTTATAGTCGGTTAGTTTCTGTGTAACCAGTAAGCCTTTACTAGGTTTTTCAAGCAAGATAGCCATATCGGCTTCTCGTTTATTCAGATTTAAAAAGCAGCTGGTAGCAACAAGCTCAATACTTATTCCCGGATACTGCTTTTTGAAATCGGGTAATAACGGCGCCAAAAACCAACTGCCGAAACCTTCCGAAACACTCACCCTTATCGTACCTGCCAAATGCGAGCGTTCGTCACCTAATTCATTTTGTGCCTCTAAGAAATAATGTTCTGCTTTTTCGATATACGTGACTAACTCACTACCATGGGTGGTTAGCACATACCCTTTTTTTGTTAGCTCGAACAACTTACAATTTAATGAGTCTTCCAGTTTTTTTACACGACGAATTAATGTTGTAGGGTCTACCTTCAAGCCTTTAGCTGCAATAGCTACACGACCATTTCTTGCCAAACCAAGAAACAAACGCATGTCGTCCCAATTCACTTAAACACCTGCATTTTTACAGCACCATACTGCAAGTATATGTATTGCCATTGCAAACACAAGGTTTCAATATTGTTAAAAATTACAGGAGCTATGTTATGAGAAAGATTGTTCACTTTATTGCCGGTAAAGATTTTGAGGATAGCAGCGAAAATACCGCGTCGGTATTTGCGCCCAACACAGGTGAAGTTCAGGCTGAAGTAAGCTTGGCTAACACTTCAACTTTGGCCTATGCAATTGAAACAGCCCAAGCTGCACAGGTTGAGTGGGCAGCAACAAATCCTCAACGACGCGCTCGTGTTATGTTCAAGTTTAAAGAGTTGGTTGAAGCAAACCGCGATCGCTTAGCGGCACTATTATCAAGCGAGCACGGTAAAGTGTTGGTTGATGCGCAAGGTGATATTCAGCGTGGCCTTGAAGTTATCGAGTTTGCCTGTGGTATCCCTCATGCGCAAAAAGGTGAGTATACCGAAGGCGCAGGCCCAGGAATCGATGTGTACTCCATGCGCCAAGCACTTGGTGTAGTGGCAGGTATTACGCCATTTAACTTCCCAGCCATGATCCCAATGTGGATGTTCGGTGTGGCAATTGCCTGCGGTAACGCGTTCATTTTAAAGCCATCAGAGCGCGATCCGTCAGTACCTGTTGAACTGGCAAAGCTTATGATTGAAGCAGGCCTTCCTGCAGGTGTGCTAAACGTGGTTCACGGTAATAAAGAAGTGGTTGATGGTATTTTAGATCATCAAACTATCAAGGCTGTGAGCTTTGTAGGCTCTTCTGACATCGCTAACTACGTGTACGAGCGTGGCGCTCGTGCTGGTAAGCGCGTTCAAGCCATGGGCGGCGCGAAAAACCATGGCATCGTAATGCCTGATGCAGATCTAGATCAGGTGGTAACCGACTTAGTAGGTGCTGCGTACGGCAGTGCCGGTGAACGCTGTATGGCGCTACCGGTTGTCGTCCCAGTGGGCGATGAAACCGCTGAGAAACTGAAAGCCAAGCTTATTCCGGCTATTAAAGACATTATGGTAAGTCATAGTGAAGATCCCAACGCTCATTATGGCCCTGTGGTTACTGCTGCTCACAAAGAGCGCGTTGAAGGCTATATTGACCTTTGCATAGAAGAAGGTGCTGAGCTTGTTTACGACGGCAGAACCAGTCAGATCCCAGACGACAGTCAAGGCTACTTCATCGGCCCAACGTTCTTTGACCACGTGACCAAAGACATGCGTTCATACCAAGAAGAGATTTTTGGTCCAGTGCTTCAAATGGTGCGCGCGAAAGATTTCAACGAAGCAGTTAACTTAGCAAGTGACCATCAATACGGTAACGGTGTTGCTATGTACACCCGTAACGGCCATGCGGCACGCGAATTTGCGCAACGTATAAACGTGGGCATGGTAGGGATTAATGTACCTATTCCTGTGCCAGTTGCTTACCACACCTTTGGGGGCTGGAAGCGCTCTGCATTTGGTGATACCAACCAGCACGGTATGGAAGGGGTGAAATTCTGGACCAAGGTTAAGACCATTACGCAGCGCTGGCCTGATGGCTCAGATACGAACGACAACGCCTTTGTTATTCCAACCATGGGCTAAGTGAGGAGACTATTATGACCACAGTTGCATTTATTGGCCTAGGTAATATGGGCTCAGGGATGGCAGATAACCTGGTTAAGAACGATTACAACGTATTGGCTTTTGACTTAAGCGAAGCGGCACTGGCCAAAGCCAAAGAAGCAGGCTGCACTATTGCGCAAAGTACCGAGCAAGCTGCTGCTGAGGCCGACATCGTTATCACTATGTTACCAGCAGGCAAGCACGTAAAAGATATCTATTCAAATCAGATCTTGGCTTCTGTCCGCGAAGGCACCTTGCTTATTGATTGCTCCACCATCGACGTAGAAACGGCGAAGAGTGTGTCAGAACTGGCAGAGAAAAAAGGCCTTAAAATGCTCGATGCGCCGGTTTCTGGTGGTGTTGCAGCGGCTGCAGGTGGCACACTCACGTTTATGGTGGGTGGCGACGCTGATGCCTTTGACAAAGCCCATGGTGTACTTAGCGCAATGGGCAAAAAAATCGTTCATGCGGGCGGCCATGGTGCGGGACAAGCAGCAAAGATTTGTAACAACATGTTGCTTGGCGCGACCATGATTGCGACGTGTGAAAGCTTCCAGCTGGCACAAAAACTAGGCTTAGATGCGCAAGTGTTCTTCGATATCGCGTCAAATGCCTCGGGACAGACATGGTCAATGACCACCTACTGCCCTGTAAAAGGTGTAGGGCCACAAAGCCCTGCTGATAACGATTTTGCTGGCGGGTTCGCTTCTGCGCTTATGCTCAAGGACTTGGGGCTGGCCATGCAGGGCGCGAAGGGCGTCAACGCGCAAGTACCTATGGGTGAGCTTGCTGCAAAGTGGTTTGAAATGCACTGCGAAGAAGGCAATGCAGGGATGGATTTCTCTTCAATAATCAAACGATTAGCGTAAGAGAAAACTAACAGTTCTCCGACGGCTACTTTCCCTCAGAAGAGGTGGCCTTCTTACTGAGCGAGTAAAGGATTTTACTCGCTCTTTTTTTTAAACAAACTGCGTCTACGCTTTTTCTCTCCGATTTTCTTTCTAAGCCATCCGCGGTTTAATCATTTCCTCTAGGCTGCGTCAACATGTCATCATACGCATCCATTTCCCAAGGCAGTTCGCCTGGGCTGGTATCGAGGAAGTGCAGATAACTTTCGAACTGATCTAAGATGTCCTTAGTAATACTCTCTTTGTCATATCCGTAAATATCGTAAGCCTGACCGCCGCGGCGCAGAAATACCTCAGCGCGAAAGTATTTTTCCGATTCATCGTCTTCTGAGCGTAATTCTGCATAGCTAAAGCCTGGGACTAAATACTCGGTCATACGAATATCGTAGATAAAATCCATGTGGTCGTGACGCTCAACAGTGAAGGTGGCCCTTCCCGTTTCCTCATTAAGCTTGACAAACGCCTCCCACTCTCTCGCTTTCAAAGCAGCTTGTACGTCTTTCATCGCTGCAATCACAGTTTTATCAATAAACTCATGAACCTCATTTCGGCTGGGGTAATCGACCATTGCTGCGAGTCGGCCTTTTAGGCTAGTCGAGCGACCGTGGTTTCTATTAAGCGTATTCGCCTTCAAACTGTTGTTTCGGTAGCCTTCAATGACGAGCGCGCGCCATAGGCCTGCTGCAGACGCTAGCATAATGAAGGCGAATGGTAATGCGCTCGCAATGGTCATCGTTTGCAGGGCATTCAGTCCACCAGCCAACAGCAACACTGCAGCAACGGTTCCTTCCAGACACGCCCAGAAGATACGCTGCCAAACCGGGCTTTCTTCTTTACCACCAGAGGCAAGCGAGTCGATAACCAGCGACCCTGAGTCAGATGAGGTGACGAAAAAGGTAATGATCAACAGTACAGTTAAGCCAGACATAATGGATGAGCCAGGAAGCAAATCATAAAGCTTAAATAAAGCAACGGCTTCGTTTTCCTGAACATCATTGATAAGCGTCGAAACGCCTTGGTTCATAATGGCATTTAAGGCTGTATCACCAAATACTGAGAACCAAAGGAAAGTGAACATTGTAGGCACCAGCATCACACCAAACACGAATTGTCTGATAGTTCTGCCCCGACTTATCTTGGCGATAAACATGCCCACAAACGGAGCCCATGCGATAGTCCAACCAAAAATAAACAGCGTCCAGTTCCCAATCCAATCGCTGCGACTGTACGCCTGAAGGTTGAACGTGCGCTCGATAATACCGTTAACATAGCTTCCCGTGTTCTGCAGGAAGGTCTCCAATATGTGTACGGTTTCTCCCATGATAAAGACTGTGCCCATCAGCGATACCGCTAAAAGCATGTTCAGAATAGAAAGGCGCTTGATGCCTTTGTCCATACCTGCAATCACCGATATGGTTGCCGCTAAGGTTACAATAGCGATAGTGCCTACCTGCACCATAATGTCGATGGGGATGTCACCGGAAAGATAGTTAAGCCCAGCATTAATTTGGGTAACAGACAGGCCAAGCGTGGTGGCGATGCCAAATAAGGTACCTAAAATCGCGAAAACATCTACCGCGTGACCAATGGGACCATATATTTTATCTCCGATGAGCGGATACAAAGCTGAGCGAATGGATAACGGAAGACCGTGTCGGAATGCAAAATAGGCAAGAACCAAACCGACTAGCCCGTAGATTGCCCAGATGTGAAAGCCCCAATGAAAAAATGCGATTTGCATGGCTTGTTTCGCCGCATCAACAGTTTCAGCTGCTCCTGCAGGCGGTGAAGAATAATGTAAAACAGGCTCTGCTACGCCAAAGTAGAGCAGCGCTACACCGTAGCCTGCTGAGAACAACATAGAAAACCATTCAGGAAAGCTATATTGAGGCTCTGCATGATCGGGCCCCAACTTTATGTTCCCCCAGCTAGATGACGCTACCGATACAATGAATACCAAAAAGATAGCGACCGACAACATGTAAAACCAACCAAAGGTTTCTGTAATCCATGCCAATGTACTATCGAAGGCCTCGCCGGCAAGTTCGGGGTTGCTGATGGTTCCGATCACCAGAAGCAAAATAATGACGACGGCGGGGAGAAATACAGGAAGAAGAATGGTGGAGTTGTTTACTTGGCCTTTCATAGCAAATCCCTTTTCACTGACAGGTAAGTTGAAACCCTGCGAAAACTTAAAAGCTGCTTTTTTCTACTAGTGAGGATTTGCTTTGGTTCAGATAATTACCCAGATATATTCTTTTCTTGGCGCTACAGACCGTGATTTCAAGTAAATAAGGCGCTCCAAGCGGCAACGACCTGATCTGAAAAAAGAGATTAACGGGCGTGATTGCCTCTGGCTTATAAAAAATAATCAGACATAGATAAATAGCGCTGCCTGATATGTTCAATTAACAGCTTAATTTTTCGAGATGGCTGGCGGCTGTAAGGATAAACGGCATAAACGCCTAACACCTTACCTACCCGCTCTGGAAACAAATCGACCAGTGTTCCATTACATAAATCTTCGAATACCAAACATTTAGGTACGTAGACAATACCTCTACCAGCAAGAGCTGCTTTGCGAAGCGCCCCCGCATTGTCACTTGAAAATGCGCCATCTACGGTGATGGTGTAACTGCCTTGAGACGACGTAAACTCCCACTCCCTTGCGCCGGATGTGTGATAGGAATACAACAAACAGTTGTGAAAGCTCAAATCCTCAGGTGCTTTGGGCCTGCCCTTTCGTCTAATGTAATCCGGCGATGTGCAAACCACCCAATGGGAATCTAAAAAGTGCCGCGCGATCAGACTTGAGTCTTCCAAATATCCCGTTCGAATAACAAGATCAAACCCTTCCTCGACTAAATTTACAAATCGATTATCCAGAGACATATCAACGCTTAACCCTGGATGAAGGGTACAAAACTCAGCTACCGCATCGGCTAACAGTAAATCGCCCGAAATCGTTGGAACCGACATCTTAATGTGTCCGGATATTTGTTCACTGTATCCAGAAATTGTGTCGATAGCTTCCTGCGTGGACGCCTTTACATTCATGGCGCCTTGCTTCAAAGCTTGACCCGCTTCGGTAAGCGTGAGTTTGCGAGTAGTGCGATACAAAAGCTGCGTTCCCAGCTCTTTTTCAAGCTTTGCTATTCGCTTACTGACTACCGAGTTGGTAATGTTGTTCGCCTCTGCCACTTTGCTAAAACTGCCCATCTCCGCAATTTGTGCAAAGAGAATTAAATCGTCTGCTCTCACGTTATTACTTCACTTTTGGAAAAGATAAATTTCATTGTTGCCGTATATCCCTAAGGCGAGAAACGTTATATTTTTACCAAGTTAATTACAATCGATTAAAGACATGATTATTTCATCGCCGACTGATTATCGACGCGCTGCGCAAAAAATATTACCGCCGTTCCTATTTCACTACATTGATGGTGGTGCCTATCGCGAGCAAACGCTTAAACGCAATGAGTCAGATTTGGCTGATATTGCACTTAAGCAGCAAGTGTTGAGAAATATGTCGGCACTTGACCTTTCAACATCTGTTTTTGGCGAGAAGTTAGCACTCCCTATTGCCCTTGCTCCTGTAGGTCTAACCGGAATGTATGCACGACGTGGCGAAGTGCAAGCCGCTAAAGCAGCAGCAAATAAAGGCATCCCTTTCACGATGTCGACGGTGTCGGTATGTCCCATTGAAGAAGTCGCGCCAGCCATTGAACGTCCAATGTGGTTTCAGCTGTATGTACTTCGCGATCGCGGCTTTATGAAGAATGTTCTAGAGCGCGCCAAAGCAGCGGGTGTAACAACGTTGGTTTTTACCGTAGATATGCCTGTACCAGGGGCTCGCTATCGCGATAAACACTCAGGTATGAGTGGGCCATTTGCTGCAAGCCGTCGCGTACTGCAAGCGATGACTCATCCTCGTTGGGCATTTGATGTAGGCGTATTCGGTAAGCCTCATGATCTTGGCAATATTTCTACTTATCGTGGCGAACCGACCAAGTTGGAAGACTATATTGGCTGGTTGGGCGCCAATTTCGATCCGTCTATCAGTTGGAAAGACTTAGAATGGATAAGAGAGTTTTGGGACGGCCCAATGATTATCAAAGGCATTTTAACTGAACAAGATGCCAAAGATGCGCTGAGTTTTGGCGCAGAAGGCATTGTAGTATCCAATCACGGCGGTCGTCAGCTAGATGGCGTACTTTCAACCGCTAAGGCTCTTCCAGCGATTGCTAGCGCGGTGAAAGGCGATCTAAGTATTTTCGTAGACTCAGGTATTCGTAACGGCTTAGACGTGGTGAGAATGCTGGCACTAGGTGCCGATTGTACTTTACTAGGGCGCTCTTTTATTTATGCACTTGCTGCTGAAGGCCAACAAGGGGTAGAGAACTTACTCGATCTGTATAAACAGGAAATGCATGTCGCGATGACACTATGCGGTGCAAAATCAGTCAGTGAACTTAACCTCGACTCTCTCGCTTTTTAGTATCGCTGGCACCAAGACCACTAAAAAGACCCCCAGTAATTGGATAGTCCAACTATTGGGGGTCACTTCATTTTTTACGGCTCTTTTATCAATGCACAAGTGGCTGGAAGTGTTATTTGCGCTTAATGATGCCCACCGCAACAACCGCCATTGTGTTCTGCCCAGTTTTTAAGCTTGGTTGTTTTGCCGATTCCCGGGTTGAAGCTGTTGGTAGGGTCTAGCTCTCGATAGAAGTTTTTCAGCGCATCTTTAGCAAAGTATTCGTGACCCACATTATGTTCTGCCGGGTACTCAGCACTTCTTGCATCAAAGGTTTCCAAGATTTTGCCTTTTAGCAGTTTTGCATCTGCCCCTTTCTTCAGTACGTAGTTTTGGTGCATAACGTGGCAGAACAAATGGCCGTAATACAGTTTTGTGTCTATTTGGTCATCAATTTCTTTTGGCAATACTTCAAACCAATCTGGGTCGTTTCGACGAAGTGCCACGTCGATAGTCATCATGGCACCTACGTCTTTGCTGTGCATCACGTGATAACGACCAATAGCGCCACCAGCAACAAAGCGATGCAAAATAGCCTTATCAGCTTCTTCTTCTGTACACTCAAAATAACTACCTTCATTGGTTTTAAAGAAAGCATCAAGGTAGGCTTTGGCCTCATCTACCCCGTCGTTGCTCATCTCCAATATCCAATGATGCTGATACTTGTCTCTGTACTCTTCCATTCGCTTAGGCAAATGGTTAGGAAAAACGTAGCTCATATACTGCATAACGCGATCTGACATTTTGTTGGGTAAGAAGCCCAGCTTGTCAGTAAATGCGTCGAATTTACGTTTAAATGCAAACAGCTTAGGAATAAACTTCGCGCCAAGCTTACTGATCACAATGAACATATCTTTTCCGTATTTCTTTGATACGTCATAGCAATCGCGGTGAAGGTATTCACCGGAGTCTGGCAGGTTTTTAAAGGTAGAAAGGATGTCGCGACGTATTTTAGTAAAAACAGCAGCGTCGTTAGAGCCTACGTAAAATACCTGCTTTTTTTCAGGAATGGGAAAGGTATCTAACCTTACTGCAAACACGGCCAACTTACCCGCACAGCCAGAAGCATCGTGTAGCCTCCTGCCGTCATTGTTAAAGCGGGAAGGTGTGTCAGAGTCAACGTCTCGTACCCGTTCATCATATTCATTGTCTGAAGCGCGGGCATCAGGGTGTTGAACATCGGCCTCGGTGTAACGCTTATTCTCAAGGTTATTTAAAATTTCTTCTGGGTCGCTACCTAAATTAACCCCTAAGTTATTAATCAAAGATAGGTTGCCGTCAGCGTCTATCTGCGCAAAGAGTGCAAGCTCGGTATAGGCTGGACCTCGTTTAACCAAAGCCCCTCCTGAGTTATTACAAATACCGCCGACAATAGACGCGCCAATGCATGATGAACCGATAACTGAATGGGGTTCTCGGCCGTAAGGAGCTAACGTTTCTTCCAGTCCGAATAAGGTGCTACCCGCTAAACCAATAATTTGTTTGCCACTATCAACCAACTGGATGGCATCAATACGCATAGTGCTGATGATAACAAGGAGTCTGTCGTAGTCTTTACCGTCTGGCGTAGAGCCGCCCGTTAATCCCGTATTTGCCGCCTGCATAATAACGGCAACGTCAGCTTCAACACACAGTTTTAGCACACGCCAGATTTCGACAAGGGTGCCTGGTCGTACAACCGCAAGTGCTTCACCCGCACCAAAGCGGAACCCTTTGGTATAAGGCTGTTTCTTCGCTTTATCTGTTAACAAATAGGCCTGCCCTACTACATCGCGCATCGATGTAATCAAAGACTGAGTGTCAACGTTTACGGTCATTGGTTCTCTCTGTGTATTGAAGTTATGGAAGAATGGACTTGGTGATGAACTATACACTAACGCCATTTTTAACAAAGGGGGCAAGCGTTTTTTATAGAGATAATTTACTTATATTTAATTCATCGAGCGCTTAGAGCGCCATTGCTTTTAAGCAAATCTAATAAGCGTTTTTCACTGTTACATTTTGTTACGCTTTGGTCCTTTAAGTTATACCAGAGGAGTATTGTAAAGCATTTGCATAGTTCGTAAGGTTGATAGATACGAAAAGGAGCCTTCATGTCACATCAAGCGTTCGTTCTAACAAGAAATAGTTTCGGAGAAAACCCGAAAAAGGATGGGGCTTACGAGAGGTTCCTTAGCATTTTACCGTCTTGTGGATTCACAGTAACAACGGGGGCAATTCACCCGCCCCGAAGCGTACTCAATAACACCTATACTTTCTTTATCGATGCGCAATATTGCGATAACAGCGCGCTGCTCGATTTACCGGTTGTTAACGATTACCCAGAGTTGAACAAAGTCATTTTCAATGTGCCAGAGTCTGACGTCGATTTTCATTATGCGGCACTGCAACACGGTATTAACGGTATTTTCCATATAGAAGATAGCTTAGAGTTGCTGGTTCGTGGCGTTCAGCAAGTACAGGCGGGCAATAAATGGTTTAGCCGCGAAATTATGAGCCGCTACATTGACGCAAACCTACTTCCGAAAACTAAGCCCGTGGCAGCCCTTCGGTCATCCACTACAGTGTTAACGAAAAGAGAACTTGCCATTACACGCAAGATTGCCGATGGCGCGCAAAATCAAGAAATTGCAGACTGTTTGCACATTAGCGTTAATACGGTGAAAACTCACGTATACAGCATTTTTAGAAAGACAGAATGTCGTAACCGCGTTGAGCTGATTAAGTGGTTCGATCATCAGTTTAGCCAGCCCCAAAGGGTTAGTTACTAAACTGATAATCAATTCAAAGGGCGTTGATTTTGGTAATGGCGCTTAGGTCTTGGCGCGCCATACCCCCTTGTCCATTCCTTGCAACACTAATTCGGTCACAGCCTTTTCGATACTTTGCTTAACGCACTCAAACATGGGCTCATTAGTGGTGTAGCCTGTTTCAGCTTCAAGTAAGCGCTTAAGGGAAACGTACCTAAACAAACCCGCTCTCACTTCCTGACTTAACACTTTCTTAGATGTTGAAACTGACACCAGCACTTGACCGGTTCTCACATCGACAGCGCGCATATAAATAGAAATCTGATCTTCTCTAAATAACTCACTCGCACCTATGCCAAAATACTCTACACCTGCCCCACCGGTACGAATATTGGTGTCGTAGCTAATGATGCCACCTTCAATAATGATTCTGGCAGTTGTGAGGGGCGGTAAGTCGCCGCCATTGCCTTCATCGGCTCGAATTATTTTTCGCTCGGTAAGAATATTCTGTAGCCCTTCACGCTCTACGGGTAAAAACCACGACGTTTCACTTAAGGTTTGCACAAGAATAGACGTTGCCCCCTGTGTCACCGCGGTTGAAAACGAGCTTGCCCCTGTGCTGGGTTTATACTGTCCGGTCTGATCTCTAAATGCATACACAGAAACAGGGATTTGCCCCATAGGTGCCGGTAAACTCTTGACTTCAGACAGCGTGGCACTGTCTTTGATGACATCGGCGACGGTAGTATCAGGCGGTAACGTATTGGTGATCGACTGACAGCCGGACAGCGCCATTGCCATTATTAAAAAAACGGTACTTCTCATGTGCTTCCCTACCCAAACCGTGGAATTTCAACGACAGTGACTTCACCTGTCAGTAAGTTAGTAATGTTTACGATTATGCTGTCAGGGTTGCTTGTTATGAGTTCTACCTGAAAGTCACCGCTTACAAAAATGCTATCTTGATTAAAAATACTGTCTATTGGATTTCCGTCTTCATCATACTCTTGCTCACCAAACGCAATATCTGTAATTTCTCTCACGATGCGATTGATGTAAGCACGCTCCAACGATTCCTGGAGACGTTCATCGTAGGAACGCTCATTGTAAGGTGCAGAGTGGGCATTTTGTGAGTTTGCCTTGCTGAGTAAAAAAGACCCGTTCAACGGGTTACCGCCAAATGACGGATTTATTGGTTCATAAACTAACTCTGTTGCATTAACACCCGCAGAATTCCACGTTCCTGCTGTTATTAAGGCTGCTATTAATATCCCTTTTTTCATTACCATTCGTCCCCTGCTAAATCTGGGCTTCTACTGTCTATACTCGCATTTGCCACTGCGTCTAGCACTAACACAATGGCTTGCTGTACTTTCTCATCTAACGGCACTTGCCTACGCCCCATGTACGTTTGATAAACCACTTTATTGTCGTATATCACCGAAAGCAACGTCCCTGCTTGAGGCACAATAATTTCTTTTACAATTAGGTTTTTACCAGAACTATCCGGGACTTCTCGCCAGTACTGGCTAATTTTTGAGGCAAATTCGTGGCCTTGACGGCTAATACTGTTGTCAAGCAACAGCCCGCCCAACCGAATTTCTTCTGCGTGAATCGGAGAATTGAGCACACTGAAAAGTAGTGTGATAAGAGAGAATCGATACAAGTACTTCATTTGGCTAAATTGAGCCGGGCTGAGCCCGGCTCATCATTGTTACATCTGAACAACAGTAGCCACGTTGTAATCACCAACCTGCGTTACACTTACTGTGCCGCCGTTGCCAGTTATACTTCCGGTTACTAAGTTATCGTTGCCCATTTGTGTTACTTCAAATGTATTCATATCACCTGAAATAACAAACTGACCACCCGCATCATCTGTAACCCAGTTTCCTGCGCCTTCTTGCATTACGCTAACTATGTTGTCACTTCCGTCAATAAGAAGATCTAGTAAGTTAAGCTCACCGGATTGCGAAACCATAATTTCGTTGTAGCCTGACGTAACATCTCTCGCCAGCTCTACCGATGCCGTGTTTTCAATGCCTTCTTGTGACATTTCAATTAGGTTGCCGTCTGCGATATATGTCGAATCACCGATACCAGCTTGAGCTAGCGCAAGGTTAAAGTCGCCATCTTGTTCTATTTCAACTGTGTTGAACCAGCCGTCGAAATTCACAGTGCTGATTTCATTAGCATCACCTACTTGAGTTAGGTCAAATTCGTTGAATAAACCAATTACCCCTGCATAAGCCGTATTGCTGTCGCCGATTTGGTTAATTTCAAACGTATTCGCACCGCCGCCGAGGGTTTCAACAGTAGCCAAGTTGAAATCGCCGATTTGGTCTATATTTACTGCATTTTCAATGCCTTCAAACACACCAGTGGTAATCTCGTTACCATCGCCGTCCTGTTCAAATTCGATTTCATTTGCATCGCCTACCATGCTCCAGCCAACCGTGTTTTGATCGCCATCTTGATCAATCTCAATGTCGTTTTCAAAACCTATAACTGTTAGGTCAGATACGTTGTAGAAACCGTCTTGAATAACGTCAATCACGTTTGCATCGCCACTCAACTCGCGAACATATGACTCATGCCAGTCGCCCGACTGTTCAACATTTACCGTGTTGTCGTTACCCGAAATTGCATTATTGGCCCAGTTTCCACCATCGCCTTGGTATACCGACAATGCATTGCCACTACCTATGATGCTGTTAATTGAACGACTGAAAATAAAACCGAATGGTCCGCCATCTCCCAGTTGAACAAGTGAAACTGTGTTATCGTCACCTTCAACAAAAAAGTCAGCTGTGCTATTTAAGCTATCTTGCTCTGATTCTAAGAAGTTGCCATTACCAGTGACAGTGGCATAAAAGGTATTGCCAGACTGCATTTGTGAAGCAAACACTTCGTTGGCATCACCGGTTACTTCCACAAAGATTGCATTCAAGTCACCTTCTTGACTTAAAACAGATTCGTTTCCTACTTCATTACCCTCAGGGGCCGTTTGAGTTAGTATAATTAGATTACCTTCTGCTGCGGCAATAAAATCAGCTGAAGCATTAAAATCAACTGTTTTACTCTCTGGAATTTCTTGAGCTGACGCCCAACCTGTCGCTGCAACTAAAAGCAAAGCACTCGCTATTTTTGTTTTTTTCATTTTCACGTTTGTCTCCCTATGGCAATCACATCATTCTTGGTATTGCGTGATGTTAATTACCATTTCGTTCCCTATCTGATAAACAGTAAAAGACTGCTCACCTAATTGATTGACATTAGCAACATTGTCGAACCCATCTTGAATAATCTCGAAGTAGTTATTGTTGTTTTGCTGTAATAAGTTCACCACGTTTCCCTCACCCAACTGGGTGATCATGGCTTCGTTATTGCTGCCGTTTTGAACAACATTAGATAGATTAGCGCCGTTGCCGCTTTGGATAATGTTAGTTATGTTATTTAGCCCAAACTGACTGACAGCAATGAAGACCGTTTCATTGTCTATCGTAATAGCTTGTGCATTCAGACTCATTGAAAGAGAAGATTCCACCATGTCGGAGCTTGTTGATAAATCGGACTGTTGAGCATAAGCAGGAAGGTTTACGGCTAGAAGACTACATCCCGTAATGGCTACCAACGCAGCACTTTTTAATGCTTTTACGTTTTTAGCAAGCTGGCTCTTTTTAACCTTTAGCTTCTTGTCCATGAGAACGACTGCTTCCTTGATTAACAACAAAGGTGACTTTTCTATAACACTCCTTAAGTCGAAGAGAATCTATCACCAATAAGTTGTATTTATTTTCGTTAAAATAGGGGTACTACACGTTAAATCAGCGAGTTATTCATGCTGGGTCATACCATAGTACTAGATTTGCCCAAAAAACAACCAGAAAGGTAGTGATTGGTAAGACCACCTATTTTTTGTAAGGTCTTTATGTTCTGGGCGATAACTGACTGCAGAAAGGATGAGTTGCTTTCTGCGCTTAAAGAAAACTAGTAAATAAGTACCACTTTAGGCTTTTGCAAAGGCCATTTACTAGTGGTTTAGTAGTATTTTTGAACAAATTTCAACGTTAGGGGTAGCGGGTTTTAAATTTGCGTTATAAGTTTTAACCGTTAGTTATATCAGACCGAGCGAGAAGATTTCGTGATTTATGCATTATTGCTAATTATGGAATCTAATTATGAAAACAAAGCCTTTTAAAACAGGCCTTTCAGCATTGTCATTAGCACTTTTACCGCTAATGGTATCTAGCCATGCACACGCAGCGAAAGCCGAAATTTTCGATGACAGCGTGATTGTTGTGTACAAAGAAAACGTCAGTAAAGCTGAGAAAATGCGCGCGCGTTCATCAGTGGGAGCACGCATTAGCGATGTGAACCGCGATGAAGTAGATGACCGCTTCTCTAACCTTTTAAATGGCCGAATTGCCAAACTAGAACTTCGTGGCAAGTCTGTGAAAGACGCCATAGAAATCTTAAAGAAAAATCCTGCTGTTAAAATTGCAGAACCAAACTTCCTTTACCGCAAAGCCTTAGTACCCAACGATCCTTCTTATGGTGATCTATGGGGTTTGAATAACACAGGTCAAGCCGGCGGTACTGCTGATGTAGATATCGACGCACCTGAAGCGTGGGATATCACGACAGGTGATAGCGATGTGGTAATCGGCGTAATTGATACGGGTGTTGACTACAATCATGAAGACCTTGCAGCTAACGCTTGGATAAACCCAGGTGAAATTGCTGGCAATGGTATCGATGATGATGGCAATGGATATATCGATGACGTTTACGGTATCGATGCCTTCAACGGGGATTCCGACCCAATGGACGACGATTCTCACGGTACCCATGTGGCCGGGACTATTGGTGCTGTGGGCGGAAATGGTATTGGCGTAGTTGGTGTAAACCACGAAGTGTCAATTGCTGCATGTAAGTTCTTAGGTCCTGATGGCGGCTCAACCGCTGGCGCTATCGAGTGTATAGACTACTTCACAGACCTAAAACAAAACCGCGGCATAAATATTAAAGCAACCAATAACAGCTGGGGCGGTGGTGGCTACAGCGAAGCGCTAGAAACCGCCATCGAAGTTGCTGGCCAAGCGGGCATCTTGTTTGTAGCGGCAGCGGGTAACTCTGGTTCCAATAATGATAACGTAGATAACTATCCGTCAAACTACACCACTACAACAAATAGTTTAATGGCAGTAGCCAGTCATACCCGAACTGACGGGGACAGCGGATATTCATACGGTATTGAGACCGTAGATATCGCTGCACCAGGTTCTTCTATCCTATCTACCGTGCCGGGTAACGGCTATGCCACGTATTCAGGCACATCGATGGCAACACCTCATGTGGTTGGCGCCGCTGCCCTAGTGTGGTCACTAAACCCTGAACTGACGCCGTCTGAAATGAAAGAGCTACTCATGGCTACGGGTGAAACTAGCTTATGGGCTGAAGGTCGCACCGTTTCTGGCAACCGTCTTAATGTACTCAATGCACTTGAAGAAGCCGATCCAACACCTGGCTTTAAACTAGGCATTACACCAGGTTCAGCTGAAATTGAAGCGGGTGAGACCTATACCTTTACTATTGAAGTTGGCTCAATTGCTGGCTACGAAGAAGAAGTGCAGCTATCCCTTGCTGAGCCAAGTGATATCGCTTCTTTAAGTGCAAGCACAGCATTACCTGGCGATACGGTAACACTTACCGTTGAGACAACTGAAGATACGCCATGGGGCTCGTATAGCTTCACGGTTAACGGCGTTAGCGGTGAGATTGAAAAATCTAAGTCGGCGAATCTTTACGTTTACCCTCAAGGGCTAAACGAATTCCCATACGCTTATTCTGGCGATCCAGTCCCTACCTTACCGAATGAAGAAGATCCAGACGACGTGGGTGTAGATCTTGTGATCAATATTCCTGACGAGCTTACGGTGTTCGGTATGCAGGCGTCTGTTGACATCACGCACACCTACAGCGGTGACCTCGTACTATCACTGACTTCTCCGCAAGGCACGACTACTGTTCTACGTCAGAACCAAGGTGGCGGTACAGACGATATCGTTGAAAGCTATAACACTGCTGCCTTTAACGGTGAAGTTGCTACTGGCGACTGGACATTGAATGTACTCGACACTTTCAACGGTGACAACGGTACCGTAAACACGTGGAGCCTGGTAGTGACTGGTATTGGTGAAGTTGGACCAACACCACCTAACTCGGCCTTTACCTACGATGCCTCAGGCCTATCGGTAAGCTTTACTAACAACAGTAATGACGTCAATGACGATATTGTCAGCTATAGCTGGGACTTTGGTGATGGTTCTTCCTCGACTGAAGAAAACCCAACTCACGTTTACCCAAGCACTGGCGCTTATGATGTAACCCTTACGGTTACTGACTCAGAAGGCCAGACCGGCGTGTCTACACAAACCGTGTCTGTGTCGGACAGCAACATCGTTGCCGAAATTGATCGCGCGTTGCTGTCACGCTTTGGTTCACTGCGGGTAGATTTATCTTACAGCGGTTCAATGGCTGATACCGTTATGATTTATCGCAATGGTGAGCTACTCGAAGAGGTGAGCAACACCGGACGTTATCGCGACAGAAGTAGAGGCGTTCAACCTGGTGTGTACACTTATATGGTTTGTGATGAAACCTCTGCATGCTCTGCACCAGTATCTGTGAGCCTTTAAGAGAGTTTACGTATCGCTAGCTCACACAATGTGAGTTATAGCGAATAACGCGTTGACGAATTAAAGTTAAGCAACTGCCGGCCAAGGATGGGCCGGCTTTTTTATGTCTGGGCAAAGTCAGATTTTGCTATCTAAGCCATCGGCTTATTCCCTATAAGCCAAATACAACGTACACTTGATGCATTAAGGAATAATTAGCATTTTTTCATGCACATACTCATCATTGACGATCACGAGATTGTAAGAGACGGCATTAAAACCCTCATCGAGCAAGAATATGGCTGGCATGTGGCATATGCTGTAAGTTCAATAGACGCTCTCCCTTCCTTCGCATCCCTAGACGAAATTGATGTTGCAATCTTGGATATCTCATTAGCCCAAGAAAGTGGTTTCGACACTTTAATTAAAATTAAGAAAGAAGCACCTTTTATAAAGTGCTTAATGCTGAGCATGTATGATCACGTAGGTTATATTAGCAAAGCCCTTGAGCTAGGTGCCGATGGTTACGTAACGAAGAATGCTGCCACCAAAGAGCTAATGGATGCACTAGAATCTTTGGAAAAAGATGAAAACTACCTGAGCACAGATATCAGTAAGAAGTTAGCTTTTGGTGATAAGCAACTCACCGCTATTTTGACCGAAAGAGAAAAGGAAATTTTTTTACTGTTAGCAAAGGGTTTCCAACCCAAACAAATTGCCTATTACATAGACACTGCCCCTAAAACAGTAATGGTTCATAGAACCAATATTTACAGAAAGCTCAATGTAACATCTCAATTTGGTTTACTGAGAATTGCGTTAGAAACGGGATATCTCGATGTGTCTGATGTCATCAATGAAGACACATTAGTCAAAACTAATTGATGAATTTAAAGCACTTTTTCTCTGCTAACTATCTATTAATGGGGTTAGTTTATACCCTTCTATTTCATAGCGTTTGGTTGTTTAGCACACAATTTGAAATTGTTTCTGGTACGGTCAGTTGGTATTTGCCTGCCGGTATTCGCTTAGCCGCATTTCTATTGTTACCCATACGCAGCTGGCTAATGTTGCTCATTGCCGAGAAATCGGCGCACTTCATTTTATTCCATCCTGGCGGCATTCTAGACAAAACTGCATTTTTAAGTGGAAGCTTTGGTTGGTATCTGGTGCATTTGCTAATCGCACCTGTGTTACTTTGCGCTTGCGTCTACGCGTTCAGACGCCGCTTCTTCGCCCCCTACTTTGATAATGTTCACAGTACCCTTGCCACTTTGGCGTTTGGATTACTAATTAGCGTTGCGCTTGGCGCTGTATTTCTAGGTAGAAGAGCTATCGAAGTACAAACCGATCTAAGTGTTTTTCTGCCTGTTTTGTTCGACTTCTCGTTGGGTGATTTTGTAGGCATTATTGTTCTGTGCCCGTTGTTGTTTGCCCTTTATACAAATCAGTACGTTCTAAAAGGTAAACGCATTCTTTACTTAACTGTAAGCGGGTGGCTGTTGATCCTGGCTTTGAGCACCTATGCGTATTCCCTCGGTATTAATATTAGCTATCAAATAAAATATTTAGCTGTACTGCCCGCGCTCTTTTTATCTTATCGCTACGCCGTGTGGGGTAGCGCGCTTTCCTGTTTGCTCATTGGGCTCACAGCGTTTGTGGTAGCAAGCCAGAGTGACCTGCCGCCTGTTGAACACCAGTTTTATATATTAGCATTATGTGTCAGTTGCCTTATCTTAGGTGCCTCTATCAATCAGTCTAACGAACTGAACAGAATGCTTGCTGAAAATAATGAAGAACTAGAAGCCTCGGTACAAAGCGCCCAAGCGCTTGCCAGTAAACTGGTCGCCGTACAAGAAGATGAAAGAAGACGTTTATCGCGAGATTTACACGACGATTTTGGCCATCGCATTGTGGACTTGAAGCTCCAGTTATCGCTAGATAGCCGAACTGGTGATAACGATATGATGCTTAATAAAATAGATGCTCTTTATCAAGCAATGAAGCGAAGCTTAGGGGGCTTGCGTCCGTCAGGCATCGATACGCTTCCCATTGAAAACGTAATTCAGCGATCTGAGATCATCACCACACTCAAGCACGCGAATATAAGCTACTCATTTGACGTTATCGGTAAGCCTGTGCCGTTTGATGCTGACCAAAAGATCCACATCTACCGCATAATTCAAGAGGCTGTCACTAATAGTATTAAGTACGCCAATGCGAAAACGCTATCAATTGAAGCTAATTATGAGCAACATCGTGCCTTGTTTGTCGTCACTGATGATGGCAAAGGCATTTTTGAGCACCTTGCTCATGGAGGAAACGCTGCACCTTCAATGGGGCTGCTTTCGATGAAAGAACGCGCTAAGTTAATAAACGGTGTGCTTGATATATCTCAGATTAAACCATCGGGCACCCGAGTTTGTCTAACTCTGCCCTACAGTAGCTGTTAAAGCGGTAATATACTACGCTCAACAACCGCTTTTCCGCCCTATTTTTATGCTACATTGTTGTTGATTTAATTACTATTTTGACAACCGTATGCAAAACAATTTCATCGCGCGCCGAGCCCGCTTTTTTAAACAGTACTTAAATATTGTCACTGTAATAGCCGTTCTAGCCACGTTAAATGGCTGTGTAAGCACTCAAAGTGAAAGTCCATACACTTACACTCCTTCTTCGTCACCTTTTCAAGATGTGGTTGATGCTCAGCAAAAAGCCGTGGAGCAAAACAAGCTGCTTTTGGTTGTATTAGGCGCGCAATGGTGCCACGACAGTACAGGCCTAGCTAAACGTTTTGCAACAAAGGAGATGGATCTCATACTACGTGCCCATTACGAAACCGTATTTGTTGATGTGGGAACACTTGAAGACAGAAGAAATATCACCGAGCGGTTCGATTATCCTATTTACTATGCAACGCCAACAGTGATGGTGGTTGAGCCTAGAACCAGCGCATTGTTAAACCGAACAACTATGGATATGTGGGGGCGAGCAGATAGCATTCCCTTGTCAGAGTACATTCAGTACTTCTCACGCTTTCCCGCTATGACAACTGCTCAAAAAGCCCCGTTTATTAACTGGGAAGCAACAGATGAAGAAGCAGCCTACAACAAAGAGCAAGCACTTAGACTACAAAGCGCTTACGACAAACTCGGTCCCATGCTTGAACAAGACTTGAAAGGCAACACGCCAGATGGGCTCAATGAACTGTGGAAAGAAACGAAAGGCTTTCGCACTGAACTGCAAAAGACCCTAGTTAAACGCGCTGAGCTCACCTTAGATGCTGAGAGCGGCAATGGAGTAAACACCAAGCCGGCACTGCGTCATTACAACCCGTTTTCGTGGGAGCATAACTAAGACAGCTAGCATCTGCCCCTTAAAAACAAAACGCCCGATGAAAGGCATCGGGCGCTTAAAGTCAAAAAGTGTCAGCTTGTTCTAGAGCTAATTCAACATTAAGTTACTAGTGCTGCTTAACTATTTACGCTTTTGCGTTGTTTGAGACCTTGTTACCAGACGTGCCATTAGAAGGGTTGCTTCTGCGTTTAGCTGGTCGTCTAGCGGCATTACCTTCGCTACCTGAACGTCTTTGACCTGCAGGCTTTCCACCATTATTGTTGCGCGAATTCGGTTTACCGGTACGCGAGTTCCCATTTCCGCCACGGTTGCCTTGGCGTTGACCCGCTTTCTTATTATCGCCACTTCTTTTGCCTTCGCTAAGGTCCTCACCTTGTGGTGCTTTCGGCTTTTTCGGCTTTTTCGGCTTTTTAGGTTTTTTCGGCTTAGACAGCGTGGTAGCAGGCACGGCCTGCTGTGGCTCAAAACCTTCCAACGTTTCACGCGGCAGCAGCTTTTGAATAAGCGTTTCAATATCTTTCAGATTTTGTAGCTCTTCGGCACACACAAATGACCAAGCCTGTCCGCTAGCGCCGGCACGGCCTGTGCGACCAATTCTGTGAACATAATCGGCAGGTGTATTAGGTAAGTCTAAGTTTACAACAATGGGGAGTTCACTAATATCGATGCCGCGTGCAGCAATATCCGTTGCCACCAATACTTTAATCGCGCCACTTTTAAAATCAGCAAGGGCTTTGGTTCTCGCTCCCTGACTTTTATTACCGTGAATTGCGGCACTTGGAATTTTTGAGCGGCTTAATTTTTCTGCAATACGGTTAGCGCCATGTTTAGTACGGCTAAATACTAACACCTGCTCCCACTTTTGCTGTTTGATCAGGCAAATAAGCGCAGTTGTCTTTTTAGATTTATCTATGGTTACCAAATGCTGCTCAACAGCTTCTACCGTGGTGTTCGCAGGCGCGGTTGAAATACTCACAGGGTTGCGCGTAATAGTTTTCGCCAGCGCAGTGATTTCATCAGAAAATGTGGCTGAGAAAAGTAAGCTTTGACGCTCTTGTGGCAATAGTTTCAGTACTCTTTTAATGTCGTGAATGAAGCCCATATCTAGCATTCTGTCGGCTTCATCCAATACCAACACTTCAAGCTGAGAAAACTTAACTGCGTTTTGCTGGTACAGATCAAGTAGCCGACCAGGTGTAGCAATTAACACATCAACCCCTTTACGAAGCTTCATCATTTGCGGGTTAATGCCCACTCCACCAAAAACGACAGCTGTTTTTAAGGGCAAAAACTCACTGAACGCGCTAATGCTTTCTTCTACCTGAGCAGCAAGCTCACGGGTAGGCGTTAAGATAAGTGCTCGAACATTGTTGCCAGATACAGGTTGTCCTGACATCAGTCTCTGTAAAATAGGAAGTCCAAATCCCGCAGTTTTCCCTGTTCCCGTTTGCGCAGCTGCCAACACATCCTTTCCCTGCAATACTTCTGGTATCGCCTTTTCTTGGATAGGTGATGGTGTGCTAAATCCTCGTTTTTCAATAGCTTTTAACAAGGGTTCAGCGAGCCCTAATTGGGTAAATGACATTAACAAACTCCTGTCATAGGTATTTATAAAAAATTCCATACCGCAAAGGTATAAGCGCTAGTGCTTTATTGCTAACCGTGGGGGTTATAGATTACTGGGAAAACCTAAAGAGACACGCCATTGCCAACTTGGCTTATTGGTGTTTGACATCAAGAAAAGAACGTAGGTGTTTACTCTTACAAATTGCGCGCGGAGTCTACCACTAAAAACAGAAAGCCACCAGCGCATTTTTTGTTCAAAATACGGTTAATACGCGCCTTTTATAGGCCCTAAAACATCAACTTTTTTGGAATAAAAGGTAAATTGATAGTCAATTTATGTTGGATAGGCAAAAAAAGCTTTACCATATTTGTTATAACAGATAAAAAGCGCGCAGTTATTCCACGCTTTAATTACATCCACGCTACTGCAGCGTGGTAAACAAGTGAAGTAGAAAACATGAATGTTGATAGTTTAACCCAGCACTTTGAAGAAAAGTTGGCGTTGGTCAAAGAATCGGTCATGTCCGATAGCTTTGTAATTCAGCTGATGACAATCGCAATTATTTATTGCGTTGCGTTTTTACTTGCCCGACAAGTAAAGAAGCCATTTAAATTTACTAGGGAAAAGCCGCAGCAAGGCGCACATACCATGCACGGCTTTTTGTACAACCTTGGTCAAGCGTTATTCCCGCTTATCACCATTAGCATGCTAAAGCTTACTACTGTGTTAGGCGCTCAGTTCCAGTTTGATGCATGGCTGTTGGAAATAGCCGTGGTTGTTGCGCTCATGCTCTTTGTGAACTCTTTAATCTCTGGTTTCGTCGAAAACCACACCATCGCCGCATTTATGCGCTGGGTGGGGCTACCTATTTTGTTTTTACACCTTGTTAGTGTGCTTCCCCTTATCACTTCAGAATTGGAAGCAATGGCTATATCGGTAGGCAATGTCGAAATTTCAGCTTACGGCGTAACAAGGGTATTGCTATTCGGAGGACTGCTCTTCTGGCTGGGTCGCAGCTCAAATGCTATTGGTCAGGATATTATCCGAAACCATAAGTCTCTGGATGTTTCTACAAAAGAGGTCTTTGCGAAGCTATTTGAAGTTGCCCTGTTCTGTGTGGTGTTCCTCCTATTGCTCAATGTGATGGGAATCAACCTTACCGCACTAGCCGTATTCGGTGGTGCCGTCGGTGTGGGTTTAGGTCTAGGTCTTCAGTCTATTGCTTCGAACTTCATTTCGGGCATCATAATCTTACTAGATAAATCGCTAACCGTTGGCGATTACGTCGAGTTAGAAGATGGGCAAAAAGGTATCGTTAGAGAGTTTAAAATGCGCTACGCCGTGTTAGAGACTTATGACGGTAAAGATGTGCTAGTGCCAAACGAAAAGTTCATCAGCTCTTTACTCATTAACTGGACACATAAAAATCAGAAGCAGCGTTATCGTATCGACTTTTCTGTTGCCTACAAAACAGATATCCGCGCCATGGTTGAAATCATTAAGGAAGCCGTTTCAGAGCATCCGCAAGTGATCAGTGGCGAAGGTATCCCTTTTGAAGAACTGCCTGACTGCGAAATAGATAGCTTTGGCGATTCTGGCGTTAATATGTTTGTTGAGTTTTGGATGGAAGGTGTCGACGATGGTAAGAACCGCGTTGGTGGTGACCTACTGCTTATCGTTTTCGAAACGCTGCGCGAACACAACATTGAAATACCTTTCCCTCAACGCGAGGTACGGGTTATCAACGAGCAAGGGATTGGTATTCGAAACACCACACCTTAATTAATCGGTCTCATATTCGCGCTGGCTAAAACCTGGCGCGAAGTGTATCCCACTGCCACTCTTGGGTTGTTAGCCCCAGGATGTGGGTAAACTTCTCGTAATCCTCTTTCCCCATAGCTGTCGCCACTGTTTTCAACTGAGACTTAGCCCTAATCGCCTTTACCTGAAGAAGTTCTAGTCGCTTGTCAGCGCTTGAATCGAAGTTTTCACTAATGATTGCGCTAGCTTTATTAGAGGCTTCCCACGCAGTAATAACGTATTCAATCAGCTTTATATACACCCCAACCATCCGCTTTCGTTCAAAAACATTCTCAAATAGCGAGCCTAATAATGCTTTTTGAAAGCTTGCTTCTGTCTCAAGTACAACAAATTGCTCGGCGCCTTTTAGCGCTTCTAACACATGGTGTAAAAGCTTTATGTGGGCGTGGGTATTAAGTGCATTGGCGTCTAATGCATTAATATCATCGCTTAGCATTTCTAAATTGACCAACGTTCGTTGAAGACTAGCCATTTTGGTTTATATCTGTAGCTTCGAAAATAAAGGTTCAGTGTATCGAATTGCTGAAAGGTTTGCGATGTTCTAGCCACCGATTAATTGCTTATGAACTATGAAATGAAGTGTCGTTTGCAACAAAAAAGGGCGCCGAAGCGCCCTTTCAATCGTTATATTTGTTCACGACTCAATTGCTAAATTGAATCGCGATAGCACGTTAACCGCGCTTATTTACCTAAGTTAGCATTTAGATCGTGACGTAAATCAAAACGATCTAATGTCATAACTTTGGTCCAAGCGTCGACGAAGTCCTTCACGAAACGGTTTTTCGCGTTGTCGTAAGCGTAAACTTCAGCCACAGCACGTAGTTCGCTGTTAGAACCAAATACTAGGTCTACAGGCGTACCTGTGTACATTACTTCACCTGTACTTCTGTTTACCCCTTCGTACACCGATGGGTCATCCGTTTTTCTCCACTTCACGCCCATATCTAGTAGCGTTACGAAGAAGTCGTTATTAAGCGTTCCCACTTTATCGGTAAATACGCCATGTGTAGCGCCACCTGTGTTAGCGCCTAGCGAACGTAGACCACCTAGCAGAACGGTCATCTCTGGCACAGTTAGATTAAGCTGATCGGCTTTATCTACTAGCATGTCAGTAGGTGAACGATAACTAGCTTCTGCGTTGTAATAATTTCTAAACGCGTCAGCTGTCGGCTCTAACAACGAGAACGAATTCACATCTGTTTGCTCTTGCGTTGCATCAGTTCGACCAGGAACCACTGGTACCGTTACCTTAACGCCTGCATCAGCCGCTGCTTTCTCAATCGCTGCAGCACCACCAATCACAATCAAGTCAGCAAGTGACACTTTCTTCTTAGACAGCATGCGAGAATTGTAATCTTCTTGGATTTGCTTAAGCTTAGACACGACTGCCTTAACCGTTTCTGGCTCGTTAGCTTCCCAGCTCATTTGTGGCTCTAATGCTATACGCGCACCGTTAGCACCACCACGCATATCAGATGAGCGGAAGCTTGATGCCGCGGCCCATGCAGTTTTCACAAGCTGCTGAACGGTCAGGCCACTGTCTAAGATGTCAGCTTTAAGCTTTTTGACGTCTTTATCAGAAATCATTTTATAATCGGCTTTAGGCACCGGATCTTGCCAGATGAAGTTTTCTTCTGGGATATCGTTACCTAAATAGCGCGCCTTCGGCCCCATATCACGGTGAGTTAGTTTGAACCACGCTTTAGCAAATGCAGTTTGGTACTCTTTAGGGTCAGCTAAGAAGCGCTCAGCAATTTTACGATACTCTGGGTCGTACTTCAGTGCCAAGTCAGCCGTTGTCATCACAGGTGGATTTTTCTTACCTTCCACGTGTGCATCTGGTACTGAGTTGTGAAGCGATTCGTCTGTTGGAATCCACTGGATAGCACCTGCAGGGCTACGCGTTTGTTTCCACTCAAAACCCAATAAGTTTTGAAGATATAAACTCGTCCATTTAGTAGGTAGTTGTGTCCACGCACCTTCTAAACCACTGGTCACAGTATCTTCTGCGTTGCCTTTGCCGCAGTTGTTTTTCCAACCAAGTCCCTGCTCTTCCAGGCCTGCACCACCTGGCTCAGCTTCTAAACAGTCAGCTGGTTTGTGAGCACCGTGCATCTTACCGAAGGTGTGACCACCGGCAATTAGCGCAACAGTTTCTTCGTCGTTCATAGCCATACGGCCAAATGCGGTACGAATGTTTTTCGCCGATCCCATTGGATCTGGTACACCTTTAGGACCTTCAGGGTTAACATAAATTAAGCCCATATGCGTTGCACCTAACGGACGCTGAAGTTCGCCATCACGCTCTTCACGGTCACTAGCAAGCATTTCCACTTCCGGACCCCAGTACACCATGTCAGGCTCCCAGTCGTCAGTACGACCGCCCGCAAATCCATAGGTGTCAAAGCCCATGTTTTCCATACCTACGGTACCGGCTAGGATCATCAGGTCGCCCCACGATAAGCTCTCTCCGTACTTTTGCTTAATTGGCCAAAGCAAGCGACGCGCTTTATCAAGGTTTCCATTGTCTGGCCAGCTGTTTAGCGGGTCAAAACGCATTTGACCACCATCACCGCCGCCGCGGCCATCTAACGTACGGTAAGTACCAGCACTGTGCCATGAAAGACGAATAAAGAAAGGACCGTAATTACCGAAGTCTGCAGGCCACCAATCTTGTGACGTGGTTAGTAATTCGTTGACATCTTTTTTCACTTGGTCAAGGTCGAGTTTTGCGAACGCTTTAGCGTAATTGAAGTTTTCACCAAGTGGGTTTGAGCGATTGTCATGGTCTCTCAGTGGAGAAAGGTCTAGCTGATCAGGCCACCAAAACTGATTGTTCTTGGCTTGAAACGCTTTAGCCGAGCCCGTGCCTTTAGCACCAGCAGGCTTACTAATTTGATCATTGGCAATAGCACCTGTAGCACCTAGCGATAGGGCAACAAATACTGATAATGTGGTTTTCTTAAACCTATTTATAGTCATGGTCTTTTCCCGTCTGAGTTTGTTGTAGTTACCAAAGCGTGAGTGCGAATCACACCACCAATTTGTTAACATTTTGTTTACCTCATAAGCAGTTAAAAGATAGACAGGCTTAGAGAATATTTACAGTTGATAAAATGAATTCAACTGATTAGAAAATCCAATCAATGAAAAGTTGAATAATTTCAACATCTTAAAAACCCAGTTCACTTTATGACGTAATCGACAGTCGCTCAGTAGAACCATGTAATGCGGAAAATGAGCTAGATCTGTGAATCTCTTTCAGAGATTGGGAAATTTTTTCGCTTCTTGAAGAGTGAAACTTTTCCATACTTTCTATAAGCGGCTAAATAACCAACTAAAAAGTGCCGATTTATGTAAAGTTTTCATCTAATTGAAATACATTCTGCAATTTCTACCATGGCACAGCAATTGATACAGAGATGATGCAATTAAAGACGCATTAACTTCAGATAAGAAGTCGATGGAATGTTAAAGAAGTAATGAGGATGAACTTATGAAAAACACACTTAAGACACTTACCGGACTTGCAGCTATTGCCTCTATCAGTGCTATGGCTTCATTCGGTGCGCATGCTCAATCAAATCAAATTGAAGCAAAAGACAGTGGTTTTTATGTAGGTGGTAATTACGGTTACCTACGCGTTGAAGGTGAAGATGACTTTGACGATGACAAAGATGTTTGGCAAGGCCTTGTTGGATATAAATTCAATGAGTGGATTGCAATTGAAGGTGGTTACATCGATTTTGGTGATTACGGTAACGACCTTGCAGGTGCTGAAACAGACGGCTACACAGCGGCGATCAAGGGTATTCTTCCATTAACAGAGCGTTTTTCTCTCTACGCGAAAGCAGGTCAACTTTGGTCAGAAACCGAGTATAACTTTGCTGGCGTTTCACGTGATAACGATGACGAAAGCTTGTTTGTAGGCGCAGGTCTAAGCTACGCGATTACTAGTAACTTTTTAGTAAACGCCGAGTACACTGTTTATGATACAGAGCTTGATGCAGACGAAGCGTTTGATGACATTGACGACACCGATTTTGAAACCGATCTTAAGCAAGCCAGTATTGGTGTTGAGTATCGTTTCTAAGACATTTGTTGCCTCACGTTTAACAACGTGACTTAATGAGAATGCTAAAGCCTTGGCAACATTGCCAAGGCTTTTTACTTTTTGCTACCCATCTATTTTCTGGATGAGCTGCGCCAGTTCCTCAATTTTTGACACTGTCGTTTTAACTAAGTTGTCAATTTCATTGGATGAGGACTGGGAGTTACCTGCTAACGTTCGTACTTCATCAGCCACAACCGCAAACCCTCTTCCCATTTCACCTGCTCGTGCCGCTTCTATCGCTTAATAGTCTTCGGATAAAACTTGATTTATCTAAGGCCTGTTTTTCCAACTATGAATATTAAACTCGTCTTACAGTGAAAATATTACACATTGCAAACTGATACATTTTACACACGAACTTAAACATGCTATTTATCAATAAAAATCAAATGCTTATATTTTTCATTCTTAGGTTTTATAGAGGTACAAATTCTGCAACAGAATACAAATAGTGAAAAATGAATAAATAGGAAACGTCACATGCAATCAGGAAAGAGTGTATTTCAACCCGGTCAAAACTGTTGGGTAGAGAGCAAGGCTCGCTTTTCTACACCTTTGATAGATTGCGGAAACTATTATAAAGCCTTGCACAGCTCTATCGTTAAAGCTAAGCACAGTATCTTCATTGTTGGATGGGATATAGATAGCCGCATTCGCTTGCTGCGAGGCGACGACGAAGTGAACAGTGAAGCACCGAGCGTAATAAGTGATTTACTTAAGTGGAAAGCTGAGCAAAATCCTGACATTAAAATTTACCTGCTACGTTGGGACTCATCGCTAGCCTTTTTCGCGCAGCGCGAAATGTGGGCGAAAGAGGTGTGGGAAGAAAAAACGCCAGACAATGTGCAAACCGAGCTCGATGACACGATTCCGATGGGCGGAAGCCAGCACCAAAAAATTGTAGTCATTGACGACGAAGTAGTGTTCTCAGGTGGAATGGACGTATCCACAAATCGTTGGGATACACGAGATCATCCTGTTGTTTCAGAAGAGCGCGATGGTCCCGATGGAGAGTATGGCCCTCTTCACGACGTACAAATGGTTTCAAGCGGGCCTGTGGTTGCCGACTTCTCGAAATTGGTAAGATGGAGATGGCAGCGAGTTGCAGAGAAGTCTCCCATCGATATTCGTGAAGATGCACGCATTGATGAAAATGCACCGCTACCTGAAGCATGGCCTGATGACTACCCACCACTTTTTGAAGATGTAGAGTGTGCCCTTGCCAGAACCATCCCCTTTATGGATGAAGTGGAGCCTGCTCAAGAGGTGCGTCACATGCTGCTTGACCTTATTGGTGAAGCAGAGTCCGTTATCTATATCGAAAATCAATTTACAACTCGTCAAGAAATAGCTGAGGCACTTAATAAGCAGCTAAAACTCAAGCCGAATCTCTCGGTTATTATCGTTAGTTCTTACGAGCCGAAAGGCAAGTTTGAGTGCGAAGCGTTTTGGGCCAGCCGCATCGAATTTAAAGCTATTTTAGAAAAGGGAATCGACCCTAAGCGGGTAAAACTCACTTACTCTTCAATTGAAGATATGCAGGGGCGTAAAGCGTACAAACGCATCCACTCTAAAGTGATGACGATAGATAACAAATATTTAGTTATCGGATCATCGAATTTAAGTAACCGTTCAATGACCCTAGACACTGAAATTGATACGGTGTTGTTTGGTAACACTAAAGATAATCAGGCGTGTATTGAGCAAGTACGAAACGACCTATTGGCTGAACATACAGGTCGTGACATCGATGCGATGCCGCCAATATTTGACAGTGAATACCCTGTAGAAGCACTGATGCAAGATCAGATTGCACATGGTTACGTGCTTACCGAAGTACGCGACGAAGTATTTACTGAACACTCGGTCAAAAATGTGTTCCGTGCATTATCTGACCCCGAAGAACCGCTTATTTCGGTGCCAACCCTGGATGGCGCGGCATTACCTGCACGCAATCCCAGACGCCGCAGTATCATGATTTTAATTGGGTTAGTCATAATAGCGGTTCTTGGCGGCCTTATGTATTGGGCAAGTCAGTCTATTCCGTGGTTAAGCTCTGACAGCATAAACGCGTTTCTAGAGAAGAGCCGTGGTACGTACTTTGCTCTTCCCACTGTTTTGCTGGTATATGTGGTTGGCGGTATTTTATTTTTCCCTGTCACCGTACTTTCCCTAGCGGTGGCTGCTATCTTCGGCCCTTTTTGGGGGCCTATTTACGGCATTATGGGAGCATTGATGAGCTCTGCAATTATGTTTGGTATAGGCAAACTATCAGGCAATGCAGGTCTAAGAAAAATTGGTGGTCCAAAAGTGGCAGCGGTCGACGAAAAGCTAAAGCGCAGCGGTATTGTTGGCGTAGCGGCTATCCGAATGTTACCTATCGCACCATTTAGTTTGGTGAATTTAGTGGCGGGCATTTCATCAATAAGTATTTTCCAGTTCCTAATTGGTACGTTTTTAGGCATGTTTCCACCTATGATCGCAAAAGGACTTGTAGGTGACTCAATTGCGCAAATTTGGCAGAACCCTTCTGTGGAAACCATCAGCTACTTGGTAGGCGGCATCATTCTGTGGGGTCTCATGATTTGGGGTTCACAGAAGTTTGCTCGCTATTATCAAGCTCGAAAAGAGTCCAGCGATCAAGATGCTGAGAGTGAAACTAGTAGTAAAGATGAGGTGGAGAAATGTGCCGCATAGTGACTTATAACATTCACAGCGGAATAGGCAGAGACAAAAAACACGACTACAAACGCATAGGTCAGTTTTTGGCAAACAGCGGCGCAGACGTTGTATTACTTCAGGAGATGGATACCCGTCCTTCTGAGAGGAATACTGCGCAGGACATAAAGGATATATGTGCTGACAATACGTTTGATCTTATTCCCTCACCAGCCATCAGAGAGCCTGAGGGCTGGTACGGGAATGCAATTCTTACCCGGTTTGACGTGCTAAATCATGACACGGTGGATGTTAGTCAACGTGGTCGACAGCCAAGAAATGTTCAGGTTGTTGAACTCAAAACTGAAAAGACCCCGTTAACGGTCGTTAATACTCACAAAGGCCTTAAGAAGCTTGAACGTCGCTCACAGTTTTCGTTACTTCACGAGCACCTTTCCCATCGATTAAAGGAAAGACAAACGCCTCTTGTGTTAGCTGGCGACTTCAATGAGTGGCAGTTTTTTTCAAAAGCATTTAAAGGGCTTAACGAACTCCTCACGCAACAAAAAGTGGGAGCGACGTTTCCAAGTCACTTCCCGGTATTTGCCCTTGATAGGGTATGGGTATCAGACGATATAAAAGTAAAATCGTGCAGAAAGCTTAAAAATGCGAAAACCAGAATATATTCAGACCACTTACCCGTTCTTATTGATATAGCGTTACCTGAATATGACGATTAAGAAAATAGGACTATTTAGCGATTGGTTTAATACTCCCCTTAGGATAGTCATATACTAAGCGGCACGTCTAGGCGGTTTGCGCCACAAATGATGAAGCGGCAAACTCTAATGTGCCACACCAATGTTTCAGCGCGTTTTCCTGTGCCACCACTTTCCTGACAATATCAATGATCTGTTGGTTATATTGTAGTGCCTTGGCACTTTTATTTGTCGCGGCCAGCACCGTACGCTGCATTTCTGGTTGCGTAATTTTCAGTGAGGAAACTAAGCCGGACTCTTTCAAATGAAAAATGGCTGATGTGGGCAGAATCATTACGCCCTCTCCCTGCATAACTTGTCTAAGACCTGTCATGAGTTGGCCTGAGTAAGCTAAATCGTGTTGTAAGCTAACACCTGTAGCTTTTTCATAATCAGCAATTAACTGACCCAGCGCATCTTTGTTACCTGGTGAAAGCAAAGGTAATTCACTGATTTCCCAAAACCGGATGCTAGTTCTGTCTCGAAGCTTCGTATATTGTTTACACGATGAGGAAGCAGTAAAAACCAAGTGAAGATCTTCTTGGATTAGCGGCGTCACTCGCATGAATTTAGGGTCAACAGCTTGCTGATAAGTAAGCGCAACATCCACCTGCTTTGACTCAAGCCAATCATTAATGGTGTAAGACGGACCTGTACTGATTTCGACTTTAAGCCCTTTGTGGTGCTTTGTAATTTCTGTGAGTAGCGGCAAAGAAAGTACATTTCCAATTGACGGTAACATACCTATTTTCACTACTCTCTTTTGACCAGCTTGAAAGGCTTCCAACGCAACTTTTGCGCTATCTATTTCGGTTAATAGTTTTACTGCGTGTTTATAAAAAATTTCGCCCGCTGGCGTTAAATTCACGCCAGAAAAGCTTCGTTCGAGCAGCGTAGCTTTCATTTCTCGCTCTAGGCTCGCTAACTGCTGACTAATGGCTGGCTGGGCGATATCCAAGGCTCTCGCTGCCGCCGCAATACTGCCCTTGCGCACAGTCATAACAAAATAATGAAGCTGCTTTGAATGCACTTGCCCTCCTTCGTAGAGTGGTGAGTTCGAGAATGGGAACCCAAGATGCTTTAGGTAGACGGCAGCAACGAATATGCCATTCCAATACACTATATGAAGCAGAATTGTAAAAATACGGCAATATCACAGAAGGTAAAAAATCTCATTTTTCCTTCCACTTAAGTCTAATAGCATGAAACTAGCGCCCTGTAAGACAGCTCAATATTTTTCTTATATCCCTGAATAATCTTCTTTCTTCCTGCAGAGCCAAAGAGTTTTTAGCCTTGTTCTTGTACACGAGCAGCTAGATAACAATAACAAGATGCTCCTCGCATCATAGTAGTGCTCGTGCGTGCCTAAAAAGAGTGCAGATTTCAATAATCCACACCCACAAAACTAAGCAGCAATAAGCACGATTGGGAACACAAATGAAACAGAAAAAGCTCCACACTGCAGTACGTTACGCACTTACCGGATTAACGCTTTTCACTACTTCATTGCTTGTACAGGCGCAAGAAGTGACTGAAGAAACCACAGAAGCCAAAGACCTAGAACGCATTGCCGTTGTTGGTGCCCGCGGTGCACCGCGTTCAGTAACCAGCTCTCCTGTACCGGTTGATGTACTCACCGCCGAAGATGTAGAAGCTGTCGCCTTTACCGATATGAATAATGTCCTTATGACACTGGTTCCCTCTTACTCGGTCGGCCGTCAGCCGATTTCCGATGGCGGGACCTTTATTCGTCCCGCAACGCTTAGAGGTATGCCCACCGATAAAACGCTTGTTTTGGTTAACTCTAAACGACGTCATAGGGCCGCACTTGTTTCAATTGGCGGTTCTGGCACACAGGGGCCAGACATCGCAACTATTCCAACCGCAGCAATTCAAAGTGTTGAAGTATTGCGCGACGGTGCAGCTGCGCAATACGGCTCAGATGCCATTGCAGGTGTGATCAACTTTCAATTAAAAAATAACACCGAAGGCGGCTCGTTTACTGCCGACTACGGCAGCTATTACGAAGGTGATGGCGACCAGATTACCGTTACGGGAAATAAAGGTTTCGCGTTAGGTGACGATGGCTTTTTCAGTATTTCAGCCGAATATTCTGACAGCGAAGCCACTTTCCGTGGTGAGCAGTATTGTGAGCCATGGTTTTGTGTGGATGACCAGTCAGATCAATACATCGCTGATGCTACGGCCATGGCCAACAGCGTTCATGGTTCAGACGTAGTCCAACCATGGGGGCAACCAAATACAAGCGGGACGCGTGTTTTCTTTAACGCAGGTTACGCACTATCCAGTGAACTTGAACTCTACGCATTCGGTAACTATTCAGAAAGTGAAGGTGACGGTTCATTTTATTATCGCTATCCAGGCAATGGCACCATTGAAGACATTCGACTTGAGGACGGTTCAATCTGGAACCCGCTAGAGTTCTTCCCCGGAGGCTTCACGCCTCGTTTCTTCGGTGATGTGACTGACTACTCATTTGTTGGTGGTGTTAAGGGCATGTCGGGCGACCTTACTTATGATATCAGTGGTCGTTACGGCAATAATGAAATCTCTTACACACTAGCCAATACCATTAACCCGTCACTGGGTAACGAGTCACCTACTTCATTTAAGCCGGGTGACTTAACCAACGAAGAAACACAGATTCAAGCTGACTTCACCTATGACTTGAACCAGTATGTTCTTGCCTTCGGTGCAAGTTACTTAGATGAGTCATACGAAATCTCTGAAGGTGAGCTAAGTTCCTATAACGCCGGCTCTTACGCCACATCCGACCCTTGGGAGTTTTGTAACGACGACTACACCACTACGGCACTGGGCGCTGCTGTCATTGCTAACGGTTCAACTCTGAATTGTGCCAACTACACCAGTGCTGACAGTAACGACGATGGGGTTGAAGATGATGGATTCGCTGGAGTAGACGCCGTTTATACCGTTGTAGGCGTTGGCTCCAACGGCTTTCCTGGCTATTCACCAGACTATTCGGGCTCATACGAGCGTGACTCATATGCGGTATACACGGATATCTCTGGTGACATTACAGACGAGTTGTTTGCTCAGGCTGCGCTGCGTTATGAAGACTATTCTGACTTTGGCTCAGAAGTAGTATACAAAGTAGCAGGGTTCTATCAGTTTAGTGACGAAGTAGGCTTTAGGTCGTCTTTTGGCACTGGCTTTAGAGCCCCTACTCCAGGTCAGCAAGGCACCACCAACGTATCTACACGTCTGCCCGATGGCTTCCCAGTAGCAACAGGTTTGTTCCCAGCCGGCGGCGAAGTAGCGCAGGCGCTTGGTGCCAACGAGCTTTCACCCGAAAAATCGACCAACTTTACGCTGGGCATGACTGCGAACTATGGCGATTTAACGCTCACTGTTGATTACTACAACATCAAGCTTGAAGACCGCCTTTACTCTGTGTCTACCCGAGATGTTTCCACCACTGTCGTTACCGATCCGCAGGCAGACGGTTATGACGCATACCAAAACTATCTAGCCCTAGCAGGTGCCAATGTTTCTGGCGCCGAGTCCATTGGTGGTGTGTTCTTCTTCCAAAATGCTTTCGATACCGTAACCGAGGGCGTGGACGTTGTTGCTACTTACAAGATGGAATCGAAGTATGGCGCAACCGTGCTAACTGGCTCTGTGAATTACAACAAAACAGAGTTCGATTCTGATCCGAGTGAATACTTGAACGCAGAGGATCAGTTCGACTTTGAAAATGGCCGTCCCGAAATGCGTGGTGTCTTCTCAGTTACCCATAGTTACGACGTGTGGTCTGCCGTTGCGCGTCTTAGCTATTTTGGCGAATACGAAAATGCGGGAAGCGATGACGGCGTGAATGCAACAAGCATTCAAACCTTCGGTGACGAATACATGTTCGATATAGAGGGCTCTTACCTAATTAACGAAAACCTCACGCTTTCAGTAGGTGTGAGAAATCTCTTCGACAACTATCCCGATGTTAGTACCAACGGAGACGCCTGTTGTGGCGAAGTTTATGACTCTGCTTCGGTAGTGGATTGGCAGGGGGGCTATTACTACACCCGACTGGCAGCCCGTTTTTAAACGGCGCTTTGCAAACACCGACATAAGTCGGTGTTTGTGTATTTACATAACTGTATATAAGAAAAACTTAAAAGGTCATTCATGTTTAAAGCTGTTTCATGCGGAGTAAAATGCAAATGGAAATAGAGCTACTGTGGTTTGTAGTTACTTTATGTATAACGGGTGCCATCGCAGGTATCACGGCAGGTCTATTTGGCAATGGCGGGGGGTTTGTTGTGGTACCTGCTCTTCTTGCTGTTTTTCCCTTTTTTACTCCACCTTCAGAAGCCCTTGTTAAGGTTGCCATCGGAACATCTCTGGCATCAATTGTGGTATCAAGCGCTCGGTCTGTGATGGCGCATCGCGCTAAAGGTGCGGTGGATTTTGACATCCTCCGCTCGTGGAGTATTTGGCTTGTCCTCGGCGTTGGCGGCGGGCTACTCATCGCAAACAACTCCAGCGCAAACGGATTAACGGTGGTGTTTGCTGCAGGTGTTCTACTTTACTCCGTGTATTTCCTCTTTCCTGAGTTTGTTGTAAGACCCGGGCTTGTTTTCGATATGCCTAAAGGGATTGGAAAAGCAGTTTTAGCGTTTGTTCTTGGCGGCTTCTCTGCTTTGCTTGGCATAGGTGGTGGCACGCCAACCGTAATCACTATGGTGATGTGCCAGCGCACCATTCAACAGGCTGTCGCGACCGCCGCAGGCGTCGGCTTTCTTATCGGGCTTCCAGGTGCCATTGGCTTTTTGTTTATGAAGCACCCTGAAACCGCCTCGTTGCCGGTAGGCACTATTGGCTACATCAATATACCTGCGCTTATTGCTATCAGTATTGGGGCAATCTTTACCGCTCCAATCGGAGCCAAAATGGCGCACAACTTCAGTGAAAAGAAGCTAAAGCGCTTATTTGGCATCTATCTCGTCATTGTTTCTAGCGCAATGTTCTATAAAGCCATTTAAAAGAAGAAGGAGACAACCCGTGAGTTACAACCGTTCAAGACGCTTGTTTATTGGTGGCACAGTTGCAGCGTCAGCAATAGGTGCGAGTGGCATAAGTCACCTTGTGAGCGCCCAATCTGTTAGCGCAAGCGCTTCCCCATCGTCTGTTATGTATGGACCAAAGCCTGGGGTTGCAAAGCTTAACGCCAATGAAAATCCGTTTGGGCCGAGCCCGAAAGCGCTAGACGCTATCGCAAAAGCATCGGCGGAAGGTGGAGCCTACTATGCTTATCCTGCCGCTATGACGCTATTGGATATGATTGCCGAGCGCTATGGCATTACTCGAAAGCACATTTCTTTGAGCGCCGGTTCAAGCCCTATTCTTTCCTACGCCGCCCTTGCGGCCAGCAAGAACGGAAAAATTCTGGGCCCGGACCTTTTTTGGGACACCACGTCTAAAGCACCTGAAAAACAAGGTGCGCCAGAAATAGTGAGAGTTGCTAATACGGCAGAGCTTGATATTGACCTTGATACCATGTACGCCGCAATAGACGACTCTATTGGTATGGTGCACATTTGTAACCCGAACAATCCAACGGGAAAAGTGCTCGATCCGAATAAACTTCGCGAATTCTGCATAAAAGCATCTAAAAAAACACTTGTGTTGGTCGACGAGGCATATAACGAGCTTATCGATGAGCCTCCTAAGCATTCAATGATTCCGCTCGTTAAAGCTGGTCATAATGTCATTGTAGCCAGAACCTTCTCAAAGATTTACGGCCTCGCGGGTATGCGCGTGGGCTATTTAATCGCATCAGAGGAAAACACTGAGTGGATCAATCGCTATGGCATGGGCGGCTACACATTGAATCAAGCAGGCCTTGCCGCGGCTATCGCCAGCTACAATGACGATGCCTTTTTAACTTTCTCTAAAGAGAAAATTTATGAGGGTAAATCCATGGTTATGGATGCAATAAAGGCAAATGGATTGACAGCGCTACCTTCTAGTACTAACTTTATTTTTGTTAATTTAGGTGACGGCAACGCAGAGTACTTCCGCCAAGCCATGGCTGAACAGGACGTGCTAATCAGAGGTATTTACCGCACATACGATAACTGGTCTCGGGTGAGTATGGGCAAAATAGCCGATGTAAAACGCTATATTGATGCCATGCCCAGAGCACTTGATAAAATGTACACTTTGCAGAATACTTAACGTTAAGGGTGTGTATTGTCTACCAGTGCACACCTCTCTACTTAAACCCTATATATTTTACTACTTACTGTTTTCCACTCTTCTCCGCATTTTCAACTAAAAGTCTAATACGCATAAAAGTCACTTCTGTCATATACTCATTTTAAAGCGCCACTGCTCAAAGAATACGCTGATTGGAAAATTTTTACGGTATTGTTGCAGTAACGCTAAAGTTGCACATACTTTACTAAAAAGGCATCGCATTAAATGCCGTTCTAGGAGGCTGTAAATGTCAATTTCTGTATTAGTAGCTGATGATTCTAAGTTGTCGAGGCGCAGCGTGATTCGCTCACTTCCGCAAGATTTAGAGTATGACATCACCGAAGCAACAAACGGGCAAGAAGCCATAAATGCGCTGTCAGAAAGTGAATTTGCATTGGTACTTTTAGACCTTACTATGCCAGAAGTTGACGGCGTTGGAGTGTTGGAATTCCTGCACGATAGGCCCGACGCCCCGAATGTTATTGTGATCAGCGCTGACTTTCAGCCAGAAAAACAAAAAATTGTCATGTCTCTGGGGGCAAAGCGCTTTTTACGCAAACCGCTTGATAAAGAAGAATTAGCAATGACGTTGTTTGAGTTGGGGTATCTATGAGCATTGTCCTACCACTAGACGAAGAGCAAAGAGACGCCCTTCAAGAACTCTTGAATATTTCCATGGGACAAGCGGCCAATTCTCTTGCCCAATTGATTGAAACCAAAATCGATATTTCTATTCCAAAAATTTCAGCGGTCACTCCCACCCAGCTCTATAGCCTCTTATTTGAAACCGAAGATGCCTTTTATACCCGTCAGTCATTTTTAGGTGACGTTCACGGTGAAGTCATGTCTGTGCTATCCCAAGCTGGATTGAGTGAAGTCGCCACTTTGATGGATTACGACGAACCGTTAAGTAAAGAAGACATTCAAGAAATTATTTTGGAGCTTTGTAACATTTTGGCAGGTGCGTGTTTAGCTGGTCTTTCCGACCAGTTGGAACTTACCACTAACTTGAATATGCCAACGTTATTCTTACCCGATAAAGCGAACTTCGATGAGTTACAATGGCAGCACAGCTTGGTAATGGAAGTGCAGTTTGTTATCGCTATCTCTTCCTTTAGCATGCGCGTTGTTTTTTGCCTAGACGATGAATCTCTTGCACGCATGAAAGATACATTGGATGAGTTGCTCGCATAATGTTTGAACAACTGGTAGGTAAATTACCTGTCGGAATTGGTATAGTCGATGAGAGCTTTAAGGTCGTTTATCTGAACGACTTCTTTTTAGACCGGCTACCTCATAATATGCGCGACTGCTATAAAGAAACGCCAGTTGTTGAGTTATTTCAAGGACAAGGTAAGTTTCTAAAACGCAGACTAAAGTCAGTTTTTGTACTGCAGCATCCTAGCTTTAGCTATTGGGAGCAGCGCCCCCACATCTTTCCGTTTAAGAGCTCTCGCCCTATAACGGGTGAAGAAACACAGATGTATCAAAACATGGAAATCTTGCCCATTAAAGACAAAAACACAGGGCAAAAATTGGCGTGTATTTTTCTGCAAGATGTGACCGCCCAAGCCAGCTATTTTAGAGCCCAGCAAAAGCTTTCAGAAGCGCTGAAAAAAGAACACGAGGCGCAAAAAAAGTTAATTCGCAAACTCGATACCGCACAAAGCCAGCTTATTCAAGCAGAGAAAATGGCTTCTACTGGTCAGCTAGCGGCGGGGATCGCCCACGAAATTAATAACCCTATTGGTTTTGTGAGCGCTAACCTCAATACACTTGAGCAATACGCAACTCACCTTATTGCGATTTGTGATGGTGTTCAGGGGCAACTCGAACACTTCACCGACGAACTTAAAGAGCAGATTGACGCACTGTTTGAGTCAAATCACTACGACCTATTAAAGGACGATATTACTGAGCTTATTGCCGAATCGACAGACGGTCTTACCCGCGTTAAAGATATCGTCGAAAACCTCAAGAATTTTTCGCTGGAGACTACCGAAGGCGTGCAGATAGTAGATATCTGCGCCGTGTGTCACCAGCTGATCACGCTTATTTCCGCCCAGTACAGCGCGCCCCAATATAAATTTGAATGTGAATTAGAGAAAGTGGAGGTAATGGGAAATCCTGGGCCGTTGAAACAGGCGCTCATGAACGTCATGATAAATGCTGCGCAAGCCATAAAAGATAAGGGCTTCATTAAGCTTACTGTGCTTGATTCACCTACGTTGGTGACCATCAAAATATTGGACTCGGGTTGCGGTATTCCTACGAAACATCTAAAGCGAGTCTTTGAACCCTTCTTTACTACAAAACCCGAAGGGCAAGGCCAAGGGCTGGGCCTTTCTGTGGCTTACACCGCCATTGAACAACATCAAGGTAAAATATCTATTAGCAGCAAAGAGGCAAAAGGAACCGTGGTTGAGATTACCATTCCGAAACAGCCTGCAGAACAGCCCCCGTCCAGTGAAGATAATGAGGAGAATAACGAAAACGAAGCGGAAAACTCTCAAACAGCCTAGAAAACAGGTAGCCCAGTACAGAGTAAGACGCTGTTAATCCTCACTCTGTTTGCATGTCCTCAGACTGAACTAACAAGCAAGTTTTTTTACTTCACAAGCTTTAAATGTATACACCCCCTTGCTGTTTAACGTCCGCGAAATGGCTCCTTCATTAAGCAAGTAATTAAGGTGAGACAAACACTCTGCAACTGCAAACACCATGTTGCGACTAGAGAGCTTGCGCTTAAACATAACCGGTAATAGTTCTACGACGGTTTGAGGTTGCTCGCAAGCATTTAACAGCGCCTTTAGGTGCTCGTGATGATGAGCAATAAGCGAATCTACTCGCTCATGCAGGCCGATAAAGGGTAGCTTGTGGGCAGGTAATACTGTCGTACCTTTCGGCAAGCTTTTAAATTGCGGCAGCGTGGAAAGGTAATCGTCTAAGGTGTTGGCATCAGGCTCTGTTGAGTAGGCGCCAATGTTTGGCGTGATAATCGGCAAAATATGATCGCCTGATATGAGAATATTTTTTTGCTTACTGTAAAGGCACGCATGCTCAGGAGAGTGGCCGCGGCCAATGATGATCTGCCATTCGTTACCGCCAAGCGACAGCGTCATACCATGCTTTAGACGGGTGTAGCTAATGGGTAGTGGTGAAACGACGCTGCTGTAGCCATTGCCTTCACCAGAAGTAAGCTTTGCGATCATGCATTCATCTAAACCTACTCGCTGGTAATATTGCACATCCCGTTCGTTAGTTGCGCCATTTCTTCCTGCCGCAAACGCTCTGGCAGTAAAGTACTCAGTTTGAGACATATAAAAGGGAACATTATACGTGTCGGCTATCCAACCCGCTAATCCCACATGATCAGGATGTAAGTGCGTAACAACAACACCAATTACCGGCCCGTCTAATTGCTTGAATATACGCTCCCACAAAGCTTTGGTGGTGGACGTTCCTATGCCAGTATCAATGACCACCCAACCGCCTTCACCGCGGATCAGGTACAAATTTATGTGGTCAAGTTCAAATGGAAGCGGCATTGTTAGCCAAAGTACTCCATCGGCGACTTCTATTAGCTCGCCCGGCTCTACCTGTTTATCGAATAGATATTCCATATCGCCCTCACCTTTTCTATGGTGCATGGTCTAACCTGCACAAAGACTATACGTTTTCGTTTTAACTCGCGCTGCTTACAAAAACAAACATATCTGTCGAATAGAGATCTATAGGAGTCGGTGATAACAAACGTTATACTAAGCCTACTGCCGTTTCTCGTGCACAGTGGTAGCGCATTTTTATTACACCTTTGCGCCAGTTATTGAACAGATAATGGTAATGCGAGTTTATAAAACGTACACGCCCATGAGGCTATTTAAAGAAATTAACGTCAACAAAGCCGGTTAGTAAATCAGATTCATGTCAGCCTCAACAATACAACAAGGGTTCATACTCAATAAAAGTACGTTTACCCGGCGAGGCAAGGTGTATGTTGAGCTATGGGTTAAAACGCCCAGTAGTACAGCTAGGTTAATTTCTTCACCCCAATACCCCACTTGCTTTGTATCTGTTGATCACGCCAATGATTTACGCAATATCGCCGAGCGTATTTCAGCAAAGATCAGTATTTCAGATGACGGGTTTCACACGCTGGAACAAGTTCCTGTTGCGACGGTAAAAACCGCGACCGAATCACACATGCACCAGCTTCGCCAGCATGCGCAGGAAAGCAGTATTGTATTGTACGAAGCCGATATTCGCGTTGCCGATCGCTACTTAATGGAGCGCTTTGTGTATGGTGCGGTGGAATTTCTGGCGCCGCAAGATTTTGACGATACGTCACAGATCGTTATAGAAAATGCGCAAATCAGACCCTGTCAATTCAGAACCACATTTACATCACTTAGCATAGACATCGAATGCAATGAGCATGAAGAACTCTTTAGCATTGCGTTAGCCGGTGAAGGACTCAACGTTGTGCTGCTTTTATGCCCGCCACGTTTTGTTGGGCAAACATTGCAGGGACAAAAAGACAGCGCGTACGAGCTTATTACCGTTGAATCAGAAAAAGCATTGCTTGAAGCATTTTTTTCATATCTTACATCCTACGACCCAGATATCATTTTAGGCTGGAATGTTAAACAGTTCGATATGGCGGTACTTGAACGCCGCGCTAGGGCTAACTCGCTAAAGTATGCAATCGGCCGCCACAGCCGAGAGGCTTCTGTAAGACAGTGGGAGGATCAAACCCTCGTTGATGTGCCAGGACGATGCGTCATTGATGGTATCGAAGCCCTAAAAACAATGACTTATCAATTCGAGTCGTTCTCGCTCGATCACGTTTCTGAAGAACTGCTTGGCGAAAATAAGCTTATTCAAGCCGCCGACAAGCTTGAAGCGATAAAAAGTCTTTATCATAGCGACCCTGTTGCACTCGCTAACTATAACTTTAAAGACACGGAATTGGTCAACCGCATTCAGGATAAAACCAAATTTATCGATTTTCTGGCGCTGCGCAGTATTCTTACCGGCTTAGATATGAGCCGCCCCGGAGGCTCAGTGGCCGCGTTTTTAAATGTGTACTTGCCTAAGCTTCACCGCAAGTCTTATGTCGCGGGGGTAAGACCTGAAAATGGAGGCTTGGCTAGTCCTGGTGGTTATGTCATGCGTTCCCAGCCAGGTTTATACAAGGACGTTTTAGTCCTCGATTTTAAGAGCCTGTATCCTTCCATAATTCGTACATTTAAAATCGATCCGTTGGGACTTGCAGAAGGGCTTAAATCTCCAGACACGGCGATAGAAGGGTTTAAAGGCGCAGTATTTAGTCGTGAGTCTCATTTTCTGCCTTCCATCATTGAAAACCTATGGCTTCAGCGCGACGAGGCGAAAAAACAGAAAGACGCACCGCGCTCTCAGGCCATCAAAATATTAATGAACTCCTTCTATGGTGTCCTTGGTAGTGGCGGTTGCCCCTTCTACGATCCTCGCCTCGCTAGCTCAATCACATTGAGGGGTCATGAAATAATGCAAACCACAGCGGGTTGGATTGAAGAACTAGGCTATACGGTTATTTACGGCGATACCGACTCAACATTTGTTCATGTAGAAGGGAATGATTCACTGGGTACGCCCTCAGAGACTGGACTTGAGCTCGCTAGCATTATTAATCGAAAGTGGACAGAGTTACTAAAAAGTCAGTTCGACATTGATTGCCACTTAGAAATTGAGTTTGAATCTCACTTTTCTACGTTCTTTATGCCGACGATCCGAGGCTCTTCCGAAGGCAGCAAAAAACGTTACGCAGGAATGAAAGGCGGTGAACTTGTCTTTAAAGGTTTAGAAAATGTCCGGTCTGATTGGACGGTACTAGCTAAAACCTTCCAGTACGAGCTGTACAAAAAAGTGTTTACTGGACAGCCTGTTGAAGACTACATAAATAGAACGATAGCTGCTATAAAATCCGGTGAAATGGACCACGCTTTGATCTATAAAAAGCGCCTTCGAAAGCCTTTGTCATCGTATACAAAGTCGCTGCCTCCCCACGTAAAGGCAGCGCGATTAGCCGACGAGTACTATAAAGAACAGGGGTTGCCACTTCGCTATCAGTTTAATACTACCATTGCCTATGTTATTACAGTACAGGGCCCTCAAACCGTAGAAACCGCCACGGCTCCCCTTCAATATGACCACTATATTGAAAAACAAATCCAACCCATTGCCGATAGTATCTTGCCTCTTATTGGCCTGCATTTCGAGACAATAGCGAACGATCAACTCTCTCTGTTTTAATCTCATTAATGGGGTTCTATCTATATCTGAGATCAGCTTAAGTTTGACGTATGAAGATCTTGCAAACACTGCGACAATTTAACATAGCAATAACATTGAAATCCTAGCCTTAAATTTTTATTACCTCACTAAATCAGTTAGTTATGCATTTGGCACATTCAATGAATAATGAATTACGTAAGTCATTAGCGGTGTCAGATTGAAACTTACTTCCAATCTGCACCTATGTTGAGGTCTGTGGACCTAGTGGTTAGGGCAATTGAACGCCCAAGTTCACTGTAAAAGCCAGAAGGAATTTGATTATGAAGATCACAAAACTAAGTATGATTACCAGTGCTGTTATTGCTGCAACACTATCTGCTTCAGCAGTAGCAGGCCACCACGAAGAGAAGATCTCGATGGGATTTAACGCAATGGATAAGGATGGGAACGGCTATATCGTCGGTTCTGAGTCTTCAGGCGTTATTGACAGTAAGCTTCTTGCAAAAATGGATACCGATGGTGACAGCATGATTAGCCGTGTTGAATTCAACAAATTTGTTGATGAAAAACCATCAATGTTTAGTGACGACATCATTACTCAGGTGAAAACTGAAGGCACCAATGATGCTCTACTCTCGGAAAAGGGCAATCCTGAATTATTCTCTAAAGCTGACGGTGAAATGATATCAGAGAAGAATAAGGAGCTTCGCACTGAAATGTCAGCTACAGCCGACAATAAGTTTACTGAAATCGATGTAGACAGCGACGGTAAGCTTACAGCCGAGGAGTTAAAGGTTGCGCATGTCGAAGGTGACTTTGAGATGATGGATGAAAATGGCGATTCTTACGTTACCCGTATGGAATATCGTGCATACTTCGAAGGTATTGAGTCTGAATAACTAACCCTTGCAGGTAAACTCAAAAATATTAGAAAGCTTCCCTCGTTGGGAGGCTTTTTTTTAAACTTTTTCAAACACACCGATTCTCTCAAGAAAACAAACACTTCCATTCCCAATTCTGTCGATACAGCTACAGTCCTCACGATGAAAGGCAGAATTTTATCGGTGAGCTGCACCATATACGACTAACATCTTGTCGACAAAACTAGTTTGCAACAATATTGTTAATAAAGATTAAATGAGTTGTTTTATTGGATGAGTATTTAGCATTCACTGCAATTTCTGCCATTGAGTATGCAGAAATAAAGATTGTAATGGCAAACCCTACTATTTACATATAAATCAGATGCGTACGCGCATGGAGGCATAATATGATGGAATCAAAAAGTCAGCAGAGCACGGTCCCCCCTCTTTATAAAAGTGAGTTTACGGGCCCTAACGACGCTGAGTTAACGTCACTTACAATTGGTCAGTATTTTAAAAAGGTTGTCGACAATCAAGGCGAAAAACCGGCCATCATTGTAAAACACCAGGGTGTTGACTGGACGTATCAACAATATTGGGATGAAGTTGAACGTGTGGCCTGTGGCTTACTAGCGAATGGCGTGGAGCCAGGCGACCGTGTTGGCATATGGTCTCCGAACAATATTGAATGGTCTATTGTACAGATGGCGACAGCGAGAATCGGCGCTATCATGGTATGCCTCAACCCAGCGTACCGACCCGATGAATTAGCATTCGCCATTAATAATGTAGCTGTTGAATACTTAGTTATGGCGCAGTCTTTCAAACAGTCAAACTACGTTGCAATGTTGAAAGAGCTTGCGCCAGAAATAGACGGGAAAGATGATACCGCTTCAAGTACACCCCTATCGCTTTCTAAGTTACCTTCTCTTAAGCATGTATATACTATTGGCGATAAGCCTGTGGTAGGATTGCAGGCGTTTTCCGCATTACAAATAGAACCAACGGAAGCGCTTAAGTCTCAGCTGTTAGCGATTGAATCGAAACTTAGCCCGGATGATAACATCAACATTCAGTTTACCTCCGGTACGACTGGTAACCCGAAAGGTGCAACGTTAACGCACCGAAATATTCTAAATAATGGTTTGTTAGTGTCACAAGCAATGAGGTTTACGGACAAAGACAAGCTATGCATCCCCGTACCGCTATATCACTGTTTTGGAATGGTGTTGGGCAACTTAGTATGCTTAGCATCGGGAGCGTGTGCGGTATTTCCTGGAGAATCATTCGACCCTGAAACAACGCTTCGCACGGTAGAAGAAGAAAAGTGTACGGGCTTACATGGCGTACCTACCATGTTCATTGCCGAGCTAGAACTTCCTAACTTCAGAGACTTTGATTTATCAACGTTAAGAACCGGCGTCATGGCGGGTAGTACCTGCCCTGAAGAGCTAATGCGAAAGGTTCACAGTGAATTTCATATGACCGAGGTCGTCATAGGTTATGGCCAGACAGAGTGTAGCCCTATCAATCATATTACTGACATTGACTCGCCATTTGAAAAGCAGGTCAAAACCGTAGGACGCGCTATGCCTCACACAGAGGTTAAGATCATAGATGCCCAAGGTAATACTGTACCTATTGGAGAACCGGGTGAGATTTGCGCGAGAGGCTACTGTGTAATGAAAGGTTATTGGGGTGATGAGGTTAAGACAAAAGCCACCATAGACGATGAAGGTTGGCTTCATTCGGGTGATCTCGGAGAAATGGACGAAGAAGGCTATGTCACAATAGTTGGTAGAATAAAGGACATGATTATTCGCGGCGGCGAGAACATTTATCCACGAGAAATTGAAGAAGTCTTGTATCAACATGCGGATGTGTCAGACGCCGCTGTCTTTGGTATTCCTGACAACAAATATGGCGAGCAAGTATGCCTATGGATTAAGGCAAAGGAAAATCGACATATAGACGAAGAGCAAATACGCGACTACCTTAAATCCAAACTAGCCTACTTTAAAGTACCCAAATACATCAGCGTAGTGAAAGAGTACCCCATGACAGTAACAGGGAAGCTTCAGAAGTTTAAAATGCGCGAATACATGATAGAAACGCTGAAGAAGCAAGCCCTACAATCCGAAGCATAACCCCAGCAAAGATTGGGATAAAATTGGGGTCAGAGTCTGAGGTATCCCCACAAATAATATAACGATATCAGTGAGATAAAAAAGATAGGAACATTCATGACGTTTGGTGATCAGATCAATCGCCAAACTTCACCGAGACCAAACAGCCATGAATGCCCTATCT
>Ga0209452_1000020_pt1 | contig 181940 bp, 145 predicted proteins | sample WorMetimpBELIZE1_FD_187388 | JGI IMG/M metagenome (GOLD analysis project Ga0209452, IMG submission 187388) | Marine gutless worms symbiont microbial communities from Max Planck institute for Marine Microbiology, Germany - Olavius imperfectus... | ecosystem: Host-associated > Annelida >... | reverse complement strand
ACAATGCAATATACACCGTTCATAAAACCCACGTAGGCGTGAAGCTTGCTCACGCATTTTTTAAATACGTAAAAGCGTTGCTTTTAAAACGCCAGCAAGCTGTGCGTCTACGAGTTGTCTAGCCCTTCGGGCACGCTTCACGTTCCAGTTCGTCGCAGAGCTCCTCTCGCTCCAGCTTGAAAGCAAAACTTTTTGCTTGTCTAGCCCTTTGGGCACGCTTCTCGTTCCAGTTCGTCGCAGAGCTCCTCTCGCTCCAGCTTGAAAGCAAAACTATTTGCTTATCTAGCCCTTCGGGCACGCTCCACGTTCCAGTTCGTCGCAGAGCTCCTCTCGCTCCAGCTTGAAAGCAAAACTATTTGCTTGTCTAGCCCTTCGGGCACGCTTCCGCCCCTAGGTTGCAGTTCCTACGTACTGATATTTAATCAATTTTTGCGATATAAAGGCACAATTACGCTTTAACCTTTTCCCTTTCAACCTTTTCCCTTTAACCTTTTCCCTTTAACCTTTTCCCTTTAACCTTTTCCCTTTCAACCTTTTCCCTTTCAACCTTTTCCCTTTAACCTTTTCCCTTTAACCTTTTCCCTTTCAACCTTTTCCCTTTCAACCTTTAACCTTTAACCTTTAACCTTTAACCTTTAACCTTTAACCTTTAACCTTTAACCTTTTCCCTTTAGCCTTTAACCTTTAACCTTTTCCCTTTAGCCTTTAGCCTTTAACCTTTAACCTTTTCCCTTTCAACCTTTAACCTTCAACCTTCAACCTTTAACCTTTAACCTTCAGCCTTCACTGCTTAATATCTTTATTTTCTACACTTACTTCAATTTTTTGATTAAGTAAGTTAATTAGTAAAATGCTACGCATGTCGCCATCGGGCTCTTTGTATATTGCTGTAACGTTATTAAATGTATTGTTATGTACGCTTACAGCGTCGCCTATTTTTGGTATTGTTGATTCGGCAGAGCTTGCACGTTCGTATTTAAGTTGCTCTATTAGGGCTTCTGGTACTATTTGGTAACGGGTGCCATACGATACAAAGCCATTTATGCCGCGCGTATTTTTTACAGCAGAAAAGTTACCGTTTTGAGACTCTAAGCAAATAAATAAGTAGTTAGGGAATAGAGCTGACTGTTTAACAGTTCGCCTGCCTTTGATGAGTTTTTCAGTGGTTAATTTGGGATAAAAAACTTCAATGCCTTGATTTAGTAAGTTGGTGGCTGCTCGCTCTTCTTGGCGAGGTTTACATGTAACTAAATACCAACTTTTCACAGCAATCCTTACTTCATACACAATTGCAACAAATACAACATTATTTTTAACAGCGACTGATTATAAACAATTTAAGTTTCTTAAGTAAATAGCCGTTTAAGGTAAATACGCACTTACTTTGTTAACAGCAGCCATTATATTTGTTGTTACCGTTGCTGTTTATATAATCTAAATCAAGCTTAAAATACCCAGTAGGCTTACTGTTTCAATGCTGTATAAAGCCTAAATGCGCCAGCAAGCAAGGCGCCTACAACGTTACCCTCTAAAGTGCAGCGTCTCATAACCTCTTTGTGAATTTATATTTTTATTTTTTTGCACAATGAGAAGCAAAAGAGCAGTAAATGAGAAAACATTAAACACAAGCAATTATGTGTTTTAACTTCTCTAAAGCGCAGCGCCTCTTAACCTCTTTGTGAATTAATGTTTTTATTTTTTTGCACAAAGAGAAGCAAAAGAGCAGTAAATGAGAAAACATTAAACACAAGCAATTATGTATTTTAACTTCTCTAAAGCGCAGCGTCTCTTAACCTCTTTGTGAATTAATATTTTTATTTTTTGCACAATGAGAAGCAAAAGAGGAATGAATGAGAAAGCATGTAAGTAGTAGCGAGTTTACCTCGCGTTTAGGCTATGTGTTTTAACGTGGCATAAAGCCTAAGTGAGCCCGCAAGCAAGGCGCCTACAATAACAGCACTCCTTAAACTTTGCTTAAATTACTGTTTGGCCCTACTTTTAACTTTACCCTTAAAAAACTAAATACGGATACCTATGCAAATACTTCACCACGGAGCGGTAAATGGTGTAACAGGCTCGTGCCACGAGCTCGTTATTAACAGTCAAAGCAGCATACTAATAGACTGCGGGCTTTTTCAGGGGGAAGACGCAAAAGATGATTTATCAATAGAGTTTAATATTGAACACATTACTGCGCTTATTGTTACGCATTGCCATATTGACCACGTGGGGCGTATTCCGTATTTGCTTGCAGCAGGTTTTAAAGGCCCCATTTATACTACGCCTGCCTCGGCTAGTTTGCTGCCACTCGTGATTGAAGATGCGTTAAAGGTGGGCGTTACTCGCGATACTAAAATTATAAATGCCTGCCTAAGTTTGCTAAATAAGCAGATAGTAGCGGTTAATTTTAATACTTGGTTTGAGCTACCTTGCACCAACGAGCAAATAGCTAAGGCGCGATTTCAGCGTGCTGGGCATATATTAGGCTCAGCCTATGTTGAAATAGACATTAGCAATAATGATAAAGGTAAACATAGGGTGGTATTTTCGGGCGATTTAGGTGCCCCCTACACGCCGCTATTGCCGGCTCCAAAACCGCCTTATAAGGCCGATACATTAGTTATAGAGTCAACCTACGGCGATAAAAACCACCAAGGCCGAAAAGAGCGCACCCAAACACTAAAAAATGTAATTGAACGCGCAGTAGCAGATAACGGCGTAGTGTTAGTGCCGGCATTTAGTATTGGCCGCACACAAGAGCTACTTTACGAGTTAGAACAGCTAATACATCAATCAGCTAAAGGTTCGCCTTGGCGAAGTATTCATGTAATTTTAGACTCCCCCATGGCTGCCAATTTTACCGAGCAATATATTAAATTTAAACATTTATGGGATGCAGAGGCTAAGCGCAAAGTAGCCAAAGGCCGCCACCCGCTAGATTTTGAAAACCTAACCACGGTTGATACCCATAGTGAGCATATCACCATTATTAATTATTTAGCGTCGCGCCAAACACCCGCCATTATTTTAGCTGCCAGCGGTATGTGCAGTGGCGGGCGAATAGTTAATTACCTTGAGCGCTTTTTAGGCGACAAAACAACCGATGTATTGTTTGTTGGTTACCAAGGCCGCGGCACTTTGGGCCGCGATATACAAAAATATGGCCCCCGCAATGGGTATGTTTTTATAAACGATACGCGCATTACAATTAACGCACAGGTACATACTATTAGTGGCTACAGCGCACATGCCGATCAAAACGGATTAGTTAAATTTGTAACCGGCATGCGTAAAAAGCCAAGCCATATAAAAATTGTGCACGGCGATGAAGATGCAAAAGCAGCATTAGCAAGTAAGTATAAAGAGGTATTGAGCAGTGAGATTAAAATTGAGATAGGGACGTAAGCGTGAAGCTTGCTCACGCAATTGGGTAAGTACTTAAAAGCGCTGCTTTTAATGCGCCAGCAAGCAAGGCGCCTACAACACAATTTACACCAAGTATAAGATTCCACGTAGGCGTGAAACTTGCTCACGCAATTTGGTAAATATGTAAAAGCGCTGCTTTTAAAGCGCCAGCAAGCAAGGCGCCTACGTGGAGTTAAACCTTAACATTAAAGGTGGGTTAGGATTTTATTGTAGGCGTGAAGCTTGCTCACGCAATTTTGGTTAATATGCAAAAAAAGTGTTTTTAATATGACATCAAGCAAGGCGCCTACAACCCAATAAATATATACCGAATGTGAAGGTATATTTTGCGTCAGGCTAGCTTAAACAAATAGGCTGCAAATTGTTAAACTATTGCAGCCTAGCTATTTTAAGAGCCGCTTACATTAGGTAGAGCGGTTACATTGGTTTGGCTATTTTGTTTTTCTTGCCAGTTGAGGTCGCATATCCCGTCGGTAGGAGAAAATGCAGTGGGTGCTTGCAACAACAGCTTACGTATTTGAATATGATCAGATTCATCACATGCAGCTTTAAGCTTACTTAAAAGTGGCTCTAACTCACTCCATGGCATTTTAATTTCTTGCGCACTTAAAATCCTTGGATGGTCAGTGCCAATAACGTTGTCACCAATAAGTAGCTCCTCATAAAGCTTTTCGCCAGGGCGCAGGCCAGTACATTTTATTTCTATATCACCATTTGGGCGTTTTTCGTGCTTAACTTCAAGCCCCGATAAGTGAACCATTTTAGTTGCTAAATCTTTAATTTTAACTGGCTCGCCCATATCTAGCACAAAAACATCGCCACCTACCCCCATGGCCCCTGCTTGAATAACAAGCTGAGCAGCTTCTGGTATTGTCATAAAGTAACGAGTAATATCTTGGTGAGTTAATGTTATTGGGCCGCCTGCTTTAATTTGTTTTCTAAACAGTGGCACAACAGAGCCTGATGACCCTAATACATTACCAAAGCGTACCATTGTAAAACGTGTGGTATTTTGAACCTCAGACAGCCCTTGCAGCACAAGTTCAGCCATGCGCTTTGTAGTGCCCATAATATTTGTTGGGCGCACTGCTTTATCGGTTGATATTAAAACAAACGTGTCTACTTTTGCGTTTATTGCTGCCATCGCTACATTGTAAGTGCCGTAAATATTATTGCGAACACCTTCAACTACGTTGTGCTCTACTAATGGTACATGTTTATAGGCAGCTGCATGGTAAACCGTTTGCACGTTAAAAGTTGAGAACGTTGATTCAACCAGCTTTTTATTTTGTATTGAGCCTAATATTGGCAATACTTCTATATTTAAATTATTTGCGTTGCAGTACTCCGATAGCTCTTTTTCTATTGCATATAAAGCAAACTCCGAAAGCTCAAACAGTACAATTTTTGTAGGATTATTTTTAACAATTTGTCTGCACAGTTCAGAGCCGATTGAACCACCTGCCCCTGTAACCATAACTACTTTGTTTTCTATATTTGCCGACATTAAATCTTGACGAGGTTGAACAGAGTCTCTACCTAGTAAATCGTCTATCTCTACATCTTTAACTTCGTCAAGGTTAGTCGTGCCCGAAACAATATCTGCCATGCCAGGTATGGTCATTACTTGTAGTTTGAACTTTTCTATTGCGTTAAGCACCTCTTTACGACGGCTTCTTGAAGTGCTTGGCAGAGCAAGTAAAATTTTATTTGCACATTTTTGTTTGGCTATTTCGGCAATTTGAGAAGGTGCATGCACACATATACCTTGAATTAACGATAAATGCTTTTTAGGGTCGTCATCAATAAAGGCAACTGGTGAGTACTCTGGGCCATTCGCTAAGGCAGTTGCAAGTTGGCGCCCAGCAGAACCCGCACCATATATAATAACGCCTTCTTTACGGCGCATAGTTATTTGCCCCACCACTGCGCGTACGGTAAGCCTTGCCCCGCCTACAAATAAAATACAAAAACTCGCGTATATAAATGGCACTGTACGTGGAACAGGCGCACTTAAAAAGAAAGACAAAACGGTTAGGTAAACAGTAGAAAGTACAACACCTGCAATAATGGCCCACATGGCTTGTGTATTCATATAACGGAGCACGGCCCGGTATAAGCCAAGCTTTACAAAACTTAATAAGCTAAGTGGTAGTACTGTTGCTAGCAGTATCCATGTGTGTGTATTTTTTAAAACAGCAGTGCTATCAAGCCTAAGTAAAAAGGCTAGCCAAAAAGCAACAATAATAAAAATGCTATCTACAACAAGTGATACAACTCTTTTTTGGGGGCGAGGTAAGTTAACTAAGAATTTTAAAAACACAATACATTTCCCTGAAGCTAGCAGTGATACTGCTATTCTATTGGTTACAATTTTACTACAAGATGAACAACTATTGCACTTAATAGTTAAAGACTATATGTAAAAGATTATATAGTCTTTATGTATTTGGTTACTTTTTGTAAATTTGTGTGTTATTTGGCTATTTCACTCTATCGCCACTGCCACTTCCTGTGACTGTTTGTAGTATATAAGTGAAGTAGTATTTTAGGTTAAGTGTAGCAATCATTTTTGCATCGGTTTCAGCTAGTAGTTCTGGGGTAGACATATCTATTTCGTTTACTTGCGCTAAACCTGTTATGCCTGGGCGTACATTGTATATATTTTTCGCATCGCGAGCTTGTGTTAGCTCTTCTTGGTTAAATAGCCCTGGGCGTGGGCCAACTAAGCTCATTTCACCTTTAAGTACATTCCAAAGCTGTGGTAGTTCATCTAACTTTGTTTTACGTAAAAATCCGCCAAATGGTGTAATAGACGCTGTACTTGCTAAGTGGCTAGCTACAGAGGCAGTATCTACGGTCATTGTTCTAAATTTAACTAAGGTAAACGGTTTTTTATTACGACCAACACGCTCTTGCATAAAAAGCGGTGAGCCGGTATCAAATAGGCCTATGATATATAAAATAATTAAAAATGGCATGGCAACTATTAAACCTACCAATGAAAACAAAATGTCGAGTATACGAATCATTAACTAACCTATTTAATTTTTGCTGATAACTTAAAACCATCTTCAACTGAATATGGAGGTGTCCATTTTAAGGTATCTTTTGTATGCGTAATATCTACTTGCAAAGAGCCTATTAAACGATCAACTACATGTTTTTTGCCTAGTATAGAGCCCGCAATTGAAAATAACGTTGTTGGTACTGGAAGCGCTAAGTTTGACTTACCCTGTACCTTAGCCATTAATTGTACCATTTTGGCAGTGGAAAGGTCATGATCATCACTTACTAAAAACACTTGATTAGCCGCATTTGGGTGATCAACACATACTCTAATTAGATCAACTAGATTATATACAGACACTAGGCTTCTTTTATTTTTATTTATTGATCTAAAGGGTAGAGGAAAACCTTTATTAACTAAACGCATTAAAGATGCAAAGTTAGCCTTTACACCTTCTCCATATACTAACGGTGGCCTTATTATTACTATTTCCATGCCCGTTTGTTGCCCTAAAGCGAGCAACTGCTGCTCAGCCTCTGCTTTTGAAATGCCATATGGATCTTCTGGGGCGCATTCTTGTTCATTAAAAGGCTTACGACCTGTCGTGCTTTCGCCATTTACTTTAATAGTACTTATAAATATAAATCGCTTTACACCAGCTTTAGCTGCTTGATTCGCTAAGTTTAATGTCCCTTTTGTATTTACAGCTCTAAATTCATCTATTGGATTTGCTGAGTTATCGTCCATTATATGTACGCGAGCGGCGCAATGAATAAGTACTTTAACTTCACTTAAATCTAAATCTTGAACTGGGTTACTAAGATCAAAAAATTGATGTTTGTAGCTACCCGTAATTGGCTTGCGCCCTAATAACACGCACTCTTCGGTGTTTATTTTTTTTAGTAGCTCTGTGCCAACAAAGCCACTATAACCAGTAATAGCGATCATAGTTTATTATCCAGCAATCCTTTATATATTTTGATGTGAGTAGTAACGACAGCTTTTACATCAAACTCTTTTTCTGCAAATACTCTGGCTTTAACCCCCATTTCAATACGTTGTTCTGGGCTATTGATTAATTGAATAAATGCATTAGCAAGTGACTGCCCATCCATTGGGGGTACTGCGAGTCCTGTTTCGTTGTCTATAATTGCGTCATTACAACCTGGGTTTGTAGTCGTTACTATAGCTCTACCACATGCTGCAGCTTCAATTAGTACTTTTGGTACTCCCTCACCATAAAATGATGGAAGGGTAACAATATTTACATCTGAGAAAATATTTGGAATGTCGCTGCGGTGGCCTAAATAGTCAATTATTCCCTCATCTACCCATTTATCGATTTCAGATTGCTTTATTGTATTTGGGTTTTCTAGGTCCGGCGTTCCTATAAGCAAAAACTGTGTATTAGGAAACTGGGTTTTAACCGCTTTAGCGGCCTCTATATATTGATAAACACCTTTTTCTCGTAGTAAGCGACATGCCATTGCGATTTTAATGTGCGGGCGGTTTATTTCAGGGATTTGATTATAAACAGATAAGTCAGCCCCAGAGCCTTTAATAAGCACTTTATCGCAAGCCTTAAGATTAGCGACTTCTGTTAGTATTTTTTCATCCGATCTATTTTGAAAGATAACGGTTTTATTTTTGTGCGCTAACGCAACTTTATATACCATGGATGCTATAAATTTAGTTAGCTTTGCTCTAAATGTACTTGCAGTAAATACATAGCCCAAGCCTGATATAGCAGCTACAAATGGTATTTTTTGTTTAATTGTTTTTAATACTAACCCAGCATATAAAACAGGCTTTATAGTTACTGCATGGATAACAGATGGCTGTTCTTGCTTTATTAAATTACGTATAGCTTTGAGTGTTTTAAGTTCATTGCCTATGCTGCCACCACTGCGGGTGAACGGTAGTTCAACAACGTTAAAGCCCATCTCTTTTAGTGCTTGCTTATGCTCGGTAAAATGACAAGCTATAGTGACTGAATATCCTTGCTTGAGCGCTTCTTGCGCTATAGGTAAGCGGTGCGAAATAAAGAACCAGTCCACATTAACTAAAAATAAAAGTTTAGGCATTAGCTCTATCCCTAAGTTGATAATTTGAAAAAGTTTTAATATTTTCTTACTCGTTTGATTTATATAAATACAGGTGCAGGTAATGAATAAATCAACTATTTTGACCAAGCTGCGTGGTAGTTATTAATCATTGAGTTAATACTGAAATTATCTTCAACCCTTTTTCTACATTCCTTTGAACGATTTAACCATTTTTCATTTTGTAATTCTTTTTCTTTAATAGCACTAATAATAGCGTCAGCTAATTCATTATAATTTCTAGGACTTACAACCCAACCCGTCGACTTAACAATAAGCCCTGCATCTCCAACGTTTGTTGTTACACATGGTGTTCCGCAAGCCATAGCCTCAGCTAAAACATTTGGAAACCCCTCACCAAAAGAGGAAGCTAAAACATTTATATCGAGAGCATTCATTATGTGAGGTATATCGGTTCTTTGACCTAAAAAAATAACTTCTTCTGTTAATTTTAAGTTATCAACCTGCTCAAATAAAATCTGATTATTTCTCTCTATTTCTCGCCCTATTAAAACGCATTTAAATTTATAACCAGCTTTTTTTACTAAGCTAAGCGCTTGTAATAAATTGTGATGATCTTTTTGTGGGTTATACCTGCCAATCATACCTAAAAGCAATTTAGATTGCTCAAGGCCAATACTATTACGGAATATACTTGCCCCAGCTTTATTGACTGTAAATAAATCTAAATCGTAGCCATTGCCAATGACTATCGACTTTGAACTATCGTAACCTAACTCCTCGTGGGTAGCTTTAGCCTGTTCCGCACAATAAATAATTTTTTTAGGGACCCATTTAGAAAGTATTGAGCAGGCTTTAGCGACCAGTACGAGCGCTTTTTTAGAGTGTTCTACTTCTATTGTTGAATGACGCACATTCCAGTAAATTGATTTTGCTCGAGCTAACTTAGCAACTATCCCACCAATTAAATCGGCATGATACATCCATGTCTGTATTACGTCTGCATTTTGCTGTTTAATTAATTTATACAAGTTAAATAAGCCATTAATAGAAATTCTTCCTGATGGCATATTGAGACAGTAAACACTAATCCCCTCAGCCTCCAATAAGTCAGCGTATTTACCCCTACCAATTAACGAAACCACAACATGTGTATTGTGCTTATCTCCTTTACAGAGCCTGTACAAAACGCCTTCTGCTCCACCATTTTCTAAACCTGTAGAAATATGAATAATTTTTTTCATTACAACCCTGTACCCCAGCCTAACCAAGGTTCTTTAAATCTGAGAATCCACGTTATTAACGTAAACGATATTATTAATCCAAAAAAGCAAAGCCTTCGCCACGAAGTTAAGCCTAAACTTGCTAATAGTACTATTACGACTGAGCTTTCGAAGATTCTCCCTGTCACCTCTATCAAAAAGTAGGTGGATAAATAAAAAGCTATTACACTCATAGCAAAAGCATTCTTTTTAGCGAATGTTCGCCCTTGCAAATAATACAAAGTAAAAACACATAACCATAAAACAAAACCCAAACCGCTGACCGAGCTGGCACTAAATTCATACACGCTTGCTTGCCTCGCCCCAACTGCACCAGCTAAAAAGCCCAGGCCCACCCCTATCGTTAAGCCGAATAAGATAATTGCTATTGTTCTTATGTCACTTGATAACTTTACATCTCTAAGAATGTGAGTAAAAACATATAAAAATAATATAAAAAAGAAACTAGCATGTATTAATGGAGTTAAAGCAAAAAAGAACCATCGCCACGAGCGCGATTGACAAAACCACCCCAGCAGAAATAGGCTGATAGCAAACCCTTGCCTAATATGCACAACATATTTAGTTATCACTTGCGGAAAAAGTAAAATAAAAACGAGAAAAAAGATGTACCTTGGATTTATCTTAAGTATTACGAACGCAGAGCTAAAAGCTGAAAAAAAGATTATTGTCGCTACAACTTGTTCTGGAGTTAAGAAGCGGCTAAATATGAAGTTTAACCCCAGCCACACAGGTTCGTTAAAAAAGCTAGAAATTACGCCGCTAGACCAGTACCTAACAAATATTATTTCTGGATTGCTTGCATATTCGATGTAATTTAGCCTGTCTTTTATAGTCACATCCATTGGTATGTAATTAGACAGCACTAATGCGTATAGAAATGCGAAAGTTAGTACCACTAAACTATAAATTAGCTTGGTGTTTCTATATTTTATTAGCTGTTTATCAATTGAAGTCATTCTACTAACCTAGTTAGATATTCTTTAAGAGTTTTGAATATTTTTTCATAACTTCTGACACTTTATTTTTTTTAGCCGTTTCCATTACCGCTTTAGAATCAAATTGAGTATTTAAACTTTTGTCTAAATAGGATACGAGGCTATCAATACTTTGATACTCTACAAGGTAGCCATTAATTCCTTGGTCTATAATTTCACGTGGACCACTAGGGCAATCGAAAGAAACGACAGGTGTACCTAAGGTAATAGATTCTACAAGTACATTAGGAAAACCTTCGTAAATTGAAGTTAGTAAGGTGACTTTAGCATTTAAATAATAGTCGAGCATGTGAGACTGAAAGCCTTCAAAGTCTATATTCCCACTGATCTTAAGCTGTTTCGCTAAGCTTTTAAGCTCATTTTCGAGACTGCCTTGCCCTACTATTTTTAGCCGTAAATTTGGATAGCTTTTGTTTAATTGTGCAAACGCCTCTAATGCAAAATGAAAGGCCTTTTGTTTTTCCAAGCGCCCTACACACAAAATATAGTCCTGCTTGTTATTGTTTTCTTTATTGTGATTTTCAGCATACTCTTCAACATGCTTAGCTACGGGATTTAATATTACACTGGTTTTGCCCTTTAATTCAGGAAACGTGGTTAATAAATCCTCTTGCATTGCTTCACACTGATTTATTACGTGATCTGCTTTGCAGAAATAATGTTGAATTAATGGATTAGCGATATATTTACGCCATAGCCCTTTACCTTGACCACTAGATTGAGAAAAAGTATTAATATTACGCGCAATGACTTTTATATTAAGTCTTAAAATACTTTTTAATAGTATAAGTAATACCGCTAGTTCATATTTAAATACTACTAATTTTTCTATTTTTGTTTTACGAATATACTTTAATAGCGGAATAATTGCATACCTTGCATTGGCTGCATTTAACGATATTAAATTTACGTTTTCGTTAACACGCTCTAGGTACGCCGCATTCTTTAAATGTAATACAATTAGGTCAACATCCCAGCCGCTTTGTGCTAATCCGTTTGCGACATTAACGCAGACACCTTCGGCTCCGCCTCCAGCTAAAGAGCTGACAAAAAGTGTTATTTTATTATCTTTCATTTAAATATCTGCATTTGTTTTTCCACATAGATAATAAGTAGAGTCGGTAAATTAATCTGCATGAAAGTTGCGAGTACTTTGTGTTTTTATCCATAGATTTTTTTAGTCTGAGAATAATGCGGTCGACTTCACTATGATTCCATAAAGAACATTTACTTATTTCAGTCGTAATAATATCCCAATTATTATTCACTATAGCTTTAGTGTCATAAGACCAGCCCATCTTACCTATTTCATCAGAGTCGATATTGATTTTCTCTTTTAATAAATCTCTTAAAATAAGCTTATTTTTAAAAGTATGGCGATCAAATAAGTACTCTTCTGGCATGGCTGCAAAATATTCTGCAACCCGCTTAGTTGCAAAAGGGAGTACTATTTGTGCACCTAAGTAATCTGTAAAGTTAAATAATTTACGAATCATTTTTTCGCTAATTACTCGTGTAGAGTAAATATCAGATTTAAAATAAAATAAATCCCAACTCTTTCTCACATTTGACTCTTTCCTCCAGTACGCATAAGTCGATACTGTTTTTGGAAATACTTTTCGGCTATCTTTTAATGAAAATCCAGATTGGCCAAACCATTCAGCTGGTGTTCTAAGTAATGAACTATATTTATTTTCTGAATCTATAAACTTTCTAAAAAAAGAAAGCTTTGAGGTGTAATTACTGACTTTTGTTTTTAAGTTATCTTTAGCCGAAGGTGGGCTGATCATATGGCTGTCGTTGCCATCACCAAAAATTATATTGGCATTAAATAGTTCCGGTAGTTGCTTTGCATATAAAGGATACGCTAGACATAAGTTATCTACGCAAGGGAACGGTGCTTTTGTAAAATACTCTTCAATGTATTTTAAGTGCTCATTATTTAGCTCATCAACTTCGTTTAATACTTGATGTGAAAAACCCAATTTTTTAGCAATACTTTTACTAATTTGGCTTTCATCTAAATTACCCTTTGAGCAATGCGTAACCAATGTAACTTGATCTTGTAGACCCGCTTCAGCAAGCGCAATAGCAATACTATTACTGTCCTTGCCTGCACTATGAAAGAGAAACGTTTTTTTGTTTTTATTTAATTTGCTTACTGTTTCTTCTGATAAGAGTTTTACAATATCATCAAGATTAGGTTTTTTATAAGTATCAAAGTCAGCTCTTTTATTGGCCATAAAAGGAAATTCATGGCTGAAATCTATAACAATTTCATTATCTACAGTTTTTACCTCGGCTGTATCACCTATCCCTACAATAAAAACACCTTGGTAAGCTGTCATAGGTGGTGGAATGACACTACTTTGTAGCAAAAAAGAAATACCTTCATCTGATACTTTTAGAGGCTTTGTAACTCTTACATCATCAAACAATTCTGTTACAGAGTTAGAGTAAAGCAGGGTCTTTTTATCTTCAGATAAATATATGTATAGTGGTAACTCACCAGCTAAATCAGACGAAAGCTTTAAACATGGGTTACCTAGGCTGTATTTAGCAATCATTATATGACCCTTTCAAGATCTCTAAATTAAAATCACTTTTCATTTAATGCTCTAAAATCTTCAAATTGCGTCCTTCTTGGATGCTTTTTGTTATATTTCATATTAAACCTGTCAGCTGTTCTTGAGAGTAAATATATAAAGCGATTGTACTTAAAATTGCGTGTAGGCATTTCGATACTTTTTAAACTATCTAGTGACTGTTGACATGATTCATTTGTAAACTGCTCAATGCAATTTACATGTTTAGTTTTTAAATCTAGCCTTAACTTTGTAGGCATATCGATATAGTCGGCAATCATTTTTTCGACAGAGAATAGAGGTAAATCTAGGCCCTTGCGTGTATATTGATGCATGTAAACATCACAAAAGTAGCCATAAGTTTTGGGTTCAACAAAATTTTGGACACCTACAATAGAGGGGATACCGAGAGCAGCTGCTTGCACTATCGCTGTACCATCCCCAATAAACATATCGCTATTACTAACCACCTCATCAAACTTTGAATAATCCAATGTTCCTTTTAATTTTATAGAGTTAGAAACTTCAAATTTCAGTATTTTTTCTTTTAATTCATCGTATAGCGGGCCATTTCCATAAATATCAAACTCAATATTGTAGCCTTTATTAACTAAATTTTTTATAACTTGAATCATGTAAAAGTTATAGGTTTTAAACTCCACCAATCTACCAATAGCAACCAATTTTAATGGTTTACTTATATCACTAGATAAATGAACATCTTTTTTATCAACCACTCCTAGACTAAATGTATTCGACCTTTTAAATGACTTATTTCTAGTTTTTGCATACAAATCTCTACTCCCAGGGGAGAAAAACAGCAGAGATTGTTCCGGTAGATAATCGAAAATAAATTTTCGATTTATACGTTCATGCAGCGCCACTTTATTACCGCCCCATAAATACTTAATGTAATGGTAAAAGCCCACTGTGATAGGTATTTTTTTATCCATTAACCGGGCAAGCCTTTCGCCAAAGAGTAGCTGCATAGCATCGAAACCGTGAATTTGATCAACGCCTTCCATTATGACTTTTAATTTATTTTTATTTAATGGCGCGATAATTGATAGACGTGAACTTAAAGTCGGCTGGAATACAAAAATATCTTCCGCAAAATATACACTTGCGTATAACTTAGCTTCAGAAAGTAATTCATGATTACTTTGTTTAGGCTCCGATAAAAGTAAGATTGAGGTTTTTAGCCCTAGACGGGCTCTTTCTTTTGCCATACGCACAAAAAAAGTTTCGATTCCGCCAACCGACAATGAACTATAAATAAATAACATTTAATCTCTTCTTTTTAGATATTGCTTAATTGTTTGTAAGCTTGTTTCAATTCTTTGATAAAAAGTAACGCTTACAACAACAAATAAACCGCCCCAAACAATGTTAAAATATGGCAAATTACCTTGGGTTAACAAACATATACAGGTTGCTACCGTGTACATGGTTAGTGCTATATAAATCTTCAAGCGTGGAAGTGATTGCCATGTTATCGCACTTGCTTCTGTTCTAATCAGGAAAAAAATAAAGAAAGAAATAACAGTTGCTAATGCAGCACCAGCAGCGCCATATATAGGAATTAAAAAATAGTTTAAAATTGCATTCGATAAAAATGCTATTAAAGATGCTAGCATTGCATATGAAGACTTACGCTTAATGCCAATACCGACCCCTGTAGTTTGTGACAACATATAGAATAAAGGCATAGATACACACGCTACTATTAAATATTCAATTGCCTTGTATTCACTAGGTAGAAAATAGGGAACAATAAAAGAGAGTATGCCTACAAGTGACCAAATTAAGCACACTAATAATAATATACTTTCTGTTACTGCTTGAATCTTACTATTGCTAACCCCTTGTTTAACCCATTTATATAAAGTCGGGTGCCATAGATTAGAAAAAACGGTTGAGATTACTGACACCGCTCCCGCTAAAGAAGCAGCTAGCGCATATACACCAAGTTCTTCGAAACCAACCATTCCCCTTAAAAAGAAGCGGTCCATTGTTGTTAACCCCCAGTAAGCCAGTCCCCCTGCAACTAAAGGAAGGCTGAATAACAACGTTTTCTTTAATAAAATGAGATCTGTATGACTTTTTAATGCACTGAACCAAGTTTTCTTTGTTATGAATAAAAAAATTAACAATGAAAATAGTATGGCGTAGGTATTCATTTGCATTAAAGTAGTAAAGTTAGCTGATAGACTAAAGCTCATAATTAAGGCTATAAAAAATACGAAAAAGAGTTTAGGTGCGATTTTTGTTGCTGAAAACGCCAAGCCCCTTTCTTCCATTCTCAATAAGTGTGACAAGAAGTTAATCAAGAAGCTTGCAAAAACACCTATTATTAATAAACCAGTTAGTAACTTAGATTCAATTCCGAATAAAAGTGCTGATAATGAGAATGGTGCAACTAAAAACACTATAGCTGTGAGCGATAATAGCACTAAACCAGGAAGCACGCTTACTCTGAACAAGGCTGCTTTATCTTCCTCTTCATGGTACTCTCTAACATAAGCTTGGTGCATTGCTAAGCTAAAAAAGGATACGGATAGGCTTAACACAACTTGCATCATTGTTAATTTCCCGACATCTTCTACAGAAAAAAACCACGCTACAAATGGAAGTGTAATCAGACCTAAACCTGCAGCTGCTATAGGGCCAATAGCAAAATGCAAGACTTTCTTTAAGTTCAAGCAAAAAACTCCGATACAGCACTAATAACTTGAGCCTGTTCATATGGCGAAATACCATAAAAAATAGGTAAACGAACTAATCTTTCACTCTCTTTTGTGGTGAATACATCACTGCCACTAAATACACTCGCTTGATTTCCCGCCGGCGAGCTATGCAATGGTACATAATGAAAAGCTGAAGAGATGTTACGGGTTTTCAAAAAATCAATAAATTGGTTTCGTATATTAATATTTGCAAGCTTAAGGTAGAACATATGTGCGTTGTGCTCACATTCAGCAGGTATATGAGGTAATTCGACATTATGTTCACTTTTTAGGTCTTTAAATGCTTCATAATATACTTGCCATGACTTCAAACGTGCATGGTTTATTTCATCTGCTCTTTCTAATTGCCCCCATAAGTATGCTGCTTGCAAATCGCTAGGTAAGAAGCTACTGCCTATATCGACCCAAGTATACTTATCTACTGCTCCACGAATAAATTTACTTCTATTCGTTCCTTTTTCCCTTATTATTTCTGCTCTTTCAGCGAATTTGGAGTTATTGATAATTAATAATCCTCCTTCACCGCCACTTGTATAGTTTTTAGTATCATGGAAACTAAATGCTCCAATATCACCTAAAGTCCCAAGCGGCTTACCTTTATAATAAGATCTTACTCCTTGTGCGGCGTCTTCTATTACATAGAGCCCATGCTGTTTTGCCAAGGCTAAAATTGTATCCATTTCACACGCTACACCAGCGTAATGAACAGGTACTATTGCTTTAGTTTTACTTGTTATAGCTGCTTCTATCAAAGACTCATCAATGTTCATAGTATCAGGCCTAATATCGACAAAAACGATCTTAGCGCCCCGTAACAAAAAAGCATTTGCAGTGCTAACAAATGTATAACTTGGCATTATAATTTCGTCACCAGGCTGAGTATCAATTAAAATAGCAGCCATCTCTAAAGCGTGCGTGCATGAAGGAGTCAACAGTGCTTTACTGCATTCTAAATCATCAACAAACCAAGCGTGGCAAAGTTTTGTAAATTTACCATCGCCAGATAGCTTACCTGCTTTCATAGCATCTAGTACGTACTGTTCTTCATTGCCAGTATAGGGAGTCTTGTTAAACTCAATCATTGTTGTGCCTTAAGTATACTTTTTAATTTTTCAATATCTGGTGCTTGGGAAATTATTGAATAGTTCTTTTGTATTTTATCTACAGACCAGTCCCACCACTTTAATTCAAGAAGTATCTCAATAATCTCTTGAGAAAAGCGGTATTTTATTACTCTTGCAGGACTACCTGCAACAATTGCATATGGTGGGACATCTTTAGTTACAACTGCATTTGCACCTATTACAGCACCATCTCCAACTGTAACTCCCCTAGTGATAACTGCCCCTGCCGCAATCCAAACATCACTGCCTATTTTGACCTGACTTTTATAGCGGTCATAAGCTACTGGTTCAGATACCGGGCGTATATCATCTGCAGGATTGTAAAGAAAAGAATGCTGAGTAACACGAGAGTAATCATGGTTTGCCCCACCAATAGATACATTCCACGAAATACTTGTGTAACTACCAATGACTGAATATAGAATCAAAGTGTTGCGCCCAGTGTAACTGTAGGACCCAATTTTGGAACCATCAATATGGTTGTTCCTATCTATTTTAACAGCGGTAAAGAGCTTAGAACTAGCTACTTTAGAAAAGTCTCCTACACTTACGTTTTCACTCAATTGTGACTTAATTACAGTAACACTATTGTAAAGCTTAACACTTTCATGTGTTAAGCTTTCAACTACTCTAGCATGACTGCTCATTTTACAACTAGCTCTATAGAAGATACTAATTCTTTTGCTAATGCTTCGGCTTCAGCACTGGTGTCAGATACAACAATTAAATGCCCTAATCTATCGGGGCCCACCTTAAATGCATTTACTTGATCACCTTCAGCTACATCAAGTTTCAACTCGACTAACATAGGATGGTTTTTGACCCTAGAGGGTATATTTATGCTTTCAACAATACCTTTTTTTTCTGAGAAAATTAATAATGATGCATTAGCCTGCCTAGAAGTTCTTTTTTGAATAGGCAATGAGTTAGCAGTTGCTAGCGCTATTAAGTACTCGTAAATATCAATTCCTTGGTAAAGAGAAATATTCTCTGGTAAACATGTGGCCCCCATCCTAGCGCCTATTTCTAAAATATAAACCTCATTACCACTTACCATTAGATCCACATTAGCAACTGTATTTTGTAAACCAATTGCTTTAACAGCTAATTTTATAACTTCTTCGCACTGAGTAATAACATTGCTCGATAATGTAACTGGTAATGAGTGCCCTATAGGAACACTGATGGGAGGTTGGGTTACTTCATCATTGTGAATAAAAACTTTATCAACCTTATCGCCGCAAATTAGTGCCTGTGCACCAATCTCATAGCCTTCAATAAATTGTTCAACAATAACCTTTGTTGACTGGGAAACTGCTAAGGCCTCATTAAAAGCCGATTCTATCTCGGCTATACTTTCAACCTTTGTAATACCTCTACTACCCGAAGAGTCGATAGCCTTTACCATTACAGGGTAGCCTATAGTGTTGGCTTCATTTTTTGCCTCTGCGATAGTATAAACTTCTTTATAATGAGCTGTTTTAACGTTGTGGCTGATAAAGCATTTTTTCATGAGAGCTTTATCCATACTTCTTTGAGAAGCTAAAAATCCAGTACCAGGCAAATTCAGTTTGTCGACGACATAACCTATTGATGGAACAGCGACATCAGTCCCAGTGGTAAGAATTCCATCAATCCCGTACTTAACGGCAGCTGCTAAAATGGCCTCTTTATCTCTAGTATCTGAATCTACAATATAGTCTGCAATTTCAAGTCCCGGATAGTTTCCTACTGGAGACACTACAATAGCAATATACCCTAACTCCTTAACTTTTTTTATTAGAGGAACTTGATATATCCCTGCACCCAATATCATAATTTTCATAGTTTATTCCAAGTAAACTTTTTACTGCTAAAGTGCTAATAAATACTTTAAAAAGTATATAGCCGAAAGAATGTATTCTTATTATTCAGTTAAAACACTTAAATAATGGCCATAACTATTTTTTTTAAACAATTCGGCACGCTCTTTAATTTGTTCCTTACTTAACCAGCCATTGTTGAAAGCTATTTCTTCTAAACACGCTATTTTGTAACCTTGCCTTTTTTCGATAGTTTCAACGAATTGAGCCGCTTCGAGTAAACTTTCATGTGTTCCTGTATCTAACCATGCAAAACCTCGGCCTAAGCGTTCAACATTTAACTTATTTTGGTTCAAATACATTTCATTTAGGCAAGTGATCTCTAGCTCACCTCGTTGAGAAGGCTCGACCTTTTTAGCCAGTTCAACTACAGTATTATCATAAAAATATAAACCAGTTACAGCAAAGTTAGATTTAGGTTCTAAGGGTTTTTCCTCTATGGAGATTGCTTTTTTGTTTCTGCTAAATTCGACAACTCCAAAGCGCTCGGGATCTTTCACTTGATACCCAAACACCGTAGCACCTAACCCATTCTTTGCATTTTCGACGGCGTTTTTCAATTTAGGTGTAAAGCCTTCCCCATAGAAAATATTATCGCCTAGTACTAAGCAAACATCGTCTTCACCGATGAACTCTTCACCTAAAATAAAAGCCTGTGCAAGTCCATCAGGACTAGGTTGAACTGTATAATTAAGCTCTATGCCAAATTGTGAGCCATCCCCTAATAAGCGCTTAAAAGAGTCTAAATCTTCATCTGTGGTTATGATTAAAATTTCTTTGATACCAGCGAGCATTAACACCGAAAGCGGGTAATAAATCATTGGTTTATCATAAATAGGAAGCAACTGCTTAGACACACCCATGGTAATTGGGTATAGGCGAGTACCTGAACCACCCGCTAAAATTATTCCTTTCATTACATAGCTCCTTTTTATAACTCGCCAAGACGTTCGCGTTGATACGATCCGTCTTGAACGTTTTTGCACCATTGCTGATTTGATAAGTACCACTCGATTGTTTTACGTAGCCCTGTTTCAAATGTCTCTACAGGTTCCCAATTAAGTTCTTTACTCATTTTTGACGAGTCAATCGCATAGCGCCTATCATGACCTGGGCGATCAGTTACATAAGTAATTTGATCAGCATATTTAGTTGCTTTAGGGACTAATGTATCTAATATACTGCAAATAGTTTGTACAACTTCGATATTCTGTTTTTCATTGTGGCCACCTATGTTGTAGGTTTCACCAACCACACCTTCGGTGACTACTTTATACAAGGCACGAGCATGGTCTTCTACGTATAACCAATCACGTATTTGGTCGCCTTTACCATAAATAGGCAAGTCTTTACCTTCTAGGGCATTAAGTATAACCAAAGGTATTAGTTTTTCAGGGAAGTGGTAAGGACCATAGTTGTTTGAACAGTTAGTGACAATGGTCGGAAAGCCATACGTACGCAGCCATGCTCGAACTAAATGATCACTCGACGCTTTACTTGCCGAATAAGGGCTACTTGGTGCGTAAGAAGTTCCCTCAGTAAATAATGGAAGTTCACCTTCTTGTTCATCAGGGTGTGGAAGATCGCCATATACCTCATCAGTTGAAATATGGTGAAACCTAAACGATTTTTTATCATCATCATTTAATGTATTCCAGTATTCACGAGCCGCTTCTAATAAATTGTAAGTGCCTACAATATTCGTTTGTATAAATTCGGCTGGCCCTGTGATTGAACGGTCAACATGGCTTTCTGCCGCCAAATGCATTACTGCGTTTGGTTTATGAGAATTGAAAACCCGATCGAGCTCTGCGCGATTGCATATATCAACTTGTTCGAATATGTAACGACTATCATTTTCAACTAATTTTAATGATTCTAAATTCCCAGCATAAGTTAATTTATCGAGATTAATCACTGAGTCTTTAGTATTTTCTACGATATGGCGTATTACAGCTGAGCCTATAAAGCCTGCTCCACCCGTTATAAGTATTTTCACATTAATCCTATGTAGTAATAACCATTTTTACTGAGCTGTTAATAAGCTTTGTGGAAATAAGTAGACTTCACATGCTTCAAAAATGCTAGGGTCTTGTTACTTTGCGTAAAGAAGTTAAGTAAGTTAATTCAATCGAATAATAATTTTATTCGATTAAAACAGTATTACTTTAGTCGCTTATATAGTTAATTGATTAATCAAATTGACTGTAAAACAAACAGAAGTAAACTTATTTTAATCTTTAATCCTAATATAGTGCTTGAGAATAACGACCATACAGCTAAAAACTATCCCTAATGCGAAGCCTAAAATTACGATTAAGGTACGCTTTGGGCTGTCTCTAACTTCTGGAACAAGTGCTGGATCAATCGTTTTAAAGGCATATTCATCACGAACACTAGCAAACATAATTGTTTTTGCTTGCTCTTCAATTAATTTATAAAGAATAATTCGTATATCAGCAATTTTAGTATCTTCTAATTGCTTAGAAAGAAAGTCAGCACTTTTTTGTGCCTCCACTACGTCCCTATCTTTCATTTCTTTGTTAATATCTTCGACCAGCCAGTTGACCCATTGCTTAGCAATCAAAGGAGATTGGTGAACAATAGATAAAGTTATCATTGCCGTTTCTTTATTCGTTTTTATTGAAATTAAGTCACTAAAAATTTTATAAGCTTCTTGCTCTGATGGTTTCGATGTAAGTGGAGCCTCAACTTCCCTCAGCCATGTTTTTGAATTGCTATCGTAAACTTCTGGATCATAACTGACACCTTTATTTAGCTCCCACGATTTCACTGCCATTAAATCTGGTAAAATATTATGTTTTTCAATAAAACTTGATACGAACTTTCTAGACTTCAAAACTTCAAGAGCTAGCTGTGTTTTGTTAGTGCTTTGCCCACCAATATTTACTCCTGCTAAGCTTGCTAAACCACCGAACTGGCCAGCTAAAGCAGATAGGCCGCCATTGTTTTTTGCCTCCGCAGGTGCTAATAATACTTCTGATCTGTATAAATTTGGCTGTTTTAAAGCAAAGATAATCGAGAACAAAACAAACAGAAATGTTATTGCCGCGATCACCCACTTGCCGCGCCAAATAACAGATAGCAGTTCACCTAGGTCTATTTCATCATCAACAGGTGGGTATCTGTTTTGCTCTAACTCGGAGCTTTGTGTTCTCAAATCTGTTTTCATATAGTTAATCTAGTTCCACTTTTTATTCTATATACATAAAGCAATAATTATTTTTAGCTTACTTTCTTTGCTTAATAAGTAAGTTTATATTTTAAATATTGCTAATCGCAGCAACAGCAACACCTAATTGGTATACTATTTGGGTTGCAGTACTCCATAGAGTAAGCTTATCCATATGGCTTGCATCCATCGGTATTACAATAGTATCGCCAGCTTCTAGCTCAGTAGGATCATTTGCTGCAAACCAACCTCCTCGAGAAGGAATTTTAACTGAACCATTTGCTTTGATTATGTAAATGCTATCTTCATCAGCACGATCTTTAAGTCCACCACTTAAGCCAATATAGTCTTCTAAGGTAACCCCAGCTTTATATAAGTGTGATGTTGAGTAATTAACTTCACCAATAACGCTAATAGAGTCACGTTTGCTTGGTACGTACAACACATCACCGTTTTGAAGGACTAAGTTTTGCTTGTTTTCAACAATCAGTGGTAAGTCGATAACTAAACGCCCTACGGCTTCAACGCTTGCTAAATCATTTAATAGCTTATTCATTTCATCATACGAAAGTGAGTTACTACTCACTGAGTTTTGAAAGCTTTTTGAGGCTATGTCGCGGCGTAGCTCTGTTGATAAGCGGGCTAGCTGCTCCTGCTCTTGCTCTTTTATAGAGGCGCGAGTAAATATTGCTGCTTTTTGCTCTGCAAACTCAGAGAAGCCACCAGCGCGTTCAAGTAGCTCTGTTAGTGTTTCGCCGCGGCGTATTGTGTAGGTACCAGGGAATCTTAGCTCGCCTTTAAGTTCTACTTTTACATTTTCTTGCCAGTTAGGGATAGCGAATACGTTAATGCTATCTTTACTTTGCAGTGTAATATTGCTTTGTAAATCTCCACGCATCGCGCTTTCTAGGTCTAAACGTAAATGCTCTATTTTAGACGCGTCGCTTGCAACAATACGTGTGATTTCGGCTTGTTTTACGTAGGCAGACTCTAGTAAGCCACCTGCAGCGGTTACTAAATCACGTACATCACCACCTACCATTAGCGGGTAAACACCAGGGAACGTTACATTGCCGCTAATTTCTACTAGCTGCATAGCCTGATCTACAGAGGCCTGTTGCTTAAATTTAGCAATAATTGGCGCTAGTAAGTTATGGCGACTAAATAAAGCGTAATCTTCAGGCTTAAGCTCTAGCTCAGCTTCTTCTTTAGCTTTGCGCTTTGACATTTCAGCGAGTGTAAGGGCTTTATTTTCTTCAAAAATAAATTCTTCTTCTTCTTGGTTTATACCAATGTATTTTTCAAACTCTTTTTGCTGATAAGTGTGCCATTGCTCAGCCTTTCGCTGCTGCTCTTGCTGCTCTTGGCTTAGGGCCATATTAGCAAGTGCTGATTTTTCAGCTTCTTTTTCTTCAAAGCGGCTAAAAACTATAATTTTGTCATTAGCTTTTAATGCTAAATTGTTTTCAGGGTTTTTAATAATGGCTTGGGCTACATCAAACTGGTGTGCTTCTATATCACCATTTATGTTAATTTCGCGAATTACTAGGCCGTAGCTTAAATCGGCTTGTGGAAGCAGGTCACCACGTACTGATTTTAAAACATCAGAAATACGCTTTCCTTGATACCATTGGTAATTACCCGGGCGCGCTACAGCACCAATTAAGCTTACAGAGTTTTGGTATTGTGAGCTTACAGAATTAAAGCGAACACGGTCGCCATCTTGCGGAATGTAGTTAATTTGCGGTTTAGTAAAATCAACTGATAGCACTTCTTTGCGATCAAAATTAAAACGCTCTACCACTGCATTTTTAGCATAAGCGCCTGGCTTTAGGCCACCCGCCATTGTGAGTAACTGCTTAGCTGTTTCACCTTTTTTAAGCTCAAATATTGCTGGGCGTTTAACTAAGCCATCTACAGCAACTTGTGCCCCTACGGGTGGTACAAATACCACGTCTCCAGGCTTTAGTACTATATCGTTACTGCTATCGCCATTGATTAGTAAATCGTAAAGGTCGAAATTAGCTACTGTTTTACCAGCACGTTTTACTTGTATGTTACGCAGTGATGCAATGTCAGACACACCACCACTTACAAACAAGGCGTGTGATACGGTTGTTAAAGACGATACGCTGTAGCTACCTGGTTTGTAGGCTTCACCTAGTACAAGTATGCGCATACTACGCAGTTGGCCCAGTGAAACAAAGGCTTTTACACCGATCACTTCTTGCTCAACTTTTACTTTTATTAGTTCTTTTATTTCGGCAAAGGTTAAGCCAGCTACTTCTACAGGGCTTAAATCGGGAATGCTAATGCGGCCTTCGCGGTCAACCGTTACATCAAAGCTATCGCTTTCTTTCCCATAAAAGTTAATTTTTAGTTGATCGCCTGGACCTACTATATATGTGTCGGGTACGGCTGCATTTTCGCTTGGCATAAAGGTGGTGGGTTCACCAGCAAAAAGCTCATAACCATAAGGCTTTAGCTCTTCTGTTTTTGGCTTAAAACGCTCTTCGTCAGTTAAGTCTTCTTGCTCTTTTTCTTTTCGTTCACCAATCGTTGACTGCTGCTCATTTGAGTTTTCGTCATTTGACTGATTTGCACCGGTGATTGTAGAAATATCTACACCGTATTGTTTTGCTAGGGCTTCTTGTTGGGCTTTTGGCAACTTTTTAAATTGCTCAATTTGTGAGGCCGTTGGCGTAAAAGCCATGCTACTAAAACTACAAAGTAGAATAAAAGCAGTAAAAAATTGTGTAAAAACTTTCACGAGTAGGTATATCCCTAGGTCTACAACCAAAATTGGTGGCTATAATACATTAAACACAAACAAATAAAAAAGGGACTTTCGTCCCTTTTGTCACTTAAATGTCATTAAATACGGTTTTTAGGTTAAAAACTGTAAACTAACGTTAATGAGGTTTCTGTATCTGTGCTTTCTTCATCATCAGCAACATCTGAGTTGTTGGTTACGTTAAAACCGACTTTCATTTGCAGCGAGCCATTTATTTTTGTTAGCAGTGCTGTTTCTGAACGCGTTTTGGTGTTCGAATCACCGTACTCAACCGATACAAGCTGAGTAAAACGTGCGTTGTCTGAAATTTGCCAGTTATAATCAAGCTTACCTAAAGCAATGACCTCACTGTCGCTCTCGCCTGCAAGTAGGTTGCCATCTTCATCAACCTGCGTGCTGTCGTCTGAGTATTCAAAAAATTTGTAACCCGGACCAAACTCTGCATTTAACCACATATCTGGTTGATCAATTAAACGTAAGCCGTAACCAGCAGAAATTACAGATTCAGTTCTATACGCGCCAAAATAGTCTGAAACGTGTGAACCATAAATGAACAAGTGCGAATTTTCGTCACTTATTTTGTAATTACCTTGCGCAGACGCTGAATACTTTTCGTTTGTACGTTGCTTTTCTTTGTCGCCGTCATCACCTTCAACTTCATCTTCTTTATAGATGCCGTCGATTTTGTACTCGTTGTTCCAGTTTTCTAGGTGATGTAATACCTTTAAACCGCCTTTTAACGTTGTAGTTTCAGTATTACCGCTCGTGACGATAGCACCAAGCTCGCTTGTTACTTCCCACGTTTTTTTCTCTGCGTCTGCTGCGAATGCGTTAGTTGCAGCAGAGGCTGCAACTAACAGTGTCAAAAGCTTTAATTTCATTAAAAATAACCTATTTAGTACTTAGAATTAGTCTTGCTTGTGTAAATGTACATCCATTTGCGGATATGGAATTGCAATATCTGCATCATCTAATGCAATTTTAATGTTCTCTAATAATGACCAGTAAGTCGGCCAGTAATCACCTGAGTTTACCCAAGGACGGACAATAAAGTTGACGCTTGAGTCTGCCAGTTCAGAAACTGCAACAGTGTAAGCAGGATCTTTAAGTAAACGAGACTCTGCGTCAAGTACTGACTGTAATACTTCTTTTGTTTTTCGTAAGTCGGCTTCGTAACTTACACCAATAACTAAATCGATACGGCGGGTAGACTCACGAGAGAAATTAGTAATAGCGCCCGACATAATTTGTGAGTTTGGCACAATAATAACTTTGTTATCTGGAGTACGTAGTTCTGTAGAGAATATTTCTATTTTTTTAACTGTGCCCATTTTACCGCCGGCTTCAACAAACTCACCAGATTTGAATGGGCGAAGCAATATAATAAGTACGCCTGATGCAAAGTTAGACAGCGAACCTTGAAGCGCTAAACCAACAGCTAAACCAGCAGCACCTAAAATAGCAATGAACGACGTAGTTTCGATGCCTATTTGCGAAAGCGCCATTAAAATAGTGGCAGCAAATACAATAGCGTAAACTATACTAGAGACAAATGAGCCTACGGCCTTGTCTACTTTCTTTTTGTCGAACGCTTTTTCTGTTAAGCCAGCACAAAATTTTGCGATGCGACTACCAAGTAAAAAGATAACAAGCGCAATAACCGCTTGAATAGCATAATGTAAAATAAGACCTGAGTTTTCGTTTAGCCAAGTAATCATTGAATCCATAGTAACTCCAAATAGTTTTTATTAAGCAATTTCCCGCAAGTGATTATACATTAATTTACATTTTATTCTCATTAAATAGTAAATTATAACTAGCAAATTGTTACTTTTTTTGTTTTTTAAGCCATTTGTGGCCCGAGCGTATACTACATGCTATTTATGAACCTTTACTGATATTAAAGTAATTTCATGAAATATTTATTTTTTTTGATTTTTTTCAATTTTAGGCTTCACAACATTTATTATTTTATGTATTATGCGCGCCACACCAAACGAGGTGTGTTGTGGCGGTTGTAGCTCAGTTGGTAGAGCCCCGGATTGTGATTCCGGTTGTCGCGGGTTCAAGCCCCGTCAATCGCCCCACTTTTTCTTCATTTCTCTCCGTTTTATTTCTATTTATTTCAACTCTTTTTTTACTATTTCTTAGCTATAAACTATCTTTATTTATACACTCTTAATATTTGTACAATAATACATCAATAAACTTTACATACTATCAAAAGGTGCTACCTTAGATAATCTTTATAATACTTTGTACTAACCAACTCTCTTTTGCCACGGGATACCTTGCTAAGCATGATCAAACACGCTTTTTTTATTTTAACGCTGAATATTTGTACATTTTCAAGTCTAAGCGTTAGCGCTGAAAGTAATATTTCATATGTAAAACTTTTAGGAGAGTTACAATATCTAATTTCACAAAAGCAATACGAAGAAGCCTATAACAAAGGAAAACTGCATTACGAATACCTTGGTGAACCAGACTTTGATTATATACTAGGGATATCTGCGCTTAAATCAGGGGTGTCTGCCCCTGCTGTATTCGCCTTTGAGCGTGTTGTTGAAGACAAGCCTAACTGGTACGAAGCTCGCTTATATTTAATACGATCTTACATTGCTGCCAATAATTTGCCTGCGGCTAACTCACAAGCTTTAGCATTAATTAATGCGCCTAAGCCACCTGATAGAATAAAAACAGCAGCACAAACTTTACTCGCATCGTCTCAAACTAAACAACGATTAGCTGGGCGCGCTTATAGCCAAAGTATTGAACTCGGTTATGGAGTCGATAGCAATGTTAATGCGGGCACATCGGAAGAATCCATTATAATCCCTAACTTAGGGGAGTTCTTACTTTCTGAGCAAAGTAAAAGTACTGACGATAATTATGCCAAATTAAATTATGTAGGTCGTTACTCACACCCTGTAGATCAACATAGCACGCTCTTAATAGGCGTAAATGCTGATTGGTATAAGTTTGACGAGTTATCACAATACGATCGCATAAGTAGCAATGTATCGGCTCGTTATCAACATCAGCGTGATAAAACTTTATGGCATATTCAGGCAAATGTGGCGCCTTTGCTTTTAGATGGGCAGCTATATCGTACAGAATCCTCAGTGAGCGGTGGAGCAAATTACCAATTAAACAAGCAAGCAAGTATATTTAGTGCTTTAACAGTCGGCGTTATGAATAACGCGTTCGATGATAAATTAGATAATTCTTTTTATGCCTTTAATTTGGGTGCGGGTTACCTAGGCAAAAAGTCTTATCAAAGCGTGACGACTAGCTTTAAGAATGAAAGCGCTAACATTGATGAAGGTGAATTTAATGCCAAACAGATCACCGGAATTTATTACCAAGCAAATGTTTTACTCTCGCCTCAATGGCAGCTTTTGGCGCAATCAGGTTATCAGTGGATAGAGCACCAAAGTGAGCACCCTCTATTTTTAGAAGAGCGTAGCGACAAGCTTTTAATTTTATCAAGCAAGTTGAAGTATTTAGCTAATAAAAATTTAGCACTACAGCTAGGTTTAAACTACCAAGATAAAACCAGTAATCTTTCTTTATTCGAATACGACCGCTTTGATACAAATTTAAGCGCCCGTTACTCATTTTAATTTAAGGTAATTATGAAACATTCTATTTTAACATTGAGCGCCTTGGTTTTTTTGAGCAACGTCTCTTATGCTTCTGAAAACGCTGCAGGTAAAACAATACTTGCTCGAGGCGCGGTTGTGGCAACAGACGCACAGTCTACTCAACAAAGAACACTAAAGCGGCGCGATGTAGTGTACGGCGTTGATAAAATCACCACCGGAGAAAAGAGCAAAGCTCAGTTTTCTATGGCTGATGGCGGTCTAATTGCACTCAAAGAAAACTCTCAATTAAACATAGCTAATTATGAATTCGATAAAACCACCCAACAAGGTTCGGCTTCAATAGAGTTAATTAAGGGCGGGCTTCGCTCAATTTCTGGTGTGATTAAAAAAAATGGAGGTTCTTATACTGTAAAAACCCCTGTTGGTTCTATTGGTATTCGTGGCACTCACTTTGAGCTGCAATTAGTAGAAGGCGATATGTACGTGGCTGTTTGGGATGGCGCTATAGACCTAACATTAGCAGATCAACAAGTTGTATCGTTAGGCAGTAATGAGCCTTTTTCATTTGCCCAAGTGACAGCTTTAGGTGATGTTATAAAAACGACTCAAGCCCCTGCGGTATTTACACAGCAAATAGTCTCTGTTGACAATAATAACCAAGCTGAAACTGAGCCAGCACAAGTAGCGTCAACATCTTCCCCTTCAGAAAATAACTCTACTGCCGATATATCAATAGCTGACGTTTATGCAGAGCAGCAGTTTCAAGCTGTTAGCGATGCAACATTACTTGACCAAATAGCGCAGCGCCAAGGTGTTTTTAATTACCAAGCAACCAGCTTTGATGTGTCGTCTAGCCTAGGTGAAGTTAGCAATTTTGCTATGTCTATGTCGGTAGATTTTGATAACGGTACAGTCCCTGATGGTGAAATTAGCTTTAATGATGCTGGCGGCAACTGGTACGCAGCTTACAGCGGCTTAATTGATTTAACCAAATTAGATTTAGCCGTTACATTTGCTTCTCATAATAACAATAAAGCAACTGGGCAAATCGATGCCGTTTTTTTAAATGACATAGACACGATAACGGGTGATTTTAGCCTTAGTGAAATTAATAACCCAGCTATAAATGCCAGTGGCGACTTTAGATTAGAGCCTTAATTAGGCTGGGTTCTAGGTAATTACTTATTTAATCACATTTTGAATTAAATAATTTAGATATAAGCTTTTATTGGAGTATGTAGAATGATAGCAAAAAACCTTTTTTTGCTCACTTTATTGGTTTTTTTGCTTAGTGCCTGCGGGGGAGCTGATGAGACAGCACAACAAGTCTCAGAACAGCCTCCAGTAGAACAAGTTACACCTACTCCTTCTACTACGCCGTTAAACCTTACAGGTATAACGGCTAACTCCGTTGTTACTAAAACACAGATATCGGGTGCTGTGGCCTCTAGTAGAGGGGTTGTGGGCACAACGGTTGCAAACTCTCAGGCTACGATAACTCTTTCACAAGTTAATGAAGTTATACAGGGTAATATTACTTTTTTGCTTGATGTATCTGACCCCGATGAAATCAGCTCAGTTGATTTAGTTTTACCCAGCGTAAATAAGAGCTTGGCACTATGCACAGAAAGTTGTGGCACTCGCTTTGAGCAATCGGTTATTGGATTAAGCCCTTATTTTTATGGCATTGAGCCTGGCGACTTACGCTTAGAAATTTGGGTTACCGACAGTCTTAACAACAAAGTACTTGCTGATGCAGTAACCGCTAACTGGCGACCGTATCAAATAGAGGGTGCTACCGCTCAGCGAGATGGCCAATCGATTAACTTGTCGTGGCAAGCTAACGAAAATATAAACCGCTACAACATTTACTTAGCAACAGAAGCGGGTGTAACAACAAGTAATATAAATACGCTAGAAAATGGGCAGCAGTTTTTAAGTATCTCAGCGACAAACTTCAGTATAGATAACGTAATTACTGATAAAAGCTACCAAATTTTAATAACAGGTGTTGATGGCAGTGGCGAGAGTGGTTTTGCTCAAATAATTAACTTAGCACCGCAAGGGGGCGAGTTAAACTTTGCACCAAAGGCGCTAAATGATCAGTTTGAGGTGAATGAAGATCAAATCTTACAAGGTAACCTCTTAACAAACGACTCTGATGAGTATCAAGGTACTCTTAAAGTGAACACAACGCCTTTAGTGCTTCCTCAACATGGTAATGTTGAATTATCCGAAAGTGGTGAGTTTACTTATACGCCACGCGCTGATTTTAATGGTGCTGATGCATTTAGCTACCAGGTAATTAATGAGCTCGGCATGACAGATACAGGCATTGTAGAAATAACGATTGATGCTGTAAATGACGCTCCCATTGCCCTTAATAACACCTACAACATAACGACTAACGGGACTTTATCCGTAGCTGCTCCAGGCTTATTGAGTAATGACAGCGACATAGACCTAGACACACTTAGTGTTGATACAACGCCAGTTAGCCTTCCTAGCATGGGCACACTTACACTTGCTGTAGATGGTAGCTTTGAGTATGTAGGTAGCGCTAATATGCAAGGCGCAGATAGTTTTCAGTATCGTATTGTTGATAGCCAAGGAGCTGAAGCAATCGCCAGTGTTACCATTAATGCATTAGATCAAAACAGCCCACCCATAGCGACAAACGATAGTTACAACGTAGATGAAGATACCACACTTGTTGTGAACGTGGGGCAAGGTTTACTCGCTAATGATACTGACCCTAACAATGATACTTTTATTGTTGATGATGCTTATATTATTGCGCCTACCCACGGTCAATTACTATTAGATACAGACGGTAGTTTTTCGTACATTCCTGATACTAACTACTACGGTATTGATGAATTTCAATATCAAGTGATTGATACTTTAGGTGCCACGGCAACTGCCACTGTAACCCTTGTCATTAATAGCAAACCTGATAACCCTAGCGCTCAAAACGATGTGTACCAATTTCAGTATAATCAAACATTGGTTGTTCTTGCTGAGAACGGCTTACTTAAAAACGACGTGAATATAGAGCCTGGTAATCTAAGTGTGAATACAACTCCTGTTGTTGACGTACAAAGCGGAATTTTAACACTCAATGCTGATGGGTCTTTTTCTTATCAACCTAATTTGGATGCACTCGATGTTGATACTTTTACCTATTCGGTCTCAAATGAGCAAGGGCTAACATCAACCGCACAAGTTGTATTAAGTAAAACAGGATCAAACACCCCCGCAGAGGCAAATGACGACCAATACACGTTATTAGAAGATAGCCCTGCTACTTTGCTTAATGTGTTAGAAAACGATATCGACGCCAATGGCGATCCACTCACCTTAACTAACGTCACTAACACCATAGGCTCCACGCGTATTGTCGATAATCGCGTTGAGTATACACCTGAGCCTGATTACTTTGGTGAAGTCACTTTAAATTACACAATTTCTGATGGCATTGAAGCTAATGCCCCAGCACAAAGCAGTGCAGTAGTCACACTTACTATAACCCCTGTGAATGACGCCCCCACTGCACTCGATGATAGTGCCGCGATGCAAGAGGATGCTGCACCTATCTTAGTCGATGTACTCGCCAACGACACTGATATAGACAGCGATAATTTAACTATTACACGTGTAAGTACCGAATTTGGTTCTGCCAGCATTGTAGATAATAAAATTCAGTACAGCACTGTATTAAATACAAGTGGCGCTGCGCTTGTAACATATACGGTGTCTGATTCTAGCGGCGCAGAGGCAACGGCTAATTTACAAGTAACCGTATATCCAGTTAATGATGCGCCTAAAGCTAACCCAGATAGCGCAACCATTGCTGAAGATTCACCAGCAACTTTAATTAATGTATTAGATAATGATACCGACGTAGAGGGCGATACTCTAACACTTACCTCTGCTAACAGCGATATTGGCAATGTACTGATTATAAATTCGCAAATTCAGTATACTCCTGCGGATAATTACGTGGGTACAGCAACAGTCCACTATACATTAACCGATGGTACGTTAAGTGCCTCAGGCATACTTACGATTAACATCACGCCTGTAAATGATGCGCCAGTAACTAATCCAGACTCAGCTACTATTTTAGAAGATGCTACAGCAACGAGCATTAATGTGCTTGGTAATGACACCGATATTGAGAATGATCCGCTTGTTATTACCGCAGCGAGCACAAACACAGGTTCTGTATCTATATCTGGTGGTAACCTGCTGTACACCCCCGAGGCTAACTTTAGCGGGCAAGCGACTGTTAACTACACCCTTAGTGATGGCACCGATACAGCCAATGGCGTGTTAACAATAACGGTTTCGCCTGTGAACGATGCACCGGTTGCCAACCCAGATACAGCCACTATTTTAGAAGATGCAGCAGCAACCAGTATTAATGTTCTGAGTAACGATACAGACATAGAAAATGATACGCTTTCGATCAGTTCAGTAAATGCAGTTACTGGCTCAGTAACTGTTTCTGGTAGTAACATTGTTTACACACCTGAAGCCGATTTTAATGGCCAAGCTGTCGTTAATTACACCTTAAGTGATGGTATAGATACAGCCAGCGGAGTGCTAACTATTACCGTAACTCCCGTTAACGATGCTCCCGTTGCCGTATCGGATACAGCCACCCTTAATGAAGACGCCCCTGAAACAACCATTGATGTTATCACTAACGACACCGATGCAGATGTAACCGATACTCTTTCTATAACCGCTGTGACAGCTGATATTGGTAGTGCCAGTGTTGAAAATAATCAAATTAAATATACCCCAGCTTTAAACAGCGAGGGTGTTGCAACACTGACTTATACGCTAAGTGATGGTACCGATGATGTGCAAGGTAGCTTAACCATTACTATTACCCCAATTAACGATGCTCCAGAAGCGCTCAATCAAACGTTTTCTATTGGAGAAAATGCAACTGACGGTGAAGTAATTGGTACTATTACAGCCTCTGATATTGAAAATGATACCCTCACTTTCAGCTTAAGTGGCGGCGAAACAGCCCTATTTAATATTGATAGCACTAGCGGGGAATTAAGCGCAAATGGTACGAGCCCTTTCAATTATGAAACGGCTACACAACATAGTGTAAATATTAATATTACTGATGATGGCACTCCAAATGAAACCGCGACTATAACCATCACTGTAAATATTACTGACGAAGAAGACCCGTTAATTCCTGTGGAGGATGACACCTTTGGACGACCATTAAGTGGACAAATAGACCTTTCGAGCGTTTTTTCAAATGGTGAATTTAACGATAGCATTGAGCTTAACACTAACCTTTATTTTGTTGGTTACAATAATAACTCAGACGCAGATATTATTGTTGCCTCTTACACAACAGCAGGTGATGTAAACACTGCATTTAATGGTACCGGTTTTAAAACTATTGACCTAGGTGAAGATGAAAAAGGCACCGCTATTATCTCTGGCAATGGTGAGTTATTTATTGGCTACTCAAGCTTTAATGGAACGCAAACCGAAGCGTGTATATTAAAAATGAGTGCGACAGGTATTGTTAGTACAAATTCAGGTGACGGCAACTCAGGTACTAAATGTACAACGCTTGCTAGTGAATCTGTAATAAACGACCTTGCGTTCACCGACAACAAAATACAAGCCGTTGGCTACTCAGTAAATGGCTCAGACAAAGACAGTTTATTTCTTAAATACGATGTATCAACTCTTGCTCATGAATCGGGCAGCCCTGGTATAGTGGATGTAAGTGGTGAAAACCGTGATGATGAATCGCATGCGGTTAAAAACTTTGGTAACTCTAATCTACTTGTAGTAGGTAGCAGCATAGGTGAAGAAGGTGATTTAGATGCAACCATCAGATACCTTATTCCAGATGGCAACAATGATGGAAGTTTTAACTCTGGCGATGCGTTTATATTAGATTTATCAGATGAAGAAGGCGATGACGAGCTACTTGCGATTGGCGGAGCGGATGCAGTTGATTTTACAGCTTATTTAGGTGGTTATATTACGCGCTCATCTGGTGAGAAAGAAGCGGTTATGATTACTTTTGAGCGCTCGGGCGATATTGACGATGATGATATTGAAGAAGAAATTACAATTTACAATATTGACGGAAATTCAGGTGCTGTTAATGGCGGCGCAAAGATAACGGGTGTGCAATACGCCCCAATGAATAATCAAATAATAATTTCAGGTACAACAGGTGTTGAAGCCTCTGATGATACCCAAAATGAGCAACAATTTTCGGCGCGAGTATCTTTATCTGATGGCGCGCTTGATACTAGCTACGGCAATGCAGGCATAAATGTTATCTCTAACGTTAATAGTCATCAATCAGCTAATGCACTAACTATTGATGAAAATGGTGTGGTGTGGCTTTCAGGCAGATTTAACGATTCATCTGATGAACCTCTAATTACATCGATAATGAGCGATGCCAGTTTGAATACCAATTTTTCAATTGATGGTATAAAAAGCGTAAACAACCTAACTGTTAGCTCAAATGATTTATCTATGAATGTATTACAACTTCAAAATGGCCCTCATGCGAATAAGTACTTAAGTGCTTCCGTTGCCCAATTGAATGCCGCCAATAAGCTCGTGCTCACACGTTATACAAGTACAGGAGCTATAGATAACAGCTTTAGCCTTGATGGGAGTAAAGCTCTGGGTATTAATGTGGCGTTTAAAACCGTTACATTAAAAGAGCTTGCTGATGGCAGTATTATTATTGCGGGCACACTCATAAACGGTTTAAACCAAGAAGGCTTTATAGTAAAAGTAGACCAAGATGGTTACTTAGATGAAAGCTTTGCCAGCGAAGGTATTTACACTACGGTAGATATTTTAAATAGCAATATAAACTTTGTTGATGTTGCAGTAGATAGCAGTGGCTATATTGTGGCTGTGGGCACTGTGACTAATGCTTTGAGTGTTACTAATTCGTTTGCAACCATGTTAAAAAGTGATGGTAAATTAGAAAATAGTTTTGGTACTAGCGGTGCTTACTATGGCAACGTAAATGAGTTTTTTGAAACGCTTTATATAGACGCAAATAAAGATATATATATTGCAGGTAAGCAAGTATCTGGCAGTGACTCACAATTAATAATGCTAAAAATAGACGATGATGCTAACGAGCTATTTAGCTATACAGATAGTCGCACTTCGGCAGATATTAGTAATCGAGCAGCAAAAATACTCGCCGATAGCGCGGCAAACCTCTATTTAGTTGCCAATGAAGGCACTACACCAAACCAAGCGGTGATCATCAAGTTACAACCAGATGGAGCTGAAGATACAAGCTTTGCCACTAGTGGTGTGGGGCAATATCAATTAGCATCAAGTTCTGATACTAAAGTTACCGATGCGGCGCTTGATACTACAGGTAATATAATTTTATCAGGCATGGGGGATTCTAAAGGGGTAATTGCACGCATATTAGCTAATGGCACTATCGATACTTTATTTGGAGAAAATACGCTTGGTTACTATCAGGCTAATCAATGCGATGGCACACATCAATTTACATCACTGCTTTTACAAACAGATACCCAAGTGCTACTTAGCAGTACATGCTTTGATAATGACACTAATAATGTCAGCCTATCTAAGTTTAACTTTTACCCTGATGGAGTTAAGCCCTAAACTATGAAAGTTAAATTTTATGGCGTAAGAGGTTCAATGCCATCTCCGGGTGAACATACGCACCTATTTGGTGGTAACACTTCGTGTGTGTATGTTGAACAAACAAATGGCAAAAGCCTGATACTCGACTCAGGAACAGGCATAGCGCAGCTAGGTGAAAAGCTCATAGAGCACACAAGCCCCATTGCAATTTTATTAACGCATAATCACTGGGATCATATTCAAGGCTTTCCTTTTTTTAAGCCTATTTACCAAGCCGATCGGGATATAACCATTGTTGTGGGTGACGTTGACGATAAGCAAAGTAAAAGCGCTATTTTGACGCAAATGTCTGGCTCGTTTTTTCCTGTTAGCTACCAAAACTTACCAGCAAATATAACGTTAAATACCCTGCTTGCTACTCAAAAAAACTTTACTCTAAATAATTTTGTCGTATTTACCGCGCCGTTAAATCACCCAGGCGGAGGTACTGCTTATTGTGTACATGCTGAAGGCAAAAAAATTGCTTATATAACAGATAACGAATTGGCCCCACCCGGTAGTGTTAAAACCACTGTTACCCAGTGGGCTGAGTTTATTAAAGGTGCTGACTTATTAATTCATGACGCACAGTTCACTAACGATGAACTCCCGCTTAAACATGGTTGGGGGCACAGTACATTCAGTCAAGTAGCTGAATTAGCTACTAAAGCAGGTATTAAAAATTTAGCGATTATAAGCCATGACCCAACTAGAACCGACGACGAGCTATTAGCAATAGAGACGCACCTACAAACACATTATGGCGAGCACATAAACATTGAATGTGCTAGAGAAGGACGTACTTTTGAGTTTAGACCAAGTAAGGATTGATTGTTATTTCTCGCGTTTATATTCCCAAACTATATAGGCACTTACTTGTAGGCTTGTTAATTACGCTATTCGTAGCGGCAGTGGCGTTATTTTCAAGTGGCTCACTCGCTAAACTACTTAACAGGGTCGAAGGTATAATTTACGACTCTAGGCTTTTGTTAACGTTGCCCAACTCTCCTCGAACACTCGACGAAACAGTTGTTATTATCGACATAGATGAAAAAACGATGCAAGAGCAAGGACGTTTCCCGTGGAGCCGAGAAAAAATGGCTGACTTAGTAAACAAGTTGACCGATGCCGGGGTTGTTGTCATAGCATTTGATATATTTTTCTCTGAGCCAGAGATCAACCCAGTGAATCAAATCCAAGCTCGCGCTCCTGATTTAATAAGTAATTTTAATTTGGTATTAAATGATATTAAACAGCAGGTTGATGCAGATACCAGCTTTGCCAACGCGTTACAAAATAACGATACCGTATTGGGCTTTTTACTTAATAATGATACCTACGAGCAGCAAAACCCTTTGCCAAACACAAGTATTATATGGCCGCAAAATGAGCAAAATAACGCCCAAGTCACCTCGTTTTTAGGGGCTACTGTTAATATACCTTTGCTGCAAAACAGTGCTGCAGGTAACGGCTTTATTAATGCCCACAGTGAAAACGATGGATTTATTCGTAAAGCCGCACTCGTAAACAGAGTAGGTGATAAGCTCTACCCTTCCCTTGCACTTGAGGCTGCACGTTTATACACCTTAGCAGATAACATTGAAACGCGTGCCAATGTTCAAAACGGCCTTACTTTTTTCGAAGGGATTAAGTTTCATGAATATTGGATCCAAACAGATGAATACGGGCAGATTTTTATTCCGTATAAGGGCCGCGCTAAAAGCTTTCCTTATTACTCAGCTACTGATGTATTAACTAAAAAAATTGCCGAGCAGCAATTAGAAGGCAGCGTCGCTTTTATTGGTACGTCTGCCATTGGTTTAGCAGATTTAAGGGCAACACCTGTTGGTTTGCAATACCCAGGTGTAGAAGTGCATGCCAATATTTTTGAAGGGCTACTTCACCCAGAAATTTTACCCTCACAACCTACATGGGCTCTAGGGGCAACCTTATTGATTATTATTTTTGTGGGCTGTTGCTTAACATTTTCAAGCTATCGTAAAAGTGCCCGCTATATTGTCACACTTTCGATAATACTGGCTGGGCTAGTTATATTAATTAACTTTTATTTATGGTCGGTACAGAAAATTAGCCTGCCACTATTTATGCCGCTATTGCTAATTTCTATTTTATCGGGCTATTTTGTTTTTACAGGTTCTATAGCTGAAATGAAACACAGCCGTAAAATCAAATCGATGTTTAATCAGTATGTTCCACCGGAACATATAGAGCAGCTAATTCGTCAACGTAAGCACCTTACTAAGCAAAGTATAAAACGAGATATGACCGTGTTATTTGCCGATATAAGAAGCTTTACTGGGCTCTCAGAGGGTATGAGCGCAAATCAATTAAGCGATTATCTAAACCAGTACTTGTCGGCAACCACAAAAGTTATTTTTGATCATAACGGCACCATAGATAAGTACGTAGGCGATATGATTATGGCGTTCTGGAATGCCCCACTTAAAGATAGTAAGCATGCACAGCACGCTGTTGAAGCTGCTATGGCAATGGTCTCAGGGCTAAAAACACTTAATGAAGCTTTTATCAAACAGCAACTCCCTCCCGTTAGTATTGGCGTAGGCATAAGCACTGGAGAAATGAATGTTGGTGATATGGGCTCCGTATACAGAAAAGCTTACACAGTGCTTGGCGATAATGTAAATTTAGGCTCACGGGTAGAAAGCTTGACCAAATTTTATGGGGTGACTATTCTGGTTACAGAAGCGACAATGCTTGCGTGTCCGCAAATTGCATTTCGTTTAATAGATAAAGTACAAGTAGTTGGTAAAATCAACGCTACCATGTTATACGAGCCTATAGGTTTTAACACTGAGATAAGCGAAAGCCAGCTATCTGAAATCAAAAAGTCGTTCACTGCTATGCAGCACTACAATAATAAAAATTGGCAACTCGCTCTAACACTATTTGAAGAATTGAGTGAAGCAGCCTTATTGAGTGATCACATTTACCATATTTTTATTAACCGAATTAAAAATACCGATTTGGAAACTTTAGCACAGGATTGGAATGGCGCCTTTATTCACAAAACAAAGTAGTAACAATATGGCTGAGTACATCAAAGATAGAACAAACCTTCATCATTTTATTGATATTAGTATTAGACTAACAACAGAAAAGGATGCAAGTAAACTTCTTGAAGAAATTTTGCAAGTTGTTATGTCTATTTCTAACTCTGATGCAGGGACTATTTACTCTATTACTACTGACAAGCAGCTAAAGTTTGAAACCGTTATTAATCAATCTTTAGACCTCTATTTAGGAGGAGCCTCAGGGAAGCCCGTTAACTTTCCGAATATAGATTTGTTTATAGATGGAAAAGAAAACGAAACAGCAATTGTGGCTCATGCGGTTAACTCTGGTGAGGTTATTAATATCCCTGATGTATATGCGGCACTGCCCTTTGATATGAGCGCTGCGCGTAATATGGATGCGCGAACAGGATACCGCACCCAATCTATGTTAACAATTCCGCTAAAAGATCATACTGATGATATTATTGGTGTGATTCAGCTTATCAACGTGAAAGATCAACACGGCAATATCATCACCTATAGCGATGAGCTCGTCACACTTATACGCTCATTCGCTTCGTTAGGCGCTATATCACTGACAAACTCAACGCTTATTAAAGGGATGGAAGAGTTATTTTCTAAATTTGTAGAAACCATAGCAATGGCTATTGACGAAAAGTCGCCGCATACCGGTGGGCACTGTAAGCGAGTGCCGGCACTTACATTAATGCTTGCAGATGCTGTACATGATATCAATCGCGGCCCTCTTGCTAACTTTACAATGAGCAGCGCTGACCGCCATGAGTTAGATATAGCAGGCTGGCTACATGACTGCGGCAAAATAGCCACCCCAGATCACATAATGGAGAAATCGACCAAGCTCGAAACTATTTTTGACCGTATTGAACACATTGACGCTAAATTTGAAGTTATTAAACGTGATTTAGAAATAGACTATCAAAAACAAATCATCGCAGCGATGAAGCTCAACAGACCCATTGAGGTTTTACAATTTGAGCGCTTACTCGATACAGAATTAAAGCAGCTTTCACTCGATCGTGCGTTTTTGCAACGGGTAAATGTAGGTGGTGAATTTTTATCTGATGAAGACTTTGCGAATATAGAGCGCATAGCATCTCAGTATCATTTAACTATAAATGGTAAAGACACCCCCTTACTAAATGCAGATGAAGTCGAGAACTTACAAATACGTAGAGGCACACTAACATTAGGTGAGCGCGATATTATGAAGCGCCATATGGATGTGACTAAAAATATTTTAGATACACTGCCATTCCCTAAGCATTTGAGTAATGTATCTGAATACGCATTAGGCCATCACGAAAAACTTGATGGAACGGGTTACCCACAAGGGCTAACAAAAGAGCAAATGTCTATCCCAGCAAGACTAATGGCCATTGCTGATATATTCGAGGCACTTTCTGCGGTCGACAGACCTTATAAAAAAGCAAAGCCGGTAAGTGAGTGCTTAACAATTTTAGGGCGCATGGTTGAGGATAACCACTTAGATGCTGATATTTTTGCCGTGTTTGTAGAGTCGCAAGTATATAAAAATTATATTAAAGATTACGCCCTTGACGAGCAGCTCGACTTTGTAGATTTAGCCACCTTACCTGGCTACTCACCGATTAAATAAACTAGCCTAATATACCTTAGCTATAAAAAATGCCACCTTACGGTGGCATTTACACACGGGTTATTTCTACAAGTAGAAATTCTTTTTATTTTTGATTATTTTTAAACAAAAATTATGCCGTAAATGTAGCACTAAGGCCTATATCTAGCAATAAAAAGGGACTATTTCTACCTTATTTGCAGGCATGACTTGCCAAAACTATACACGAGAGCGCGTTGAGCCATCATTTAAGTTTTATATGTAGTTCTGGCTTAAACTTTAATACACACGTATTTTTCTTCTAGGTATTCATCAAGCCCTTGATGGCCACCTTCACGGCCTAGTCCTGATTGTTTAACACCACCAAACGGTGCCACGGGGTTTGATATAACCCCTTCGTTAACCCCAACCATACCAAACTCTAATCCTTCACTTATACGATAGATTTGTTTGATATTTTGACTGTAAAAGTAAGCCGCTAAACCATATGGAACATCATTAGCAAGGGCGAGTACTTCGCTTTCTTCATCAAAAGGGATCACCGTCAATACTGGTCCAAATACTTCTTCGTGGTATATATCCATGTCGGTTGTTACGTTAGTAACAATAAGCGGGTTTTGAAAGCTGCCACCTAAGTCACTGTTATCCCCTATTAGATCTGCGCCTTTATCAAGTGCATCTTGCACTAACTGCTGCACTTTCTCTTTCGCTTTTGGGTATATCAATGGGCCAATATCTACGCCCTCTTCAAATCCATTGGCTACTTTTAACGCGGCAACTTTAGGGGTAATTTTACTAAGTACTTCGTCTAAAATACCACGCTGGATAAAAATGCGGTTTGCAGCTACACATGCTTGGCCACTGTTTCTAAACTTAGCCGCCATAAGGCCGTCGATTGCTTCGTCTATATCGGCATTATCAAAAATAATAAACGGTGCATTACCACCAAGCTCCATAGATGTACGCTTTATTGTATCTGCACATTGCGAAAGCAGCTGTTTGCCCACTCCTGTAGAGCCAGTAAAAGTAAACTTACGCACTACCTCTGAGTCAGTTAGCATTTTTCCGAGAGTTTTTGCATCTTGCGAAACCAGTACATTAAATGCGCCTTTTACAAACCCGGCTTGATCAGCAAGGTAGGCCAGCGCTAATGCACATAGAGGCGTGTACTCAGAGGGTTTTAATACAAAACTGCAGCCAGCAGCATATGCTGGCGCCACTTTACGGGTCACCATAGCCACAGGGAAGTTCCAAGGAGTAATACCAGCCACAACGCCTACAGGCTGTTTAAAGCTCGTTAATCTATGTTTATCGTCAGTGGAAGGGATCACATCACCGTAGCTTCGCTTAGCCTCTTCTGCAAACCATTTAATAAACCCAGCACCATAGTCTATTTCACCCAATGACTCTTTAAGTGGTTTGCCTTGTTCTTTAGTCATTAGCTCTGCAAGCGTTTGCTTGTGCTTTATTACTAGATCATACCAGCGCATCAGCGTGTCACTTCGCTCAGTGGCGTTAGTTGATTTTAATTTAACAAACGCACCGTGCGCTGCCTTTATTGCGCTATTCACGCCGTGCTCGTCTATATCACTTACTTCTACAATAGATTTTTCGGTAGCAGGATCGTCAACGCTAAAACGCTGGCTTGTAGGATAAAAATCACCGTCGATAAACGAGTCAGAAAAAACCAAATCAGACATAGAACCTCCTAGTAAAAGCTATCAGCTATCAGCTATCAGCTATCAGCTATCAGCTATCAGCTATCAGCTATCAGCTATCAGCTATCAGCTATCAGCTATCAGCTATCAGCTATCAGCTATCAGCTATCAGCTATCAGCTATCAAAAGCTAAAAAATCGAGAAATAGATGTAAAGCTACTTCAGTTTATTAACACAAATAACTAAACCTTCATCTCGAGCAACTAAAAACTAACGGCTGAAAGCGCTAAAACAAAAAACCGCTGTAGAGACCAAGCAACTACAGCGGTTTTTATTAAATCAAAGCCGTTAAGAATTAATGCTCTTCATTAACGATATTGAGATTGTACTTAGGGATTTCAACCACTAAGTCTTCATCTCTTATTACTGCTTGGCAGCCTAAACGAGATTCTGGCTCTAAGCCCCATGCTTTATCTAACATGTCGTCTTCTAGCTCGTCGCTTTCATCTAGTGAATCAAAGCCTTCGCGAATTACTAAGTGGCACGTGGTACATGCACACGACTTTTCACATGCATGGGGAATGCTTATGCCATTTTTTAAGGCCACATCTAGGACTGTTTCGCCCGCTGGCGCTTCTAGTGCTGCACCGTCAGGACATAATTCCGGATGGGGAAGAAAAATAATTTGTGGCATTCTAACCTCTTTAAACGTTGTCTACTGACTGCCCTGTAAGGGCTTTTTTAATTGATGCATCCATTCTGCGCGAGGCAAAATCGCTGCTAGCGTTATCTACTTTTTCAATTGCTGCTTTAATATCACTTGGCTGTGTCGCTGTTTCACGTATTTTTGCAAGCTCGCTTATTTCAGCTTTTAAATTAGCAAGTTGAATATCATCGAGCAAATCGCCATCACTAGCAAGTGATGCTTCTAGTGCTTCAATAACACGCAGTGCTTCTACTTGTTGCTCTTTAAGCATACGTGCTTGCATGTCGTCTTTAGCATTGCTCATTGACTCTTTAAGCATATTGGCAACTTGGTCATCAGATAAGCCAAACGATGGTTTAACTTGGATCTCAGCTTGTACGCCTGTGGATTTTTCCATAGCCGATACACTTAATAAGCCATCTGCATCCACTTTAAAAGTAACACGTATATGCGCAGCGCCTGCTGCCATTGCCGGTATACCTTTTAAACTAAATTTAGCTAACGAGCGGCAATCATCTACAAGCTCGCGTTCACCTTGAAGTACATGTAAAGACATGGCTGTTTGGCCATCTTTAAACGTAGTAAATTCTTGTGCACGAGCAACAGGTATTGTGGTATTGCGCGGAATTATTTTTTCAACTAATCCACCCATGGTTTCAAGGCCAAGCGACAATGGTAATACATCAAGTAATAACATGTCAGAATCTGGCTTGTTGCCCACTAATACGTCAGCTTGTAGCGCAGCACCTAATGCAACAACCCGATCTGGGTCGATCGAGGTAAGCGGCTCTTTTGCAAAAAAGCTTTCCACTTGGCTGCGAACCAGTGGCATACGTGTAGAACCACCCACCATAACGACTTGCAGTACTTCTTCGTTTTCGATGCCTGCATCTTTTACAGCACGGCGACACGAACGAAGTGTTTTTTTAACCAGCGGCATAGCCAGCTCATCAAAGGTTTCGCGTGTGACTTCTACAGTGTATTTTTGCTCATCAAACTCAAGCACGACATTCACTTTTGCGTACTGGCTTAATGCCTCTTTACAGGCTTTTGCTTTATTAATAAATAAACGAAGCACTGAGGGTGCTAACGACGAAATACCTGTTTGCTGCTTAAAGTAATCAACGAGTAATGAGTCAAAATCATCGCCACCTAGGCTAGAGTCGCCACCTGTAGCCATAACTTCAAACACACCTTGGTGCAAGCGCAAGATTGAAATATCAAAGGTGCCGCCACCTAAATCGTAAACAGCAATAATGCCTTCTTGGCCCGAGTCTAACCCATAAGCAACGGCTGCAGCGGTTGGTTCGTTTAATAAGCGCAATACGTTAATTCCTGCAAGCTCTGCAGCATCTTTAGTGCTTTGGCGCTGTGCGTCATCAAAGTAGGCAGGTACGGTAATAACAGCACCTAAAATTTCCTGATTACCAAAGCTTTGCTCGGCACGCGCTTTAAGCGCCGATAAAATGTGGCTAGATGCTTTCACTGGGCTGATTTTTCCAGCTTCGGTTTCAATAGCAAGTGAGCCGTTATCCTCGCAAAATTGGTAGGGTAGCTGGCCGTAGCTTTGTTCAATTTCAGCCTGCGTTTTACCTAAAAAGCGCTTTACTGAAATAAGCGTATTGGCTGGATCTTGAGTCGCTGCTTGGGCAGCATCAGTACCTACCGTTATACCACCGGCTTGATAGCGTACAACTGATGGCAACATAGCTGCGCCATGCTCATCTGTTAATGTGCGGCTTTCGCCACTTTGTACCGTTGCAACCAATGAATTAGTGGTACCTAGGTCAATACCTATTGCTAATTTATGTTCATGTGGTGCCGCGCTCTGCCCCGGCTCAGCAATTTGCAATAATGCCATAATGCTCTTTAAACTCGTGTTGCTCGCTTTACAGCAAGTAATTAATCGTCAAATAAACTGTCTTCAATGCGCTCAAGTTCGTCTTGCAGCTTATATACAAACTTTAATTTGCGAATGTTGTCGGCAGCGAGTTGATATTGCGCCTCATCGTTGCTCGCAAGCTGCTTGGCAAGCTCACTACTGTATTGAGCTTTTAGTTGTTTTATTTGTGATTCAAAATTAGTAATAGCAGTATCTGGATCATTTGCAGACTCTAGCTCTTCGAGCTCTTCTCGCAGTTCCATTTGTTGCATTAAAAATGAGGGATCTTGCAAGGTTTGTTGCTCAGCACGAATATCAACCCCAAGTTCGCTAAGCATATACTCTGCGCGCTTTACCGGGTGCTTGAGCGTTTGTAGTGCATCGTTAATTTCAGCAGTACTTTGTACAGCCATTAACTTATCACGGCTGCTCGAATTAGCGTGGCGATCAGGGTGTACTGCACGCTGCAACTCAAGGTAGTGCTTATTTATTGTCGCCAAGTCGATATTGTAATCAACGGGTATTGCAAATAACTCGAAATAACGCATAACTTCAACCAATATAATTCACAAATAATAAAGCCCTACAATCACTGGCAGGGCTTATAAATACTACAAAGGTAGTTGAGCTTAAACAGTAAAGCTTTCGCCACAACCACACTCATCGGCTTGATTTGGGTTATTAAATTTAAACCCTTCATTTAAACCTTCTTTAGTGTAGTCAAGCTCTGTGCCATCAATGTAAACCAAGCTCTTTGCATCAACAATTAAGGTAACGCCTTTGGCTGCAAAGGTTTCATCGTCTTCGTTTAGCTCATCAACAAACTCAAGTACATAAGCAAGACCTGAACAGCCCGTCGTTTTAATGCCAACGCGCAGGCCTATGCCTTTTCCGCGGTTTGCTAAAAATGATTGTACACGGTTTGCTGCCGCATCTGTCAATGTCACTGCCATGAGACTCTCTTACTTTGCTTGTTTGCTTTTGTAATCAGAAATTGCTGCTTGAATTGCATCTTCGGCTAAAATTGAACAGTGGATTTTCACTGGTGGTAATTCAAGCTCTGCACTGATATCAGTGTTTTTAATGGTTGCAGCTTCATCTAATGTTTTACCTTTTACCCACTCTGTTACAAGCGAAGATGAGGCAATTGCACTACCACAGCCGTATGTTTTGAATTTTGCATCTTCAATAACGCCTTCAGACGATACTTTAATTTGCAGTTTCATTACGTCACCACATGCTGGTGCGCCAACCATACCCGTTGCCACTGACGGATCATTTTTGTCTAGAACACCCACGTTGCGTGGGTTTTCTACGTGGTCGATTACTTTATCACTATAAGCCATAATTCTATCCTCATTACCTGCTACGGTAGATGCTCACACGTATTAGTGGTGAGCCCATTCAACTGAATCTAAATCAATACCATCTTGATGCATTTCCCATAAAGGAGACATCTCGCGTAGGCGACCGATAGAGTTTTTGATTAACTCAACGGTGTAATCAATCTCTTCTTCGGTAGTAAAACGACCAATACTAAAACGAATTGAGCTGTGTGCTAGTTCGTCGTTACGACCAAGTGCGCGTAATACATATGAAGGCTCTAAGCTTGCTGATGTACATGCAGAACCCGATGATACCGCAATATCTTTTACTGCCATAAGTAGCGATTCACCTTCAACAAAGTTGAAGCTAATATTCACAATACCTGGTACTGATTGGTCTTGTGCGCCGTTAAAATATACTTCATCCATATCAGACATAATGCCATCGATTAGGCGTTTACGTAATGCGCTGATATGTGCATGGTCTTTTTCAAAATCTTGCTTAGCAATTCTAAATGCTGCACCCATACCTACAAGCTGATGCGTTGCAAGTGTACCCGAGCGCATACCACGCTCATGACCACCACCGTGCATTTGCGCTTCTAAGCGTGCACGTGGTTTACGACGAACATAAAGCGCACCAACACCTTTAGGGCCGTATACTTTGTGGCCTGAAAACGACATAAAATCAACTTTAAGCTGTTGTACGTCGATGAGTACTTTACCCGCGCTTTGCGCAGCATCTACGTGAAACATAATCTTACGTTCACGACACATTTCGCCAATCGTATTGATGTCTTGGATAACACCTAGCTCGTTGTTAACGTGCATGATGCTAACAAGTACCGTGTCTTCACGCATTGTTTCTTCAAGCTTTTTAAGATCTAATAGGCCGTTTTCTTCAACGTCCATATAGGTTACTTCAAAGCCTTGGCGCTCTAATTCGCGGCATGTGTCGATTACAGCTTTGTGCTCAGTTTTAGCGGTAATAACATGCTTACCTTTCTTTTTGTAAAACTGTGCTGCACCTTTAATTGCAAGGTTATTTGATTCTGTAGCACCCGAGGTGAAAACAATTTCACGCGGATCTGCATTAATTAAATCGGCAATGTCTGTGCGCGCTTGGTCAACGACTTCTTCAGCTTGCCAACCAAAACGGTGCGAACGTGACGCAGGATTACCAAAATTACCGTCCATTGTCAGGCATTGCATCATCTCTTTTGCAACACGCTCGTCAACAGGCGTAGTCGCTGCGTAATCTAAATAAATCGGTAACTTCATTTCTCTCTCCGCTGTAGGTCAACGTTATAGTTGACAGCTTACTTGAATGTTTTCCAACTGCTTAATTGCATTATTGATGCTGTTATCTTGGCGAGATGCGATTGCTTTCACATCTGACTTTTCTACCAATTCAGCTAAGGTAATATTATTTAAAAACTCTTCGATGCGTGCGCTTAAATCAGACCATAAGCTATGAGTTAAACAACGCATACCACTTTGACACCCGGTATCGGCACCTTGACAACGTGTTGCATCTACCGATTCGTCTACCGCATTGATTACATCACCAACAGAGATAACCGCAGCTTCTCGGCCTAGCAAATAACCCCCGCCAGGACCACGAACCGAGCTAACTAAACCGTTTTTACGTAAACGGGCAAATAATTGCTCAAGGTAAGACAAAGAAATTTCTTGCCTTTGTGAAATATCAGCAAGGGCTACAGGGCCTACACTCGCATGTAGTGCAACATCCAGCATAGCTGTTACGGCATATCTGCCTTTTGATGTTAACTTCATAACGCCCCCCGCACAAAAGAGTGCAAATTTTAATTACCAGAGTAAAATAGTCAAGTATTATCACTTGATAAAAATTTGATTAAGAACCTTGTTCTATTAACAAACTTTTAATACTTGACCTTTTTGGTCAAGTATTAGGTGTATTGTAATTACCTGAGTGTTTTAGTCAAGTATTAGCTGATTATTTACCCGCAGGTTTTTATAACCAATTGCTATAGCTTACTTAGGAATAGATTTATTAATTGAGGTAAGAATGCCGCGCAGTATGTTTAGCTCTGCCTCTTCTGGGCGAGCTCGGTTAAACAAACGACGTAACTTCGTCATTACTAAGCCTGGATGCTGTTTTATGATAAAGCCCGTGTTGTTAAGCGTTTCTTCAAGGTGCTCATAAAATAGCTCTGTTTGTTTTGAACTTGGGTAAGCTACCTCGTCCTCTGCTTGCTCTACTTTTGGCTGCTGATTTAAAAATGCCATACGTGTTTCGTAGCTTAGTGTTTGCACGGCCATAGCTAAATTAAGCGAGCTATATTCAGGATTTGCAGGAATGCATACATGGTAGTTACACAGTTGTAGCTCCTCGTTGGTCAATCCGCTATTTTCACGGCCAAATACAAGTGCTACTGGGCCATTCGCCGCCTCAGCGACTAGTTTTTCACCACACTCACGTGGTTCAACCATAGGCCAAGACAACGTGCGCGAACGAGCGCTTGTACCAATGGTTAACGCACAATCGGCAATAGCGTCTGCCACAGTGTCAACAACAACGGCATTGCCTAAAACATCGGTTGCGCCCGCTGCTAAGGCGCTTGCATGGCTGTCTATTTCACACGCAGGATCCACTAAATAAAGTTTTGATAAGCCCATGGTTTTCATAGCGCGAGCCGCCGAACCAATGTTGCCTGAGTGAGAAGTGTTAACTAAAACGATGCGAATATCATCTAAGATCATTGCTATGCTACTTTACTGTGCCAAAAAATTGTGCGAATTCTAACATAAAAGCGCATTAAGATCCTAGATCCTTAAAACCGATCAACACGCCAAACGCCGTTATACCATAGCCGCTTTTACATACACGTCAAAACGGTTCTTCTTTGTTTTAATTTGCATACTGGGAGTTTGATTGTTCAGAAACGGCGCGTAATCAGGGCGTTTAACAACAACACGTTTGCTAGCAAGTGGATAAGCAAACTCTAGCAAGTCATCGGCATCGGTATCGGCGCCAACAAGCTCTTGAAATACTCGCATTTCTTTTTTAACTAACGCTGATTTTTCTCGGTGTGGAAACATAGGATCTAAATACACGACATCGGGCATACTCTCACACTGTTCTAACAGCGTGTGGCTTGAGCCAAATACTAAGCTCATATTTTGCTGCATCCATTGGCCTATTTCTGCATCGTTGTATGCACGCTTTAAGCCATCAAATAATAGAGCAGCTACCACAGGGTGGCGTTCATGCAGTATAACTTTACAGCCCAGTGACGCTAACACAAAGCCATCACGACCAAGCCCTGCGGTGGCATCTAGTACAACAGGGGTTGCGCCTTTGTTTAACCCTACCGCTTTTGCGATTGACTGACCTTTACCACCACCAAATTTTCGCCTGTGAGCAACAGCGCCTGTAACAAAGTCTACGTTTATTGCGCCAAGTTTAGGTTCATCGCTTTTTAAAAGGCTCAGACCTTTATCGTCATAATGTAGAGTAAAGCCGCTACAACTTTGCGTCCATTGGGCTAAGTTAAAACGCGTTTCTAGCTCATTTAAATACGGGCGACACTCTTTAAAAGCACACTGAATAACCACGACACACTCCGACGAAAAATTTCAGCTGCAGTATAACAAGCGTTAACGCACTAAAATAGCTCTATATCGCTTTGGTGCGCAAGACTATGTGAGCTGGCCTCTTCTACTTTTGAGCGTAAACTGCACAGTAATTCGTTGCGGCTCTCGGTCACTTGTTTAAGCTGGTATTTTATAAATGCTAGATCACTATTTGCGGTCACTAACAGCTGCATAGTTTCGTCTAATTGAGACATGTATAAGGTTAAATCTGCAGGGTTTGCCTGTGCTTGTGTTTGTTTAATAGCGCAGTTTAGTTCATGCAGCTGCTCTATAAACTGCCTAGTGTAGTCATTCTGTACAACATTTTGGCTGGTAAGTTGCTTTACAATATCTTGCAAAGCGGTGCTAATTTGCGTGGCTTGCTCAAAGCTATTTTCGTTTCTTTCCATAGCAACGACCTTTTCGTTTGTCACCTCGAGTATGTGCGGGAATAAGTCTTTATAGCGGCCGTACAAAGCACGATCCTCAATAGGCATATTTTTGATTAACAAAGAGAGTTTGGGGTAATTTATAATGGTACTACTGCCAATATCAACAAAGCGCTCTGCATTGCGGTGCTGCTCTAAAAGCTCTTGCTCAAGCGGGCAAACTCCTGATTCCAAACTATAAAAAAAACTATTGCCTTGATACCAAAACACCACAACAACATCTAAATTTAATGGCCCAAAAAACGCTAAAAAATGCTCACTTAGCGATTGAAAGTTATGACAGTGGTAACTTTGCGCCACAAACCTGACTATCCGTCCCATATCTCCAGACTCAGCTAAAGCCATAGCGGCGGTAGTTTGTGCTTTAGCCACATCAAACCTTAGCTTTTTGCACTGCTGTCGGTACTCATAAAGTACTTTAATTCGTGCCATTAATTCTTCGGTATTAAAGGGTTTTATAATGTAGTCAGATGCGCCAACGCTGTAACCTTTAACTCTATCACTAAGCTCAACTTTAGAGGATAGAAACATAACCGCTATATCGTGTGTTAACTCATCCTCTTTTAACGCTTGGCACACTTGGTAGCCGGACTTACCGGGCATTTCTATATCGAGTAAAATGATATCTGGTGTGTGTTGTTTAGCTAGTTTAAGTCCTTGTTCGCCATCTTTGGCGTGAATAAGCTTACAAAAGCCCGCTAAAGCCTCCTCTATAATTCGATGAACATATAAGTCGTCATCAATTGTTAGTACTACCTTTGCCATGCCTTAGTCCATTTTACTGTGTATACATAAAGCATAGTACGAGAGGTTAAAATTACTAAAAACAATTGGCCAATATATTAAAAAACATAAAAAAGCGCCATATAGGCGCTTTATAAGGTTAAGTAGTTGTTTATGCAGCTATACCACTGTGACGCAACAAAGCATCAACATTTGGCTCGCGACCACGAAACTTTTTAAATAATGCCATAGGCTCTTCACTACCACCTTTTTCTAAAATATTTTCTAAAAAGGCTTTACCTGTCTCGGCATTAAAAATACCGTCTTCTTCAAATTTAGAAAATGCGTCGGCAGAGAGTACCTCAGCCCACTTGTACGAGTAGTAACCGGCGCTGTAGCCACCTGCAAAAATATGACTAAAGCCATGTTGAAAACGATTAAACTCAGGCGGATTTACTACCGACGTGCGACTGCGTACATCATTTAGCGTTGCCTGAATTTGACACGATTGATTTGCTTGGTAATCGTGGTGAATTCTAAAGTCGAACAACGAAAACTCAATTTGACGCAGCATTTGCATACCAGAATTGTAATTCTTAGCAGCTAGCAGCTTATCAAGTAGCTCTTTTGGTAATGGCTCTCCACTTTCAAAATGGCCTGAAATAAAGCTCAACGCTTCTTCATCGTAGCACCAGTTTTCTAAAAATTGGCTTGGTAGTTCTACGGCATCCCATGCCACACCGTTAATACCCGCAACAGGCGCAGCATCAACTTGGGTAAGCATGTGGTGAATACCATGACCAAATTCGTGAAAAAGTGTGGTTACTTCGTCATGTGTAAATAGCGCCGGTTTGTCGCCTACCGCTTTATTAAAGTTACACACTAAGTACGCAACAGGTGTTTGTAACTCACCATTGGCGCGTATTTTACGCCCCATACAGTCATCCATCCACGCACCGCCACGTTTGCGCTCACGTGCATACAAGTCAAGGTAAAAACGACCGCGTAATGTGTTTTTGCTGTCAAAAATTTCAAAAAAGCGTACATCGTTGTGATAACTATCAAAGTCGCTTACTTCTTTTACTTTAATACCAAATAAGCGATTAACGGTTTCAAATAAACCACTAAGTACTTTATCTGCAGGGAAGTAAGGGCGCAGTACTTCATCTGAAATTGCGTATTTTTCTTGCTTGAGTTTTTCGCTGTAATAACCAAAATCCCATGCTTGAAGCTCAGATATACCGTGTTTTTGCTCGGCATAGGCTTTTAGCTCTGCCACTTCTTGCTCTGCTTGTGGCTTAGACTTAGCGGCTAAATCTTCTAAAAAAGAGAAAACTTGCGCTGGCGATTCGGCCATTTTAGTTGCTAATGATTTTTCAGCGTAGTTATTAAACCCTAACAGCTGCGCTAGTTCATGGCGAAGTGCAAGCTCTTCTTCCATTATGGCTGAATTATCAAACTCACCTGCATTAGGGCCTTGATCTGAAGCGCGGGTGCAAAATGCCGTGTAGGTTTCTTTGCGCAGTTCGCGGTCATCTGCGTAGGTCATAATTGGCAAATAAGACGGAAAATCAAGTGTAAATACCCAGCCGTCTAAGTCTTTGCTTTTCGCTGTTTCGCTGGCAAGCGCTAACGCCGACTCTGGTAAGCCTGCCAATTGGCTTTCATCGGTAATGTGTTTATGCCATGCAAGTGTTGCATCCATTACGTTGTTGCCAAACTTAGAAGCAAGTTCAGATAAACGCGTGCTAATTTCGCCATAGCGCTTTTGATCGTCTGCTGATAAGGCAATGCCTGAAAGTTTAAAATCACGTAGGGCGTTAGTTATAGTTTTTTGTTGCGCAGTGCTCAGAGTTTTAAATTCATCGCTGTTAAAAAGCGTATTATACGCCTCGTACAGGCCTTGATGCTGCCCGACAAATGTTGAGTACTCAGATATTAGCGGTAGGCATTGTTCGTAGGCTTCACGCAGCTCGTCGTTATTCATCACTGAATTAAGGTGCGACACCGGTGAAAACATACGAGAGAGTTTGTCATCGGCTTCTTCAAGGGGTAGTACTAAATCATTCCATGTAAACGAGCCTTTGGCTAACACGTCATCGATGGCTTTACGACATTGCTCTATACCGTGCTTTAGTGCCGGTACTACGTACTCTGGCTTTATTTTTGAAAACGGGGGTAAGCCTTCAAGGCCAATGAGTGGATTTGTTTGTGCTTCGCTCATGAATTTTCTCAATTTATTTGACTATGAATTTGAAGTTGGGGCAAAACGTTGAAATACAAGCCTCCATTAATGGGTCTAATATAGCTTAGGTTGAAACTGATCGGCACAATAAAGGATTTCGTTTGTTGTATTTATCGGCTTTTTAGCGTGTTGTGCTGGGTGACTTGCACTTAGCATATGCTATCATCGGCACATTATAGTTAAATATATTTTTGAGGATTAAACATGGCTCAGCATTTTGATTACATTGCGATTGGTGGTGGTAGTGGTGGTATAGCCTCTGCTAACCGTGCAGCAATGCGTGGCGCTAAAGTAGCGCTTATCGAAGCAAAACACATGGGTGGCACCTGTGTGAATGTAGGCTGTGTGCCTAAAAAAGTAATGTGGCATGGCGCACAAGTTGCTGAAGCAATTAATTTATATGCACCGGATTATGGCTTTAATGTAGAAGTAAAAGACTTTAGCTGGAGCAAGTTAGTCGAAAGCCGTGAAGCTTACATAAGCCGTATTCATAAAGGATATGACAATGGTTTAGCAAACAACGGTGTAACCGTAATTAATGGTTTTGCTAAATTTGTTGATAGCAAAACCGTAGAAGTAAACGGCGAGCATTACACAGCTGATCATATTTTGATTGCAGTAGGTGGACGCCCGCATACACCTAATATCCCAGGTGCTGAGTACGGTATAGATTCAAATGGCTTTTTTGAGCTTACAGAGCAACCAAAGCGAGTGGCAGTCATTGGCGCAGGCTATATTGCTGTAGAGCTTGCCGGTGTATTGCATGGCCTAGGTACTGAAACTCACTTATTTGTGCGCAAACATGCACCGCTTCGTAATTTTGATACGCTACTGGTTGATACTCTAGTAGAGATCATGAAAAAAGAAGGCCCAACACTACACACCGAATGCTCGCCTAAAGAAGTGGTTAAAGAGAGTGATGGTAGCTTAACTATACATTTTGAAAATGGTTACAGCCAAAACGTTGACCAAGTTATTTGGGCAATTGGTCGTGAGCCAAGCACCGATGTAATTAACATTGCAGCTACAGGGGTTGAGCTAAATAGCTCTGGTTATGTAAAAGTAGATGAATATCAAAATACAAACGTACCTGGCATTTATGCTGTAGGCGATATTATTGAGCACGGTATTGAACTTACACCTGTCGCTGTAAAAGCCGGCCGTACCTTATCAGAGCGTTTATTTAATAAAGACCTGCCTGATGATTTAAAAATGGATTATAGCCTTGTACCTACCGTGGTATTTAGTCACCCACCTATCGGTACTATTGGTGAAACCGAGCAAGAAGCGATTGCTCGCCATGGCGAAGAAAACGTAAAAGTGTACAAGTCGGGCTTTGCTGCAATGTACACTGCCGTAACGCAGCATCGCCAACCGTGTGCCATGAAGCTGGTATGTGTAGGCCCTGAAGAAAAAGTTGTTGGTTTACACGGCATAGGTTTTGCCGTTGATGAAATGATTCAAGGCTTTGCGGTAGCAATGAAAATGGGCGCAACTAAAGCTGATTTTGATGCGGTTGTTGCGCTGCACCCAACAGGCTCTGAAGAGTTTGTTACTATGCGCTAAGCGCAGGTCTGTTATAATTTTAAAAGCCCTTGCTCTGTTTGAGTAAGGGCTTTTTTATGCCGTGTGCATTTATACCAATACTACACAACTGATTAACCCAATACACCACAAAAAACACACAGGGTATACATCTAACCCATTAATTTAAGTATATAAATTTTAGACCTCAAAATATTTAAAAAGTTTCGATAATGTTTTGGCTTTTAGCTTATTTTGTAATTACACTCCGCGCATTGTTTTCTATTTGAGCTTATTATGTTTTTACTGCGATCGTTTATCTACTTACTGTGCTTAGCAGGTGTAGTTTTTTTAATCCAGCTTGAAGGCTTTGATTTACAGCAAAACGCACTCTACAGTGAAGAAACGCTTACTGAACACATGCAAGATATTTTAACGCTTCTAAGTTGTATTTTGTTTTTTTATGCCTCACGTATCAATTCACAACTTAAGATAGCCTGCGTATTATTAGCGTCCCTAACGGCAATGATGTTCGTAAGAGAATTTGATACATACCTTGATATGTATGTGTTTGATGGCGCATGGCAAACTATTGTGTACACTCTGTTAGCCTTGGTAATACTGTATTTAGTCACTCAAAAAGGGCATATTTATAGCTCCCTAAAAGCGTATGCACATACACCAAGCTATGGTATTTGCTTATCTGGCTTGGTTACTTTACTAGCGTTCTCAAGAATGATGGGAAAAGGTGAGTTTTGGCAAGCGGTTATGGCAGAGCATTATGTACGTGTGGTTAAAAATATTATTGAGGAAGGCATAGAAACCCTAGGCTACACGCTTATTTTTATCGCTGCTATTGAGCTTGTATTGTTTTGCCAAAAACACGCTAAACACGCGCAGGATTCTATTACACAGCGAGCAGCCTAGCTGTAAATAAGTCATTTTATACAGGTTAAATTTGCTAATTTGTTTGATTACTCAATATACTTAGCGTGCTTATTTTTACAACTATTTGGATGTTATGCTCACAGACATACTCATGCACCCTTTTTTAGTTTCTGTACTCGTACTTGCCATCGCGTTTGTACTTAAAGTACTGCTTGATAAACTAGCAAGAAACCGCGCAGAAAAAAAAGAAAAAGACATTCGTTACATCACCCATAACATTAAGCACTTTATTAATTTTGTTATGGTGCTGTCGCTTTTGTTTGTATGGTCTACCGAAATACAAAATTTTGCACTGTCTATTGCCGCGTTTGCGGTGGCTATTGTGCTTGCAACGCGCGAGTTTATACAGTGTGTTATTGGTTTTTTTTACCTTGTTACAACACGCCCATTTAGAGTCGGTGATTGGATACAAGTAGGTGATTACTTTGGCGAAGTAGCTGAGACTGATTGGATAAAAACCACATTACATGAAATTGATATGCATACATATCAGTTTTCTCGTAAAACAATTTACATCCCTAATAATAAGCTTATAACCAGCTCAATCAAAAACTTAAATTTTGTAAAACGCTTTACCACGCACCATTTTACAATTGTAAGAAGAGAAAGCTTTAACCCTTATCCTATTTATGAGGTACTAAACGAAAAAGCGAAGCTATTTTGTAAAGAGTTTGAGGAGGTTGCTAGCCGCTATAACTCAATGATAGAGCGCAAGTTAGATGCTAAAATTTCTGGGCCTGAACCCGTAATACATTTTAGTACCACGGAGCTTGGTGAGTTTAAAGCTAACTTTACACTGTTTTGCCCAACTCATAACGCCTTGGAGATTGAGCATAAGTTAACTGAGTGTTTTATGAACTTGTGGTACGAAGAAGCGAAGAAAAACAAAGAAACAAAAAGCGAGGCTTAAGCCTCGCTCATATAACTTTTAAAGCACAAATTGCTTCGCGCTATTGTTTTATGCGGTGCCGCCTACTGTAAGTTGGTCTACTTTAAGACTTGGTTGGCCTACCCCTACCGGCACGCTTTGGCCATCTTTACCACACACGCCTACGCCTTTATCAAGCGCTAAATCGTTACCCACCATAGAAATGTGCTGCATAACCTCTGGGCCATTACCAATTAGCGTTGCGCCTTTAATTGGCTGGGTAATTTTACCGTTTTCAATTAAATACGCCTCTGATGCGCTAAATACAAACTTACCTGAAGTTATATCTACTTGGCCGCCACCAAAATTTGGGGCAAACACCCCTTTTTTAACTGAGCTGATAATATCGGCTTGGCTGTGCTCGCCACCTAACATATAGGTGTTAGTCATACGTGGCATAGGTAAATGCGCATACGACTCACGACGTGCATTACCGGTTGGGTTTACGCCCATTAAACGCGCATTGAGCTTATCTTGCATGTAGCCTTTTAATATACCGTTCTCGATGAGTACGTTATAAGCTGCAGGTGTGCCTTCATCGTCAACGTTCAGTGAACCACGGCGATCAGCCATGGTGCCATCATCCACTACAGTACATAGCTCAGATGCAACTTTTTGCCCTACTTTACCGCTAAATGCCGACGCGCCTTTACGGTTAAAGTCGCCTTCAAGGCCGTGCCCTACTGCTTCGTGTAACAACACGCCTGGCCAACCATTACCAAGTACAACTTCCATTGTGCCAGCGGGTGCATCAATTGCCTCTAGGTTCACTTTGGCTTGGCGTACGGCTTCTTCGGCAAAGCCCATCCAGCGCGGCTTGCCTTCAACTAGCTCTTTAAAATAACCATAATCTAAACGTGCACCGCCCCCTGCGCCACCGCGTTCACGGCGGCCATTTTTTTCAAGCAAAACGGAGCAGTTTAAACGAATAAGCGGGCGTATGTCGGTTGCAAAGGTACCATCGCTGGCAGCAATTAATACTTCTTCGTATACCGCCGACATTGAGCTAATTACTTGCTGTGCATCAGGGGCAAGTTCGCGAATGTAGTTTTCAAGCTCACGTAGTAAACTCACTTTATCGCTGTCACTCATGCTTGATATGGGCTGATGCGGTGCAAATTGCGCTTTTGCTTTCACGTCGCTAAACACTTTAATGGTTTTATCTGCGCCCGCATCAGCAATGCTACGAGCTGCGGTTGCAGCTTTGTTTAACGCTTCAAGGTTAATGGCATCAGAGTAAGAAAAGCCCGTTTTTTCGCCACTAACGGCACGTACACCTACGCCGCGCTCAACGTTGTAAGAGCCTTCTTTTATTAAACCGTCTTCAAGTACCCATGACTCATGATGGCTTGATTGAAAGTATAAATCGGCGTAGTCCACTTTGTGCTGATGAATATACCCTAGCGTTTTTTCGAGTTCTTCTCGATTTAGCTGGCTGTCGTGTAATAAATGCTGTTCAACCGAATTCATAATAAATGCTCTCTAAATCGTTGATGAGATTGCACGGGCATATCTCGTCTAATTTTATTTAACTGGTTTAGATCAGCGTAACCGCTAATAAACCCGACCCCGTTTTCACGTGTAGCTAATTGCTCACCCCACGGAGAAATAATCATACTGTGGCCGTATGTTTGGCGACCATTTTGATGCGTTCCATACTGCGCCGCTGCAACAACGTAACATTGTGTTTCTATTGCTCGCGCTGTTAACAATGGCTGCCAATGTGCTTGCCCGGTAGGGACTGTAAACGCACTAGGTACTAACATTATTTCAGCCCCTTGGCGCGCAAGTGCATTAAACAATCCACTAAAGCGCAAATCATAACATACTGTTAAGCCAATTTTGCCAAATGGTGTAGCAACCACTACAACATCATCACCGGATTGGGTAAAGTCTGACTCTCGATAGCTGGCGGTTTTATCCGCCACATCAACGTCAAATAAGTGCATTTTGTTATACGTAGCAACGCATTCACCTTGCTCATTGAATAAATGCGAAGCTGCATAGTATTTATTATTTTTGCTTGGCTCGGGGACAGTGCCCGTATTTAACCAAATAGCATGCTTTTTACAGAGTAAACTTAATTGCTTTTTATAGTGGCTAATGCGCTTAGCAACCTTTAACGTCTCATGGCCACTTTTACTAAATACTAAAAATGCTTCGGGTAGGCACACAAGCAAAGGCCTAGCTGCGGGTAGTTTATTTAATGCATTGGCAAGGGTTGCCATGTTTTCATCGGGGTTGGTGCCTGAGCACATTTGCAAAGCAACTATATTAGGGCTTACTGTGCTCATTGTGCTGCTTTTACCGCTGCATCTTTAAGTGTAAGCGTGCTAGTTGCTTGCGGCTGATTTTGTGCAGCTTGCGGTAAGGTAACCTCCTTACTTTTGCGATCAAGCTCTTGCACTACAGGGTCATTCATTTTACCCGTTACCTTAAAGTTAATTTCTGAGATCACCCTTGCTGAATGAATAACTTTATCAAGCGCGAGTGCCGCAAGCCCCGTAACAGGGTTAACCATCCAAGCCACAATGACTGGAATGCTTGATGTTACTTGTGGTGCCACAGCTAAATCGTAATCGATTTCTAGGGTATTTAAATTAGCATAGCCGTTAATGGTTAAATCGGCTGGTACGCCATCCATTTTGGTATTTTTAGTGTAGGCTATGCCTTTATCTAACTGCATAGAGCCTTTTAAATTGTTATAAAAAAAACCTTTTGAAAATACATCTCTAAAGTCGAGTTTTAATTTACGTACTAACGAATCAAGGCTGAGTAGCGAAAAAACACGTGCGCCACCATCGCTTATTTCAGCAATGTGCCCTTCACCTAAGCTCCATTTAACTTCACCGCCTAAACTCGGTATATCAAAATCATACGGGGCACCTTGCCATGCAAGGGTGTAGTTAATATCAGCCTTTGAGTCTTTTATTGCAGTAGTGATATCAAACTCGTTAAATAAAGCACCTATATCATCACTTTTAAGCTCACCATCAAATTGTGTAAAGCCGCCTTGCCATTGCCCCTTGGTACGTAAAATATGATCACCCTTATCAACCACAAGCTCAGAAATAGTCAGCTTATCACCTTCACCAACTAGCGAAGCGCTAACCTGATCAAGCTGATAACTGGCCACTTTACAATCTGCACATTCAAACTCTATTGCAGGTATTTTATTAAGCCATGCTAAGTCTTGCTCTGGCAGTACATCAATGTTCTCAAGATCTTCCTCTACTTTAGGTGCAAAATTAAGCCTTAAGTAATCGCTATTAATACGTATTGGTTGGCTGGGTTGAGAGCTTGGAATAAACACACCGGCGCGAAGCTCTTTGGCATTGAGCTTTAAATATAAATCGTTTTGTTGTGGTGCTAAGCGCATTTCAAAATCGTTAAAAATAATATCGCTCGCGTTCACCTTGTCAATATGCGCAACCACTTCATTTAATGGCGGCATAATACCGGGGGATTGCTGCTCAGGTTTAGCTTTAGCGGCTTTAATAATTTGGTCGATTAATTCAAACCATGCTTCTAGTTGTGTTTGCTCAAGGTTGATATTAACGCTTAAATCTTTTTGGTTTAGTCCTAAATCTTGCTCACCGAGTACGATATGCATATTGCTAAATTGCGGCTGGCCATTTTCTAAAATCGCATTAAAATAAAGCTGTTGATTAGCATTAGCTGTAATAAGGTTTGAAATATCATCACCTTGCACAACGCCACTCAGCGGCCAAATTTGCTCACTAGTTTTGTTATATGGTGCAGGCAATGTGCTTGTTAAGCCACGCAGCTCTGAGCTAACTTGAGCGCGATAATTAAAGCCTTGCTCGGTAAAATTAAGGGTAAGGCCTATATCAACGTCACTTTGCCCATTTAGGTAGCCTTTCAGCACGCCTTGCGCTTGGGTTGTTAGTGTATCTGCATTTAAAAGCGCCGTTATATCAATATTAGCTGTGTACTGCTGTGCTTCGCTTTGACTACGGTAGTCAATACTCAGCGGCATTCCCAACCAAGTAGCGCTAGCGTTTTGCATGCTAATTGTATCGTTTTCAAAACTAAGCTCGCCGTTTAATTTTTCAAGCGCAATACCTGGAGCCGAAATATAAACAGGTAAATCGTTTAGTTTTACTTTGCCGCTTACACTGGCTCCGCCTTTAAATTTAGAGCCAATTAAAAGCGTGACACTTGCATCGGCTTCCCCTTTGCCCTGTACCACTTCAAAAATATTAGCTAGGGGGTTTGCAATCGGCGTGGCGGCAAAAAAGTCGTACAGTTTTTCCATTTGCGCACGTTTATCTATTTGTACAATGAGTTCATCAGCATTCATTAAGTCAGCAATACTGACTTGCACGCTATCGCCTACTTCTAAATTAACTAACTGGCCTTGCTGGCTATAAATATCCATACGTTCGTTAGCAAAATGCAGTTGTACGTTTGCATTAGTAACTGCTGGCCAATTGGGGTCAAACGCGTATGTTGCATTATCTATTTGCGCGAGTACATCGAATTGGCCGCTGCCATCTGTGAAAGGAAAACCTGAAAGCGGGCCCGCAAATAATACTTGCGCTTTAGCTACTTCGCCCCCTTTTATTGCGCCATTTAAGTAGCTTACAAGTTGAGGGCTCATTGCCTTTAAAGGAAAATAGTGACCTGCTACGGTGGCATCATCGGCATAGGCTTCTGCGTAAAGATCTAAACGGGGATCGTCGCTAAGGTTTACATTTAGTTCAGCCGCTAAGGTCACTTCGTTATTATCAAACCAAATATTATTGCTGCTTACACGCCAGTAATTATCTATTTTTGCTAAATCCAAATCGATATTAATTTGGTTGTAATCAATATTTTTACTAAAGCTATCGCCGGTTATTAAAGTGCCGTTTTCACCAAATAGTTGTACTCGCCCGCGCTGCTGATTGATTAGCCCAGATACTCTAAGCGCTTGCGCTGCAGGAATACCTGACACTTCTTGCCAGCCAATATTATTTGCTGAAAACCAAAGCTGCCACATTTCATTTGGGTTGAGCTCTAGGTAGGCTTGATCAATAAAACCACTTGGTTTGCGGTTTAAAAGTGGCTGTAATGCTTCAAAATTAGTTAACGAAGCCAAGTTAGCCAGTAAAGAAAGATCAACCTGCTGCAGCCACACTTTATTGTGCTTACCTAAGTTGGCCTCAAATTCTAGACTTGGCCAGGTTGTGTCGTTATTACTAAATGCTAAGCCCGTGCTTTTTAAGTGCCAAGCGTTTGCCTCAGGAAATAAATGAAATCCCCCTTCGCTTAAACTTACTTGCTTAGCTTGCTGGCCATTTTGCCAATGAACAAAACTGGGTAACCACTGCATTTTTACATCGCTGATAAAACCATTTTCGAGCTTAAGCCAAGACTTTAAGTTTATGTCAGTGTAAAGCTGTTGTTTTTCAGTGTTTATGTATTGTGCCAGCCAGTTAGATACATCTACGCTATTTGCTTGTACGTAAATATCACCTGCAATTTGCTCTATGGTTTTACCGCTTAGTGCGATACGTGCGTCAAAGCTTCCAACACTAATGCCGGGCAAGGCCAGACTACCACTTCCTAGGTGTTGTTTTTCTTGGTTTTGCCATACTATGTTTTCGAGTAGCAGCTTACGCTCTTTGCCATCTTCTAAAATAAAATTAATGCTCGAATTTTCAATCGCAAAGTGGCCTGTGTCACCTAAAAACAGCTCTTCAATTAACTCCTTTTGTTCAAACGAGACATCCTCATTATTGGAGTTATTCAACAAGTTTTGAATATTTACGCTAGTGTGAAAGCCATTAATAACAAAGTAATTAGACTTGAGCTGAAAAGCTTTAATGCTCTCCCATAAATTAAGCTCTAAGCTGGTTTTGGCTATGGTAAGTGATATAGGGGCAGTTTCGTTGTCTTTAAACGATAAATCTTCTAACACCAAGGCAGGGCCGGCACCATGCCAACTGGCAGAGATTGCGCCAATAGAAAGACTAATGGCAAATTTATCGTGCAGGTAGGCTTCTATATCGCCTTTGTAGTCGTTTGCATAAGGTAAAGTGTACTTTAAAATAGAAACAATTACGGCCAGTAATACTAAAATTATGGCGCAGGTTTGCCATAACTTTCTGAAACAAAAAAAACAGACCGCTTTCGTTTTCATTACATCATTACCACATCAAACTGCTCTTGGCTGTATAGGCTCTCTGTTTGGATATTGACCTGTTTACCAATGAATAGTTCAAGCTCGGCTAGGTTATGGTACTCGTCGTTAAGTAAGGCTTCACTTACCGCAGGCGCTGCATAGACCATAAATTTATCAGCATCGTAAGCACGATTAACACGCACTATTTCACGCAGTATTTCGTAACATACGGTTTCAACTGTTTTTTGTGAGCCACGTCCTGAGCAAGCAGGACACACATCACACAAAATATGCTCAAGGCTTTCGCGAGTACGCTTTCGGGTCATTTCAACTAAGCCTAATGCGCTTAAGCCATTTATATTAGCTTTTGCACGGTCTTTAGCTAACGCAGTTTCTAATGAGTGCAGTACTCTGCGTTTATGATCCTCGCTGATCATATCGATAAAATCGATAATAATAATGCCGCCTAAATTACGCAGTCTTAGCTGCCTAGCTATGGCTGATGTGGCCTCAACATTGGTATTAAAAATGGTTTCTTCTAAGTTGCGATGCCCTACAAACGCGCCGGTATTCACATCAACCGTGGTCATCGCCTCGGTTTGATCGATAATTAAATAACCGCCTGACTTGAGTGTAACTTTACGATGTAGCGCTTTTTGAATTTCGGTTTCAACATCAAATAAATCAAAAATTGGGCGCTCGCCAGGGTAGTACTCAAGTGCCTGCGACAGTAACGGTACAAACTCTTCAGTAAACAGCTTTAGTTCTTGGTAGGTTAGCTTAGAGTCAACCCTAATGCGTTCCATATCTTCCCCCACGTAATCGCGTAGGGTTCTAAACGCAAGTGTTAAGTCTTCGTGTAATATACTGGCTTTATTGGTTTTTTGTCGGCGTGATACAATTTTTTGCCATAGCTTTTGTAGAAATTCAGCATCGTGTCTTAGCTCTGCCTCACTTGCTCCCTCAGCTGCTGTACGAACAATAAAACTGCCGTTATCGTCGCCATACTCTGCTACTATTTTTTTAAGGCGTGCACGCTCTTCTTCAGTCTCTATACGCTGGCTTACGCCAACATGGGTCGCGTCTGGCATAAATACTAAATATCGCGAAGGAATCGTAATATCAGTCGTCAGACGAGCGCCTTTAGTGCCAAGAGGATCTTTGACCACTTGCACCATAATGTATTGGCCTTGACGTACCAGCTCACGGATATCTTGTACTTTTTTAATGGGTTCGTCATCAACCCCCTCAACTATTGAGGCACTATTAACTATGTCTGATGCATGTAAAAAAGCGGCTTTTTCTAATCCAATATCAACAAACGCAGCTTGCATACCTGGTAGTACGCGACTTATTTTGCCAAGGTAAATATTACCTACAATCCCTAAGTTGCCAATTCGCTCTAGTTGAATTTCTTGTAATACACCGTTTTCTATTAAGGCAACACGGCTTTCACTTGGTGTGACATTTATTAATAGCTCTGTACTCATGTTACCTTCTTAAAAATGCATGTAATAATTGTTCGGTCTCATATAAAGGTAAGCCCACAACTGCAAAATAGCTACCTGCAATGTGTGTCACAAAGCGACCACCTAAGCCTTGAATGCCATAACCGCCGGCTTTATCTTGCGGCTCGTTTGACTCCCAATAGCTATTTATTTCTTCATCGCTAAGGGTTTTAAAGGTTACATCGGTACTCACCACACAGCTGAGTACATTGCTTGGTGAAGCAAAAGCGACTGCTGTAAGCACTTGATGTGTATTACCCGATAAACGTTTGAGTGTTGCAACGAAATCGTTTTTGTCGCGTGGTTTACCCAGCGATTCGTTATCAATAACAACCACAGTATCGCTACCAAGCACAGGGCGGTCTGTGTAACCGAGTTCGACACCAGTTTGTGCTTTTAAACGGGCCAAACGCTCAACCAAGTCATAGGGTGTCTCGTTTGCGAGGGGGCTTTCATCTGCATCAACACTGAATTGTTCAAACTCAATGCCTAGCTGACTCAGCAACTCTTTACGTCGCGGGGAGGCTGATGCCAAATATACTGCGGTTGTCATTACCTGATCCTAAAATGTCTACGGTATTTACGAAGAAGTAAAAAGACCCAAAACCAACTGACCATGCCGGTTACCACTGGCCAAAGGTATTGTGGATTAAAATAAACACCTAATAAAAAGTGGTTTAACCAAAATTGCATTAAGTGATACAGGGTTAAAAATAATCCTATCAACAAGCTTTGTTGCCAAAGCGAAAAATTACGTATTTTTTGAAAATTACTCGCCGTCACAAATATGCAAATAGAGTATGTGAGTGAATTTACGCCCAGTGGCGAACCCAATGCTAAATCCATAAGTAGACCAACAACCCATGCGGTACCAATATTCAATCTATGCGGCACTGCCAATGACCAGTACATTAATACCAGTAATACCCAGTCGGGCCTAAAAGGTTCAAACGAAAAAGGCAGTGGCATTAATGCCATAATTAAAGCAAAAAAGATGCTTAGGGCAATTAACAATGAATAACGATTAATCATCGCTGATTTGCTCCTGTTGATTGCGCCATAAAATAACCAACAAACGAATACGATCTAGCTGTGCAATAGGCTCTGCAAATACTTGGGCAAATGGGCGGCCTTCATCACGGTTTATTTCGGTAACAACAGCCACCGGATAACCTTCAGGGAACGTACCACCTAGTCCCGAGGTAACAAGTACATCGCCAATGCGAACATCTAGGCTATGAGGTACATGCGAAAGTTTAACCACATTAATTTTACCAATACCTTCTACCACTGTGCGTACGTCGTTTCGCAAAATACGCACCGGCGTAGCATGAGTTGTGTCGGTCATAAGTAATACACGCGATGTAGTAGAACCAACTTTAGTAAGCTGCCCAACAACGCCCATTTCGTCAATGACAGCTTGACCTTCGCTTAGGCCGTCGGTAGTACCGCGGTTAATAACCACTTGATGACTATAAGGGTTTGAGTGAACAGAAAGCACCTGAGCTATTTTTTTACGATTAGATTGCTTAGCCGATGAGCCAAGTAACGCGCGTAACTTTTGATTTTCACGAGCTAAAAATTGGTACTGCTGCAATTGCTCGCTTTGTAACATTTGCTTTTTTTTCAGTGCTTCGTTTTCGCTCAGTAGTTGTTCGCGAGTGTGAAGGCTTTTAGCACCTAAGCTAAATAATTCGTAAGGCAGGTTGGCAACGTAAATTAATGGACTGACAAGTGTGTTGAGGCTAGTACGCACAACTGTGCCGCCTTGCGTAAACTTATCGCCCGCAATGAGCATTATACTCAAAAGCACTGCGACAAAAAGTCGCAGTTGCAAAGAGATGGTTTGTCCAAACAGTAATTTCATTAATCGTAACTAAAAACGTCACCACCATGAACATCAATCATTTCAAGAGCTTTACCACCACCACGTGCTACACATGTAAGTGGGTCATCGGCAACAACCACAGGAATGCCTGTTTCTTCCATTAATAAACGATCTAAATCTTTTAATAGTGCGCCACCGCCAGTTAGCACCATACCGTGAGCAGAAATATCTGATGCAAGCTCAGGTGGTGATTGCTCAAGGGCAACCATTACAGCACTTACAATGCCCATTAGCGGCTCTTGTAGCGCTTCTAAAATCTCGTGCGAGTTAAGTGTAAATGAGCGAGGTACACCTTCTGCTAAATTACGACCGCGTACTTCAATTTCAATAGGTTCATCGGTTTTAAATGCAGAGCCAATTTGGTGTTTAATATTTTCGGCAGTTGCTTCACCAATTAGGCTACCAAAATTACGGCGCACATAATTGATAATAGCTTCATCAAACTTATCGCCACCAATACGCACAGACGATGAGTAAACAACCCCGTTTAGTGAAATAATTGCTACTTCGGTAGTACCACCACCAATATCAACAACCATAGAGCCGGTTGCCTCTGATACGGGTAGCCCTGCACCAATTGCGGCGGCCATTGGCTCTTCAATTAGGTAAACTTCGCGAGCGCCAGCACCCATTGCTGATTCGCGTATTGCGCGTTTTTCTACTTGGGTTGCACCACACGGTACACAAATAAGTACACGCGGGCTTGGGCGCATAAAATTATTGTTGTGCACTTGTTTTATAAAGTGTTGTAACATTTTTTCGGTTACATAAAAGTCGGCTATTACCCCGTCTTTCATTGGGCGAATTGCTTTAATATTACCCGGTGTACGCCCTAGCATTTGCTTTGCTTCTGTACCCACAGAAGCAACACTTTTAGGTCCACCAGCGCGTTCTTGACGAATTGCAACCACTGAAGGCTCGTTAAGTACAATACCTTCTTCTTTTACATAGATAAGGGTATTGGCTGTACCCAAGTCGATCGATAGATCGTTTGAAAAAATACCACGGAGTTTTTTAAACATGAGGCTGGATGACCTTTGAAATACGTTCTTATGTTAGCTGTACTCACTTTAACATGCCTAATTAGATGAGCAATATAAAGCACAGCTACCTTTGTTAATTTGTGAAAAAAGGAAGCTAGGCTTCCTTGGTTAAATGCTATCGTTCGCGGACTAAGCGAAAGCCAATGTAGTTAGATCTAAAATCTGGCGCTAAAATTAAACGTGTTGAAGCTCGAGCAAGGCTCGGTGCAAAGTTCCACGCCCCGCCTCTTACTGCAACATCAGATTCGCCTGACTCTTTAGCTGTCCATTCCCACACATTGCCTACGGTGTCGTATAATCCAAATGCGTTAGGAGAAAAAGAACCCACCGGTGCTGCACGTTTGTTTGACCATTCGCTACCACACCAACCACAGTTAGCTAAATTTTTACCTATTTCGTTACCCCAAGGGTATTCTGTTTCTGTACCTGCACGAGCGGCGTATTCCCATTCAACTTCATTAGGTAAACGGTACTGCTGGCCAGTTTCGCCAGAGAGCCATTCGGCGTACGCTTTCGCGTCGTTAAATGTTAAGCACACAGCAGGAAAATCGCTGCTTTGCTCAAAACCTGGGTTACGCCAGTTTAAATTAGCTTCCCATACGGGTTCGCCATTTAAATAATAAGCACACCCTTTGCTTTGCTCAGCTTGTGTTTTATATCCTGTGCTTGCTACAAACGCTTCGTAGGCACCTACGGTAACCTCTTTGGTTTGCATAGCAAATGAGCTGGCTATTACTTTTTCAATAACAGGGCGTTCATTCGCTAAACCATTGCCGTTAATATCGCCCATCTTAAATTTACCAGCGGGCACAACTACAACATTGCTTTGTACGTTAGCACTGCGCGTAGTACTCGCGGTACGATTTGCAGGCTTTGGTTGCTCGCGAGTGTAAGCCGGTGCAGCAATCGACTCAGACTTTTTTACTAAATTAGCATGAATAGTCTGTGCTTTTGTTAAATCAACTCTTACTTTATAAGGCTTATAACCTAGTTTACGGATCTCTATGTTATGCACCCCACGCGGTAAACGAGTAACTAAGCGCGTAGAGCCAAAGCTCACCCCATCAATAAACACTTCATCATCATAAACATTTGAACGTAAAGTCAGCTCAACTTGCTGATTTTTTTCTTTATTTATAATTGATGGATAGTTTTTTTTTGTAGGTGCAGATTTTACTGAATAATCACGCACTGGCTGTTTACTCATTCGCGATACCGCCACTGTGCCGTTATTATCCGTGGCATTGCTGAATGTTAACTGACTATCAGAGTAGGTTGCGCCGTAACCTGGCTGATACGCTGTTGCTAGTGGTGAGCCATATTCAGAACAATAACGATTATCTACGCTTAATAAGCTACACAAACGACTACTATTTACTTCGCCGCGCATCGTTACGCTTAAATTAACGTTGTAATTACCTTGTCCGCTAAATGCACTGTTAACTACGTGGCTATTTAAAATTTGTACCTGTGCACCTGCCATATTGCGTTTTGGCTCAACAATTCGCTCTTCTGTTAAGTTAGCAAATATTTGATCAATAAAACGCTTTGTGGCTTTTTGTAAGCCCATCTGTTGGCCGCGTTGCTCACAGGCAGCAAGTGTTTCAGTGCGCTTACAGTTTATTGTGTGGTTTACCTCAAGTGTCCCTTCGCGGGTAAACTCATTTCGTAAACGCTCTACTCGAGCTGTAGTTAGTTGCTCTTTTAAGCTCTCTAAGGTGTTTAACAGGGTATGTTTTGCAACACGAATTTGCTCAATATCTTTTCGATGAGATGCAATTGCCGCCAACTGCATTGAGATGTCGTCTTTATTTTGCTTGTGATCAACCACTGCTTTTTGATAGCGCGACTGAGCAGCGCTAATATCAAGTGTTGGGTCATCAATTAAACGGCGATACATTTCATTCATCGCATCCAGGGCTTGGTTTTTTTCTTTATCGAGCTCTGTAGAGCGAGAACGAAGTAATTCAAGCTGGTTTTGTAACTGACTTTCTTCTTTTAAGTGTTTTTCAAGTATTTGTGTCGAGTTATCGTATTCTGTTTGTTTAATACTGATCTCTGACTCAATTCCAGTTACTGTTGCTGTGTCTTGTGCAAACGCACTACTAGCTAACATACTAGCGGAAATTAATAGAGATAAAGGAGCAATTCGCATATATTCCAGTCCCAAAAAGCGGCAATTATTTGGTCGTTATTATTGTTTATTAAAGTGTACTCATTTTTGAAGGCTGAATACTTTTTAACCTTCAAAAATCAATACACCCAATGCCTTATGCTATTTACTTGAAGCACAAAACACAAGCTTTGTTCAATTATTATCTTAGTTTACAACTATTCTCTTGTTTCACGCCAGTAAATAACCCGATCATTTCCTCTAAAGCGACCAAATTGCAAAATAGCGTGGGGATCTTGTTGTGAATTATCACCAAGCCAATCCCACTTTAACCAATTTTTTGTTTCATATTCTACCGTAAAGGTACCACCCCCATTTGGCATAGCATAAATTGAATTATTAACCGGGTAGCTACCGGCTTCGAGTTGCCCAGCGCTGCCATTACTATACTCATAGGTTAATAGTGGCGTTGATGGCGAAACTTGCGATAACTGTGGATGCTCAAATACGCTGCAATTATCTTCGCTATTTAACACAAAACCTGAGCCATTATAGTACTGAGCCTGCATAGGGACCCGTAATGGGTCTAAATCAGAGCCGGAATTGTTGCCTAGCACTAAGCGTCCAAATCGAAAGTCGATTGGCACATCGTTTAAACGCACGCTATTGCACCCAGTACTGATGCAGTTTGCTTGTGTGTTCGGTTCATCATTTGCATCGATTAATGTTGCACCTTCTATATCAGTGACGGTTGCCATAAGGTTAACCATAGTAAATGGGCCGTCGGGGTTATTAGTCGCTAAACGCGTTAACATGGCCGTACTATCACTCATTTGCCATTGCCCATCGGCAAGGGTGTTCCAACTATTGCTGCTTATATTAGCTAATCGGCTGGTTAGTGTTGTTGCTGGTACATAATTACCAGCTTGATTGTTTTCGGCATTTATTTGCACTTGCGCTTTTTCAAAACCTTGCTTGTAATTAGCCATTAGCTGGTTGTTATGATTGAGTGCCTGTACGGTAAAGCCAAGCTCAAAGGGCTGATCTAAATACGTTAAATTACTGCCTAACTGTGTACATTGCGCAGCAGCTTGAACACCTAAAACTTGATAATGCGATGGAGCAAACCGCCCTACGTTGTTTAGCTGCCCTTTTACATCGCCTACACCAAAATAATCGCCATCTTGCAAACCCGCGAATACGTTTATAATACCCACTTGGTCATAAGCGTACTGCGATATGGATTCACTTAAACTACCTGTATCGGTAAACGCATTAGTATTTAGCGCGTCAATTTGCCCCTCAGTCCCTAAGCCGGGTAAAACCAAGCTATGTGTTACTAACGGCGACTCGTTAATAAAGTGCTTAGCGATAGGGTTGTTATGAATTGCGCTGTAGTTATCGGGTACTCCATCGTTGTTAGAGTCTTGTTCTGCTCTCCACTGTACTGCATTCATTTTTAAATCGAATGACTCCCCCGTTAATCTGAATAAGCTGTCATTTGCTGTTTGGGCATAGCCGTCACTTGCAACTTGCATCGCGAGCCCAAAGGGCTTAACTACATAATCGTTAGAGCTACCTGTTAAACTTACTGATAGGTTAGTTATTGGGTCTAGTACAAGTGTTGCCCGCGCATTTAAGCTTAATTTAGCGGCATCGGGGTAGTTAATAGCAATAGGCGCTTTTGAGTCTTGATCAAAGGTGAGCGAAAAAGTTTGATATGCTTGCTGCACGCTATAAGTATTCGCATTATTACTCAGTTGTATTGGATCTGAACACGTAGCGCCGGTACTGCAGGTATACGCTAAATCTATATCAACTTGACCACCGGCAGGGAATGCGGCTTCGCATACGCCTGTTGTAGTATTTGTTTTAACCGCTTGAATGGATAGCTCGGCGGCATTAAAACCCTCGCTAGAGGGTTTACCAGATAATTGAGTGGGGATACTCGCTGTATTGGCTGTGTCGTTATTAAAAATAAACCCAGCATCAGAAAAAACCACTTTGCACCCACCAAGCCCTACGTTATTGCCACCTATGTAACAACGCAGCGGTGCAGAAGGGTCTGCGGTATTATAGCCAAGTGTTACCGTTCCTGTGTTGCGCTTTGCCAGCGTCACGGGAGTAGAGCCTGTAAAGGTAATATTTTCACCGCTTACCCAGCTTTGTTGGCCATTGTTATTTGGAGAAAGATCAAGTGCAGAGGGTTCATCATAGAGTAAATCACATGCATCGTTTGCACAGGCAGTTAGCGTCATTTCTTTTGCTTGGCAGGTTAAGCCTTGGTTATCACTCATTGATATGCGGTAGTGATCAAGCAAAACTGGCGTAAAAATACCGCAAAACCCTGGAATGCTCTGAGGCACTGTTAACGCATCAAACGTAGAGCTGCCCTCTGTTATTACTTGTGTTGCAGCGGTTATTGAGCCTTGGTAAGTAACGTTTTGGGCAATTCTTACCTCTCCCGTTGCGACAATATATGCAGCAATATTTGCATCGGCCGCAATGGCAACATCGCCATCTACGTATATGGCTAAGTATGCCCCTTGTTCAACCGCTATATTTGTTTTACCTATGTTCAAAAATGCATTAGAAATTAGCGATGATGTATCTTTTAAAAAAATTCGGGTAGGCGCTGCTACCCTGTATTCATCCTCTAATAAGTTCAGTACTAACTCGTCATAAAAATAATCGCCAGCTAAGGTTATAGGCACATCACCTGTTGAGCTTCCATCGTTTGTGACCGTAGGTACTTGCGCAGCTTGATTTGGCTCTAGGGAGTTATACCCTGTTGCTACACAGCCTTGGCCATTACACAAAGGCGGGTTAGTTAGTGCAGTTGATATTAAATTAGTGGTGGTGATAAATTGTGCATTGCTATCGGTTATTTGCACACCTTGAACAAGCTGCACTTGCCCATCATTGTAGGTAGAAATAGCGCCAGGAAATAAAGTATCGCAATCTAAAATATCGCCATTAAATACAAACGTACTGGTCATGGCCAATATAGAGGCTTCTTCTTTTACGTGGTTACGCTCTCTGTCGCCATCGCGGTCTTCATCAACCACCAGCCCTAATCGATTCGCTCTTAAATTACAGCTGCGCAGCCACCCCCCGTCTTCTTCAAGTCGGGAATTTTTACTTGCCACCACCAGCGGCGCTTCACTAAAGTTATTGTTAAAATTAAAGTAGTTACATCCATCACTCCAACCATCAACTTCGAATCCTGTAAAAAAGGTCTCCCACAACACTTCTACACCATTGTCATCAGTAAAGGTACGATTGCTGCCTGGTTCTACGGCCATGTAAGCCACCGTTTCACTTTGAATAACACCTAATGCGGTTTCCGAGGCCTCTAACGCTATATTTACCCCTGTGGTTGATAAACTTCCTGTTTCTACCGCTATAGTCAAAAAAGGAACTAACGCTTGTGACGGAGGATTGCTATCTAAACTATTAATTGTTTGTAAAGAATGGAAAAAGTTAGGTCTAACAGTAAATGGTTTATCAAAAGTTAGGGCTTTGTAACCTTTCGGTGTGAGGGGGGCAAATCCCGACTTAGCACCATATTGTAGCTCAAGGCGTAAGTCGGTGCTCCCTACCTCCATAATGGTGCCATCAGGAAATTCATGCACTCCGTATTCTACCGCTAAATAATGCGCGCCCATGGTTATATGCTCGCCATCTTCTCCCGATGGCTCGAGTGGAAGTGCTTCAAACCCTGTGGTTGTTACATTGCGTATTCTCACTATAGCGGGGTTACCGCCTTGATTAGTTGACAACATAAATACCGCAGGCGGTGTTATATATTGCTGCTGAAAGTTTATTTTTGTCCAAATGGGTGAAGTATACGTGTTTTGTAGCTCTATAAATCGTCCTTCAATTTTAGGCGGTACAGCCATGGCATTTGCGCCTAACAGTAAACCTATTAAACATAAAACACAGAGGGTATATTTGCTCATGGTAATGTTTTAGCCTCCACACTTAAGGTACGCTGGGTTTGCCAATACTCTTTTTGACATGCTGAACCTGCAGCACAGTCATTGGCGGCACACGTTGCGGCACTTTGTAAATAGTAAATATTTACCGTGCCAGAGCGGGTGCTACTGTCGGGTAAGGCTATGTATTCACTACAACTTAGTTCAACCTCGCAGTTGGCTAGATAGGCGGTATCAAACACTCTACTGGACGTCACTGCACTGCACCTTTGCGCTGCACTATTTAAAGCAAAGATTTCGCTTAAACCTGTTTCTAAGCCACTTTGGGCAGCCATATAAGCGCGGGCTCCATAATATTCAATGGTATTTTGCTGCGCCGCACCCGATAACACTTTAGAAAGCGCCAGCCCCAGTGCCAGCAAAGTGACTATGATCACCAATGTAATTATGAGAAAATTACCTTGCTGCTTTTTAGCTAACGTAATGTTTGTTATATTAAGGGACATTAGGTACATGCACCTCATGGCTAATACTTATTTGTTCGGTGTCGTTAAACCCCATTTGCGCAAACACATTAACAACCGCGCTGCGCTGTAGCGAAATCTCACTTAACGTAAAAAAGGCTCTGCTCGTTAAGTTATTGGCAATATAATTACTCATTAAATCGCGTTTAACGCCCGAGCTAACCTGTAAGCTGGCGGCGTTTAATTGGCTTGTAGTAAAGCCGTAGTTGCTATAGCGGTACAGTGAATTACCTTCTACACAAAAGCTAACAGGCTGATCTAATAAATAAAGGCGCTTACTCGGTGACTCTTGAGCAAATGCTTTGCTAAATTGCCATGTATCGAGCTCACTTGTAACGGCGCTGTAGCCGCTAACTTGTAGACGCTTATTTTGACTTTCATCGTATATATCGCCGCTATTTAATGGATAAATACTTGCCCAATCGTTTATTTGTGGCTCAGTCAAATTATTAAGCGCAAAATTAACGGCGGTAATCTCAAAAGGGGCACTAGTGGGTAAGTAATCGGTATAGTGAGTGGCAGATAAAAACGGCGTAAATTCTAAACACTGCTGCGTGCTACACGCTCCATTGCTGGCGTTATCGCAATTTAAGCGCAGTGAGTTAGGGGTTGCGTGGCGAAGCTCTTTACTTAACCGTGTTAAAATAAAACGACTTTGCGCCACCGCTTCTTGGCGTTTTACACCTTGGCTGTAAATATTAAATCCGGCGCTAATAAACGAAAATGACGCCACGGCTAAAATACCAATAATTACCATCACAAGTAATAGCTCAACTAAAGTAAAGCCACGCTTTTGCTTTGCTCTATTCATTAGTAATTACCTTTATATGCACTAAAGCCGTACACTTGCCCCAAGGGTGAGGTTACTTCAATGGTAATTCGTTTAAAGACAACGCCATCGTTATTGGTTGCCTCGTTTAGGTCGCTGTCGTATTGCACCTTCACAGCCAGTGAAAAATCGCTGTATTGCGCTAATGTATTCCCTAAACTATCACTAATAGGCTGCCCGGTGAGCGCAATATAATCATCAACATCGTTAAAATTTGTCCGTGTTTCTCCGCTATCGGCCCCCAGTTCAGAACTAGTACTACAAGGCTGAGCACCTAAACTTGTTTCGGAGCAGCGCCTAAATGGAGGCGAACGTTCGCTATGTTCATCAAATGATTTAGCTAAAATTTCGTTCATTAAGGCTTGCCCAAGCTCAGATGCCCTTAGAACGTCGATAGGCTCTGCGCTTTGCTTTGCTTGCGGTGCTATAAGCGCTGTAATAATGCTTAGCGCAATAGCAAACATGACAATACCAATAATCAGCTCTATTAAAGTAAAGCCTAATTGTTTTTTATTGGCAGGCATAAATAAGCCCTTCACCGCTAATACACACCGCTGCTAGGCCAAGGTCAATTTTGCATTGTACTGCGCAATTTTGATCGGCCCTTCCAAGTGGATCAAAGTTTATTTGCGAAAACGTATTGCCATTGCTATCTAACGTATTAAAACGTACGTCACTACGCCCAGTGTTTATTTCGACAACTAAATGCTCGCTATTGTTAGTACTTGGGCCGCCCGCACAGGTTTCTGGCTCTGGCCCCGCAACCAAGGTAGGTGAAATATACAGTTTGTGGCAGCTGCTTGTTGCAGTATTTTGCATTGCACGTAATTGTACGGTGCGCAGGGCATTTAATACCCTATCTCTGTATGAGTATGCTTGCTCTGTTGAACTGCCCAGAAACTTGGGCACAGCCGTTACCGACAATATGCCCAAAATAACTAAGGTAATAATTAGTTCAACAAGGGTGAAGCCACGCAAACGTTGATTACTACTGCTATTCATTTATATAAATTAACACCCACTCGTGATAAGCGTAACAGTAGGAGGTGTTACAGATACTGGCGGCGTGCCGCTGTTAGCATCTGCAGCTTGCGTATATTCAATACGGCAATCATCAGTTTGCACGTAGCTATTAGGGAAAATAATTGCTTTTTCATCAGCAGCAACCTCTACAAGGTTAAAATCAGCTGAGTCGTCAGATGCAAATGTAACATCTAAAAAAGCCTCAAAGGCTGCTTCTGTTGCCGCAGGGTAGCCATAAACAGTCGCTACGGCATCGCCAGTGTCAACAGTCACTGTTGCAGTCGCTTTTTTATGGTCGCTTGCAATAATAGACTTACCATTAACAATGTTCATACCACTGCGAATTGAACCTTGCAAGCCTTCAAGTGTGGAAGCATTTGCATCCCCTTGCAGGTTTAAAAAACGAGGGGCGGCGGTTACCGCTAAAATACCTAAAATAACGATTACGATTATTAGCTCAACAAGCGTAAAACCTGCTTGCTTATTCATTGGTTGTTTTAATGACTGCATTTTCATAAGTAAGCCTCTTTATTACTTAGTTTTTAAAAATATGTACTTTGCCTGTTGTTGGAAAGTACGAAAACCCTACGTGTTTAGCCATAACTGCGCCATCGGTAGGTAGGTTGTTAGTGTTTAAATTATGGGTTAAATAATAAATACACTGGTTGTTTTTAGTGTTATAACGCACCAAATAACTCACCTTGATTATTATAGAAACCTCGTTACTTAATGTGCTTGTAGGCGCATCTTGTAAAATTACGTTTAATACTTTTTGGCATTTCAGTGCAGTCATTGCGCTGGCCCGCGTATCAGTATTAGTCGTTTTATCACCCGTTGGTGTACCTCTGTGTCCATCGACACCAACAATGACACCTCCGTAATTAATATGTGTTGTATTATTAACGCCCTTTGGACGCCCCGATAATTCCCACTGCCCTTTAACCATCAACACCGCAGAAGCAAACCCACCAGCGACTACATCGACACTCGCGTTATGAGCTTGATTTTTAACCCCTATGTATTGAGGTATAGCAAAAGCCATAATAACTGCCAGGAAAACAACTACTAAAATCAGCTCAAACAATGAGAAACCTGTTTCATGAGCGCGCCAGTTATTCACAATGGCTACCCTTTAATAGCCGACATCATGTTCCACATCGGCATAAATATGCCCAGCGCTAAAATAAGCACCATAATGGCAACAAACACCGTCAAAATGGGCTCTATTTTTGCAGTTAAACTGCGTAAATCGTAATCGACCTCTCGCTCATAAAAATCAGCCGCTTCTTGTAATAACTCATCTACGCGACCTGTTTCTTCTCCCACTGCCACCATTTGCAGTACCAGTTGTGAAAATAGCTCGCTACTTCGCGACGCCCGCAACAAACTGTCGCCTTTTTCGATATCTTGGCGCATGGTGATAATGGCTTTCTCCATGTAGCTGTTATCAACTGCGTGGGCCGTTAACGACAGCCCTGTCGTCATAGGGACGCCCGAGCGCAGCACCATGGCTAAACTTTGGCTATAACGGCCAAGTAAAGTACGTTTTAAAATATCGCCTACAAACGGAATTTTTAGTTTGTGGTGATCCCACTTAAAGCGCCCAGCCGAGGTATTTATATAACGACGCCAAGCAATCACTCCACCCACTAACATTAGCGATAGCAACCACCAATAATTGACAAAAAAATGACTGGTACCAATAAGAACTTGGGTCATTAAAGGCAGCTCTGCATCAAATTTTTCGAACATGCTGGCAAAGGTTGGGATCACAAAAATATTTAATATGATCATCGCCACTAAAAGCGCCAAAATAACAAAGGTGGGGTAACGCATAGCGGATTTTATGCGCTTTCGGGTTTCTTGTTCTTTTTCAAAGTAAATAGCCAGTTGATAAAAGGCATCTTCTAATCTCCCTGAACCTTCACCCACTTTAACCATAGCAATAGTTAAGCGGCTAAAAACCTTATTGTGTATGGCTAGCGCACTAGAGAGCTCACGACCTTGTTCAAGCTGGCGGGTGACTTCAAGCAATACACTTTTAAACTCTTTATTTTGCGTGGTATCAGCAAGGCCTATCATTGCCCTAATAATGGGGATCCCGGCTTTGAGTAACGAATACATTTGCCTTGAAAACATAATCATGTCATCAAGGGTTATTTTTTCTCTGAATAGGTTATCGAATAACTTGATATTGTTTTTGGTTTCAACCAACGTGATTGAAATCGGTATATACTGGCGCCTAAATAAGCTATCGGCCACACCCGCTTCGTTATTAGCCTCAACTTGGCCCTTAACCAATTCTCCTTTGGCATCTTTGGCTTTGTAGCTATAAAGTCGCATCGTCATCACCTACTATTTCAGGTACATATTCAGCCACTTTAAATACCTCATCTAATGAGGTAATGCCTTGCTTTGCATACGTTAAAGCCATAAAAGAAAGCGGTGCAAAATTAGCGCTATTTTTAGCCGCTTCGGCAAAACGCTGCGTATCGTTAATACGCAGGGCATCCATCATAGCGTCGTTCATTTCTAGCAGTTCAAAAACCCCCACCCGACCTTTATAACCACTATGACTACACGCTGTGCAGCCTTGGCCTCGCCAAAATTGTGTGCTGCTAACATCTTCACCTAAGTAGGTAAGCCAACTTTGTTCTTGTTTATCTGGGTGATAGGGTGTTTTACACTCATTACAAATACGCCTAACTAAGCGCTGAGCAATAATAGCGCGCAGTGAACTGGCGACTAAATAAGCGGGTGCCCCCATATCAATTAATCGCATTGCACTTGATATAGCATCGTTGGTATGTAGCGTAGAAAGTACTAAGTGCCCCGTTAATGCAGCTCTTAGCCCTATATCAACGGTTTCTTGGTCACGCATTTCGCCAACCATAATAATATCGGGGTCTTGCCGTAGTGTGGTTCTTAGTACACTGGCAAAGCTTAAGCCTATTTTGTTATTAATTTGCACCTGATTTACCCGTCCAATCCGGTATTCAACCGGATCTTCTACGGTAATAATTTTACTTTCTTGTTGGTTAAGCTCACTTAAAGCACCATACAGAGTGGTGGTTTTACCTGAGCCGGTAGGCCCAGTCACTAACACCATGCCATGAGGGCGTTTTATAATGCTGCGCAGGCGTTTTAAAATATGCACCGGCATGCCTGTTTCGTCTAACGATAAGAGGCCAGCAGATTGATCAAGCAAGCGCATCACAACAGACTCACCATATTGCACTGGCATTGTCGATAAACGCACATCAATGCTGTGCGCGTGCACTTTTATATTAAAACGGCCATCTTGCGGTAAGCGTTTCTCCGATATATCAAGCCCTGACATCAACTTGAGCCTAAGCACTAGTGCTGAAGCTATTTTTACCTGGTTAAGTGTATGCTCTTGCAATACACCATCAACACGTTGGCGAATGCGTAATAGCCTTTCATCGGGTTCTATGTGGATATCTGAGGCGCGTACTTGCACTGCATCTTCAAATATAGATTGCAGTAGTTTTACCACGGTGGCATCAGAGGTTTCATCTGCTAAGGAATTAAGATCAAACTCTTCTACGTCTTCGTATTCTTCGTGTAGCTTTTCAGCAAAGTTAGTAATATCTTCTGTGCGGCGGTACACATTATCAAACGCTGCCATAAGCTGGCTTTCTTGCACAACAGCAAGCTCAATTCGCTTAGGGGCTAGCATTGGTGCTAACTGATCCAGTGCTCTTAAATCAGCAGGGTCACTCATTCCGACTAACACAGCATCGCCGTTATCTTCTATTACTAATGCTCGGTAGCGTCTGGCATAAACCTCAGAAAGTAATTTAGATACATCTGACGATATTTTGCGCTGCGAAATATCTAAAAACGGTATTTGTAATTGTTGAGCTAAAAAGCGTAATAACTGTGGCTCGCTTATAAACTCAAGCGCAATTAATGTAGCGCCTAACTTACGCCCTGACGCGGCTTGTACATTGAGTGCTTCGCTTAACTGCGCTTCGGTGATCATTTGCTCATGAACGAGTAAGTCCCCTAAGCGCATTTTTAAACTGGGTCTCATACAGCCTCCTTCAATACAACTAAACGCTTTAGTGCATGTTGCGTCATTGCGGCATTTAAACCGCCTAAATCTAGGGCAACTTTATAAAGGTGCTTTGCATCAGCAAATTCCCCCAATGCATCTTTTGAAGTAGCTAACGCCAGCCACCATTTAGCCTGTTGAGGCTGAAGCTGTGTAAGCTGTGTAAAACTCGCAAGCGCTATTTGATGTTGCTGTGCATTTTGTGCTGCAGTGCCTTTTAATACCCAAAACTCAAGGTTTGCTTGCGGCTCAAGCTCGGCTATGAGCAGTTTAAGTACACCTTCGTACTCTTGCTGCATAATTAAAATTTTACTGAGCATGATTCTCCACTGCACAACCTCAGGGTTTATTTTTATGCCAGCAACTAATAACTGCTGAGCCATAAGTACATCTTGTTGTTGAAAATACGTTGCCGCGAGTAAATTACGCGCTTCTATATGCTCAGGTTGTGTTTGTAAAATAGCGGTTAAATCGTTAATCGCATCATCATATAAAGCAAATTCCAACGCTTGTTTAGCACGCTTTAATTGCTGTGCTATGCGCTGGGCTTTGGTTTGTTTAACACTTAGCGTTTTTACTAATTTATTTTCAGCGGGTGGCTGCTCAGCCTGTGTAATGCTTTTTACTGGTGCACTGCTTTTTGCTTCAAGTGGGGCATTTATCTCTGTACTAGTGGCTACTTTTACGCTTGTCTCTGTGGGGCTTGTTTTTTTTCTAAGAAGCGTGTCTTTGTCTACAGCGTGTTGTTGTATTATTTCGTCTTTTGCCTGCTTAAGCAACGCGTTATTGCTTTGCTCCTGCGCCAGCTTTTTTTGCGCAACTGTAGGATTGTAAGCCGCTTCAGCAGCTGTGTTCTCTTCGCTTAATGGTTTTAAAGGCTTAATTACGGGGGTAATTTTAGCTTGAGCAATTTCAACCGGCTGGCTGCTATTATTAACAGTATGTGCTTTTTCAGCTGTGTCGCTACTCGGTTGAGGTGCTTGTGTAAAAGGCAAATAAAGGTAGGCTGTAAAAATAATTACAATCGCGAGTAACACACTCAACACTTTAAATAATACATCATGGTAGTCGCGTACGGGGCGAATAGCGACCCCAGCACTTTGCTGATTACGCTGAGCGTTTTGGCGCTGGTCGATGTTTTTGAGCATGTTATTAATCACACTCATAACCATTGCCTCCATATCCACATTACTGCAATAGCAGACACACTAATAGCTAATAAGCTGTAAGCCCAGTAATGGTTAGCATGGTGCTTTTTGCAATCTTCGGTGTCTGCAATAGCAAGATGTACATGGCGTGGTGTTACTTTATTAAGCCCTTCGCCGTATGCTTGCAGTAAAGCTTTGTGGCATAAAATATTGACCAACCGTGGAATGCCTCGACTTGCACGCGCTATTTTTAATCCTAATCGATTAGTAAATAGTAGCGGCTGATTAAAGCCTGCCACCTGTAAACGATGATTAATATAATAAATAACCTCACTGGCGGTCATTGCACGCAATGAATACGAAAAACTGATCCGCTGGCGTAACTGCCTCACCTTACTATTAGCAAGTTTTTCATCTAATTCAGGTTGACCAAATAGCACCACCTGAATAAGCTTTTCGGTTTCGGTTTCTAGGTTTGTAAATAATCGAAGTGCTTCAAGTGTATCCCAACTCAGACACTGTGCTTCATCTATTAATAACACAACCCGTTCGTTATCTTCTTGTAGCTCAAGTAAGTAATGATTTATTTGCTGACTTAACGATTGCTGATCGAGCGTTTTATCTACATCCATGCCAAGCTCTACAGCAATAGCCCAACGTAATTCTTCAGGGCTTAAATAAGAATTAGGTAAATAAGCCACGAAATAGTCTTCTTCAATTTGATTTAAAAGCTTTCTGCATAGTAAGGTTTTGCCTGTCCCTACTTCCCCTGTTACTTTTATAAACCCTTCACCCATTTCTAGCGCAGTGGTCAGCACTTGCATAGCTTCGTGGTGCGGTTCAAGCGCACAAAAAAACTCAGTGTTTGGGGTTAAGGTGAAAGGCATTTCAGTTAAATTAAAAAAACTTAAATACATAGTTAGTTCTCATACCATGTATTTAACAGCGCGCGGCTATGAGCCTGTTGCTTTTTCCACGTGTCGGGCATTACCACCGTTGGCTTGATTAAAATAACGAGCTCTTTTTTCTCTTGGCGCTTACTAATACTTTTAAATAAATTACCTAATATTGGCACATCGCCCAAAATCGGTGTTTTCGACTCTTCATCTTCCGTGGTGGTTTGCATTAACCCACCTATTACGACTATTTCACCACTTTGAGCGCGGATCACCGTATCAGATTCACGAATATTGCTTTGTGCAAGCGGCAATTCAAAACGCTGATCATCTAATGTAATCACCTTTAGCTGCTCTTCTGTTTCGGTCACCGAAGGGTGAACATGTAAAATAACTGAGCCATATTTATCAATTTGCGGTGTGACATCGAGCGCAATGCCCGAAAAAAACGGCGTTAGGTCTATTTCTGGTGACGTAGTCGTTGAGGTACCCGTTACCGTTGTGCTCGAAACATTAGTGACAAAGTACTCATCTTGTCCTACTTTAATCACCGCTTTTTGATTGTTTGTAGCCGTTACACGTGGGTTAGAAAGCATTTGCAGGTCGCCTTGCGTTTCAAGCAAGCTAATTACGCCGCTAAAGTCGCCTTTTTCAATCGTTAACGAGGAGACCCCTCCTAAAGTAGCTGAAATAGAATTACCTATGCTGCCTGCTGTTGTTGCAAACGACACCCCACCTTCTAACCCTCTAGAAATTCGTTCCCAGTTAACTCCTTGTTGATATTCATCTTTTAGAGTTATTTCGACAATTTTAGCTTCAAGAATAACTTGTCGCTGAAGGTTTTCTTGGCTTTGGCGCAAAAAGTCTTTTAATTGGTTTATTTCACTTGGCAAGGCATTAACCGTAACCAAGCTTGCCTGCGGGCTGGCAACCACATAACGGCCATCGTTAGAGCCAATAAGCGATTTAAGAGCCAGTTCAAGTTCTTTCCAAAAATCGTTTTTATTAATTGTTTGAATACGAGAGCCATTTAACTCAGTATTTTGATTATCGCTGCCAAACTGATTATTTTGGCTCGAATTATTGCTGCTGTATGAGTTTGAATTTGAACTTGAGTTGTTTTGTGAGAACTGGCTTACCCCACCTGCAACAACACTTACCGTTGATTGCCCATGGCGCTGCATCATTAAATAATTAACCGGTATGGTTTCGGTACGCATAATTGCAGGTAACACCTGCACAATACGACCTTCTTGGACAATATCTAACGGATACATCCGTTTAATAACCGCTATAACTTCTTCAAATGATACGTTTTTTAAATTTAAAGAAATAACACCGCTCACTTGCGGGTGGACTGCCACGCTATATGGCGTATCAGCCGTTAAGCCATTAAAAAATGAGCTTATTTCTACCTCTTTTGCGGCTACATCAAAACGCTTTACCGCTAACTCATTTGTTAGACTTTGCTCACTATTAAGTGACGAAAGTAAGCTTTGTGTAAGCGCGCTACTCACCTCTACAGGGGCAACACTTTTAGCTTGGTTACTTATAGGTGCAAGCTCTTGTGCTATGTGTGGCTGAATCTCTTTTCCGGGCTTAAAACTATGGCACGCCGTTAAAAAAGGCGGTATTAAAATAAGCGCAAGCCATGGCTTTGTTATATTATTTTTTAATTTCATAGTCGTACAATTCTAATTTTATTTGCTTATTACCATTTGCTAACAGCACTGTATTGGCATTGATTGTTAGCACCCGAAATTCACCTATTACATCGCCTGGCTTATATAGCTGCTCAGAAATTATTGCTGTGTACTGCTTTTCACTTTTAATAATTGACTCTAAAGAAAGCGCTTTACTCTTATCTGTAGCGCCTTTTAATATTGGCGCATTGCTAGGCTGAGTAGGATCGCGAAGTATTTGCGCTGAGCTTGCAGAGAAAACACAACACATACATAGGCTATAAAGCGATAAATTTTTCATTGGCACTGACCGTCGCTATTTGTAATGTAAGCTCTGCATTAGGGTATGTTTGCACTTGATAATTAAACTGCTGTATCAGTAACTTTTGCTGACTTTTTTTAAGCCCTTTTAAGTATTCCTGCAGGCTAAAATAACGCCCCTGCAGGGTGACTATCATTTGATGCTCAAAAAATAATGTTTGTGTGTCATTATCACCAAATTTTTCTATATCAATTGCTTTAGCAGGATTAACAGTAAAGCCAACGACCTGTACATCCGGGTTGTTAACTAATAAATCCTTTAATACAGCAGGCACTTTTTTTGCTGAAATAAAGCCTTGGCTAAATGTGCTTAACTTATTATTTATATCTTCTAACTCGCGCTGAGTTTGCCCTACTTGGTTTCTGAGCACTTTTGTATAGTCATGCTCTAATGCTTGTGTAAGCATAGACAGTTGCGCATCATTTTGATTGAGCTTTTCCCACAATGCGTTTTGCTCAACACGTAAACTATTGACCGCATCTTGTTGCGGGAATACCACAAACCACAAACCTAAGTAAATAATAAGAAACAAGCCTACAAAGAGTACCGAATACTTTTCTCGCTGCTGTAACGTTGCAAATCGTGCCTGGTATTTAACAAATACTGGCCAACCCGTTTTTTCGTTTTGCTCATTCATTACTCTGCCTCACTTACACTTAGCTCTGTAGCAACTTTGAATTCGCTAATACCATCGTGATTCGACAGCGCTAATACAGAAAACTCTTTCCCCTTAAAAAAGCTTGATTGCTTGAGATTGGTAAGCCAAGTAGGTAAAAAATTAGCCTGCTGGGTATATCCCTTGAGTATTATTTTTTGGCCATCAAGCTTTATTTGTGCAAGCCAAATTTGCGGCTCGTGATACATAGCCAAATCCCGCATCACATCGGCATAATCTGTTTTAGTGTGCATGGATGTGTGTTCTAAATAATCAAATACCTGCTGTTTATGTAAAATTTCTTGTTGCAACACTTTTAGCTCATCAATTAAGTGCGATTTGTTTTGTTTATCAGCTAATTGCTGCTTTACCACGCTTAATTGCTGCTGCGTATGCTTTAGATAAGCTTGGCTTTGTGTAAGTAATTGCTGGCTAGTGCGTTCTTCATATAAATAAAACAACCACGTTAGTGCAACCACAAAGAGGGTCGCGAGCCACAGTAAAAGCATTCCTTTAAAGGGTACTGGGTCGCGCCTAACCCGAATAGCTTTTTGATAAAAGTTGATCCGTGTTTTCATATTACTGAATCCGGATCAGTTAATTGATATGCAGCGCCTAAAGCGTAATAAAAGCTTGGTTCGAGCTCCTGTGCTAAATCAATATTAGGTTTAAAATCAACAACTTTAACTTGTAAAAATTCTGCAAGACCAGCTCTTAAGGTTAACGACGATAAGTCGTCACAATGTAACTGAATACTTCTGATCGGCGGCTGCTTTAATTGGCTTTCAAAAAAGTCCATTGATCGCTGGATCTCAAGCCCTAGTGCTTCCACTAGACCTTGCGTACGCTCTTTGTCTGAAATACCTAAAAACCCGTTTAAACGCCTTGCTAGTAAAAGCTGGCCGTCACGAATAATGAGTATCCGCGGTTCATGCCCTGCATGCTGTACTATGAGCATATGTGCACTTTTATCTTCGCCAAACAAGGTCACTAAAATCATTTCTTCCGAGGTCATGGCTCTGAGCACAGGTTTTATTTTTGAAAAGCTATCAATGAAAGGTAATAACTGAAGTTTATTGGTAATAAACACATTCATTTTGCTGCTTTGCATAGGCTGTATTATTGGGTAATCAATAAAATCGGCAATAATGTTCTCTGGAGGAATATCAACCAAATCTTTTGTTGTCCATGGTAAGGATTGAATGATTTCTTCATCACTCAGCATGGGTTTATCCATTTGCACTATTTGATAAAAATAATGAGGAACCACTAAATTTACTGCGCATACTTCTACGCACACTTCATTTGTGCATGTGGCTATCGCAGCGGTATAATCCGTTTGATCTTCTACTTTTACAGTGTGTGAGTTGTGTACGTACCACTGCCCTTGATTTTTTTTTAAACACACCGCGTTAACTGTATGCGCATAAGTAGCAATACCAATCGCTGTGCTTGAGTCTAAACTGCGATTTAACCAAGATAACAACGAAAACAGCTTTTTTTTCATATAGCTACTATTGTTAATAAGAGATTAATAAAGTGTCGTACAAGATTGTTAGTTTGCAAGTTTAAACGCGAGAAATAATGCTTAATTTATTTAATATTGAAAAAGATAGTCCAGTACAACATATAGTTAGCGAGTGTCTAAAAAAAAGAAACATTCGTTTAAGCATTAAAAGAGATGACCTGCTCCACCCACTTATTAGTGGTAACAAATGGCGTAAACTAAAATATAATTTACAGTACATGCAAGCCACCAATAAAACACAGTTACTCACTTTTGGAGGCGCGTTTTCTAATCATATTCATGCCTGCGCTGGGGCGGGTAAATTATTTAATATAAAAACTCATGCCATAATCAGAGGGCCCAATTTAGATATAAACAATCCGACCCTACAATTTGCTAAGCAATGCTCAATGGACTTACATGCAATAACTCGCATTGAGTATAAACAACGGCAAGATCCAGATTACCTAACGCAGTTACAGGCTCGTTTTCCGCACGCCTATATCATCCCCGAAGGGGGGAGTAATACATATGCTTTAGCAGGATGTGCTGAACTTGCTAAAAGTTTACCTGAGCATGATTACTTGGTATGCCCCACAGGAAGCGGTGGAACACTCGCAGGCTTAATTGAAGGCAGCCTCGAGACTACCCAACTATTAGGAGTTGCCGTATTAAAACAAGCCGAGTATTTGAATAAAGAAATTACAGCACTGAGTAAAAAAGCAGCCCAGCAATCCAATTGGCAGCTGCTTACACAGTTTCATGATGGAGGTTATGGTAAGTTTACACGCGAGCTATGGCAGTTTTGCCAAACCATGCAGCAGCAATACAACTTACCTCTTGAGCCTATATACAGTGGTAAAATGATGTATGCGCTATGGCAACTTATTGAGCAAGACTACTTTGCCTCGGGTAGCCATATAATGGCTATTCATACAGGCGGTTTACAAGGCTTAGATGGGTTAAAGTATCGCGGCCTGATTTGAAAACTCTCTAATAAAACGTAGCATGTGTGTATTCCTGTAAAGGCTCAGAAAAATAAAAGCCTTGTGCGGCAATAACACCGAGTTTAGCCAGCATTAGTAGCTCTTTTTGGGTTTCTACGCCTACCCCATACACAGGTATGTTAAATGAGTTACTTTGCGCGACAATATTTTTAATGTGCTTTTGCTGTTGTACTTTTTCATCTACGTTATTAACGAGTGTGTAGCCTAGTTTTATACCGCTTACTAACGTTTGCGACGCCATTAGGTCAATATGATCAACATGCAGTACATTATCAACCACCACCGAGCTTTGTATGGCAGTTAGTTTTTCAAAAGCATAAGTTAGTTGTGTTTGGTATTTAATAAAGTCTGCTTCGTTAATTTCAAATTGTAACTTACGTTTTGTTGCAAAGTCTTGCATGTTGGTCTCTAACCAATCCCAAAACCGCTCGTTAAGCCAATTACTTATATGTAAATTAACACTTACCGTTAAGGCGCTTGACTCTGCTAAAATTAACTTTTTAACTTGAAGTAATACCGTTTTATCTAGTTCAAACGCTTGGTGATTATCAAAGTTTTGATTAATAAAATAGCGTGCAGCTAATAAGCCATGCGGTTGCTGCCTAACTCTAATTAATACCTCGTGTTGCACAATATCGCCACTGGTAATCATAAACAGCGGCTGAAAAAAGAGAATAAATTTATTTTTTTTGATGTTATCGATAACTTGCTTAGTCGAGATTAAATTCTCTGGGCTTTCGTTTAATGTGAGCCTATTCCAGTGCTGAATTAAACTTTTTTCCGAGAGCATCAAAGCGGACTTAGCGAGTTTGAATATAACCGGCTGCTCAGCTGCATATCGATAATCACATAAACCAATCTTTATATTTTTACGTGTGACTGTACTTCGGTAACGCTTACAAGTTTGAAAAATACATTCATGCAGTTTTTCGCTGTAAGTATCCAATTTTGCAATGGGAATATAATTTAACGTAACAGCAATGTGGTTGGCATCAAATAAGTTAACCGTTACTGAAGGAAGGTCTTTAAAGTATTTCGCTACAATAACCTGAAAACTTGCTTGAGTGTCTGTATTTTCATCAAAAGCACAATCACATTTTACAATCGCAAACAAACTATGTCTTGTTGCAGTAGCACCGTACATAGATTTTACTTCACAGTTAAGAGTCGCTATTTGCGTAGAGAGCTTTTGAGCAGCCATAACCTTATTCGATAATAGTGGCACCGCTAAGGCTGATTTTTTTTCTAATACTTTCCACCATCGCACCCACCAACTAGCGGCTCCCACTACAATAAGGTTCAGTGTTAAAAATAAGTGAGCCTGCATCACCCATACAGGCCAGTGGTATAAACTAATGCTATAGGTTTTATAGCTATAAACATCATGCTCAATATCAACTAAATATTTAAAATGCCCAGCATTAGAATGGGCACTCAACATAAATCCCTGACTTTCGACCAATGCCTGTATTATTTCTTTGTCGTTATCAGCATCAATTTGCAACTCAAAAAGTTGCTTTGTTAACTGCAAGCCGTTTTCATCGACCTTTTTATGAAGCGTATTATTTAAAAGCACATTAAAAACAATAACCACCAGTATAAAACTCGTTAAGTAAATTATTTTTTTTTGCTTAGCTATTTTTATTAAGGCCTTATGCATAGTGCTCTCTGTGGCATCACAACTATTTAAAGTGTTGTTCAAAATAGTCATTAGCACAAGCACACGGCACAAGTTTAAGTATGTATAATTTTACAATGTAAAAAACCCTCGTACAAACGAGGGCTTAGCAAATCAGTAAGTCCTTTTAGGGTCGCTCACCCTGCGCGTTTAATATCATTTCGCCGTCTTCTTTGTATAGCTCGCCTCTAGGCCATTTTGCTAACAGCGTTAAAACTTGCTCACTAGGGCGACACAGTTTAACCCCTTTTTCGGTGCACACAATAGGTCTATTAACCAGTATAGGATGCTCAAGCATAGCCTCTAAAATAGCTTCGTCTGTTACATTTTCATTTAACAAACCTAGTTCTTCAGCAGGCGATTTACTCACTCTCAGCGCGGTTTTGGGTGTTAAGTTTGCCGCGGCAAATAACGCTAACAGCTGAGGCTTTGTCCAGCCCTCTTTAAGGTATTCAATAACCGTTGGGTTATAGCCAGCGGCTTTAATAACCTGCAATACATTGCGCGATGTACCACAATCAGGGTTATGATGAATAACAACCATGACACTCTCCTAGTTAAACCAATGACGCGTTTTATTAGCAAAATAAACTAAGCTAAGCATAACAGGTACTTCAACAAGAACGCCCACTACGGTGGCAAGCGCAGCACCAGAGTGTAAACCAAATAATGAAATAGCCACGGCAACAGCTAGTTCAAAAAAGTTAGAGGTTGCAATCATGCAAGCAGGCGCTGCAATACTATGAGCTAGGCCCATTTTTTTTGCTGCTATATAAGCTATAGCAAAAATACCGTAGGTTTGTATAAGCAACGGAATAGCAATCAATACAATGGCTGCTGGATTATCTATTAATGTGTGTGACTGAAAACCAAATAAAAGCGTCACCGTTGCCAGTAAGCCAATTATAGAATACGGTTTCATTACCTTTAAAAAGTGATTTAACCGTGTGTGATCTTCACCTTTATCTAACTTTTTGCGGGTAATAGCGCCTGCTATGAGTGGAATAAGTACATACAAAACCACTGAAAGTAATAACGTGTCCCACGGTACCGTTATGTCTGTTACCCCTAGTAATAAGCCTGCAATGGGCGCAAAGGCAAAAATCATAATAATATCGTTTATAGATACCTGCACTAACGTGTAATTAGCATCGCCTTTTGTTAATTGGCTCCACACAAACACCATCGCAGTACATGGTGCTACTCCTAATAAAATCATACCCGCTATGTATTCTGTTGCTGTTTGTGGGTCGACAAAGTCGGCAAAAATACCTTTAAAAAATAACCACCCTAGTAAGGCCATGGTAAAGGGCTTTATGAGCCAGTTGATAACAACTGTCAGCACTAAGCCTTTAGGCTTTTTACCTACGTCTTTAATGGAGGAGAAGTCAATTTGCACCATCATAGGGTAAATCATAAACCAAATAAGTACGGCGATAACAATATTCACATGTGCATATTCTAAGCTGGCTACCGCACTAAATAGCTCGGGCACAGCGTACCCGGCTACAACCCCTACCGCGATTGCCAGCGCAACCCATACCGATAAAAAGCGTTCAAATAACCCCACATTAACCTCCTAAATATCTTTTTGATTTACGCGTTTACTGAGCTGCTCTGCTGTTTCTACTCGCTCAGAGTATCTATCAACAAAGTATTCTTTTTGGTCGCGCATTAATAAGGTAAATTTTACGAGCTCTTCCATTACATCCACTATTCGATTGTAAAAAGCGGAAGGCTTCATTCGGCCACTCTCTTCAAATTCTAAAAACGCTTTAGGCACAGATGACTGATTAGGTATTGTTACCATGCGCATCCAGCGCCCTAGTACGCGTAACTGATTAACCACATTAAATGACTGCGAACCACCACAAACCTGCATTACAGCCAATGTTTTACCTTGTGTAGGTCTTACCCCTCCAAGGTTTAAAGGGATCCAATCAATTTGATTTTTAAAGACACTTGTCATCGCACCATGGCGCTCAGGCGAACACCATACTTGCCCTTCAGACCAAAGCATCAAATCACGCAGCTCTTGCACCTTAGGATGCGTTTCATCTTCACTGTCTGTTATAGGTAAACCTTCAGGGTTAAATATTTTAACCTCAGCGCCAAAGTGGGTGAGCAAGCGTGCACTTTCTTCTATCACCAACTTGCTATATGAGCGGGCTCGCAGCGAGCCGTATAACAGTAAAATTTTAGGCTTATGAGTTGAAAACGTTAATGTCAAACTCTCATTCGTAGGAGGAGCGCTTTGTGAGAGCGATAAATTAGGCAGCTCGTGTTCAATAGATTTACTCATAACCTTTAACCTTATAGCTCAGTAGTGAACTAAATACATATGAAAAAACAGATATATGAAATTTCACATATAAAAACATCAGAGTCAACTCTATTTATACCCATCCGCTTAATTAAGTGAGCTATTTGGTGGATGGAAAAACGTGTTGATAGCCAGGAAAAAATTCGCTATTTAGTTTCTCTCGGCAATTGCCTCTGCATTGCTCCATTTTCTGCTTCCATGCAGTTATAAATGAGAATTTTTAAACACTGATAGCGACACTTTTAGCCGGTCAAAATGATGAAGCTTATTGCGGACAGGTATGAGATTGGCATTTAGCTTTAAATCGTAAAAATGCTCTCTGGGCAGTGGTTGTCTGTAAGTAAAAACTAAAAAGCCGCTTAATAGCGGCTTTTAAGATTACATTTCAACATTTTTGTCTTTGGTTAGAACGGGATATCGTCATCAAAATCTATTGTAGGCTCCATAGGGTTTGATGCACCGCCTTGTGGGGCATTTTGCGGCTTAGGTGCAAAACCACCTTGCTGCTGTGGCGCGCTATTTTGCTGTGGTGCAAAGCCGCTGTTATTTGATTGTTGATATTGGTTATTTTGCTGTGGTGCTGCAGCTGGACGCTGTGCTGGTGCAGCTTGCTGTTGCTGCCCATAGCCACCACCTTGCTGACCTTGGTTATTTTGACCATAACCACCACCTTGCTGATTATTTTGATAACCACCTTGTTGGCCACCTTGATAACCACCGCCTTGCTGATCACCACCACGAGCACCTAGCATTTGCATTTGACCCGTAAATCCATCAACTACAATTTCAGTTGTGTATTTTTCTTGGCCTTGTTGGTCAGTCCATTTACGTGTTTGAAGTTTACCTTCTACGTAAATTTGTGAACCTTTACGGCAGTACTCGCCTACAATTTCTGCTAACTTGCCAAAAAACACGACACGGTGCCATTCAGTTTTATCAACCATTTGGCCAGTGTTTTTGTCTTTATAGCTGTCTGACGTTGCTAAGGTAATGTTTGCTACACCATTGCCATTAGGCATGTAACGAACTTCAGGATCTTGTCCTAAATTACCAACCAAAATTACTTTGTTCACACCGCGTGCCATGGAACCTTCTCCTATAAACGTTAGATTAAACCAGCTACTTTACGTGCTTGGTCTAGGTCAAATTCTTTCTCATTAATCTTTAAATAGCTGCGGCTTTCGTCGCGTACTACTGTTGCTTCTATTACGCCAGGTAAAGCAACTAGCTGAGAAGCAAGTGCTTGAGCTTGCTCTTCAGAACTTAAATTGGTTATTAAACTAATAACTTTACTTTTCGGTGGGACTTGCATTTTCCACGCAATAATAAGCCATATTAACCCAACAAGTGCCGCTGCCGCAAACACAGCTTGCGTACTTGTTGTTTGGGCAACATAACCCCCTAAAATACCACCTAAAAAAGCCCCTAAAAACTGGCTAGAAGAATACCCGCCCATCGCCGAACCTTTTTGGCTAGCAGGCGCTATACGCGACACAAGCGCAGGCATGGTGGCTTCTAAAAAGTTAAATGCAACAAAATAAAGTAGCATACACATGGCTATACCAATGACGCTATTGGCCCAAATAGACATCGCTAACATACTAAGTGAAAGCAGCGCTATTGAACCAATAAAGGCTTGTTTTTCCTTTTCTTTTTTAATAGCAACAATCATCATTGGCACCATTAAAATAAACGCCAATAGCAATACCGGAATATACAAATACCAGTGCTGATTTGCCACTAAGCCATCTTTTATTAGCTGGCTCGGCAGTACCACAAAAATAGTAGTCAGTGTTAAATGTAATAGCAATACACCTGCGTTTAGTCGCGACAACTGTGGGTGCTTAATAAGTTTTTTAATGTCGCTAAAACTTGCCAATGTATCGCCTTTTGGCGCTTTATTGACTGCATTTGGTACTAAAAATAAAATAATGCTAATACCGACTACGGCAAGTATTGCTGTTAACCAAAATACGCCCGCTACGCCCCACGACGCAGCAACAATAGGACCTAGTAACATAGCAAACGCAAAACTCATGCCTATGCTCATACCGATTACTGCCATAACTTTAGGACGTTGCTCGTCGCGACTCAAATCACTGGCAAAAGCAAGCAATGCACTGGCTATAGCCCCCATACCTTGCAGGGCTCGGCCCACGGTGACCATTTGAATAGATTCAGCAAGGGCGGCTATGACAGAACCAAGTGCAAAGACCAGCAATCCACCCACAATGACTTTTTTACGGCCTATTTTATCGGATAAACGCCCCATAGGTATTTGCAGTACTGCTTGGGTTAAACCATACGCGCCAATAGCAAATCCTATCCACATAGGCGAAAAACCATCAAGCGATTGGCCATAAATAGCCAATACAGGCATCAGCATAAACAAGCCAAGCATTCTAAATGCAAACACACTCGCCAGCGATACAGCGGCGCGCTTTTCTCGTGAATTAAGTGAAGATGCGGTCATTATCTGCGTAATCTTACGATATGAAAAATTTAGGCAGGGATTCTATCACAAGCTAGGCAATAATTAATCGACTATAAGAAAGGATTTTTCGCTGATCATTGATTAATAATGTTTCGTATTATGCGATACTGGACAAATAATTTTGGTAATAAACGAGATAGCATGGAAAACATTGAAGTCCGAGGCGCCCGCACGCACAATTTAAAAGACATCAGCCTAACCATCCCACGTGATAAATTAATTGTTATCACAGGCCTATCTGGTTCGGGAAAGTCATCACTGGCATTTGATACTTTATATGCAGAAGGACAGCGTCGTTATGTTGAGTCACTTTCTGCCTATGCAAGGCAATTTTTATCGTTAATGGAAAAGCCAGACGTTGATCATATTGAGGGTCTTTCTCCCGCCATTTCTATTGAGCAAAAATCAACATCACACAATCCTCGCTCAACAGTAGGTACCATTACCGAAATATACGATTACTTGCGTTTAATGTTTGCCCGCGTGGGCGAGCCTCGCTGCCCAACCCACGACTTACCACTTGCAGCACAAACAATCAGCCAAATGGTTGATACCGTTTTAGCACTGCCAGAGGGCACTAAGTTAATGCTTTTAGCGCCAGTGGTTAAGGATCGTAAAGGTGAGCATGTTAAATTACTTGAGCAACTTGCGAGCCAAGGCTACATTCGTGCTCGTATTGATGGTGAAGTGTGCGACTTATCAGATCCACCAGCGCTTGAGCTTCACAAAAAGCATACTATTGAAGTGGTAGTTGACCGCTTTAAAGTAAAAGATGGCCAACAACAGCGTTTAGCAGAGTCGTTCGAAACCGCACTTGAAATGTCTGGCGGTATAGCAAATGTCGCTCATATGGATGACAGTAGCATTGAAGAAATGCTGTTTTCAGCCAACTTTGCCTGCCCTACGTGTGGCTATGCAATGACCGAATTAGAACCGCGTTTATTTTCGTTTAATAACCCTGCTGGTGCGTGTCAATGCTGTGATGGTTTAGGCGTACGCCAATACTTTGATCCCAACCGCGTGGTGCATAACCCAGAGCTCAGCTTAGCAGGCGGCGCTATTAAAGGATGGGATAAACGCAGCTTTTATTATTTTCAAATGCTGCAAGCTGTAGCCGAGCACTATAACTTTGATTTAGATGTACCATTTGAAAAGCTAGCTAAAGATGTACAAAAAATCATTTTAGAAGGCTCAGGTAAAACAAAAATAGCCTTTAACTACCGTAACGACAGAGGCGATTTAATAACTCGTAACCACGAGTTTGAAGGCGTGTTAAACAACATGAACCGTCGCTACCGTGAAACTGAGTCAAACTCGGTGCGTGAAGAGCTCGCTAAATATCAGACTAGCCAAGCGTGCCCGAGTTGTCATGGCTCGCGTTTACGCCAAGAAGCACGCCACGTATTTATAGGTCAAACAAACCTACCTGCTATTACTACCATGAGTATTGGCGAAGCGATGGACTTTTTTGAAGGGTTGTCGCTAACAGGCCAAAAAGCCCAAATAGCAGAAAAAATCCTGAAAGAAATTCGTGACCGCTTATCGTTTTTAATTAATGTAGGCCTTAATTACTTATCGCTTGAGCGCAGTGCCGATACCCTATCCGGTGGTGAAGCCCAACGTATTCGTTTAGCCAGCCAAATAGGTGCAGGTCTTGTAGGCGTAATGTATGTACTGGATGAGCCATCAATTGGTTTACACCAACGCGATAACGACCGTTTATTGCAAACATTGGTGCATTTACGCGATTTAGGCAACACCGTGATTGTAGTTGAGCACGACGAAGATGCCATTCGCGCAGCAGACCATATTATTGATATTGGTCCAGGCGCGGGTGTACACGGCGGGCATATTATTGCCCAAGGTACGCGCGATGATATTTTAGCGACCAAAGACTCGGTAACGGGCCAGTTTTTATCTGGCGTACGCAAAATAGAAGTACCAAAAGAGCGTAACCCAACCGGCGATAAATGGCTTGAGCTATTTGGCGCCACAGGTAACAACCTCAAAAGTGTGGATTTAAAAATTCCATTTGGCTTATTAACCTGTATTACAGGAGTCTCGGGCTCAGGTAAATCAACGCTTATCAACGATACACTCTTTAAGCTTGCGCATACTGAGCTGAACGGCGCGACCACAGCAGAGCCCGCACCTTATGAGTCAATAAGTGGCCTTGATCATTTTGATAAAGTAATTGATATCGATCAAAGTCCAATAGGCCGCACACCGCGTTCAAACCCCGCAACCTACACAGGTATTTTTACCGGTATTCGTGAGTTATTTGCAGGGACTCAAGAAGCCCGATCTCGTGGCTATAAAGTAGGTCGCTTTAGCTTTAACGTTAAAGGTGGACGCTGTGAAGCCTGCCAAGGTGATGGTGTAATTAAAGTAGAAATGCACTTTTTACCTGATGTATATGTACCGTGTGATGTATGTAAAGGCGCGCGATACAACCGAGAAACCTTAGAAGTACAATACAAAGGTAAAAACATTCACCAAGTACTCGAAATGACCGTTGAAGACGCGCACGACTATTTTGATAAAATACCCGCAATAGCGCGTAAACTTAAAACGCTAATGGACGTTGGTTTATCGTATATTCGCCTAGGGCAAGCTGCTACCACGCTCTCTGGTGGTGAAGCTCAGCGTGTAAAACTGGCTCGTGAGCTTTCTAAACGCGATACTGGTAAAACGCTATACATATTAGATGAGCCAACAACCGGCCTTCACTTTGCCGATATTGAACAACTACTTGTGGTATTACATCGCCTGCGCGATCACGGCAATACCATAGTGGTTATTGAGCATAACTTAGATGTGGTTAAAACCGCAGACTGGGTGGTTGATTTAGGCCCTGAAGGCGGTGCTGGCGGCGGTGAGATACTCATTGCAGGCACGCCTGAAGAAGTGGCCGAATGTGAACGCTCGCACACAGGGCGTTACCTAAAGCCATTGCTTTAATATAGATTATAAAAGTATTCATTAAAAGGGACAAAAATGCCGCTAAATATAGCGGCATTTTTACTTTAAACTAAATCAACTTATGTACGAGGAATAAACCCGAGTGCATCGTAAACCGATTTAAGTGTTTTTTCTGCACGTACACTGGCCTTTTCTGCACCTGATTTCATGATGCTATCAAGTAGGTTTTGATCTTCTCTGATCTCTTTAAAACGAGTTTGAATTGGCTCAATCATATTGACCACAGCATCGGCTGTGTCTTTTTTCAAATGGCCATACATTTTATCTTCGTACTCTGGCACTAAGTCTTCAATTGAGCGCTTAGTCGCTACGCTTAACAAAGTAAGTAAATTAGAAACGCCTGGCTTTTCCGTACGATCAAAGTAAATACGTGCTTGTTCGTCTGAATCGGTTACTGCTTTTTTAAGCTTTTTCTCAATCTTTTTAGGCTCATCTAATAGCATGATGTAGCCGTTAGGGTTTTCATCAGACTTAGACATTTTTTTAAGCGGATCTTGAAGGCTCATTACGCGTGCGCCAAATTCAGGAATATATGGCTCAGGTAATTTAAATACGTCGCCGTATAAATTATTAAAGCGTGTAGCTATATCTCGCGTTAACTCTAAGTGCTGCTTTTGATCGTCCCCTACCGGCACTTGGTCTGCTTGGTATAATAAAATATCTGCTGCTTGCAGAACTGGATACGAGAATAAACCGACGTTTACATTGTTAGCATGCTTAGATGACTTGTCTTTAAACTGGGTCATGCGGTTAAGCTCGCCCATTTGCGCGTAACAATTTAGCACCCAAGCTAACTGCGCGTGTTCTGGTACTTGTGACTGTACAAATAAGGCTGATTTTTCAGGGTCTATGCCGCATGCTGCGTATAACGCTATACCATCTAATACACGAGAGCGAAGAAGCTCTGGCTCTTGACGTACGGTAATGGCATGCAAATCAACAAGCATAAAGAAACTTTCGTGGTCTTCCTGTAGCTTTAGCCACTGGTTAATAGCGCCAACATAGTTGCCTATTGTCATACCACCGGTTGGCTGAATGCCACTTAAAACTACTGGTTTACTCATGATTTTCCTTTAGTGTTTAGTTAATTAAAATTTTAACGCTGTGTTAGTGTCGGTATTATATCTAAGAAGTTATCGCATAGGTACTGTGGATTATAATCCTCAAGATTTTCGCCTTGGTTGTAGCCATAATTTACAGCTATAACATCAATTTTAGCGGCGTGAGCGGCGAGTATATCGCTTTTTGAATCACCAATCATGATAGCCTTACTCGGTTCGATGTTTAGCACCTTGCATGCATGTAGCAAAGGTTCAGGAGAGGGTTTTTTAACCATATCATCTCCACATACTATCACCTCAAAGTGACTGGTAAGCGAGAGTTTATCTAATAACATTTCTGTAAATATACGCGCCTTATTAGTCACAAGTGCTTTTGGCATTCCACGCAAAGCACTGAGTCCGGTTTCTACATGCTGATACAAGGCACTGTGCTCACCCACCAATTGACCGTAATGCTGGTGAAATATAGCAATGGCTTTAGTGCTAAGTGTTTCATCTAAATGCTCACTAATTTGCATATCGCCGCTGAGTGCACGTTTTACTAAAGTTTCAATCCCATTGCCTACCCAGCTTTCAACAAGGCTTTGGCTAGCAATAGGGAACGCTAGGTCGCTCAGCGTCAAATTAACTGCCATATATAAATCGTAAACGCTATCGACCAGTGTACCGTCTAGATCAAACAAAGCTGCATCATATTTCATTATTTTACACTTCCTAACTGCTCACGCATTTGATCAATAACCATTTTGTAATCGGGCTCATTAAAAATGGCAGAGCCGGCTACAAACATATCAGCGCCCGCTTGTGCTGCTGCAGCAATATTATCGACCTTGATACCGCCATCTACTTCTAAGCGAATATCACGGCCTGACTCTACGATACGCTGCTTAGCTTGCGCTAATTTTTCAAGGGTATGAGGAATAAAGCTTTGCCCGCCAAAACCTGGGTTTACAGACATTAATAAAATGGTGTCTAGTTTATCAATAACGTGATCTAGGTAGCTCAGGCTAGTAGCAGGGTTAAATACTAAGCCCGCTTTACAACCATGGTCTTTAATAAGCTGTATGGTCCGGTCTATATGCTCGCTTGCCTCTGGATGAAAGGTAATGATTGACGCGCCAGCCTCTGCAAACTGGGGAATGATGCTATCTACGGGCTTTACCATTAGATGAACATCTATCGGTGCAGTTACACCATAGTCTCTGAGCGCTTTGCAAACCATAGGCCCAATAGTAAGATTGGGAACATAATGATTGTCCATGACATCAAAATGCACTATGTCTGCGCCTGCCGCGAGTACTTTATCTACATCTTCACCTAATTTAGCAAAGTCGGCTGACAAAATAGAAGGCGCAATTAAGTATTTTTGTTCAGGGTTTAACATAGTAGTCCGTCAATCAATAAAATATACCTTAATGTACCGTAAATACTAAGGTTTCCCAAGTAATACACCTTAATCGTAAAATATAATTAATCGTGTAAGCCTTTATTCCAATAAGCTTTGATGATTTTAGATAAATATTAGTTTGTTATTTATACAGCTTTTGATATTATTAAAAGAGTAATTTATTTTTAGGCTAATATTATGCGTGCATTTAAAACAGGGATCTTAATTGCGTCGGCATTGTTATTTATTGGAGCATTTAGTTTTGCGCCAAGTTCTGATCAAGATTTAAGCTTGGTTAGCAATTGTCAGCATCAGGCAAGTAGTACAAATACTTCTAACACCTCAACGTGTGCGAAAGTAGAAGAAGACTCATCGTGGTTTTCGTGGCTAACAGGCGATAGCCGCAGTGCGCAATTTCATTATTTAGATTTATTAGAGCTATTAACTAGCTCAGAAGATGCTAAAAATACGCCTTCAATAAAACCACTATTTTAAGTAATGCTGCATTTTATTAGCGCCTTGCAAAGTGTGCTCGCAGCATTTTTTGGTGTGCAATCTGAGCATAAACGCCATGTCGACTTTCAACAACACTCCCCGCTTTTTATTATCGTTTTAGCAGTACTGTTTTTTATTATTTTTGTAGTGACAATTTATGCAGTGGTTGCTTGGGTGCTAAATACATAGCCATTAACTCATCAACCTTATTGCGCGACCCACCTTTAGGGCTAATAGTCCGCTTTACCTGAATTTTATCAAGCGATGCTTGGCTATAGATTTTTCTTGTCCATACGGTATCGTGGTTAGATATAAGCACAGGAGTATTATTTTCAAATGCGGCTTGTTCAGCCAAGTTAGCTAAGTTAGCTTGATCATCTAAATTGAATCCGCCTTTAGCATAAGAAGTAAACGATGCTGTTTTACTTAGTGGCACATAAGGCGGATCGCAATAAATAACCGCATTATTTGGCACTAGCTTAAACACATCATCATAACCTAAGCAGGTAAAGGTCGCGTTTTGAGCTTTTTCAGCAAAAAAGTACATTTCTTTTTCTGGAAAATAAGGCTTTTTATATTTACCAAACGGTACGTTAAAAATACCTTTAAGATTATATCTACACAGTCCGTTGTAACCATGGCGGTTCATGTATAAAAAAAGCATCGCACGCTCATACACATCACTACTTTTATTAAACTGTATCCTGTATTCGTAGTAAGCGTCTGGGTGGTTATTTAAATCAACAAACAGTTTTTTAGAGTCACTTATAAACTCATCAGGCGAGCGCTTGAGTTCTTTGTATAAGTTAATTAAATCAGCATTAATATCGTTAAGTAAATAGTGTTTAAAGTTACTATTTAAAAATACCGAGCCTGCGCCTACAAAAGGTTCTACCAAGGTTTCAGCATGTTTACTGGCTTGAGATAATCGTGCATTAATATCTTCAACTAGGCTGTATTTACCGCCAGCCCATTTAAGGAAGGCTCTACTCTTTTGTTGCATTGGTTCTTAACTTCAATCTGCTGTAGCGCGATTTTACACTAAAGTGAGTCACTTTACCGATCAAGTAGTGCAATTTCTTGCTTTATTTTGCTGATTTTTTTATAGAAAGGCTTGTTCTTTCTAAGCACACCCGGCAAGGCAGACAACGCACTTTTAGCATCATTGAGTGATGCATAACTGCCAATAGTAACCACCCACCACACTTTATTATTTCGCTTAGTTTGGTATACCTTAGCGCGGTCGCTCAAGTTATGCTGACTAATAAACTCACGGGTGATTTTTTCCTGCGTTACTGCTAGCAGTTGTACCGTTGTATTATTATGTGGCTGAGCTAAATACCAAGCGTTATCGGAAACATTATTAGAAGTCTCAGGCTGTATAGCTTTTTGCTCAGGCTTTACAGGTGACTCCATGCTATCAAAGGTATTTTCATTCTGTGCCAATATCTGGTTTTGTGTGCTATTGGCACTGTGTTGAGCTTGACGTGTTAAACTTTGCACTATTGCAGGAACATCATTTTTATGTAGCTCAACATCATCCAGTGACTTAGCACTTACTTGCTCTAAAGATACCTTAGCTTTTTCAGTATTCAAATTAGCCGCTTCAACTTTAGTATCCACATTAGCGATAGCCCTCACTTTAGATGTAGGGATAGCGGTCTCGATAGCTTGGTTTGGTGGATTTTGATAATAGGTTTGCCACCACTGAGTCATGTCATTTTTATAAAGTAGGCCAATAATAAGTAACATGATAATTATCAATAAAGAGATTAAGTGTATACGCCATGACACTTTATCTTTTTTTACAATATCAGCCACATGCTCGGTTGGCTGCCACGATAATAATAGGCTAGGGTTACCTTTTGCTTCATTAAGAAATGTGCTAAATACAGGGTCTTCATCGTACGGTAAATTAGGAAAATACCAGCTCATCAACTGTTTAGATTCTCTGGAAGATAAAGGCTCTAAGTAAATTTCAACGGCATTATTAATAGCCAGCTTTGATTGCGAGGCTAGCATAATATAAAGCGTTATAGGGCTATTTTTGGCAAGTAACTCTAACTCTTGTAATAACTCTTCAGTTAAATGCCTTGCATTATCGAGCACCCATAAACAGGCCTCGCACGGCTGTTGTTCTAGCAGTTGGTAAAAGTTTTCACTTAACGATAAATCGTGGTCAATCAGCGGAGAGTTAAAGCTTTGCTCTAATATATCACTCATCAGTGATATATCATTTACACTGGCACTTACTTGTACAAATGCTTTATTAAAACTGTTGTATTTGTCGGTGATGAAGGTTTCGAGCATATAACTTTTGCCAAGGCCTGAGGTGCCTAGCAATACAATTAAGTTTTGCCCATATTCAAATTGCAGCGCGATTCTATCCACCAACGCCGCTCGGCTTGGTAAAATTTGCGCCTGCATTATTGCTCGATTAACGCTCTAACGTGGTCATCTGATACGTCATCTACCAATGCGCATTGACCAAATTCTGTCGGTAAAATAAAACGGATAGTGCCCTTTTTATTTTTTTTGTCTTTGCGCATATGCATCAAAAACTGCTCAGCAGTCATTTCTTCTGGGATCTCAGTAGGCAAATTATAAAGCTTGAGTAGCGTTACAATTCTATCTACCTCATCTTGCGACAAATCACCACGTGTGTGGGCTAATTTAGCAGCCAGTACCATTCCGGTCGCAACAGCCTCACCATGCAGCCATACGCCATACCCCATTTGCGCTTCAATTGCGTGTGCAAAGGTATGCCCTAAGTTGAGTAACGCACGTAAACCATTTTCTTTTTCATCTTGCGCAACAATAAGCGCTTTAATTTCACAACATCTATAAATGATATGCTGCAAACTGGCTTCGTCTAATTGCTTTAGCTTTTCTGCATTTTGCTCAATAAAAGTAAAGAGCTCGGTATCGTAAATCAGACCATACTTGATAACTTCGGCCATGCCCGCTGCAAATTCACGCGCTGGTAATGTATGAAGTGATTCAGTATCAATAAAAACAGCTTGCGGCTGATAAAATGCCCCAATCATATTTTTACCCAGTGGGTGGTTTACCGCTGTTTTACCCCCAACAGAAGAGTCAACTTGTGATAATACTGTAGTGGGAATCTGAATAAACGGAACACCGCGTTGATAACAAGCAGCTACAAAGCCTGTTAAATCGCCAATAACACCGCCACCAAGTGCAATTAAACACGTGTCTCGACCACAATTGTTTTGCAATAAAAAAGCGGATATTTTCTCAAACCATTCAAGTGACTTGTATTGCTCACCATCGGGAATGACAAAAGAAAGAGGATTTAGTTCAGCTAACGAATCAAGCAATCCTTGCAAATACAAAGGCGCAACGGTGTCGTTAGTGATAATGATAGGCCGACACTCACCAATATGATGTATAAGGCGGCCATTATCTTGAAGTGCAGATTGACCAATAAAAATAGGATAACTTCGCTCGTCCAAATTAACAGTTAATTCAAGCATGCTTTGTTATTTCCTTTATTATTGGTTTTTAAAAATCTAGTTTCTCGATGATTTGGTTAGCAACGACTTTAGCGCTTTGCTCATCAGTGCGTACAACAAAATCGGCAACTTCTTTGTATAGTGGCTCGCGTTCTTCTGCTAAGCGCTCTAGTACATCTCGAGGTGCTTCTTCAGTTTGCAGTAATGGGCGACGCTTATCGCGTTGCGTGCGTGCAACTTGCTTTTCTATAGGTGTCTCTAGGTATACAACGATACCACGAGCCGAAAGCTTGTTTCTAACTTCTTTACTCATTACTGAGCCACCACCGGTTGCAAGTACAATACCTTGCATCTCGGTTAAGTCTGCAATAACAGATTCTTCACGAAGTCTAAAGCCTTCTTCACCTTCAAGATCAAACACCCAGGCAATATCTGCACCGGTACGGCGTTCGATTTCTTGATCAGAATCGACAAATTCAAGGTGTAATTGGTCAGCGATGTGACGACCAATCGTGCTTTTGCCAGCCCCCATGGGGCCAACTAGAAATATATTACGTTTCTCAGCCATATCTTTTAGTACAAACGAACTCTAAAATTTGAAATAAAACCCCGCCTAACGACCTGGCCCCAAAATTAAGGAGGGGATTATCTCAGTAATTGGACGGGTATTTCAAGTCTATTACAAGAAAAAGCCATATAACGAGCAATTATTATTGATAATCACTCGCTGGCAAACATAAAACCAGTTAATTTTAGTCTATTTGTATTTTCGGTGTCACGAAAATCAATAACTCACGTTTCTCATTAAACTCACTGGTACTTTTGAATAAGCGCCCAACGTAAGGAATATCTCCAAGTACAGGCACCTTATTTGTAGTATTAATTATTTGCTGTTGAAAAATACCACCTAGTACAACGGTTTGACCATTATCAACCAAAACCTGTGTTTCAATTTGTTGAGTATCGATAGAAACCGCCTCTCCAGTTCCTGTTTGAACTGTTTCACCGCGCGTATCTTGTGTGATTACTAAGTCTAAAATGACTTTATTATCTGGCGTTATGTGCGGTGTCACCTCAAGGCTTAGTACTGCTTTTTTAAAGCTTACTGTCGTCGCACCACTTGACGCAGATTCGGTATAGGGGATTTCTGTACCTTGCTCAATACGTGCTTTTTGCTGATTTGCAGCGGTAATACGTGGGCTTGCAATGATTTCACCTTTATTTTCTTCTTCTAAAGCACTTAGCTCTAAATCGATTAGGGTACCATTAGCCAGTTTAGCTATGTGCAAGCCGATACTTGCCGCAGGATTAGTGATAGGTAGATTTACATTCAGGCGATCTGATAAATCTGGGATAGTACCGTTTGAGATAGTCTCAGCACCTTCAAGCGAACCAGAAATGCCATCACTATCTTGTTGATCGCTAAAGCCCCAACGCACACCTAGATCTTCTGTAACGTTGTCGCGCACTGTAACCATGCGCGATTCAATAACCACTTGTTGCACTGGAATATCCAGTGTTTCAATCATACGACGAATACTTTCAATACTTTTTGCAGTATCTTTAATAAGTAAAGTGTTGGTACGCTGATCAACCGATACGCTCCCTCTGGCCGAAATAATGCTGTTAGTATCCGTTTTAAGTAAGTCGGCAAAATCTTCCGCTTTAGCATAATTTAAACGAATATATTCACTATAAAGCGGCTCTAAATCCTCTACTTTTTGCTTTGCAAGTAGGTCTTTCGCTTCACGAGCGGCAAGCTCCTCAGCGGGCGCAACCATCAATATAGAGCCATCCATACGCTTATCAAGACCTTTAATGCGCAGTACAACATCTAAAGCCTGATCCCACGGAACACCATCTAAACGAAGTGTAATATTACCGGTTACGGAGTCACTGGTTACTAAGTTAAACTCGTTATAGCCTGCTATAATTTGCAGCACAGCTCTAACCGAAATATCTTGGAAGTTTAAGGTCATTGGACGACCTTGGTATTCTTTGCCCCCATCTAAATAAGCATTTTGCGTTTCATCTTTTTCAATCGTTAACGTTAAAATGTTATCTATTTGCTGATAGGTATAGGTAAACGCCGCATTTGGCTCAATCACGATACGGCTTAGGCTATCTTCTTTAAAGGTTTCAATGGTACTTACAACAGTGCCAAAATCTAATACATCTAGTTCATACAGTAAGTCGTCTAAGATATCTGTATGATGAAACTCTGCAATTATTTTTCCACCGCTTTCATGTACTTCTATTGCAGCTTGCGTGTCTTGCAAAAATACTAAAACTTTTGCTTCACCTTTTTCACCACGGCGAAAATCAATAGATTGAATCCGGTTAATATAAGCGCTTGAGGCATCATAACCATTGCTGCTTTCATCAGAAGCTTGTTCAGTAAGTGGGTTATCCGATACGCGCAACGACACTAAATTATTATTAACTTGAGTTTCGTATATTTTTAAACGCTCTAGGTTTACGGTTACTTTTAAACCTTGCTCTGTCAGCACGCTGCTCACACTGTTGATACCGGCATGGTCAACCGGCACATTTTCAAGGCCTTGATCTAGCTCTACACCCTCAAATAACATTTCTATGCGCGCTGGTGTATTATGCACCTGAATGATAGGTTGTTGTGTTAATTCTTCATCAAATACAAGTTGTAACTCAGTCTCGCCTTTTAGCAAGGGGTTATAACGCACATCATAAAGTAGTGGCGCAGCACTGGCTGTCTTTACAACAAAAAGAGCCAATATGGCAAATAACATCGTTTGAAAATGCCGATGCCAAAGTACATCCTTATGCATGTGTGGTTTACCTTTTTTATTATTAATTTGCGCCATTATTTGCCGCCTCTAACATTTCTAATTTAGTCAGCCGCTCTTTCCAACAACCGGATCCATCAGGGATTAATTCAACTAATTCTACATAATCACTATTTACAGACTTAACCTTACCGTCATACGTCCCTAAATAATTATTTACTGTTACCCGATGCAGCGTTTCATCTGCGGCGGTGATCAGTGCCCACATTTGCCCGTTAGAGCCTAATGTTCCTTTCATTGCAAGGTTATCGAGCGGGTACTTTTCAAGCGGCTCTCTCACTCTATCAGGATCAGGGTGTAAACAATTTTTAATTTGCGTTAGCTTGTTTTGAATAATTTCAGGCTGTGGTGCCACAAAGGGACTACGTAGCTGTGATGCATTATATTCAAAATGTTCAAACTGTGTTAGTTCAGGTATTTCCTCGACTTTAGCCGTGGTGCTGGCCTTTACTTGGTCAATAAATTCTTTTTGCTCAGACGTGTCGTCGTTACAACCTGCTATTAGTAAAATAGACAATGATAATAAAGAGGCTAGTCTCACTTTTTAACCCCTTCTTCATAACGATACGTTTTTGCAACTACACTAAATGTTAGTTGCTTTTCACCAGATGATACAATCGAAAAGTCATGTAAACTTACAATTCGTGGTAATTGAGCTACTTTTCCTACAAATTCACCAAATTCGTGATAAGTGCCTATTACCTCAATTTTTATAGGTAGCTCGGTATAAAACTCTTTTTCAACCTCAGGTAACCAACCTATTTTTAAAAACGTTAAACCGCTGGTAGTACCCACATAAGATAAATCGTCTAACAAACCTGGCGTTTCATTTGAGGTAGGTAATCGCTTTAATAGTTGAGAAAATTTTTCTTCCATTTCAACCATTTGCTGACGATATATATCAAGCTTACTGGCTACGGCATATTTAGTTTTGTAGGTACTGCGAAGCTCTACTTCCTTTGCTACCGCGTTGTGATAACTGTCTATTTCATCAGATACCAATAAACTATAACTAAAAAATAATACTAAGCCAGCCACAAAAAGACAGCAAATTGCTTTTACAGCAACAGGCCACTCACCAATGTTATCTAGCTCAATTTCATTCCAATCTATTTCGTTCAGGGATTTTAAATCAAGGTTCATTGCTTCCCTCACCAATTTCATTAAATGGCTTCACGTAAAACTCCATATTAAAATCACTGAGTAACCGTGACGTTTGATCGCCTGCAACAATGCCTTGCATGGTCGGTCTTTCGAGTAAATATGAGCCTTGAACCCTACGTAACATAGTTGACAAACGGTTGTTTGATTCACTACGCCCTAATACATGAATTTGACTGCCACGGCGTTCAAGCTTAGTCAAATACACCCCTTGGGGTACAATCTTAGCTACTTCATCCATAATTTGAGTGCCTAAGTTACGACTGCTTTGTAGCTCCTCAATCAGCCGCATACGCTGTTGTAAATTCTCTTTTCGTTTATCAAGGTCTCTAATATCACTAATTTTCTTATCAAGCATGCTAATTTCTGAGCTTAAATAATTATTTTTTAAGTTTTGCCCATCCTTTAACCCTGCATAAAATGAGCTAAGTAAGTACATGCTAGCAAAACAAAATATGATAACCGCGATTAAAATTGTTATAAATTTCTTTTTTGATTCTTCACGTTGTAGCTCACGCCACGGCAGTAGATTTATATGTGGCATGATGAAAAGCTCCTTAATGCCAAACCAGTTGCAATTGCAAACTGTGTCTTATTTCGCTGCATTATATTTCTATCTACTTTTGGCGAAACTTCCATATTTGCAAACGGTTCAGCGACTACAGTGTGAATACCTAACTCTTCAATTAACAATCTGTCTAAACCATCAATCATCGATGTACCGCCAGTCAGTACAATATAATCAACTTGATCTTTACCTGTGGTTGTTAAAAACATTTGTACCGCACGGCGCACTTGTTGCAATAAAGAGGTTTGAAATGGTGCAAGCACTTCAAAAGTGTAATTAGGGGGTAAATCCCCTGTAGTTTTACCAATTTCAGCCTCATCAAAGCTTTTATTGTAGTAAGACACAATGCTATTAGTGTATTGATCACCACCAAATACCTGATCGCGGGTATAGATTGTTTCCCCGCCCTGCACAACACTAACCAGCGTCAATACTGCACCAATATCTACTACCGCAACACATTTGTTAAAGGCATCACTAGGTAATTGTTGGTAATATACATCCATAGCTCTACTTAACGCGTAGCTCTCCACATCAACCACTTTGGCAGTTAAGTTTGCCGCCTCCAGTGCCCCCACACGCGCCTCAACACTTTCTGTACGCGCAGCTGATAACAGCACATTCATTTTACTGGGATCGGCTTCGTTGGTTGAGAGCTTTTCGAAATCTAAGCTTACTTCATCAAGGGGGTAGGGTATTAGGCTGTCTGCTTCTATTTCAATTTGCGACTCTAATTCAGCGTCACTTAATGAAACATCCATAAAAATAACTTTAGTGATAACGGTTTGCCCTGATACAGCCACAGCTGCTGATTTCAACGATTTTGGAAGTCTTCTTTTTAATTTTGTAATTATATTACCAATGGCTTCAATATCTTGAATTGATCGCTCGCTCATTGCGCCTTTTGGCATAGGTTCAATTGCAAGTGCTTCTAGTCGAAATCCCGTTTCAATTTCACTTAAAAGCACAGCTTTGATAGAGTGCGATCCAATATCGATTCCGACCATCGCAGCTGATGGCTTTTGAAATAGTTGACTTAGCATGTTTGCAACTTGACCTTTGTTTTAATAATAAACAAGTTATAATTTTTTTAGTAAAAAATATTATTCATTTTTTAATCAATATATACTAGCAGTCTAAACTCGCAATTGGGAGTCCATTTAGGGAAATATAAGTGATTTTATTAAAACGAACATTACAATTTTTTATCATTTGCACGTTATTTGGTCTGATTACATTAATCAGCCTTTATTATTACGTTAAACCCGATATCCCTAGTGTGCAAGTTTTAAAAGACGTGCAGTTACAAACCCCTATGCAAGTCTTTACTAAAGATGGATTACTAATCAATCAATTTGGTGAGAAACGTCGTATTCCCGCTACTATAGACGAAATTCCCCAACCCCTAATAGATGCTTTTTTAGCAACAGAAGACAACCGATTTTATGATCATATTGGCATAGATCCCATTGGTATAATTCGTTCTGCTATTGTGTTAATTTCAACAGGCGAAAAAAAACAAGGGGCAAGTACAATTACTATGCAGCTTGCTCGTAACTTCTTTTTAACACGTGAAAAAGCCTATATTCGAAAAGTAAAAGAAATTTTTATTGCGCTACATATTGAAAGTATATTAACTAAAGACGAGATTCTTGAGCTGTACCTTAATAAAATAGAACTTGGTAATCGCGCATTTGGTATTGGCGCAGCAGCCCAAGTTTACTATGGCAAAGAGCTTAAAGAGCTTACGCTGGCGCAAATGGCTATGATTGCAGGCTTACCTAAAGCGCCTTCAGCACTAAACCCTATTCGTAACCCCGTTAGAGCAAAAGCACGTCGTAATGTTGTACTTGGGCGTTTACTTACTGAAAACTATATTACGCAACAACAATACAACGAAGCAGTTAACCAACCTATTACTGCCTACTTTCATGGTGCTGAGATAGACCTTTATGCGCCTTACATCTCTGAGATGGTGCGTGCTGAAATGGTTAATCGCTACGGTATAGACAAAGCCTACAACTCTGGCTTTAAAATATTTACCTCTGTGGAGTCTAAAGTTCAAAAGGCTGCACAAACAGCGTTAGTTAATAATTTACATAACTATGATATGCGCCATGGTTTTCGCGGACCTGTAGACCTGATATGGGATCCAGAAACACAGCCCGCCTTAAGTGAGCAGCAAATCATAGAAAAACTAAAACCTGTTAAAGAAATAGCTGACTTGCACGCTGGCGTAGTGATAAAAGTAGCAGAAAAAACCGCTGACGTTATTTTAAAAAATGGTCAGCGCACCACACTTGATTGGGATAATTTAAAATGGGCGCGTAAATATATTACTCGTTACCGCCAAAGCTTTGCGCCAAAGGCTGCTACAGATATTCTTACCCCCGGTATGCAAATATGGTTACGTAAAAATAACGACGATAGTTATATACTAAGCCAAATACCTGAAGCTGCCAGTGCACTTGTTTCTATAGACCCTCAAGACGGTCGCATTAAGGCTATTGTAGGCGGTTATAGTTTTGAGCAAAGCCAATATAACCGAGCAGTACAGGCCAAACGCCAAGTTGGCTCTAATATCAAACCGTTTATTTACTCTGCAGCACTCGAAAATGGCTATACATTAGCCTCTATTTTGAACGATGCCCCAATAAACCAATGGGACAAGAGTTTAGGGGTAGCGTGGCGACCAAAAAATAGCCCTGCAGTTTATAATGGCCCTATACGTATTCGTCGTGCACTAGCACAATCTAAAAATGTTATTTCTGTACGTTTGCTTCGTGGTGTAGGATTGCAACGCACAGCCGACCATTTGCTTAAGTTTGGTTTTAAAGATGCTGATATTAACCGCAGTGAATCGTTAGCGTTAGGAAGTGCGTCAATCACACCACTCGAGCTTGCTCGTGGCATGAGCGCTTTTGCTAATGGTGGTCACTTAATTGAACCTTACTTTATATCTGAAATTCAAGATGCCTTTGGTAATGTACTATTTAAAGCAAACCCTGCTCTTGCCTGTGACGAAAACGAGCAATTGCCTAGCCTTCAAGCTGCAAATAATATTGCTAATGATAACTTAGATGCTGACATAGCGCAGAACTCTGAATCACAACCACACTGTGCACCGCGTATTATATCAAAGCAAAATGCGTTTTTAATTGCTGATGCAATGCACAGCGCTGTATGGGGTGGCGGTAGCTGGACTCACAAAACAGGTTGGAGTGGTACGGGTTGGCGTGCGCAAGCATTAGATAGACGCGATCTATCAGGTAAAACAGGCACCACCAACGACTCTGTTGATACCTGGTTTAGCGGCTTTAACCGCAATGTAGTGACTTCGGTATGGGTTGGTTTTGACAACCCAGGTAATTCATTAGGACGCTCAACCTATAATAACAACCTAGACAGCAGCCAGATCTCTGGTGCTGAATCGGGTGCCAAAACGGCACAACCTGCTTGGGTTAACTTTATGAAAGTAGCGCTTGAGGGCACACCAGAAGCCCCAATAGAACCACCGGAAGGCCTAGTTTCAATTCGTATTGATTTAAAAACAGGTTTGTTAAGTCACAAAAACGATTACACCAGTCGTTTTGAGTACTTTGAAAAAGGCACGGCGCCTACTAAGTATGTACTATCTCAGCCTACTGATATTTTTGAAGAAGACACTAAAACCGAAGAAGAGCTATTTTAATCATAATGTAGAAAAACAAGAACGGCAGCCAATATAAGCTGCCGTTTTACTAGTAAATTTGCTCTATTACTTTAGATGTTTAACCAACCAATATAAGTCAGAATGTACACCCGCTGCGGTCACTTCTTTGCCCGCGCCAGGTCCTTGGATAACCAAAGCATTGGTGTTGTACCACTGGCTATTAATAACAAAAATATTATCACCAGGCGTTAAATTAGCTAGAGTCCCTCCTTTAGGCGCGTATGTTATACCTACTTTAGCTGTTACTTTACCCTGACTTAATGCTAATAAACCGGTGTACCTAAGTACGGCATTTTGTTCATTTGCCGCATCGCCATGGTATTTAATAAAGGCATTTAGCGTATCTTTATTCGCTAAAAAGTCCTCCCATGAACCTTGTGCTAGCTCATCTGGCATGAGTGCTTGTAAACTTATATCCTCTAGATCTAATTCTAGACCAAGCTCACGCGCAAGTATAAGTAACTTACGCTGCATATCACGGCCCGATAAGTCTTCGCGCGGGTCAGGCTCTGTAAAGCCCATTTTTTGCGCTTCAAGAACAAGATCCGAAAATGCCACACTGCCATCATACTTACTGCATAACCATGAAAGTGTGCCAGAGAATACCCCCTCGATACGGGTAATTTTATCGCCACTATTTTGTAAATCAGCCAGCGCAAAGTTAATTGGCAAACCAGCCCCCACGCTGGTGTTGTATCGCCAATGCAAGTTACGCTCACTAATACTTTGACGCAACGCGTTATACCAATTTGATGCAGCCGTCCCTGCGTACTTATTAGCGCTTATTAAATGGCAATCCCGTTCTACAAAATCAGTATATAATTGGCTAAATTGCTCGCTTGCCGTTATATCAACAACCACTTTATGCTCGTAATCAAGGTCGTTTAAGGCATTTAATAAGTCGACTTGCTCATAGCCAACCGAATTATGCTGCCACTGCTGCCTCCACTGATCCAGTGTAATACCAGAGGCATTGAATAGCATATTTTGCGAGCGGATTAGTCCAACTAACTTAATACTATAATCACCCGATAAGCGTGTAAACTGGGCATCCAGCTGAGTTAAAAACTCATCGCCTACGTTACCTAAACCTGCAACAACTAGTGCAACTTCTTGACCTTTATTAATTAGTTTTTCGTGAAGTAAACTAAGTACATCGCTCTCTATTAACTGATCAGTTAACAGCAATGTATAGCCGGTATCTTGATGAATAAAACGAGGGTGAATATTTTGCTGATTTAAAACCCCAGCCGCTAATGTACTTAGCGTGTAAACATCTTGCGTAGGCGCAACTACAGCACAGCCGTTCAAATTAGACTCCATTATGTTTGCTCGCCCCGCAAAATAACTCACAACCTGATACGTCGCGCTTGCAGGCACAACTAAGTAGATATCACCATCGTGTATAAAATGATGAAGGCTGTGTTGGATAAGCTGACTAACATGTGCCACCTCACCAACATTGAGGCCTTCTACTAGCAATAAATCAACGTTTTGTAATGTAGTAATAAAGCGTTTTTGCTTAGCCTTACCCTGCTTTACAACATCAGTAGGAGCCGCTTGCACATCAAAGCTACTTCGTACAGCCAGCTTAATATTAGTGTTTTTTAAAGGCGAAAGCGTTTTTGCATGCAAAACAGGGTTACCCAATCGTGCTAGTAAGTTAGCCTGTTCACGACACACTTTATTGTACTTAGTCGCTTTTTCAACTTTACGTGGGTCAGCACTAAACACCCCTGGCGTATCAGTCCATATGCACACACTTTGAGCGTCGCAATAATTGGCTAATAAAGTGGCGCTATAATCACTGCCATTGCGGCCTAGCGTAACCGTATCACCGTCACTACTTGCTGCGATAAACCCTGTTACTACATTAATTTTATTTGCCTCAATCACACGACTACACTGTTGTTTGTTTTTCGCATGCAATAGCTCTTCGTTTGTTACAGTGAATAACGTTCTTGCATCATGAGCGCACGCCTCAATCGTTAATTGCGCTAAATAGGCTGCCAATAATCGTGCAGACCACAGCTCGCCATGCGCCAGTAACGCCGCCTCTTGCAACTGCTGCTGATCCGCTTGCTCTGCTATATTACTTAACTCTTGCGCTAACACTGCTAAAGCCGTGTGTTTAGCATCGGCTTTTAATAACTCTTCAATTAATGCTGTTTGATGATTACTCAATTGCAGCAAAATATCAGTAATAGCTTGCTTATCTTGTTGCTGATAACTTTGCCACAGCGAAACTAAGGTATCGGTAGTTTTACCGGCTGCAGATACAACCACGCAGTCACCTGGCTGTGTGTGGCCAATAATAATTTTTGCCACACGTCTATAGCACTCGCTCGAGCTTAAACTCGAGCCGCCAAATTTATGTACACTATTTACCATACTCAATCACCACAATGCTGGATGAGCAGCTTGTTGCTTTACATCTCCATTGGCATTGCCTGCAGCTTTACCAACACGGCCTACATTTTTATTTTGCCCGGGTTTAACTAGGTTAAATACACGCTCAAAATCAGCCAATAAGTCTTCTATATCTTCAATACCTACCGAAATACGAATTAACGTATCCCCTACTCCCGCTTCTAGGCGTGCTTTTGGCTCCATCCCTGCGTGAGTCATAGTAGCTGGGTGGCAAATTAAACTCTCAACCCCACCTAACGATTCGGCTAAGCTAAACTCCTTAAGGCTTGTTAAGAACGCCGCAGCATCATCCACATCACCTTTAATATCAAAACTAACCATGCCACCAAAGCCAAGTTGTTGAGCTTTAGCAAGTGTATGTTGAGGGTGCGATTCAAGGCCTGGGTAGTAAACTTGGCTAACATACTCAGATCTTTCAAGATACTTAGCAATCGCCAGGGCATTTTCTTGGTGCTGCCTTAAACGCACATTTAAAGTACGTAACCCACGTAACGTTAAATAGCTGTCAAATGGGGCGCCGGTAATACCAATGTTGTTGGCCCACCACGCAAGCTCGTCACCAAGCTCTTGGCTTGCAGCCACAACGGCACCGCCTACAACATCAGAATGGCCGTTAATATATTTGGTGGTAGAGTGCACCACAATATCTACACCAAACTTAATTGGGTTTTGCAATGCTGGTGATAAAAAGGTGTTGTCGGCAGCAACCAATGCCCCGCACTGTTTTGCTATATCTGTCACGGCTTTAATATCCGTTAAGCGCAGCACAGGGTTACTTGGTGTTTCTATCCAAATTAATTTAGGTTTAATAGTTAAAATTTGTTCTAGGTTTTCTGGCTTGGTTAAGTCAAGAACCTTTAACTTTAGTAGGCCGCGCTTCTCTAACGATGTAAATAAACGGTAGCTACCACCATAGCAATCATGAGGAATTACGAGTGTATCGTCGCTATTAAGTAGCTGTGTGGCCAAATGCACTGCTGCCATGCCCGTAGCTGTTATGATGCCGCGTGCACCACCTTCAAGTTCTGCTAATGTCTCGGCTAAAATATCGCGATTAGGGTTACCACTGCGCCCGTAATCGTATGCACGTTTAGTATCAAAATCGGCAAACGAATACGTTGTCGATAAATAAATTGGCGGTACTACAGCACCATGATGTTTATCGGCATCAACCCCATTTCGTACAGCAATGGTTGCTTTGTTTTTTTCGCTCATATTCGTCACCTAATTATTTTGGATGTTTAGACGTCTAAAAGAGTAAGTTATCCATTATAATAAGTCAAAGATTTTAAGACTCTAGATGGCTAAAAATTATAGACTCGTAGTACTTTAACTGGGCTGTATTTAGCGTTATAAACAAGCTTATTCTGCGAGTTTGGTATCTATTATTTGACTATCTTTTTTAAAACGATAGAATTTCACGCATATTTACACGCTTTTTACGCCGTGTTAGAAATTAATAATCTGAGGCAACGATACATCTTATGGCTAAATGGAATGGTGAGTATATTCACCCATACGCAGAACACGGGAAAAAATCAGAGCAAGTTAAAAAGATCACCGTTTCGATCCCGCTAAATGTATTAAAGGTATTAACTGATGAACGCACGCGTCGTCAAATAAACAACTTGCGTCATGCAACAAACAGCGAGCTACTATGTGAAGCATTTTTACATGCATTTACAGGTCAGCCGTTACCTAATGATGGTGACCTACGTAAAGATAACGCAGAAAAAGTACCTGAAGAAGTTAAAAAGATAATGCAAGAAATGGGCTTAGAAGTGCCTATTTTAGATGAAGAATAAAGCGCCTTTTTAAACAAAAAAACCTCAGCATGCTGAGGTTTTTTTGTTTCAACGCTATATATTACGCCATGTAGTTTTCTGGTAAGTCAATTTGTGCCACGCCTGATTCAACTGCAGCAATCGCAACCGCCTTGGCTATACGTGGTAATAAACGCGGGTCCATCGGCTTAGGAATAATGTAATCTGCACCAAACTCAAGCTTTTCTACACCTGCCGCTTTTAATACTTGCTCAGGCACTGGCTCTTTAGCAATACTGCGTATAGCTTCAACAGCAGCTATTTTCATTTCATCGTTAATAGCGCTTGCACGAACATCAAGTGCACCACGGAAAATAAACGGGAAACATAAAACATTATTAACTTGGTTAGGAAAGTCTGAACGACCCGTAGCCATAATTAAGTCCGCACGTGCGCTGTGCGCAAGCTCTGGAGCAATTTCGGGATCTGGATTTGAACATGCAAATACCACAGGTTTATCAGCCATCAGCTTTAAGTCTTCAGGCGCTAATAAATTAGGGCCAGAAACCCCAACAAACACATCTGCATCAGCAATTACATCTTGTAGCGTGCGCTTATCTGTATTGTTAGCAAAAAGCTGTTTGTATTCATTTAAGTCATCGCGGCGAGTATGAATAACCCCTTTGCGGTCTAACATATAAATATGTTCGCGCAGTGCTCCACACTTAATTAATAGCTCCATACACGCAACTGCTGCAGCACCTGCCCCTAGACATACAATAATGGCATCTTCTATTGATTTGCCCTGCACTTCTAATGCGTTAAGCATACCTGCTGCAGTAACAATAGCGGTACCATGTTGGTCATCATGAAAAACCGGAATACTGCAGCGTTCAATAAGCGCTTTTTCAATTTCAAAACACTCGGGCGCTTTAATATCTTCTAAGTTAATGCCACCAAACGTGTCAGCAATATTCGCCACGGTATTAATAAAGTCTTCAGTGGTGCGATGCTTCACTTCTATATCAATAGAATCTAAGCCTGCAAAGCGTTTGAATAACAGTGCTTTACCTTCCATAACAGGTTTAGAGGCTAATGGCCCTAAATTACCTAAACCTAAAATTGCCGTACCGTTACTGATCACCGCAACCATGTTACCTTTACCGGTATAGGTATATGCATTAGCTGGGTCTGCTGCAATTTCACGCACGGGTTCTGCAACACCAGGGCTATATGCTAGAGCTAAGTCTTGCACTGTTTCCGCTGGTTTTGTGAGCTCAATGCTGATTTTTCCAGGAACGGGGTGTGAGTGGTAGTGTAATGCTTGTTCACGAAAATCTGACATAACGCGATGGTATCCTGCAATTTAAGTTAAGTGAGAGGGAGTATAGGGCTAAGATACTCTTATTATTTTTAAATTCCAAGCAATATCAGGTCTATCCTGTTATATGCTATATCCGTTAATTTTAAGTGATTTATCAGCAACTTCGCTAAAAGTTATCAACTTTAAACAAATAAAAATTCATCTAAAAAGTGCGTTTTGAGGTTCATTTTTCCCGTACAGTATTTTGGTTAAATTGTAGTGCACTTAACTATTAAAATGCACCATTATGGCGCGTTTACCTACGTTAAAAACAAATATCGTCACGATAAGCACTTTTAGCAGCTTGGTTAAAAATTAACATATAAAAATATAGAGAAGAATCGGGAAATTGTCTGTAAAGGATTATGCATATTCAGAATAAGAACAGGAAATAGTTATGCATAAGTAGTACGGTAACAATCGCTGATATTTCAGCAAAAATGAGGAATTTTAGGCACAAAAAAAGCACCCAAAGGTGCTTTTTTTACTAAACAGCTATAATTACTTTTTGCTGCTAAGTGCACCGAAGCGCTTGTTGAAGCGATCAACACGGCCGCCAGTGTCTAAAATCTTTTGCTTACCAGTGTAAAACGGGTGACACGCAGAACATACGTCTAAGTGAATGTCTTTACAAAGAGTAGAACGAGTTTCGAATTTGTTTCCGCATGAACATGTTGCAGAAATTGCTTCGTACTTAGGGTGAATACCTTCTTTCATAGGAACCTCTAGTTAAGGCCGCATCGCTCTCCAAACCCGAAGTCTGGCACCATACGTCGTTAAAACAAATTTATAGGCCGCGGATTTTATCCAACTAGCTTGCCCCACACAAGCTTTAATTACGCTTTTTGTCAAAAAAGTAACCAATCAACACTACACTCTCCATTTGCATGTAGGTTTTTAACCTTATTTTTAGTACATTAAGCCATTACCCTTTATTACATGAGTTGTTATGCGCTTTGTTGAAGTGGCTATTAAAGTGCCGTTACCACGCACCTTTGATTATAAAATAGATGAACAACTTACCTCGCTCTCGGCGCCTATTATGCCGGGGATGCGCGTATTAGTGCCTTTTGGGAATCAAAAGAAAGTAGCGGTAGTGCTAGCACTTAAAACACATACCGATGTACCAGAGAACAAAATTAAAGCGGTTATTGAGGTTATTGACCAAACCCCTATTTTATCATTGCAGCATCTAGAGCTACTCAGTTTTACCGCTCGTTACTATTGCTACCCATTAGGCGAAACCATACACATTGCACTACCAAGTGCGCTTCGCCAAGGTGAAAACCCAGATAAAACCAGCATAAACATGGTTAGCCTTACCGAGAAAGGTGAGAAATTACCGTCCTTAAAAGCGAAAACTCAATTAAACTTATTAAAGCAGCTCGCACAGTCGGGTAAATCATCGTTGACCGAGCTAAAAGCGCTCGGCTTTAGTAAAAAAACAATCGACGCCTTAATAGATAAAGAACTCATAACTCAGAGCATTGAGCATGATAATCAATGGCAAAACATTGCGCCCACAGTCGGTACCAAGCCAGTACTTAATAAAGAGCAAGCTGTTGCGTGCACGACAATCAATCAAAGTGTTGGCTTTAAAAGCTTTTTATTAGAAGGTGTGACTGGCAGTGGTAAAACCGAAGTGTATTTACAGTGCCTTGAAGAAGTCCTTAAACGTGGCGAGCAAGCCTTAGTATTGGTGCCTGAAATAGGCTTAACCCCGCAAACTGTCAACCGGTTTCGCCGTCGCTTTCCTGATACGCCAATAATGTTGTGGCACTCAGCCTTAACCGATAACGAGCGCTTACAAACATGGCGTTTTTGCGAAAAAGGCAGCTGCGCAATTGTTATTGGTACCCGTTCGAGCATTTTTCTACCTTTTTTAAAGTTAGGGATGATAGTGGTTGATGAAGAGCATGATTCATCATTTAAACAGCAAGATACCTTACGTTACCATGCACGCGATTTAGCTGCTTATCGAGCATTTCAGCACAAAATACCGCTAATTTTGGGCAGCGCCACTCCTGCGCTAGAAACCCTTCACAAGGCAATAAATAACAAGTATCAACTTTTAAGTCTGACAGAGCGCGCACAAACTGCGACCGATAATCAGTTTATGCTGCTCGATATGAAAGGACAGCCTGACCAAGCAGGTATTGCCCACGCAAGTCTTGCCACTATGCGCCAACATTTAAAGCGTGGTAAGCAAGTTATGGTGTTTTTAAATCGGCGTGGTTTTTCTCCCACGCTAATTTGCCATGAATGCGGATGGCTCAGTGAATGTAACCGTTGTAGCACCAGCGCGACTTTTCATAAAGCGATTGGGCAAATGATTTGCCATCACTGCGCTGAGCAACAACCAGTACCTTACCAGTGCCCTGATTGCGGTAGCACACAAATTTTTCCTAACGGAAAAGGTACAGAACAAATTGAAGAGTTTTTATCAAGCGAATTCCCTGATACACCCGTAACGCGAATAGATCGCGACTCAACTCGTCGTAAAGGAAGCTTAGAAAAAGCACTAGAGGAAATTAATCAAGGTGGCCCACGTATTTTAGTGGGCACTCAAATGCTGGCTAAAGGTCATCATTTTGCCGATGTGAGCTTAGTACTTATATTAGATGTAGATAGCGGTTTGTACTCGTGCGATTTTAGAGCCACAGAGCATTTAGCCCAATTAGTAACGCAAGTTGCAGGGCGCGCAGGTCGCTCGGGAGAGCCTGGGCAAGTATTACTACAAACCCATTTTCCTGAACACCCTTTACTACAGGACTTGGTAAATAATGGCTACCAAGATTTTGCTCGTTTTGCATTAAGCGAACGTGATGATGCCGACCTACCGCCTATTACAAATATGGCTATAGTTAGAGCGCAAGGACACAATATTACTCAAGTTGTCGATTTTTTGACGGATTTGGTTCCTGTCAACGGCGTATCTGGTATACAATTGCTCGGACCAATACCAGCCCCATTAGAAAGAATAGCGGGTATGTACCGGTTTCAATTGCATATTCAAGCGCAAGATCGCAAAGTATTACACCAGTATCTTGCGCAAATGGTTGACTATTTAAGCACCAGCAAATTAGCACAAAAAGTGCGCTGGAGTTTAGATGTTGACCCTATAGACATGATTTAGGTTAAAGCCAAATGGCACAGCACGATTATATTAATAAAAAACCAGCGGGCAGAAAAAACACCAAGCAAGCCCCTGCTAAAAAGCCCTTTCCTATATTTTTAGTTATTATTACTGTTTTGCTTGTAGGCGGTTTCGCCTACGGCTTATGGTTTATTAAAAATAATGCAGACCCTAAGCTTGCTGAGCAGCAAGCCCACCCAAAACCAGCGCAAAAAGTAGAAATTGCTAAGCCTCGCGCGCCTAAGTTTATTGAAGAAATTAAAGAGCACGAGATCCAAGTAGAAGTACGAGAGATTGAGCAAAAAGGCCCCTATGTTATGCAGTGTGGCTCGTTTAGAACACACGAACAAGCCGAAACACTCAAAGCTAAAATCGCCTTTGCTGGGTTAATTTCTGAAATTAAAAAAACCACAGGTACTAATGGCGTGTGGTATAAAGTGCGCTTAGGTCCTTATAAAACCAAGCGCCAAGCCGAAAGCGACAAAAACAAACTCAAGCGAGTGCATGTTGTTAGCTGCGGAATTTGGGGCTGGACTTGAAATTAGACCATTCACCCATATAACCTCATCATAATCGTTTTTAACAAGCTGCCCCCGCAGCTTGATGATGAGGAATAAAATGACCACTATCGTAAGTGTACGCCGCGACAATAAAGTAGTAATTGGTGGCGATGGCCAAGTATCACTTGGTAATACTGTAATGAAGGGCAATGCCCGTAAAGTTCGACGTCTTTATAATGGCAAAGTAATTGCTGGTTTTGCCGGTGGTACTGCTGATGCCTTTACCCTTTTCGAACGCTTTGAAAGCAAACTAGAAATGCATCAAGGAAACCTTACTAAAGCCGCTGTTGAAATGGCTAAAGACTGGCGCAGCGACAGGGCTCTTCGCAAACTTGAAGCACTCCTTGCCGTTGCCGATGAGACCGCCTCACTGATTATTACTGGTAACGGCGATGTAGTGCAGCCAGAAAACGACCTAATCGCTATTGGTAGTGGTGGTAACTTTGCACAATCAGCAGCCACTGCCCTATTAGAAAATACCGATTTAAGCGCTCGCGATATTGTAGAGAAAAGCCTTACCATTGCTGGCAACATCTGTGTATTTACCAACAACTTCCAAACAATCGAAGAACTATAATAGGACCCATTATGTCTGCTATGACCCCAAGAGAAATTGTACACGAGTTAGATCAGCATATTATTGGTCAAGCTAAGGCTAAAAAAGCTGTGGCTATTGCCCTTCGTAATCGCTGGCGTCGAATGCAATTAAACGATGACTTACGTAGTGAAGTAACCCCTAAAAACATTTTAATGATTGGCCCAACAGGTGTAGGTAAAACAGAAATTGCCCGTCGTCTAGCTAAACTTGCAAATGCGCCTTTTATTAAAGTAGAAGCAACTAAATTTACCGAAGTAGGTTATGTTGGCAAAGAAGTAGAAACCATTATTCGCGATTTAGTTGATGTAGCAATTAAAATGACTCGCGAGCAACAAACTAAAAAGTTTAAGCACCGCGCAGAAGAAGCGGCTGAAGAACGTATTTTAGATGCTCTTTTACCACCCGCTAAAGACCAATATGGTGAAACACAGCGCGATGACAACTCATCTACTCGCCAAACGTTCCGTAAAAAACTACGTGAAGGCCAGCTTGATGATAAAGAAATCGAAATTGATCTAGCACAAGCACAACCAAATGTAGAGATCATGGCGCCTCCTGGTATGGAAGATATGACCAACCAGTTACAAAGCATGTTTCAAAACATGGGTGGCGACAAACGTACTAAACGCAAGTTAAAAATTAAAGAAGCCTTTAAACTGTTAACAGAAGAGGAAGCCGCTAAATTAGTTAATCCTGAAGAACTAAAAGAGCAAGCTATTTTTTCTGTTGAGCAAAACGGTATTGTGTTTATTGATGAAATAGACAAAATTTGTAAGCGTGGCGATTCGTCAGGCCCAGATGTTAGCCGTGAAGGTGTACAACGCGACCTACTTCCTTTAATTGAAGGTTCAACCGTTAATACTAAGCATGGCATGGTTAAAACCGATCATATGTTATTTATAGCATCGGGTGCATTTCAAATGGCCAAGCCATCAGACATGATCCCTGAGCTACAAGGTCGTTTACCTATTCGTGTAGAGCTTGAAGCACTTAGCGCAAATGACTTTAAACGAATTCTTACTGAGCCGCATGCATCACTTACTGAGCAGCAACGTGAATTGCTTAAAACAGAGCAGGTGAATGTTGAATTTAGCGATGATGCGATAGATCGTATAGCTAAGGCTGCATGGCAAGTAAACGAGAAAACCGAAAATATTGGTGCTCGTCGCTTACATACAGTAATGGAAAAGCTAATGGAAGAAATCTCGTATGATGCTTCTGAGCAAGCAGGCTCTACCCTTACTATTGATGCCGCTTACGTAGAAAAACACTTAGGCGCACTGGTTGAAGATGAAGACTTAAGTCGTTTTATTCTTTAAAGCGAATAAAAATACTATACTTAAAGCCTCCATATTGGAGGCTTTTTAATGGGGTATATAAAATGAAACACGTTATAAAAGTGCACTATCATAGTGTAAGTAAAAACCTAGATGTTTACTTTGATGATGACACTATGACTGTATTTAGCTGCGAGTTTTTACGCGTTCACTCCCCTTCTGCTGAAGTGCAAGGGCATGGGGCAGAGCCAATGAAACCAGTACTTAATAAACACAAAGTTGGTATAAAAAAGATTGTCCCTGTGGGACATTACGCACTCAGATTAGACTTTGATGATGGCCATAATAGCGGCCTGTTTAGCTGGCGCTATTTTGAGACGCTTCAAGCACAACAACAAACCTTGTGGGATAAATACCAAGCTCGCGTTGACGAGCACGAAAAAAACAAAGACAGCGTGCCAATAAAGTTTGTTCCTTAAACTTTATTGGCTTAATAAATACGACCTTGTACTACACTTTAAACTTATCAATAGCTGTGAATAAAACGCGTGCTTGCTCAGAGACTTCTTCACTTGTTTGCGCATTATTTACTGCATGCTCAGAAGCATTTTGAGCGATATCTCTAATGCGTACTACATTTTTGTTAACCTCAGAGGCCACTTGGCTTTGCTCATCAATGGCAACAGCAATTTGAGTACTCATTTCCATAATAGTTTGCACATCTTCAGTGATTAAGCCAAGTAAGTCACCTGCCTTGATAGCTTGAGAGGCACTTTCATCCCCTTGTGAACGACATTGATGCATAATACTAACAACCTCTTGAGTACGCTCTTGAAGGGTATTAATAATGCCTTCAATTTCGCTGGTAGATTCTTGCGTACGTTGAGCAAGTGAACGAACTTCATCTGCTACCACTGCAAATCCACGACCTTGCTCACCTGCGCGCGCAGCTTCTATTGCGGCATTTAGTGCGAGTAAATTAGTTTGCTCAGCAATCCCTCGAATTACATCAAGTACAGAGCCTATGGTTTCAGCATCTTTTTCAAGCTGTGATACCACGTTTGATGCATTCCCTAACGACGAAGATAAATCACGTATATGATTAACGGTTGAATCGACTTCATTACGCCCTTGCTGCGCACTAAGATTGGTTGACTCAGCTTTTTTAGCTGCCGCTTCGGTATTATGCGAGATATCTTGAATCGTGGCCTGCATTTGCGTTGCGGCAGTGGCAACCATATCCGCTTCGTGTAGCTGCTCTTGCATACCTGAACTTGTTGCAGAGGTACTTTCAGATAAATGTTCGGTGGCCACATTTAGCGTATTAAGCGCACTGTTAACTTCGTTTATGAGGTTTTTGAAATCGCCTATTAAGCTATTAAAATCTGAGGTCATAATGGTAACTTCGTCATTACCTGTTTGCTCTATAATAAGGCTTAAATCGTTATGACGGCGTATGTCGTTTATAGTGTGATAAACACGCTCGATAGGAACAATGATTGAGTGACTAGTCAGGTACACTAACGCCAATACAATAACGCCCGAAATAACAAATACAACTATGGCAATAAATTGAGCTTGCTCAACGCTTTTTTCAACTTCCAGCTTAGTTGATTGAACAATTTCACCTACAACCTGATCGCTTTTTTCTACGTTGCCCCGCATTACACCTAGCGCACCTGAGTCTAAGTCTAGGCCTAACTGTGTTTGTGCCTTTACAAGATTTTGAAAAGCGCTTTGGTACGTATCTATTAAAGGGCTTATTTGCGACTTATAACTACTTTGTAAATCAGCTTGAGTAATTTTTTGTTTAAACGTACTAATAAGTTCGTTAAAGCGAGTTAAGTATTTTGCATCAAAGCGCAGCATAAAATCTTTCTCAGCGCGTCGCAGCTGTAGCATTGCCGATAAAAGCTCAAAGTTATCTTGCTCTTTTAATAGCACCTCAACTTCGTGCACCGCAGTTCTGAGCTTGCCATATAACCCATCTTTAGGGTTTAAACCTATCTGTTGCTGTAACCTAACAACCTCTGAAAAATTGTTGTTGTAGTTAGTAATAAGCGTATGAAACTGCTCAATTTGCGCTGCGCTAATGCCCTGCTGTTGCATTACCCCCTGCAGCTTTTTGATTTTAGTGCTTAGCTGTCTAAAATCCTTATCAAATGATGTAAGTGCTTCCTGCTGCTTGTAAAAAAGAAAGTTTTTTTCATGCTTTCTAAGCTCTAGTGCATGTACGTTGAGCTCTTCTGCAAGCTGAATTGTTTTATTCAGATTGAGTGTTACGCGTGACTCATAAATTATCACACACAACAAAATGACCATTGCCAGACCGACTACCACTGCATTAAGTTGCAAACGCCTTTTAATGGTTAAGTTTTGTAAAAAATTCATTGAAAACACCTATATTTAATATGCACTAATAGTGTAGTACGTTCTGGCGCTTCATATTGAATTTTTTATTAACTTTTTATACATATAACTCGTGCTTTTAGATTAACATTACCCCATAAATCTTTATGCAATGAGTGAGTGTCATGCCACTGTTTATTAAGTAGCCATTTAACCAAAGGGGCAGGATCACTGGGAAAATTAATTTTCTTGTTTTGCGGGGCACTATTCCAATCATCTAGCGCTTGCGGGTTTAAATAATTCATTACATGAGCCATTTTCATCGCCCGCAATGTTTGTGCATTTGCATCTTGTTCAAACTGACCATCAAGAGGTTTGAGTAATAATTTTTTCCCAAGCTTTAAGGCCTCACTTGCCAACTCAAAGCCTGCATTACCAATTACGCCACTGGTATTTGCTAAGTCGTTTAAAAACCCCGCTCTTGAAGGAGTGCGCAAATGGATATGACCAAGGGATTTGTCTTGTGCATGTGGGTGGTAACAGTAAAACTCTTTTTCTGGAAAGTCCTTTAAATAATCAATAATGTTGTCGAGGTTTTCAAAGGGTAAGTACACTAGCACTTTATTCATAACGGCGACCGGATTGCCATGGTCATGGTTTGCAATAAAGGGCGGTATAATATTGTCAGCAAAAGGTTGCCAATGTACGCCTAAATAAGTGCTTGCAGGGGCATAATGCTTAATAAGAGACTTTCTAAATAACCCCCGACCAAACATAGGCACACTGTTAGATAAAAAGGCCACCTGGTGACTAATACCAATCACTGGTACGCCAGCTCTCTTTGCCGCCCAAGCTGAAATAGGCTCAAAGTCATTCAAAACAAAATCGTATTTTTTTACATCAAATGATTTTATATCGTTAACTAACTTGCACACTCGAGCATTTTTTAATGTTTGATAGCTTTTTACTTGGCCGTTTTTAGTGCTAAACGATAAACCCCTAAACGTTTTGTAATCAGCAAAGCCCTGCATATCAAAGTAGTCTTTTTCTGGACGTCCGGAAAAAACGTAATCTACATCTATACCTAACTCTTTAAAACAACTTGCCATAACACGGGCGCGCGTAATATGGCCATTACCTGTGCCTTGTATGCCGTATAATATCTTCATACAGGCACCACCAAAGCTAGCGCAAATAAACCACATGAACTGCCAATAGCGGCGCCTATTATTATATCTGCCGGAAAATGTACGCCTAATACCACACGAGAAACCGCCACCCCCGATGCCCAACTAAACCAAAGCCACGCATATTCTGCAAAAAAGTGACTCAATATTGCCGCAACTAAAAATGCTGCTGCACTGTGCCCTGAAGGTAAACTAAATTTGTCACTAGGTACAATATACGCATTACTGACTAAGCAATCGCAGGGGCGGATTCGGCCAAAGCTACGTTTTGCTAAAAAGTAAATAGGCCTTTCAATTGCAAACCCCAGTAACACCGATATTGGCAATAACTGATGCTGCTCATTGGTACTTAGCCACCAAACAGCGCCACACATAAGTAAATATAAACCACCATTACCACTTTTAGATAAACCAAGCGCAGCCGTTTTCAGCCATTTAGGTGAATTGTAATTAAACAGCGTTAAAAAGAGCCGTTCATCCATCTGAGCCATTTTTTTAAGTACGTTATTATCGTTCATTATTCACCCTTAGCTGCACAATATCTAACCATAGTGAAAGCTTAGCGATATAAAATAACAATTGAGTGACGCTTTTAAGACACTAATGTTGCCATTTAAAATTTCCGCATTTTGAGTAAATTTACTGCTATTAAGTCGTTGTTATTGCATATAAGGAGGGTATACTGAGAGTAACTTATGTACCCTTTGAGGATAAAATAATGGATTACAGCACTTCTGACTTATGTGACTTTTTTGCCGATGTGGTTGACGTGCTTGAACCTATGTTCATCAACTTTGGTGGTCGACACACGTTTGGCGGCCGAATTAAAACGGTTAAATGTTTTGAAAATAATGAACTGATCCGTGAAATACTCTCACAAGACGGTACTGATCAAGTACTACTTATCGATGGTGGTGGCTCAACACGACGCGCCCTTATCGACATTGAACTTGCAGAGCTTGCTCTGGATAACAACTGGAATGGTATTATTGTTTTTGGTGCAGTGCGCCATGTCGATGAGCTTGAAGAACTTGATTTAGGTATACAAGCTATTGCATCAATTCCTGTTGCTGCCGATAGCGAAGGTGCTGGTGAAGATGGTATTGGTGTTAACTTTGCCGGGGTGTCGTTTTTTGATGGCGACTTTATCTATGCTGATAGCACAGGTATCGTTTTATCTGCAGAAGAACTTGAACTTGAAGTTGTCGAAGAATAAGACCACATGCAGTGTTCACAGGAACACTGCTTATTTCACCATAATAGTTTGATGCTCAATACGGACTGGAACACAGTGCCCCCACCCCTCAAAATATACGATGAAAACGCAGTAAAGCCATACTGTGTTAAACGCGCAAACGAAACAAAAACTTGGCAGTCGGTCGCCCTATTAGACACCCATGTAAACGTACAGCAAGCACTCAATGATGCGGCGCAATTTGGCATTCGCTTTGTATTAATTGGTATATGCGAGGATATAGGACCACGTGCTAATTTAGGCAAGGGAGGCTCAAACCAAGCGTGGTCAGCTTTTTTACAGCACTATCTAAACCAACCTGTTAACCAATTTAGCGTAGCTGAGCAAGTATTGCTGTTAGGCGAAATTGATGTTGATGATTTGATGGCCCAAGCGCAAAATTTAGATAACCAAAATACAGCCCAGCTGGAGCAACTGCGAAAATTATGTGCAAAAGTAGACGAACGAGTTGAAGCCACTCTAGCCCTTATTTTTAGTGCTGGCCTTGAACCTATTATTATCGGCGGTGGGCATAATAACAGTTTTGGCATACTCACTGCTTTAAGCAAACATTACAAACGCTGCGTTAACGCAATAAATTTTGATCCACATGCAGATTTACGCCCATGCGAGGGACGCCATAGTGGTAATGGTTTTAGCTATGCTTTGCAAAATAACGCGCTAAAGCACTATCATATTATTGGTCTGCACGAGCAAAAAAATAGCCAAGCTGTTTTTGGCTTAATCACACAAACCCAATCGAGTTTTCATAGTTATCAGGCAATTAATATCCGCCGAGAAATATCCCTAACTGATGCTGTGCAGCATGCTTTATCAACGTTTAATAGTGCGCCATTAGGTATTGAACTGGACCTAGACAGCATTTCGTTTTTACCGGCAAGCGCTTATACCTGTTGCGGCTTTAGCGTGAGTGATGCTGAGCATTATGTGTATTTAACAGCAAAACACAGCACTGCCCGTTATCTACATTTGTGTGAAGCAGCACCGCTAAATCACCCAGCTGGGTTAACAGCAGGTATGCAAAGCTGTGGACAAATTATTAGCGCATTGGTTAATGCGTACTTACATGCAAAAAGCAGTAATTAGCATTAGTGCACTAAGGAAAACCTATTGTGATTGAGCCGATTGCCACTGCTTTAACCAGCTCATTAGGCCAATACTACTAAGTGGATGACCAAAATAATAACCTTGTGCTGCATGGGCCTTTAAGCTTTTAACAAACTTTAGTTGGTCTAAGGTTTCAACACCTTCAAAAATAACCTTGGTATTTTGTTGGTTGTGCATTTCAACCATACCGCCAACTAGGCTGCGAATATTATTTTGATTGCTAAAATCTGCAGTAAGCGATGGCGCCACCTTAATGTACTCAACAGCTAAATTTGGTAGCTTAGAAAGAACGATTGGGTTATCCCCTAACCCATCAACACATATTTTTAAGCCAATATTATTTAATCTGGCAATCATAGCACGGCCCTTATCATCTAAGTCGGTGAATATATGCAATGGGCATTCAACAATGATATCGCCATGCTGTAATCGATGCTCGCTCACTACGCTATCAACAAACTCAACGAATTCTTCATTGAGCATTTCAGGACCAAATAAGTTGATACTAAGCGGTATAGCTATCCCCTCTATACGCAGCGCCATAGCAAGCTCTGCCGCTCGCTCTACTACAAATTTAGCCAGTGGGAAAGCTAAACCTGCAATATGAATATCATCAATAAATCGGTGCGCAGATAAAATACCTTGCTGAGGATGCTGCCAGCGTAGCAGTAGCTCTAAAAACTCAATTTGGCCGTCTTCGTTACGGATAATAGGCTGAAAATAAAGCTCTAGTTCGCTTACAAAGTCAATATTAGCTAACTCTTTTAAGCGCGCTTGTTGCTCAAGCTGTTCAACCATCATTTGTTGATGGTACACAACTACCGCTTTTTTTGGCTGGCTATCAAGAGCTAGATAAGCACACGATACTAATTTATCAAAGTTAGCATCTTGCTCTTCACAATTAACATAACTTGCTCTCGCTTTTACCTCTACAGTACAGTTGGCAACGTTGAATGGTTTGAGCGTCGCACTAATAATTTGCTCTATTATCTGCTCATGGCTGTGTTTATGCGCAGCTAGGCTACAAATAAATGCAAAATTAAGCCCCCCTAAATGTGCTAGCTTTTCACGCCCACCTAAAGCAATGACATCGTCGTTATTTAGTAAATCTTTTACTCTGTTGGCTGATTGCGCTAAAAGTAAATCACCAAAGTCTCTGCCAATGTGTTGGTTAACTTGTTCAAAGCCTTCAAGACGGACAATCACTAACACAGCTTCGTGTTGCTCTTTGTACCAATTATAATAACTTTTCCGTAACTGCTGTTTATCTGCAAATTCAGCTAGAGGAGAGTCATCCTGATAGGGTTCGGGATAGGTTACGTTATGCAAAACCTCAACGTTTTGATCTTCGTCTTTTATAAATCCTACAGTCGATAGCGTGATAATAGACACTACAACCCAAAAAAGCGGAACGTCCATTAATAAATACGCAGAAAACAACACCACGAATAACAAGCCAGAAAGTGCGCTTGCGATAATCATACTCCAGTTATTGCGCTCAAACGCTTGCCACAAGTTAAAGCAAAAGCCAAAGGCGAGTAATATTGCCAACCAAGCTGAACCACTACTCAAAATGGCTAATCCAACAACCGCTGTACATAAATAACTAAATTTTATACTCGTATTTCTAACCGAAAATAACGCAGCCACCATCGCCATTAACAGCGCACCGCTAAAAAAAACAGGAAAGTTACTATCAGCCAAAATACTCAAGTCTATGCCACTCCGTTAGCTATAAAATTTAATAAACACATGTTTGATTTGGGTAAAAATAATACAATCTAATTAATTCTACCCAAAATCCATAGATTTAACAGTTTATTTACGCCAAATTGGTAACTTAATTGCGAGGGGTGATTTATTTGCCAATGGGCAATATCAGCCCTTGATCCAACCTTTAGTACACCGCGATCGTTTAAGCCAAGCGCCTTTGCCGCATGGCATGTAACGCCAGCCAAAGCTTGCTCTGGCGTCAGCCTAAATAAAGTGCATGCCATATTCATCATTAATTGCACAGAGCATAACGGTGAGGTGCCCGGATTAAAATCACTGGCTATGGCGATAGGCACTTTGTATTTTTGCAGTAAATCGATGGGAGGAAGCCGCGTTTCGCGCAAAAAATAAAAGGCCCCTGGTAATAAAACAGCCACAGTACCAGCCTCAGCCATAGCTATAACGCCGCTCTCGTCAAGATGCTCAATATGATCAGCCGAAAGGCCTTTATACTCAGCCACCAGCTGTGCGCCTTTTTGATTAGAAAGCTGCTCGGCATGGCATTTTACCGGCAAGTTATGTTTTGCTGCAGCATCAAATACTTGTTTTGTTTGTGCAAGGCTAAAGCCTACATTTTCACAAAATACATCTACAGCATCTGCAAGGTTATTAGCCACTACCTGCTCAAGCATATGTGTACATACTAAATCAATGTATTCATCTGCACGGCCTTTGTACTCAGGGGGTAACGCATGCGCGCCTAAAAATGTTGTTTTAATATCGATAGGGTGATGTTCATTAAGTAAACGCGCCACCTCTAGCATTTTTATTTCATTATCAATGTCGAGCCCATACCCTGACTTTATCTCGGCGGTCGTTACGCCTTCAGCAAGTAAAGTGTTTAACCGGTCTTTGGCATCAACAAATAACTGCTCGTGGCTTGCAGCGCGAGTCGCTTTTACCGTACTGGCTATACCGCCACCTTGTGCGGCTATTTGTTCATAGCTGACACCTTGTAAGCGCTGCTCAAATTCTTCTGCTCGAGAGCCTGCAAATATTAAATGTGTATGGCAATCTATCAGCCCTGGTGTCAACCATTGCCCCTTAATACTTAATGTAGGGGTAGCAAATACATCAAAACTGGGTAAAGTCGATTGCTCACCTAACCATACAATTTCACCGCTTTTAATTGCCATAGCTGCATTTTTTATCGTCCCATAAGGCGCGTCAATTGTGCTATCCATGGTTGCTATATTGGCATCTGTTAATAATAAGTCGAGATCTTCTAAGACATAACCTGTTGTTTTATCTTGCATACTTAGCTCCCTAATGTGCTTAAAATACAGTCTAACAATACACCTTGTATATACAAGATAATTATGCCATCTTTATTAAATAGTTTATTTTAAATACAGCTAATAATAAGTAATGACTACTCCTAAATTTGCACAAATAAAACAATTTATTGTCGATAAAATAAAAAATGGCGCATGGCAAGAAAACCAACGTGTTCCCTCAGAAAACGAGCTTAGCAGTCAATTTTCTGTAAGCCGTATGACCGCACGACGTGCACTGAGCGAATTAACAGATGCCGGTATTTTAACGCGCAGCCAGGGACTAGGTACGTTTGTGGCAAGTTTTAAATCGCAGTCGTCACTACTTGAAATTAGAAACATCGCCGATGAAGTAAAAGAGCGTAACGGGCACTACAGCTGTAATGTGCACGTGCTTGAATCTATCAATGCAGTTGCCCCCATCGCCATTGCGCTTGGCGTAGAGGTAGACAGCGTGGTGTATCGCAGTGTGCTGGTACATAACGAGAACGACAAACCACTGCAAGTTGAAGAGCGATTTGTAAACCCAGCTTTAGCCGCGGGTTATTTACAACAAGACTTTAGCGCACTCACCCCGCATGAGTACTTATCGAGCGTAGCGCCACTCACACAAGCACGCCACACTGTTGAAGCGGTTATGCCCAACTCGCAAATGTGCCAATGGCTAAACCTCTATAACGAGGAGCCCTGCTTGCAAGTTATTCGTCGTACTTGGTCTACAAAGGGGATAGTAAGCTTTGCACGCTTAGTCTCGCCAGGCAGTAAATACCGACTAGGTGGGCACTTAACATTTAAAAAATAATAAAAACGTCACGCTCATAAGCGTTTTTTTGTAGCTGAGCGTCTTGTATATACAACAGGAGGAACACATGAATAACCGCCTTGATACACACCGTGAGATCCGCGCGCCCCATGGCGATAAAATTAGCGCTCAAAGCTGGCAAACTGAAGCCGCTAAACGCATGCTAATGAATAATTTAGACCCTGAAGTGGCAGAGCATCCTCATGCGTTAGTAGTCTATGGCGGTATTGGCCGAGCAGCAAGGGACTGGGCAAGCTTTGATAAAATAATTGAAACCCTTGATAGGCTCGAAAATGACGAAACACTGCTTGTGCAATCGGGCAAGCCTGTGGGCGTATTTAAAACCCACGAAAATGCGCCGCGAGTTCTCATTGCTAATTCTAACCTGGTACCGCATTGGGCAAATTGGGAGCACTTTAATGAGCTCGATAAAAAAGGCTTAATGATGTATGGGCAAATGACCGCGGGCTCTTGGATTTACATTGGCTCACAAGGCATAGTGCAAGGCACTTACGAAACCTTTGTAGCAATGGCAAAACAACACTTTATCGGTAATGCAAAAGGTAAATGGGTTTTAACCGCAGGTCTTGGCGGTATGGGAGGTGCTCAACCACTCGCCGCGACGATGGCCGGTTTTAGCGCACTTGTTGTGGAATGCGACGAAACCCGTATCGATTTTCGAATTAAAACTGGCTACGTTGATGTTAAAGCTACTACACTTGAGCACGCACTTGAGCTAGTTACCGATGCGTGTATTAAAGGTAAGGCCCTATCGGTAGGTCTATTAGGTAATGCCGCCGATATTTTTACTACCCTAGCAAACAGCAATATTATCCCTGATATAGTGACCGACCAAACCTCAGCGCACGACCCACTCAACGGCTACCTACCTCAAGGTTGGAACATGCAACATGCGGCAAAAATGCGTAAACAAAACCCACACGCGGTTGTTAAAGCCGCGAAGCAATCTATGGCAGTGCAAGTTAACGCTATGCTAGCACTGCAAAAAGCCGGTGCTGCCACGACTGATTATGGCAATAACATTCGCCAAATGGCATTTGAAGAAGGCGTTACTAACGCGTTTGATTTTCCTGGCTTCGTACCTGCTTATATCCGCCCGTTATTTTGTGAAGGAATTGGCCCATTTAGATGGGTTGCGCTTTCGGGTGACCCCGAAGACATTTATAAAACCGATGCAAAAGTCAAAGCACTTATCCCAGAGGATACTCACTTACATAACTGGCTTGATATGGCACGTGAGCGCATTCAATTTCAGGGCTTACCCGCACGTATATGCTGGGTCGGTTTAAAAGACAGAGCACGCCTTGCCCTTGCCTTTAACGACATGGTTAAAAATGGCGAGCTTAAAGCCCCCGTTGTTATTGGTCGTGATCATCTTGATTCAGGTTCGGTAGCTAGCCCCAACCGCGAGACAGAAAGTATGCAAGATGGCTCAGATGCCGTATCTGATTGGCCGTTACTGAATGCTTTATTAAACACCGCAGGTGGCGCAACGTGGGTGTCGCTGCATCATGGCGGTGGCGTTGGTATGGGTTTTAGTCAGCACGCAGGCGTGGTTATTGTTGCAGATGGCAGTGAACAAGCCGCGCAGCGCATAGCTCGCGTACTTTGGAACGATCCGGCCACAGGCGTTATGCGCCATGCCGATGCAGGTTACGACATTGCAAAAAATTGCGCGCAAGAGCACCACTTAGATCTCCCTATGCTAAACAAGGAATAGTCATGATTTCACACACTCTCACACCAGGGCAATTAAACTTAAACACCCTAAGAAAAATTAATGACTCAGCTGTTAATTTATATTTAGAAAATAGCGCCGAGGCACAGATAGCGGCCAGTGCACAAACCGTTCAAAACGTAATACATAAACGCCAAACGGTGTACGGTATAAATACCGGCTTTGGCTTATTAGCCAATACAAAAATAGCAGATGACGAGCTTGAGCTACTGCAGCGCAGTATAGTTCTTTCGCATGCAGCAGGGACTGGTGAGCTGATGGACGACAGCACAGTTAGATTAATGATGGCCTTAAAAGTAAACTCTCTGTCGCGAGGTTATTCTGGAATACGTTTGGAGGTCATCGAATTTTTTATTAAGCTACTGCGCAGTGAAGTGTATCCATGCGTACCACAAAAAGGCTCTGTGGGCGCTTCAGGCGATTTAGCCCCCCTTGCTCATATGTGCCTGCCGCTGCTAGGTGAAGGCAAGATGCGCCACAACGGCGAAGTGATAAGCGCAGCACAGGGGTTAAAAATAGCTAATCTTTCTCCCCTCACCTTAGGTGCTAAAGAAGGGCTGGCACTATTAAACGGCACGCAAGCCTCTACCGCATTTGCCCTACAGGGACTTTTTAAAGCTGAAGATTTATATGCACAAAGCTGTATTATTGGCTCCATAAGCATAGAGGCCGCCATGGGCAGTCGCGCCCCCTTTGATGCACGCATTCACGAAATACGAGGTCAGCAAGGTCAAATTGATACTGCTAAAATTTTCAGACAGCTTCTGGGCGCTCAATCACAGATCAGCCAATCTCATGCAAACTGCGAAAAAGTACAAGACCCTTACTGTTTGCGCTGCCAACCGCAAGTACTCGGCGCATGTTTAACACAAATTCGTCACGCCGCAGAGGTGCTGCTGTGTGAATCTAACGGCGTGACTGATAACCCGCTGGTATTTGCCGATGTAGGCGATATTATCTCCGGTGGCAACTTTCATGCAGAGCCTGTTGCCATGGCAGCGGATAACTTAGCTGTTGCAATCGCCGAAATAGGCGCACTGGCAGAGCGAAGAATCGCATTACTTATTGATTCAAACCTCTCTACACTGCCACCATTTTTAGTTGAAAACGGCGGCGTTAATTCAGGCTTTATGATTGCCCAAGTTACAGCCGCTGCGCTCGCTTCCGAGAACAAATCGCTTGCACACCCCGCTTCGGTAGACAGCCTACCAACATCAGCAAATCAAGAAGACCATGTTTCTATGGCCACATTTGCAGCAAGGCGCTTAAACGAAATGGCCAATAATACTCGTGGAGTGTTAGCGATTGAATGGCTGGCTGCTGCGCAAGGGCTTGAATTTAGAGCCCCACTCAAAGCCTCCAGTCAAGTAGAAAAGGCCAAGGCCCTACTGCGCGAGCATGTGCACTACTATGATAAAGACCGTTTTTTTTCCCCAGACATAGACGCTGCAACACAGCTTTTAACAAAAGGGAAGCTAAACAGCTTTATAGAAAACAGTCCATTGCCATCAGCCAATTAAATCCCATGCTGATAGCTAAAACCTAATGCCTCAATTGCTGAGCCAAGCACTTTGCGCTCAGCACTTTCATTACTGGTAAAGGTTGGCATTTCGCCACCATGCTCTGCACACTTTTGTGCATAATAATTCGCTTTAGTAGGATGTGATGGATTCACTACGTTATATATATTTTGCCCCGAATCAAAGTTTTCTATTACTGCAAAAATAGCGTTTATCACATCTTGTTGATGCACCATATTAACCACCTGCTGACTCGATGTATTTAATTCTTTACCAGCCACAAAGCGCCCCGGCTCGCGATTAGGCCCTAATAACCCGGCTAAACGCAGTACTTTACCATTTTGCGCAAGCACCTTTTCTTCGCTATCGTACAGTTTTATTTGGCGCTCACTGGTACAACTTATTTCACTGCTTTCAGTGTAAACACCTGGCTCTTGGTCGTACACACCGGTCGATGAGCATAAAATAAAGCCTTTAGCATTTAATTGTTTAGCAAGCGTAAGGGCTGCACTTAGTGTTTCTGGGTAGTCACTTTCACTGTGTCTGCTTCGTGGGGGGATTGCACACACCCAGTAAGCACCGTGTAAATCTATTTGATGTATTAGTTTTTCATTATTGAGTACAAATTGACGTTGAAAGTCTTCGGTATGCTCATCACTTCTATGCGTACCTTGCACCTGCCACCCTGCCTGTTGAGCTTGTAGGCACAAAGCGTGACCCAACCAGCCCGCACCTAGTACTACTAATTTATTAGCTTTTGTTTTCATTTTTGCATAACCCTTCATTTTAAACGCATAATTAGTGCTTTTTATCTAACTTCATAGCGATTTAAAGTAAGATATGGTTAGATATAACCTATTAAAAAACAATAATACGTGCACTTATGCTAAATAATTTATCATTACGGAAGAAAATATTATTATTGATTGGTGGCACCATCACCATTTTGCTAATTATTGCTTCAACATTTTTTGTAAATCACATCGCTAACCTTTCTAGAGTAAACATCGAGCGCGAAGCGCAAAGCTACCTACAAAGCGAACAACTTTCAATGCAAAGCTACTTTGCAAAGTATGGCAAGTTGGTTTCTACGTTTGTAAATAACCCACATTTAGTTAACTTTTTTGAAGACTGGGATGTGCGCGATCAGCCAATTAAAAACGCCCCCGGCTACAACGAAGTTAATCAAGACTTTATCCGCATAAGTTCAAATGACGAAAACGTTCTGTCGGCGTTTTTTGCCTCAGCAACCACCGGTGAATACTTTAAAGAAAACGAGCGCACCAGCCATTACAACGGCCAGCCCTACTACGCTTATAAACGTGGTTGGTGGCAAGAAGCGCTGCAAATTAATAAACTTTACGTAGGCCCTATCTCAGTTGATTTAACCACAGGCGTTGCCTCGGCAGTTGTACAACAACCAGTCTACAACGCACAGCGTAAGCTTATTGGTATGGGGGGCGTTGATTTACAGCTTAATAAAATTAACGACATGGTCGAAGGGATCCGCTTTAACGGCCAAGGCTACGGCTTTTTACTCGATGGCAATCAAAAGGTTGTACACTTTTCAAATGCCACTGGCCATAAGTTATCTAACACCGATGAAGGCCCAAAAGGAAAAGAAGGGCTAGATGGCCTTGAAAGCCAGTTTAGTAATACTTCTGGCTTTGTAGAGCTTAACGCACAAATGCGTAACAACCTTGAAGGTAGCCAGTTGGTAACCTTAAAAGGTGAAGAGTTTTATGTGGTGTACCACCGCTTACAACTAGAACAACCTTATCTTGATTGGTATGTAGGTATACTAATCCCTACGAGTATGATTGAAGCGCCTGTTAATGAGGCTGTTACCACAACCACCACTGCTGTAGTGATTATTTTAGTGATCATTTTGGCAATGATATTATGGGCAACACAGATGATCTCGCAGCCAATTACCACCTTAACGAATATTATGCGTGATATTGCCTCAGGCGAAGGTGATTTAACCCAAAAGATTAATATTAATAGTCAGGATGAAGTTGGCCAGCTTGCCAATCACATGAATACATTCATTGATAAGCTACGCGCCATGATGTTAGAAACAGCTGCACAAGCAGAGCAATTGACCAATGCCGCAGCGCAGCTTAAAAACGTGTCAGCGCAAACCAACACCGAAATACAGCAAGAAAAACAACAAGTAGACAGCGTTAGTGCCGCCGTGACCGAAATGGCCAGCACCGTGCTTGAAATATCGCGCAATGCACAACATACCAATAGTGCCGCCGAAGAAGTACAAGCTATCACAGCCGAAGGAGCTGATCGCTCCACGCAAGCACAACGTGTAATGACCGAGCTTGCGCTGCACATAGGTGAAGCATCAAAAGTGGTCGCAGGACTTGAGCAAGAAAGTAATAATATTGGTGCGTTAGTGGATGTAATTAATTCCATTGCCGATCAAACCAACTTACTGGCGCTTAATGCCGCTATTGAGGCTGCGCGCGCCGGTGAGCATGGCCGTGGTTTTGCGGTAGTTGCAGATGAAGTACGCTCTCTTGCAAGCCGTACGCAAGAATCAACTGACGATATTCGCAATATGATTTCTCGCTTACAACAAATTGCTCAGCAAGCGTCGGTCATGATGCTACAAGGGCAAGAGCAAACTGAGGGCTCAGTATCGCAAACCAAAGAAGTACTTAGCTCATTGCAAAATATTGGCCAGTCGGTAACTAAAGTACAAGATCAAAGCCATCAAATTGCCACCTCAACTGAGCAACAAACGGTTGTGGCTGAGGATATTAATACTAGCCTTGCTGCGATAAATGGCTTAGTAAATAGCACCGCTGATCACGCTCATATTTTAGCAGATGAAGCGCGCGACTTAAGTGACCTTGCTATCGCCTTAAACAAAACGGTTAATCAGTTTAAGCTTTAAATACGCCGCAGATTTAGGTGGGTAACTAAGTATAAAACTTACCCACCGATACTCTTGTTTTTAAATTTTTTAACACCATATCTTCACAACTTACTGCTATTTTTTAGCGTAATAAAACTAGTTTTTACGCATCAGATCAAATTTTTCTGTTTTAAATACACATCTTTTTGTTGAGATAGTTTGTTGTTTGGCAGAGTCTGGTATAGTAGCACACGTATTAAACAGTACCTTTGAGGCTCTTTAGTACTAAATTGCTAATTAATATGTTCTACAGGTTATGTAAAAGTACATATTAATTACCAATTGTAAAAAATGGGTTAACCGACACTCGGTTAGCAAAGAATACATTGTAACGGTTTTATCATGATATCTAATTTATTTACCAAGATTTTTGGTAGTCGCAATGACCGCACTATTAAAAACCTAAGAAAGACGGTCGCGCTAATTAACGCGCTAGAAACGCAATTAGAAGCGCTTTCTGATGAAGATTTAAGAGCTAAAACAGCTGAGTTTAGAGAACGTTACGATAACGGACAAAGCCTTGATGACATTCTACCAGAAGCATTTGCTGTGGTACGTGAAGCGTCAAAGCGTGTAAATGGCATGCGTCACTTTGACGTGCAGCTATTAGGCGGTATGGTTTTACATCAAGGCCGTATTGCAGAAATGCGTACCGGTGAAGGTAAAACACTAACAGCCACGCTTCCAGCCTACCTAAATGGCTTAACTGGCAAAGGCGTGCACGTAATTACCGTGAACGACTACCTTGCTAAACGTGATGCTGAAACAAACCGTGAGTTATTTGAGTTCTTAGGCCTAACTGTAGGCTGTAACGTACCAGGCATGATGCCACAACAGAAAAAGCAAGCTTACAATGCCGATATTACCTACGGTACCAATAACGAGTTTGGCTTTGACTACCTACGTGACAACATGGCATTTAGCATTGATGAACGTGTTCAGCGCCCACTGTTTTATGCTGTTGTGGATGAGGTGGATTCAATCCTAATCGATGAAGCACGTACTCCACTTATTATCTCAGGTCCTGCCGAGGATAGCTCTGAGCTATACATCGAAATCAATAAAATTGTGCCGCTTTTAGAGCTGCAAGAAAAAGAAGATGAAGAAGGCGTTGAGGGCGATGGCGACTTCACAATCGATGAAAAGTCTAAGCAAGTTCATTTAACTGAGCGCGGGCAAGTTAAAGTAGAAGACTTACTTACTGAGCGTGGCTTAATTGAAGAAGGCGACTCACTATACTCAGCCGGTAGCATTACCCTACTGAGCCACGTGTATGCCGCACTGCGTGCCCATAAGCTTTATCAAAAAGATGTTGATTACGTTGTTAAAGAAAACGAAGTCATCATTATCGATGAGCACACAGGACGCTCAATGGAAGGTCGTCGTTGGTCTGAGGGTTTACACCAAGCTGTTGAAGCGAAAGAAGGTGTAAAAATTCAAAACGAAAACCAAACATTGGCTTCAATTACTTTCCAAAATTACTTCCGTTTATACGAAACCTTAGCCGGTATGACAGGTACAGCCGATACTGAAGCATTCGAATTTCAGTCTATTTACGGCCTAGATACGGTTGTTATGCCAACTAATAAGCCGATGATCCGTGATGATCGTGCCGATTTAGTTTACCTAACTCAAGAAGAAAAATACGAAGCTATTTTAGCCGATATTAAAGATTGCCAAGAGCGCGGACAACCTGTGCTTGTAGGTACTATTTCGATCGAAAGCTCTGAGTATTTATCACAGTTTTTACGCAAAGAAAAAATTAAGCACAACGTACTTAATGCTAAATTCCATGCGCAAGAAGCTGACATTGTTTCGGATGCAGGTTTGCCTGGTACTGTGACGATTGCAACTAACATGGCCGGTCGTGGTACCGATATTGTGCTTGGGGGTAACTGGAACAGCGAAGTTGAAAAACTAGAAAATCCAACAGATGAGCAAATTGCTGACATTAAAGCTGCTTGGCAAGTTCGCCACGATGCAGTCATTAACGCAGGTGGCTTACATATTATTGGTACTGAACGTCACGAATCACGCCGTATAGATAACCAGTTACGTGGTCGTGCGGGTCGTCAGGGTGATGCCGGCTCTAGCCGTTTTTACTTATCGATGGATGATGCATTAATGCGTATTTTTGCCGGCGAGCGCATGACCAACATGATGCGTAAATTAGGCATGCAACGCGGCGAAGCTATTGAGCACCCATGGGTTAACCGTGCCATTGAAAACGCTCAGCGTAAAGTAGAAGCACGTAACTTTGATGTACGTAAGCAATTGCTTGAGTACGATGATGTAGCAAACGATCAACGTCGTGTTGTTTACGCTCAACGTAACGAGCTACTTGAAGAAGGTGATATTTCAGAAACAATCACGGCTATTCGCGCAGATGTACTCAATGGCGTGATTGACCAGTACATCGCACCACAAAGCCTTGCTGAAATGTGGGATGTGCCAGGCCTTGAAGAGCGTTTAAAACAAGACTTTTTAATTGAGCTGCCAATCACACAGTGGTTAGCCGATGACAATAAACTATACGAAGAAAAACTTCGTGAGCGTATTGAGCAAGCGGTTGAACAAGCTTACAAGCAAAAAGAAGAGCAAGTGGGCGACTCTGTGTTACGTCAGTTTGAAAAAGCGATTATGCTACAAAGTCTTGATCAGCACTGGAAAGATCACCTTGCTGCAATGGATCATTTACGCCAAGGCATTCACTTACGTGGCTATGCACAAAAGAATCCTAAGCAAGAATACAAGCGCGAGTCGTTTGAACTATTCACCGAAATGCTTGAAAACTTAAAAGTTGATGTAGTGGGCATTTTAAGTAAAGTACAAGTTCGTGCCGAAGAAGATGTTGAAAAAGTAGAAGAGCAACACCGTAAAAGCGAAAATGCGCCTCGCGAGTATCAACATGAAGAAGCCGAGCACGTAGGCGGTGAAACCCCTCAAGGCGCAACGGTAATGGCAAGAACAGCACCTAAAGTTGGCCGTAACGATCCGTGCCCGTGTGGCTCAGGACAAAAATTTAAACAATGTTGTGGTAAATTAAAGTAACGACGCATTGTATGTAATTAAAAAGCGACGCTAGCGTCGCTTTTTTTATGGAGAAAAACATGACAACAAAAATTGTAAATGTAGCAGTAGGCGTAATAAAAAAAAATAACGCCATCTTTATCTGCAAGCGCGCCGATGAACAACATCAAGGTGGCTTATGGGAATTCCCTGGAGGTAAAGTAGAAACTGGCGAGAGCGTATTTGCTGCACTCAAGCGTGAGCTAAGTGAAGAAGTTGGCATTACCATTCACAGCTCTAGCCAACTGATGGTGATTGAGCATGACTATGGCGATAAGTGTGTAAAACTTGATATTCACGTTGTGAGTAACTTTAGCGGTGAAGCACATGGCGCCGAAGGGCAACCCAGTGAATGGGTCGCTATTAATGAGCTCAGTAACTATGAGTTCCCTGCTGCTAACGCCGAGATTATTGAAAAAATACAAACGCGTTACGCGTAAAGCATCATGAATACAGCAATACAAAATAAGTTAAGTGAGCTATTAGAATTAAACCCTGTGCTCACTAATGTCAAATCGATAGGCTCTGGACATATAAACACCACGTGGCTACTCACTAATGCTGCGCAGCAGTTTATTGTTCAAAAGCTCAATACCCATGTATTTAAAAACCCAGCACAACTGGTTAATAACGCCAAACTAATTGAGCACCATCTAAGCGCTAAACAGCAAGCAAATACATACCCACTCGATATTGTTAAGCATATAAGCACCAAGCAAGGTGAATACCTTATTACACTTAACAACACCTACTATCGCGTGCTTAACTTTATTAACCAAAGTGTGAGTGGAGATGTAGTTAAAGAGCCTAAACACGCAGAACAAGCAGCTTTTGCCTTTGGTACATTTACATGTGCTTTGCTCGATTTTAACGCATCAAGCCTCTACCCTGTTATTACTGATTTTCATAACTTAGCTATGCGTTTTAAGCAGCTAAATACAGCCATTAGCACGGCTGATAAAAGCAGGCTACAGCAGTGCAAAAACGACATAGATTATTGTATTGCACAACAATATTTAGTCAAAGAACTTGCTGAGGTAACGGCTGATTTGCCCACCCGCGTATGCCACAACGATACTAAAATAAATAATATGCTGTTTTGCAGCAATACATATAAAGCAAGAGCGGTTATCGACTTAGATACCTGTATGGCCGGCTTTTTATTGTATGACTTTGGCGACATGGTTCGCACATTTTGCTGTGCTGAGGCAGAAGACTCGACTAATCTTGATAAAGTGGTTATTCGCAAAGAGGTATTTACAGCGCTTGTTAAAGGCTACCTTGCTCCTCTTCAATCAGCCATTAGCAACAAAGAGCAAGCAAGTTTGATGCTTGGCGCTAAAGTTATGCCACTAATGCTTAGTGTGCGGTTTTTAACTGATTACTTAAATAACGACGTGTACTTTAAAACCGCCCATGCAGAACATAATTTAGAGCGTGCGCAAAACCAACTTGCTTTGTATAAAAACATTTTAAGTAATGAAAGCTGGATGCATAAAACCCTAATGCAATAGCAGCAATGTTATTGCTATAAAAAACCAGCAAGCTAAACACTTGCTGGTTTTTTATTAACTAACCTAAATTTTGGTTAAGCTAACTAAAATAAATATCAATTACCAAATTTTTACACGATCTTCTGGTTTGATATACATTTTGTCGCCTTCTTTTACGTCAAACGCGTCGTAAAACTCTGGCATATTCGACAAAATACCGATCACACGGTAGTGGCTTGGTGAATGTGGGTCTGTCATTAAGCGGTTACGTAATTCTTCATCTCGGTACTTACGACGCCAAATTTGTGACCACCCCATGAAGAAACGCTGATCGCCAGTGTAACCGTCAATTACAGGCGCTTTGTTATCGCCTAGCGATAATTGATACGCTTTATAAGCCACCGTTAAACCACCTAGGTCGCCAATGTTTTCGCCAAGCGTAAGCTCGCCGTTTACACCTGCATCTTCAAACGGTTTATATTCATTGTATTGCGCCACTAACGCGCCGGTACGCTCTTCAAACTGTTTAAGGTCAGACTCACTCCACCAGTTACGTAAGTTACCTTCACCGTCGTATTTAGCACCTTGGTCGTCAAAACCATGGCCTAGCTCATGCCCAATTACTGCGCCAATTGCACCGTAGTTTACAGCGTCATCGGCGTCTAAATTAAAAAACGGTGGCTGTAAAATAGCAGCTGGGAATACAATTTCGTTATTTACTGGGTTGTAGTAGGCATTAACGGTTTGTGGCGTCATGTGCCATTCTGAACGATCGACTGGTTTGCCTAATTTAGCAATCATATCGCTGTAAGCCCACTGGCTGTAACGTATGTAGTTACCCACTAATTCATCAGGGCTAATTGTAAGCTCAGAGTAGTCTTTCCATTTATCTGGGTAACCAATTTTAGGGGTAAATTTGTTTAGCTTTTCTTGGGCTGCCAGCTTGGTTTCTGGGCTCATCCACTCAAGGTTTTCAATAGCAACGCCGTAACCTTTAATAACGTTATCTACCAATTCTTCCATACGCGCTTTTGCTTCAGGCGGGAAGTTATCTTTAACGTATACTTTACCTAAAATTTCGCCAAGTACGCTGTTAGACGCATCAACCGCTTTTTTCCAAAGTGGCGCTTGCTCTTTTACGCCGCGCAAAGTGGTGCTGTAAAAATCAAATTTAAGATCAACCAAGTCAGTGCTAAGTAACTGTGCATAACCACTTACAAAATGAAATTTTAAGTAGTTTTTCCACGTTGCTAAATCGGTTTCTTTGTACACATCAGCAAACCCTTCTAAGTAGCTTGGCTGACGTACAATAATCTCTGCGGTATCTACTCCTGCGCTTTTGAAAAACGCAGCTAAATCAAAATCACCGGTAAGCTTATTTGCTTCCGCTACGCTCATTTTATTATATGATTTAGTAGCATCACGGCTTTGTACACGGCTCCACTGAGCATTCGCTAGAGCGCTTTCAAATGCGATTACATTTTTAGCGGCATCAGCGGCATTTTCAACGCCTGATTTAGCTAAAATGTTGGTTATGTACTGCTCGTAAGATGCGCGAATTTTAGTAAATTTTTCATCATCTTTTAAGTAATAGTCACGATCAGGTAAGCCAAGCCCAGATTGCGATAAGTAAAGTGCGTATTCACTTGAATTTTTAGCATCGTTATTTACAAACCAGCCAAATGGTAAGCTAGCACCTTGCTGCTGAATTTTAGCCATTAAAGGCGCAAGATCAGCTTTTGAATCTAGACTATCAATGGTATTAAGTGAAGGTTGTAAAGGTGTAATGCCTAACTCATCACGTGTGTCTTTATCCATGTAGCTTTTATAAAACGCGCCAATTTTGTACTCGTCGCTGCCTTTTTTAGCACTGCTATTATTAGCTGCGTTTTCAAGCGCTGTTTTCATTGCTTTTTGTGATTCATCATACAGCTGTGTAAACGAACCATAGTTAGACTTATCACCAGGGATTTCTGTTTTTTCAAGCCACCGGCCATTTACGTGATAATAAAAGTCATCTTGCGCACGTACCGACTTATCCATATTGGCAAGCTCTACACCTAGCTCAAGAGTTTTTTCTGCAGGTGCTGTTACAGCAACGGTATCGGCCGCTTGCGTTTCTTGTTGTTTTTCACCGCAACCTACTAGGCCCAGTGCAAGTGCGATACTTGCAGCGGTTATAGTTACTTTTTTCATAGTTATTCCGTTTGTTAGTAAAGAATAAAATATCTATTTCATTAAACAATTGCACCGCAGAGAAAAATAAAATGGGCGCTGTGATACTTTCATTTAATGAAATTAATATTTAGGCGGTTAAAACAACACGCCGAATTTGTATGATAAACCCCATTAAAGAAACATTAAAATAGAATATGTAACAAAGTATTTTGTATGAGACGAGACAACAAAATAGCCCTATCAACGACAGTGATTACGCTAAAAGGAGCTATTTTTTACCATGGCGAGCAAGGCGCTCTAGCTTTTCTTTTAATGAAGGAGGCGCAGAGGCTGCAATGGCATTAAGGTAATCTGACGTTTGCTGGCTCATTTTTCTTGAATTGCTAGGTACTTTACCTGCGGGGCTGGGTTTATCTGTTGTAGGGCTTAAGCGCGCTGTTGCTTGAGGGTTAGCAACAATTTTAATTTGTCCAAGCTCTGCCATGCCTGCCGCTCTAAAGTGCGACTGCATATCCATTTTTAAATAATTAAGTTTAAGGGCAATTGCTGCCGATACAGCTTCAATCATCAGCGTGCCATCACGGTAATTACTCACACGGCATTTTTCACCGAGCTTTGGACCTACAAATTCTTTGAGCAGTGCTTGCTGCTTTTCAAGTGCGTGGCTTTTACCTGCATAGGCCGAGAGCCGGTTATTTAAGCCTGCCATAATGTCGGTTAAGGGTTTTGGTGCGTATCTATCTTTAGCCATTTAACACCTCATAAAGTTAAATAAAGCATTTAAGCCAAACATTTGAATGCTTAGCTTAAATGAGCGCTTTATTATGCGCCTGCTATTTGCATTTGCTCTATAAGTACTGAACCAGTTTGAATACCGCCTCTGCGCTCAATATCACCACCAATTGCACTAATACCTTTGAACATGTCTTTTAAGTTTCCGGCAATGGTAATTTCACTAACAGGGTACTGAATTTCGCCGTTCTCTACCCAAAAACCAGCCGCCCCACGCGAGTAGTCACCGGTCACTGTATTCACCCCTTGGCCCATAAGCTCAGTTACTAACAAGCCCGTACCCATGGTTTTTAATAATGCGGTTAAATCGTGGTGCGTTTGCTCAACTAACCAGTTATGAATACCGCCCGCATGGCCTGTTGGCGCCATATTTAATTTACGCGCTGCATAACTTGCTAATAAATACGTTTGCAGCTCACCGCCTTGAATTATTTCACGGTCAATGGTTTTTACCCCTTCGCTATCAAAAGGTGACGACGCTAACCCTTTCAATATATGAGGACACTCAGCAATATTAACACTGTTACTAAATACTTGGGTACCGAGGCTGTCGAGTAAAAAGCTCGATTTACGATAAAGCGCCCCGCCACCAATAGCCGACACCAAATGCCCAAACAATGAGTTGGCAATATCGGCTCTAAAAATAACAGGCACTTTCATAGTACCGAGCTTTTGGCTGTTTAATTTAGCCAGTGTTTCAGTGGCGGCTTCTAGGCCAACTGCTGCGGCATCGTTTAAACCAGCTTGGTCGCGGGCAACAGTGTACGCCGAGTCTCGCTGCATGTGCTCGCCTTCTTTACCTATTACCATAGTACTAATGCTATGGCGCGTACGTGGAAAACCAGCAATTAAACCATGGCTATTACCGTATACACGTAAACCTTGGTGCGATGAAAAACTTGCACCATCTGAATTTACAATACGCTCATCAGCATTTAAGGCGGCTTGCTCGGCGGCATGGCACAGTTCAATCCCTTGCTCAGGGCTTACATCCCACGGGTGGTATAAATCGAGATCTTTAGGTGCAAACTCAAGTAATTCTTTATCGGCAATGCCATTAAAAGGGTCATCTGAGGTAAATTTAGCAATATCAATGGCTTTTTCGACTACAGTGCGTAGTGTTTTTGGGTTTAAGTCAGCGGTTGATGCTGAGCCTTTATTATTCCCAACGTATACGCTAATGCCTAAGCCACCATCTTGGTTAAACTCTATAGTTTCTACTTCACCCATGCGTGTACTTACCGACAAGCCCGATGTGCTCGACATGGCGGCTTCTGCAGCAGTAGCACCCAATTTTTTAGCATGCTCGAGCACTTCAGCTACGGCATCTTTTACTTGAGAGATTTGAGAGTAAATTGGATCGTGTTGTTGGCTTTTCATAAATTAAGTCCTGAGCCTTAAGGCAATATTGCACGCATTTCTTATCTTTAAATGCTAACACACTCACTGCACCACATCAGCTAATATTAATCACTAAAAGAATCACGTATAATGGCAAAAGTTATTTTTACTTAAGAGCACCCCATGGCGAAGAAAAAAGGCAAGCCTGCTGAAATTGAAGAAGAAATTATTTACGTATCAAAAAGTGAACTAAAGCGCGACGCGCAAGAGCTTCATCAGCTAGGTTCTGAGATTGCCAAAATGGGGAAAAAGCAACGAGAACGCTTACCGCTCAATGACGATCTAAAAGAAGCCATGGTAGTTGCCGATAAAATTAGCAATAAAAGCGATGCCTACCGCCGTCATTTAAATTACATTGCTAAAACACTGCGCACTGTTGAAAATATTGAAGAAATTAAAGCAATTATTGATGTAATGCTTAATAAAAATAACCAAGCAGAGGTTATGATCAAAAAAATTGAACAATTACGTAGCGACTTGATTGAGCAAGGCGATGCGTTAATCAACGAAACGATTGAGCAATACCCTACCCTTGAGCGCCAAAAAATGCGCCAATTGGTTCGCAATGCCGCCAAAGAGCTTAAAGCCGAAAAACCGGGTAAAGGTTACAAAGAGCTGTTTCAATACCTAAAAGATGCCCACAACATAACGTATTGATAAAAAATACTCTTTTAATAGGTGCTTAGGCACCTTTTTTGTTGTAGATCAAAACCCCTTCCTTAAAAGCTTTTTATACTCACCGCCTCATTAATATATAAGGTGCGCGTGATGATAAAGCTTCCAAAATGGGATCAAACTCTTATAAACAAGTATAACGTGTCTGGGCCGCGTTATACCTCTTACCCAACCGCGTTATCTTTAAGCGAGGGGTATCAGCAGCAAGACCTAGTTAGCGCTATAAAATCATCATCATGTCGCTCACTTTCTTTGTATATTCATATCCCATTTTGCAGTGAACTTTGCTATTACTGTGGGTGCAACAAAATAATTACCCGCCATCAGTCTAAAGCTGACGTGTATTTAGACTATCTAGCAAAAGAGATTGCCGCGCACGCGCCACTATTTAAACATTACACCGTAGAGCAACTGCATTTAGGTGGTGGCACCCCCACCTTTTTAACAGAGCAGCAAATGACGCGCTTAATTAATTTACTCGAGCAACATTTTAATTTTACCCGCGACACTGAGCGAGGGATTGAAATAGACCCGCGATCTCTTGCTAACAACATGCTTATACACTTACGGGTACTTGGTTTTAATCGCGTCTCTTTTGGTATTCAAGATTTTAATGATGAAGTGCAGCAAGCGGTTAACCGCACGCAACACGTAGACACAGTTAAAGCTCTAATCACACACTCTCGCGAGCTCGGCTTTAAATCAATAAACGCAGATATGATTTATGGACTACCAAAGCAAACGCCACAAAGTTTTAAAAAAACAATCGCACAATTAATTGCCTTAAGCCCAGATAGGGTCTCTGTATTTAATTACGCGCATTTACCTGAGCGCTTTGCAGCACAACGTAAAATAAAAGAGGCTGATTTACCGAGTGCTCACGACAAGCTGACAATGTTTAAAAACACATTGGCACAAATGACATCTGCGGGATATCAGTTTATAGGTATGGATCATTTTGCTAAAGCAGATAATGAGCTTGCAATAGCACAAAATAAAGGGCAGTTGCATCGTAATTTTCAAGGCTACACTACCCATGGTAATTGCGATTTATTAGGCTTGGGGGCTTCGTCTATTTCACAAATCGGCACGACTATTTTGCAAAACCAAAAAATACTTAAAAATTATTACCATGCAATTGAAACACAAACCGGCTGCGCAATACATAAAGGAATGCATCTTACGCACGATGATGAAATTCGTGCTGAAGTTATAAAGTCACTCATTTGCCAGTTTGAATTGGATACACGGGCTTTTGCTAAAAAACACGCTATACACTTTGAGGAGTATTTTACAGATGCGCTGCGAGCATTAAAGCCTTTAATAGACGACGGCATGGTCAACATAGATGAGCAAATAATTCGCGTAACACCGCGCGGAAACCTATTTATTCGTATTATATGTATGTGCTTTGATGCTCACTTACAAAAGCAAATAAGTAACACTCGTTTTTCACGTGTCATTTAATGAGTAATATGCCAATTCGCTAGCATTTTATGTTGGAAAAACCTGTCGATAAGCAGGCATAAAAAAAGCAGACCTAAGTCTGCTTTTTTGTATTTGCTATAGCGTTTAATTAAACACAACGTTTTCGCTGCCCGGCGCAGCTTTAAACTCCACAATAATTTTTTCGCAATCGGCTTTAATTTCATCACTAAAGTTTTCTTCTGCTCGCCAACGTGCGGTATCTTGCTTAAAAATCTCTTTTTTAGAGTATTTTTTGCGTGCATCGTGTGTCGGCATTTCTTTAACGACTTCATACATTTTATAAATACCTGGGTACGTTTGAGTTAAATCTCGCTCATCTTCAAACGCGTATTGCGACATCAAAACCCAAATCCGTAAGCAGCCTTCAGAGTACTCACATTGCTTTTCAGCCATTGCACGAGCGATTAAATGAATGCTATCTGCAAGTTTAGCGTTACGCTTTAAGCGCGACTGCTTAAGCTTTTGCTGTTGCTCTGCTTGCTTTTGCGCAATTAACTTTTTTTGCGCATTCAGCTTATAAAGTAACTGGCCTGCATAAAATGCCAAGCCAGCAATAATAACAGCACCTACAAACAAGGCTACAATCACTGCAGTACTCATGTAACGTCCTTACTATTTTTCGTCTTCATCATCTAGCCACTCATTGGCTAAATCATCAGAGAGGTATTTATCAAAATCCGAGCTACCTTCGGTTTCAAAGTCGTCTTCAAACTCGTCTTCATCTTCAATACCAAGTAGCTTACACAGCACCTGATGACGCGCGATACGGCTATTAAAGTACTTAGCATCTTTCCCTGTCAGCATTTCACCTTGCTCGTGGCGCTCAACAAGCTTAAGTAAACGCTCATCGTTTTCCAGCGCTTCAAGCTCTTGCTCTGGCGTAAGCTCAGGCTCTTTGGCCTTTTTAAGCTCAACCGTTGGCTTTAAGTTGCGCTTCATTTCTACTTGCGGCTGCGCAGCAGGAGCCACCAAAGGTACGGCTTTTTTACTGCCTACACGCTTATCTTTTGGTGCTGAACTTGCTTTTTTAGTATCGCTATCTAATAACTCTGGCGCATTACGCGAACCAGGCTTTGCCCCTTTTGGCTTTTTAACTCGTTGCTCTTTTAACGCACGCATTTCTTTAAGCTTATCTTTGCTTAAACGAACGGGACCGTTTGAAGGTATTTTGCGTGATTTTTTCTTTCTACTCATATCTTGATCATCTCACTTAAGAGGTTTTGAGCGAGGCACATAACATGAGCATCGCAGTGCTGGCATAGCCAGAAGAATTCGATTTGCACATTAGAGCTTGGGTTGCTCATTGAATTAGTGCATTAGCTTTTTGCTAAACGGTGAGTATTGTAACAGGACAAATAAAAAGGCGGTAGAGAAAACATCTCTACCGCCTACTAATCCGAGCGCCATTATCTGGACACTTCTCCCTTCGACTTTTTTAGTCTTTATTATTTTTATTATTATCAGTCCGTATTATTATTATTTTAACCTTCCTTGTTAGATTCCCTTTTGTTTTTATTATTTAACTTCCTTGAGATTTTATTATTTACGGTCATCCTGACACTTTCTTGTTATTTCCTTTAGTAGCACCCTCAGTGTGCTATTCAGTCGTGTCGCGCCATTTTCCTTTAGCATAATCCATGTTGTTATTGTTGTTTTGCGACAGTGGTTAATTTACTCATTAATATTTTTGTTACAACTAATTTATATAATTTTTCTTATTGGGAACGTAATTAAAAAGAGTAGTTTCTATATATTTCAATACATTACAGCTTAATAAAAAAATAAAATAAGTTATTTCTTACAAACAACCATGGCAAATGTCTTACAAACCAAAGGGTGATATCGTTAAATTTTGGGCACAAAAAAAGCAGCGCGAGCTGCTTTTTGATCATGTTATATAGTATTACACTATAAAACTCGAAATAAATACGACTTTAGTGTAAACCACCTAAATACTGAGAAAGTACTTCAATGTCTTTATCAGTTAATTTCTTTGCAATGTCTCGCATCATGCCGTTATGGTCGTTGTTACGTGTACCATCACGGAACTTTTCTAGCTGAGACTTAATGTACTCTGGGTGCTGAAAAGAAATTTTAGGAAACTTAGCAAGTGACGAACCATTACCTCGCGGACCATGACATGCAGCACATGCAGGAATACCACGTTCAGCATCACCTGCTTTATATAGCATTTGACCTACTTCAACCACGTCTTTAGGCGTTGCACCCTCAGTCATGTTCAATGAAGAAAAATAAGCAGATAAATCTTTCATATCTTGTTCGCTAAGTGGCATCGCCATCGCGCTCATAACAGGATCCATACGGCCTTCTTTACCACCTGAAGTCATACCTAATTTTAAATCCTGAAGTTGTTTTAGGAGATAATCTGGATGCTGACCTGCAAGTTTAGGGTAAATATTAACCGGTGCATTACCGTTTGGGCCGTGACAAGCCGCACACGTTGCTGATTTTTCTTTACCTGCGTTTACATCGCCATCAAATGCTGTTGCGTTGCTTGCTGACAACGCACCAAGCAATATTGTTAAAGATAGTGCTATTTTTTTCATGGTGAATTCTCTGTTTCCGACCCTGTATCATCTACAATATGGATGTTGTAATTCATGTATTCTACACGATAAAAAATTCTCTGGCACGTTTTCTACTCATATTAAGCTTATAATTTATGGGGTTTTGACTTAGATTAACCTTTAAGCAGCTTTAATAGTGCCAATTGTCGCGTTTTTAGGTGTTTAAATACGCTTTTTAATACCTTCTTTATAGTATAAAATACGCGCCCTGAGTATATTTAGCTCAATAAGATTCACTTTTACGTTTTTAGGAGAGCCTGTGCTCAAATCTCGTATCAAATATAACACAGCGTCTTTTGTTACAAGCGCGCCAGACATCACTAGATTACCTGCTGATACGGGAATTGAAGTCGCGTTTGCTGGTCGTTCTAACGCTGGTAAATCGAGTGCGCTCAATGCGCTAACCGATCAAAAACTTGCACGCACCAGTAAAACACCAGGCCGTACTCAGTTAATTAATACATTTGAATTAGCTGGTGTTGATGATATGCGCTTAATTGACTTACCTGGTTATGGCTTTGCTAAAGTACCGCTAGAAATGAAAAAAAAGTGGCAAAAGTCGTTAGGTGAATACCTTCAAAAACGTCAAAGCTTAAAAGGCATTGTGGTATTAATGGACATCCGCCACCCGTTAAAAGATTTAGACAAAGATTTAATTAACTGGGCTATAAGCAGCGACATCCCTGTATTAGCACTTTTAACTAAAGCAGATAAGCTCAAACAAGGGGCACGTAAAGCGCAAGTACTACAAGTTCGCCGCGAATTAAGTGAACTAGACGGTGATATTACTGTTCATGCATTTTCATCACTTAAAGGGACAGGTTTACCAGAAGTCGCTAAAAAGCTAGATGAATGGTACTTAGGGCCAATCGTGGCTGTTGCACCACAGCCAAGTGATGAAGATAACTCAGACGCTTAAAAATAAGCATCTACGAGAGATAAAACTTTCCCCCTGCAGACTTTATAAAATAGCCACGCTCATCAGCGTTGGCTATTTCAGCCCACTGATAAAACACACTTCGTGATACCCGCGCACTGCAGCCATAAGGCAATTGCAAATAAGGCACCGCTACAGTTTTATAGTTTTGTATATAAAGTGGTTGTTCAGCACTGACTAACCATTGCCGTGCTAAATTGTCTACACAACACATAACCTGCCCCTGCGCTGTGTTCTCTATATGCCAGCTTACAATAACGAAAGGCGCATCTTGTGCTTCTATCGCTATTTTTTCTGTGGGTGTTTTTAAGTAAAACTGCTTACCTTCTTTGCATAAAACGCTGGCAAACAGCTTTACCATAGCGGGGCGAGTGATTTCGCTACCATCGTAAAACCATTGCCCTTGCTCGTTAATAATAATTGGCAGTTTGCCACACTGGGTAGGCTGCCAACTATCAAACGGTTTACTAGGCTCGCTTAATTGCTTACTAAGCGCCGTTAACGAGATCACTGTTTTTTAAGTGTCAGCGCAAAAGTAACCGGTACAGCTGTAGCAACTGCTGGTAAACCTGCTAATTGCTGTAGCTTTTTAACGCCTTCGGTCACGCCAAAGTCTTGGCTATTTACAATCACAGGCGTAAACGACGACACGCTCAAATCACCATTTTCTGCACTACTAACAAGTACATTTATTTTTAATGGTTTTTTATTACCATGAAAATCAAGCTGTGCATCAAGGTCTTTTAATACATGCTGGCCCGGCTTTTTAATAGCACTTAATTGCTTTTTCAAATCCGCAGTTAAAATTGCATGAGGGTATTTTGACGCTTCAAATACAAATTGAGTTAAACGTTCATTACGAATAGGGATCAGTGTTTCTGCAGAGGTTAAGTCGATATTTACGCTAAAAGCACCGCTTTCAGACAGTCTCCCTTCTAAGTTAGTAAAATGATGCGCCTCGGCAATGGCGTCCTTTTTTATAGAAACAAAACTTAATTGGCTTTTATCATTAACAAGCTGCCAATCAGCATGAGCGGCATTAGACAAAACAAGACTAGATAACGATAAACCTACAACGGCTAACGCTTTAAACATAACGCACTCCTTAAATTTAAATGAGAATAATAGCGCTTTCGATACTACCATTTGCAGTATAGGCATACCAACTGAAATAAATAAGAAAGAGACAAGGGATGAAAAAACGGCCTACTTAAAACAAGCAGGCCGGTATAGCAAACTGGGGAGAAGCTATCAATTTGTTGCACCTTTTCAGATGCATCATCAACAGGATGTCCTACAGGATGAGGACGCGCGCACTTTAGCAAAAGCACGCATAAAAATACAATGATATTCCATCAAAATAGTTCAAATTGACGAACATATAACTATTTAATACAAATAGTTGCTTAAATTAACCTGCTTTTAACTAAACTTTGTTTACACAAAAAGCACTTGTATCGATTCTCTCTGTAAAGAGATACCTATTCACTTGAATAAGTGACTATTTAGAGGCAATAAAAAGCGCCTTGCGGCGCTTTTAAAGTATAAGCTTAATGTGTGTTAGTGGGCCTGTTGCCAGTTTTCACCTTCATCCGCTTCTACAATTAAAGGGACATCTAAGCTAGCCGCTTGCGACATTAACTCACAAATTTGCTTTGTGTACGCCTGTGCACAATCGGTTTTAATTTCAAACACCAATTCATCGTGTACTTGCATAAGTAATTTAATGGTATTAGGGGCTTGCTCATTAACCCAGCTATGCACGCTCAGCATTGCTTTTTTGATAATATCAGCGGCAGTGCCTTGCATTGGCGCATTGATTGCTGCGCGTTCCGCGCCTTTGCGGCGAGCTCCATTGCGAGCATTGATTTCTGGTAAATGTAAACGACGGCCAAAAATAGTTTCTACATAACCATTTTCAGCTGCTTTTTCACGTGTGGTTTCCATATACTCAAGTACACCGGGGAAACGCTCAAAATACTTATCTATATAATGCTGCGCTTCATGACGTGGTACATCAAGCTGGCGCGCTAAGCCAAAAGCAGACATACCATAAATTAAGCCAAAGTTTACCGCTTTAGCTTTACGGCGCATGTCTGTAGTGACATCATCTAACTCAACGCCAAACACCTCTGCAGCCGTTGCGCTGTGAACATCTAAGCCATTTGCAAAGGCATTTAGTAGTCCTTTGTCTTGCGATAAATGAGCCATGATGCGAAGTTCAATTTGGCTATAATCGGCCGCCACAATTTTATACCCATCTGCCGCGACAAATGCCTCACGTATACGGCGTCCTTCTTCAGAACGAATTGGAATATTTTGTAGGTTAGGATCCGTTGAACTCAAACGCCCTGTAGCCGTAACAGCTTGATGATAAGAGGTATGCACACGCTTTGTTTTCTCGTTCACCATCAGTGGTAATTTATCGGTATAGGTTGATTTAAGCTTAGATAGACCACGGTGCTCAATAATAACCTTAGGTAATGGGTAATCATGCGCGAGTTCTTGTAGCACTTCTTCAGCCGTAGACGGTGCGCCTTTTGGTGTTTTTTTGATAACTGGCAGCTCAAGTTTTTCAAATAAAATTGCTTGTAATTGCTTTGGTGAGCTTAAGTTAAACGGTTCACCGGCTATCTCAAAAGCCTCTTTTTCAAGTTCAAGTAAACGCTCACCTAAACGCTGACTATGCGCCCCTAACATGTTGCTATCAATCGCTACACCGGTACGTTCAATATCAGAAATAACATTAACTAATGGCATTTCTATGGTTTCGAATACTGACTTTAATTTTTTATCAGCTTCTAATTTTGGCCAAAGTACTTGGTGTAAACGCAGTGTAATATCGGCATCTTCTGCAGCGTAAGGCGCAGCTTGCTCAAGCTCAATTTGATTAAAGGTAAGCTGCTTTTTCCCTTTGCCGGCTATATCTTCAAAGCTAATATTTTTATGGCCTAAGTATTTAAGCGCTAATGAGTCCATATCATGGCGGGTGCCTACGCTATTAAATACGTAAGACTCAAGCATAGTATCAAACTTAATACCATTGAGTTCGTAACCGGCATTGGCTAATACGCTCTTGTCATACTTTAGGTTTTGCCCAACTTTAGCTTTATTAGCATCGGCGAGAATGGGTCCTAACTTTTGCATTACATATTCTAAGCTTAATTGCTCTGGCGCATCAGGGTAGTCGTGAGCGATTGGCAGATAAGCTGCCTCCCCTGCTTTTACTGCAAAGCTCATCCCTACTAACTGGGCTTGCATGTAATCAAGACTGGTTGTTTCGGTATCAAAGGCAAAAAGCTCAGCACTATTTAGCTGCTCTATAAGCGTATCAAACTGTGACTCGCTTAAAATAGTTTCGTAATGTGCATCTTCTACTTTAGGCAGCTCATTTGCTTGTGTAGGCACAGCTTTTTCTGCAGCTTTTGGGTTATCAAGCAGCTCAGCTAGCCAGCGGCGGAACTCACACTCCCCATATAAGGCTATCAGTTCATCTTTATTTGGTTCTTGTACTTTAAAAGTATCTAAGTCTGACTCAACCTCAACATCACATTTAATGGTAGCAAGCTCATAACTTAGCGGCAGGTGATCAAGCGCATTTGCTAGCTTTTCACCAATCTTGCCTTTAATGTCGCCGGCATTATCAATAACACCTTGGAGCGATCCATATTTTTGCAGCCATTTAACAGCTGTTTTAGGTCCACACCCTTCAACACCAGGGATATTATCAACCTTATCACCCATTAACGCTAAATAGTCGATAATTAGCTCAGGGCCCACACCAAATTTTTCAACAACGGTTTGAGGATCTGAAATGCTGTCGGTCATGGTGTTTATTAGCGTTACATGCTCGTTAACAAGTTGAGCCATGTCTTTATCGCCTGTAGAAACCAATACATGGCGCTTTTGCTCAGTCGCTATACGCGAAAACGTACCAATAACATCGTCAGCTTCAACACCTTCGATACTAATGAGCGGAAAGCCCATCGCTTTAATAATACTGTGCAGTGGCGCTATTTGCGTTCGTAAATCGTCAGGCATAGGCGGACGGTTAGCTTTATACTCGCTATACATATCATTTCTGAATGTTTTGCCTTTGGCATCAAACACCACCACCATGTGGCTTGGATCATATTGTTTGATCAAACTTTTAAGCATGTTGACCACGCCATAAATAGCGCCAGTCGCTTCACCTTTAGAGTTGGTTAAATGCGGTGGAGAATGATAAGCACGGAATAAATACGATGAGCCATCAACTAAAATTAGCGGGTTTTCGGGGATCTGAGCCATGGTGAATTTGGATCCTAAATACAAAAAAGTAATATGAGTACAAGCATGCCATAAGGCTGGGCATAAAACGACAGTGAATTGACCTTAGCAATCACAATTATTGCGGGGCAACCTGTGGATAACTTTGTAGATAACAGCCACAAACTATCCTTCCGATGCGTAGTAAAACGCTTAGAAAAATAAATAACTGCTTGTTTTGTTTAAAAAAGATAATACGAGGTTCTTTTTTTATTATTTTAAAACCAATGTGGAAAAAGGTTTTCTAACTGATACATCCGCTGTTAGTGACTTTAGTTATTTGCATCCATTTAAATAACCGGAGGAGTATTCTAGCATAATAGATCAAAGATCATAGCGATCCTTTATAATTTTTTTTATAAACACAACGACAAAAATGGCATAAACCGCAAAACAACTTGCATCGAGAATACTTTCTAAGCTAAAAAATTATTTTAGTGGGAGTTTTACCTCGTGTTAAACTTCACCCTAACGACTTATTTAAAATACTTAAGGAGCACAAAAGCATGAAGAAGGTAGCGGTAATATTAGCCGGCTGTGGTGTGTACGATGGCAGTGAAATAAACGAAGCAGTATTAACATTACTGCACATAGCTAAAAACGATGCTGTATATCAATGCTTTGCTCCTGATGTAGAGCAGCTTCACACTATTAATCACCTCACAGGTGAAGAAATGCCAAGCAACCGTAATGTACTTACTGAAGCGGCACGTATTGCCCGTGGCGATATAAAATCATTAACAGAATTAAAAGCATCTGAATTTGATGCATTAATAGTACCTGGTGGTTTCGGCGCGGCTAAAAATCTATGTGATTTTGCAGTTAACGGTGCTGATGCGCAAATAAACGAGTCAGTGTTAGAGGCGTGTAAACAATTTGCCGATGCCAAAAAAGCAGCTGGCTATATGTGCATTGCACCGGCTTTAATTCCGTTTATGTATCCACAGGCTACACTAACTATAGGTAATGACGAGGAAACCGCGAGCGCTTTAACTCAATTAGGCTCTACTCATAAAACCTGTGCCGTTGACGATGTTGTGATTGATGAGAGCAACAAACTCGTTACCACCCCTGCTTATATGCTGGCACAATCTATTTTAGATGCTGATGCGGGGATCGAAAAGCTAGTTAAAAACGTACTAGCATTAGCCTAATAATGATTTACTAAGCCATTTATTGTATATCTAGAGTGTATCGAAAACCTGCAATTTTATTGCGTTAACGCAAAAATTAGCCAGTTTTATCGATAAAAACACCAGTGGGCGTTTTATAAATTGTTACACAGAGGTATAATCGGTTTAATTTCCGTCATCTATAATCGTGATTGATCACGTTCAAATCGAAGTGAGCAAGGCAAAATGAAAAAATTATCAGCTGCAGCATTATTAGTGCTAGCAACCACCGCATACGCACAGCCATATGATAACTCTATGACTGAAGATGCGATAAAAAAACGTTTAGCACCCGTTGGGGCTGTTTATCTTGAAGGCGAGAAAGCTGCAGCAGCCGCAGCGCCGTCTGGTCCTCGCTCTGGTGAGCAAGTGTACCAAGGCGCATGTTTTGCCTGTCACGGTACTGGCGCACTAGGTGCTCCTAAATCAGCTGATGACTGGGCACCGCGTATCGCTAAGGGCAAAGATGTATTGCTTGAGCACGCCATTAATGGGTTTAATGCGATGCCGCCAAAAGGAACATGTATGGATTGTTCTGATGATGAGATTAGCGCAGCTATTGATTTCATGACAGCTAAATAATTTAATTTACCCTATTTATCATTGGGTTAATTAATTTGAAAAGGCCTATTTTTACAATAGGCCTTTTTTATGACTAAAATAATCTTTCGTTGCTATTTTAGGTCAATAGATGCTTGACGATTGCAACTAAAAGTGAAACTATACGTTTAATAAACATACAATAATAAAACGCTATGGTTCATGTCATTGGAAGATAAGCCCGCAGAACTAAGTAAATTAGCGCGTAAAAATAAACGCCTTAAAACGCTATTAGAAAAGTACAAGCAATCTCATCACCTACAAAGTGCTCTGATCCAGTTATCAGAGCAGGCAAGCTCTGTTGCCGAATTAACCTTACTTTACCCCGCTATCCACGACATTTTACAAGCATACCTGCCTAGCAAAAGCTTTTATGTGGTGCTTGCCAATCAATATACCCAAGCTCTTGAGCTTTCTTACTTTTGTGATGAAAAAGATGGTATATCGGTTGCGCTTAATCAAGATAATAGCTTTGAAGAAGGCGCGACAGGTTATGTATATAAGCTGGGTAAAACTACATGCTTTACCAAACAGGAGATGCAAAACGCTGCAGAAAACGGCTTATTTAAAGCGCTTGGCTCACCTGCTGAGTATTGGGTAGGTGTCCCTATCTATCAAGAGCAAAACATTATTGGCGTACTTGCAGCACAAAGTTACGATAAGCAGCAAGGATATAGCAGTCAACAGCTGCAGTTGCTTGAAGTGATGTCTTTGTACTTAGCGACAGCCATAGAGCGGGTTAAAAAAAGAGAGCTACTCGAATCTGAAGTAAAAATTCGCACCCGTGCGCTGACGCAAAGTAATGATGCGTTAAACCTAGAAATTGAACAACGAAAACGCGCACTACAACGCCAACAAATTTTGTTTAAAATATCGGAACTCGCTACTCAGGCAAAAAACTTAGATGATGCCTATGTAAAAATTCATCAAATAATAAAGACCATTACATACGCAGAAAACTTATACATTGCACTTTATAACAAAAAGACTGGGTGGATTAGCTTCCCGTACTGTGTGGATGAGTTTAAAGACAACACCGAGCCTAGGCAGTTTGCAAAAGGTTATAGCGAACTGGTTATTAGTAGCGAACAAACCCAGCTTATTCACCCCTGTAGAGCCAAGGAGCTATTAGAAAGCGGTCAAGTACAGCGCACTCAAGCTATACCAGAAGAGCAAATGGCTACCAGCTGGTTGGGTGCACCGCTTAAAACATCGCAGGGTGTTATCGGCTTAATTGCATGCCAAGCGTATAATGATAATCATATTTTCAGTAAAGATGACTGTGAGCTTATTACATTTGTATCGCATCAAATTGCCACGGTTTTACAAACAAAGTTAGCCACTCAAGCACTTAAATCTAGTCATCAAGAGCTAGAGTATCGAGTAAACGAAAAAACAAAAGCGCTGCAAAAAGCTAACCTACATTTACAAATGCAGATTGATGAGCGTAAAAAGATAGAGCAACAACTTTATCACGATGCCCACCATGACTCATTAACGGGTCTCCCTAATCGCAGCTTATTTTTAACCCAGTTAGAGAAAACATTGCAGCATTATCATCGTTTTCCTGAACATCACTTTGCTGTTTTATTTATTGATTTAGATAAGTTTAAAGATATAAACGATCAACTAGGCCACCATGCCGGCGATCAATTTTTAATAAGTGTGGCTGATTTATTCTCCCACTGTATTCGCGAACACGATTTACTCGCTCGCCTTGGTGGTGATGAGTTTGTTATTTTGCTTACCCACTTAACAGAGCTACAACAAGCAGAAGATGTAGCCAATCGCATTATCAATATAATGAAAAAACCGTTTTGCAGTAAAGGGACCTGCATTCAAAGTGGTGCAAGTATTGGTATAACGTACTCAAATTCAAGCTATCAGCATACAGATGAAATTATTCGCGATGCCGACGCTGCTATGTATTATGCTAAAAATGCAGGGCGCGACCGGTATGAGCTATTCCACCCATTATTAACACAAACACTAACCAATGCTGAGTCTTCAACACAACATCATTTAGATTCACTACCGATGAGCTTTAGAAGTGCAGATATTATAAACTTTGATGAGCAACAACAATCAGAGTCACTGTTCGAAGCCTTTGGTGAACACCCTGTATTAGGCTATACCAGTTTTGAAGTGCTGAAAAAGTTTGCTACTGATAAAGAGCAGCACCTACAAGTTGAATTAGAACTATTACAACACGCCTACGCCCATGGCTTAGCAGCAAATGTAGCCATGGTGTTGTTGCCCTGCTCAGGGTTACTTTTAGAAGCGCTTGAATTTAATTTATTTACTGAGGTATTAAGTAAACTGCAAGGGCAAAGCCAACTGTGTTTATTGTTTGACGACCAAGAAATACGTTACGCCTGTGCAACTCAGCTAGAAAACCTTAAAAAACTCTCGTTGCTTGGCTACAGCATTGGCCTAAATAACTTTGCAAAAGATCGCTGTGAGCTAAATGCACTGACCGATATTTCATTCGACTATGTACTACTTAGCTCAACTTTTAGTAAACGCGTATTACAACAAGAAAGTTTTAACTTGCAGTTACAAGGCGTACTAGCCATCACTGAGCTTAAAGGGATTAAGGTTATTGCTAAAGGGCCTTCTATACTCAACTTTAGAGCCTTGCTTGATAAATACGGGCTTAACTTATTTGTTGCTAAGCAGCAAGGCTTACCGGAACCTGTAGCGGCCAACAATAACGCCGCGCAGTTTATTAACTAGGCTTTTTAAGCATCGCTCTTAAGTTAGCAACTCGTGCTTGGCCTTTTTCCATACGCTCTGCTTGTGAGCTCGGCGCTTTTTTGTTTTCAAACGCTAAGTCATCTTGTGGCAACTCTTGTACAAAGCGACTTAGCTCGGTTTGCGAGGTTTCGCCAAACTGGCGGCGTATTTTTGCATACGTTAAGGTCAGCTCTTGCTGAGCTCGAGTAATGCCCACATACGCTAAGCGTCGCTCTTCATCTACGTTGTCTTCGTCAATGCTAACTTGGTGAGGTAGCAGCCCCTCCTCCATGCCGACCATAAACACATATGGGTACTCTAAACCTTTAGAGGCATGCAAAGTCAGTAACTGTACCGCATCTGATTCATCTTCCTCCTCGTTACGCTCTAACATATCGCGAAGTGTTAATTTGCTGACTACTTCAGGCAAGGTCATTGGCTCATTATCAGCGTCGCCTGTGAGCATATCAGTGATCCAACGATACAGCTCAGAAACGTTTTTCATGCGCATTTCTGCTGCTTTAGCACTTGGCGATGACTCATATAAGTACGCTTCATAGTTAATATTACGCACTAAGTCTTTTACAGCTTCAAGCGTATCGCTTCGTACCGCGTTATCAGAAAGCTCCACAACCCAACGTGCAAACCCTGAAAGCGCATTTAAGCCACGTCCTTTAAGGCGGTAGCCTAAATCGTTATCAAAACAAGTGGCAAATAAACTTTGGTGCTTTTCGTTTGCAAGCGTTCCAAGCTTTTCAAGCGTAACTGTACCTATTTCGCGACGCGGCGTATTAACAATGCGTAAAAACGCGTTATCATCGTCTTGATTAACCAGTAAGCGTAAATACGCCATAATATCTTTAATTTCTGAGCGCGAAAAAAAAGACATACCTCCACTAATTTTATAGGGAATACGGTTACTCATTAATGATTTTTCAAAACCGCGTGCCTGGTGATTACCGCGATACAAAATAGCGTAATCCTTATAGCTGGTGCGCTTCATAAATTTATGCGAAATTATTTCAGCAACAACTCGCTCGCACTCATGCTCTTCATCTCTACAGCCAATCACTTTAATTGGCTCACCGTAACCAAGCTCACTAAATAGCTTTTTTTCGATATCGTGCGGGTTATTGGCAATTAAAATATTTGCTGCTTTTAGGATTCGCTGGGCACTGCGGTAGTTTTGCTCAAGTTTTATTAGCCTGAGACCTGGGTAATCTTTACCTAACAGTACCAAGTTTTGAGGACGCGCACCGCGCCATGAGTAAATAGATTGGTCATCATCCCCTACTACAGTGAAACGCGCTCGCTCGCCTACTAATAACTTAACAAGCTGGTATTGGCTAGTATTAGTATCTTGATATTCATCCACCAGCAAATACCTAAACCGCTGTTGCCAACGCTCTCGAGAGGTGGCGTTACTACTCAGTAATAAGGTGGGGATCATAATTAAATCGTCAAAGTCCAGTGCGTTATACGCTCGCAGCTGATTTTGATAACGAGCGTAAAGCTGCGCAAATAACGCCTTTTGTGCATCGCGTGCCTCACGTATAGCTTGCTCTGGCAAAATTAATTCGTTTTTCCAGCTACCTATTTGCATTTTTAATAGGTTAAGTAGATCTTTGTCTTTTTTAAGCTCGTCTTCGGTTAGCTCGCCTAACAGCTGATTCGTATCTTGATCATCAAACAGTGAAAAGCCTTCTTTAAAACCAAGCGTTTTAAGCTCTTTTTTTATTATTTCCAGCCCTAGAGTATGAAAGGTTGATACCCACAGTCCTTTTGCCTCTTGCTTATTGAGTGTTTGTAATACGCGCTCGCGCATTTCTTTGGCCGCTTTGTTGGTAAACGTTACTGCAGCAATATTACGTGCCTTGTACTCGCATTTTTGTACTAAATATGCAATTTTGTTGGTGATTACACGCGTTTTACCTGAGCCTGCACCTGCAAGTACTAGGCATGGACCACTAATATATTTTACGGCTTCATCTTGTTTAGGATTGAGTTTCATAACGACCAAGGAGATTTAAAAGGCACGTAATTTTACCGTAACCACAGATACAGGCATAGCCATTAGATTAATTAATTCCATTGGGGTGATCATGTATTAAATATGTTAGGTATAAGGTAATATTAGCCATTATCATTTAGGGCAACAGCAAGGGACGATTATGATCAATCCAGCAAAACTTGAAGAAATTGCTAAGCAAATCACCAACAACATGCCGCAAGGTGTAAAAAATCTAGCAGATACATTAGAAGGTAAAACCAAACAAGTTTTACAAAATAAGCTGGCCGAAATGGACTTTGTTAGCCGCGAAGAGTTTGATGTACAAAGCCAAGTACTAATTCGTACCCGCAAAAAGCTCACTGAGCTTGAAGCAAAAGTTGTGTTACTAGAGCAACAATTAAATGCTAAGAATAACGACGAGTAATCCATATTTTTTGCAAACTCAGTTACAAAAAAGCAGCTTTGGCTGCTTTTTGCTTTATTACTCATCCACTAAATCTTAAAAAGTGCATCTAATACATAGTATTGCAGTGGTTGTTGCTGAGTTAAACTTACGGCGCGCATTTTTAGCGCCACTTGCTTGCCGGTAATGGGCTTATAACGCTTTAAAAAAGGCAACCGCGTTAAAATAGGTAAAGCACATGCGCCTATTTGCTCCGCTATTCGCGTGTCGCGTCGCTCACCAATTAATAAAGACGGTTGAAATATACTGACTTTTGCAAAGCCAAGCGATGTTACGTGCTGCTCAAGCTCGCCTTTCATTTTTAAATAAGAGCTCACACTATGTGCATTAGCACCGCTTGACGACACCAAGCAATAATGACTTACTCCGTTATTTACAGCCATTTGCGCCGCAATAAACTGATAATTAAAATCAACTTTACGCTGTGCCGTGATAGAGCCCGCTTGTTTTTTGGTAGTGCCTAAACACGAAAAAAGCACATCCCCTTTAAATAACGTGCAGTAGTTAGTTAAACAATTAAAATCAATAACCTGATTAGTCAGCTTGGCATGTTCAAAATCCAACTTCCGGCGAGTTATAGCAATCACGCGGCTAAATTCCGAGCTTGTGAGTAGCAGCGTTAAAAGCTCACTCCCAACAACCCCTGTTGCACCAATGATTATCGCCGTTTTACTCATTGCTTAAATTACCCACAGCCGGCTGTAGCGAATACTTGGGTAACAGCCTTATTATATACATCACTTTCTTCATCAGCGCAGGTGACAACCGATGATAAGTCGTGTAAATGACCGTTTTCCAACCCATATACCCACCCATGAATTGTGAGCTCTTGCCCTTTATCCCATGCATCTTGCACTATATTTGTTCTGCACACATTCCGCACTTGCTCTATAACATTTAGTTCAATCAAGCGACTTAGACGCTGCTGTTCATCCATTGTATTAAGCTGCGCTAGGTGTTTTTCTTTTACATCACCAACATGGCGTAACCAGTTATCAATAAAACCAAATTTAGCATTATTTAATACCGCTTGAACACCGCCACAGCCGTAGTGGCCAACCACCATAATATGTTTTACTTTAAGTACCTCTACCGCGTACTGCATTACCGATAAACAGTTATGGTCAGTATGTACCACGACATTAGCTACATTACGGTGTACAAATAATTCACCGGGAAGTAAGTCAACAATTTGGTTTGCAGGAACCCGAGAGTCTGAGCAGCCAATCCACAAGTACTCTGGATTTTGTTGCATTGATAATATTTTAAAAAACTCAGGGTTCGCCTCTGTGGTACTTGCAGCCCATCGTTTATTGTTTTCGAATAAATTTTTTAGCTTTCTCATTGTATCTCTTAGTAGGACGGGCTAAAAATTACACCCAGAAAAGACTAGTAATGAGCGCCTTTTTAGTCGGTGTTTGCAAGAATCAAAACATTGCGAGGAGTTAATTTTTTCTCGCAAAAAGTAGTAACAGAAACGTGATAGCCTTGCTGTTGCAAATATAAAGCACGATCGAGCACAAGCCAAACCTCTATTGCTCTTCTAAACACATGTCGAACCAGTTCGATTCGCTCAGTTACTTTTTTACGCGCCTTACCTATTACTAAAAACTTATTGTAATCAGTATCTTGAGGGATAATTAGAGACTTTTTGTCGCCCGCCCAAGCACAAAACTGTGCAAAGGTACCAGAAAACATGGCTTTGTTAACCGAAGGCACACTCACGTAATATTGCTCATGAGTGAGTGACTTTCGAAGTGCGTCAAACCCTAAGCGCCATTCCACCTCAATTTTTCGTATTTTAGCTACACGAGATGGCGCGGTCACAGTTTCTTGTAATGCCAATTTTAAATCGCGATGTGTCAAATTAAGCTGACTACTTTGCCCAGCCTCACTCATTGCTAGGTAATTGTTTTGGGTAAATAAATGATAGCAACACGGCGAAAAACTAATACGTTTAACTCCTGCCTTACTCGCTTGTTGCATAAATGTTTGATGCAAAGCGCCACACGCATGTAAAGCCACTGCATGGGTATCTGTATTAAAAAAGTGGCTTATATCGTCCTCAAGCACATTTGCTTGGCTAAATTGCATAGCTAAACCTTGCTGCTTAGCGCTGTGCTGGCCTTGCTCACATAGGTGTGCTTGTAGCTCAACACTACGCACACTTTGCGCGCCATTAAAAGCAAGCATGCGTCCTAAATGCCCTTTACCTGCGCACCACTCTAAAACAGGTTGTGTCGTATGTGGTAATGCTGAAACAAAGTCTTGCAGTTGCTCGAACTTACGCCCTTTAATACCGTTACTTATCCAAAACGGGTATTCACCGCGCTGTTGCTGGTTGCTCGGCAAATTACAGAGTTCAGGTAGCTGCTCAACACCAGCAATAAGGGGGCTAAAAAATTGATACAGCCGTTGCTGATCGTTATCAAGCCTTACAACATCTTCATCTGGTAAGTTATGCAACATCGCTTGCAGCTCAGGCCACGGTAATTCATCAAAATCAAACGCAGTACATTGCCAATATTCGCGGGTATGCATTAACACGGCATCGAGTGCTGCAAATTGCTCAGCTAGGTTCATAACAACTTAAAGTAATAAAAAGGACGATTAATTATATCAGTTGTGCAGAGCTGCATTAAGTGGTTATTTTTTACCGAGTATTAACCGTAAATAAAGGGGGATCGAAATAATACTTACAATAAAAGCGGCTATTAGCATCCACGACAGTTGTAATTGCTCTGGTTCTTGGTATTTATAAACGAACCCAGCCTTGTGTTCGTCAAACTGCGTTTGCTTTATGCCATAATAATCTGCTATTAAACGCCATTTAGCCATCGACATATTCCCTAAATGGGTCGTCGGAGGCATCACGTAGTCCTTCATAACTTCAGCTTCATAAGCTAGCTGATGAAAACTTTTGTTTGACGCATAAAATTGCTGAGTAATAGTAATGGCTTCATCCATATTCATCATGGCATAACGCCATCCCTTTAAACTCGCCTGATAAAACTTTTCGACTGTTTGTGGGTGCATCTTAAGCATTGACTCGCTGGTAAATAACACGTCACCATACACATCCATACCATAGCGCTGCGGGCATATAAGCCGGTGCGGTGCTCCTTGCTGTGTCATAAAATAAGGCTGAGTTGTGACATACACTTGCATTGCATCAAGTTTGTTTTCTTGCCACGCTTGCAGCGCAGGCTCATCGCCTTCAAAAACTTCTAAAGTAGCTATATCAATGCCGCTGCGTTTGAGCAGGAGCATCAGCTCAGTACTGTCTTTTTTACTTACTTCGGTAATACGTTTAGCAGTAAAGTCGCGAGGGTGAAAAATATCAGAGCTGTCTTTTACCATCCAACAATACGGAGAAAACTGAAAAATAGCAGCCATAGCCACAAAAGGTTGACCGTTTATTCTTTGCTGCAAAATACCCGAGTGCGCTACGCCAAACTGAGCTTCTCCAGTTGCGACTGGAGTGAAAGTGTCAGGCATATTCGGGTTAGCTTCGCGTATGGTTACATTAAGTCCGGCGTCTTTGTAATAGCCTTTTTGCTGAGCCATGTAATAGCCGGCAAACTGAAATTGGTGGGTCCATTTTAGTTGTAAAGTGACTGATTCTTGAGCCATTAGTTGGCTGCAAAAAAGCAAGCTTGCAAGTATTAATCCTTTAATAAGCAACAGAGTGTTCCAAATAATAGTCATTAGATGTAACTATATTTAAAACACACAATAAAGCAAGCATGCCTAAGCGCATACTTGCTTATAAAACGCTTAAGCTGAGACTAAATCACCCACCTTTGAGCTTTGTGGTTGAGAGGTTAAAAACTGCGTAAAACACGGGTTATGAGTTTCGTCGTACACACTGTAACCTAAACGGTTTAAGTGCTCGTTAAACATCTCAAATTGGCTTGGCTCAATAGCAAAGCCCGCCAGAACATTTCCGATTGAGCCACCATGATTACGGTAGTGGAACAAAGTAATATTCCAATTGCTACCTAGGGTATCTAAAAAGCGTGCTAGCGCTCCTGGGTATTCTGGAAATTCAAACCGTAATAACCTTTCGTTCAACTGCTCTGGTGCTTTGCCCCCTACCATATAACGTACGTGTAATTTAGCCAGTTCGTTATCTGATAAATCGCAAAAATGATAGCCGTTGTGAGTTAAGTCTTGTTTTAACTCGTTGAGCTCTTGCTCACCTTGGCGCAATGCAATACCCACAAATATTTGCGCTTCGCCTGGACCTGCATAACGGTAGTTAAACTCGGTAATAGCACGACCACCTAAAGAGGCACAGAACTGCTTAAAGCTGCCTTTTTCTTCTTTAATCGTTACCGCAAGTAGCGCTTCGTTTTTTTCACCCAGCGCAGTGCGCTCAGCCACATAACGTAGGCGATCGAAGTTTAAGTTAGCACCTGATAACACCGCTGCTAAATGTAATCCTTTTAAGCCCGATTGCTGGCTCCACTTTTTAAGCCCTGCGGTTGCCAATGCACCTGAAGGCTCCGAGATAGCGCGAGTAGAGACAAAAATATCTTGCATAGCAGCACAAATTTCATCGCCACTAACGGTGACAACATCATCACAAAACTTTTGTGCTAAGCGAAATGTTTCACTGCCAATGATTTTAACCGCCACGCCATCGGCAAAACTGCCAACACGCTCAAGCTCAACAGGCTCTCCCGCTTTAAGCGCAGCTTGCAAACATGCGCTTTCTTCAGCTTCTACGCCAATCACTTTTATATCAGGGCGTAATGACTTGATATAAACCGCCATACCCGCCAGTAAACCACCGCCACCTACAGGGATAAATACCGCATCAAGCTCGTTAAGTTGTTGCATAAGCTCACGGGCTACCGTGCCTTGCCCAACAATCACATCGGGGTCATCAAAAGGTGGGACAAATACGCCATTGCGCTGCTCTGTTAATTCAAGAGCGTGTGCCTTTGCAGCATCAAAATGATGGCCATGTAAAACTACCTCACCGCCTAGTGCACGTACCGCATTTACTTTTATTTCAGGCGTGGTAACGGGCATAACAATCGTGGCTTTATGCCCAAGGTGTGAAGCACTGAGCGCCACACCTTGCGCATGATTACCCGCTGAGGCCGTAATGACTACCGCCCCTTTGGCTAATTTATTTAATTTATGATAAGCACCGCGTAGCTTAAACGAGTACACGGGCTGTTGATCCTCACGCTTTAACCAAACATGGTTGCCTAATTTATCACTAAGGGCAGCCATTTCGCTGACCTCAGTGACTTTGGCTAATGGTTCCATATTTGCCTGGATAATCGCGCGAAAATAATCGAGCTCTTGAGAAACCATAATTAGCTAAGCTCCTCCAATTTGGCTAAATCACGTACTGCGCCTTTATCAGCACTGGTTGCAAGTAATGCATACGCTTTTAATGCCGATGATACATAGCGATCGCGGTCAAGCGGCTTGTAAGCTTGCTTGCCACGAGCTAATTGCTTTTGTTTACGCGCTTCTAGCTCTTCATCAGTTAATGCCAGGGTGATTTCACGTGTTGCAATATCAATAATAATTTTGTCGCCATTTTCAACATACGCAATAGCGCCGCCACTTGCCGCTTCTGGCGATACGTGACCAATTGATAAACCAGAAGTCCCCCCTGAGAATCGACCATCAGTGATCAAAGCACATTTCTCTGCAAGACCTTTTGATTTTAAGTAGCTCGTTGGGTATAGCATTTCTTGCATACCAGGGCCGCCCTTAGGGCCTTCGTAGCGAATAACCACAACATCGCCCGCTTTTACTTCATCGTTTAAAATACCTTCAACCGACTCATCCTGTGATTCGTACACTACAGCTGTGCCTTCAAAATGCAGCATTTCATCAACAACGCCCGCACTTTTTACAATACAGCCATCAACGGCTAAGTTTCCTGAAAGTACAGCTAAGCCGCCATCTTGTCTAAATGCGTGCTCAACACTGCGAATACAGCCGTTTTCACGGTCGTTATCGCCCTCATCCCAACGGCATTCTTGGCTCATTGCTTTTGTTGTGCGAATGCCCGCAGGGCCTGCACGATAAAACTTTTGTGCAGCCTCGTTATCTGGATCTGTGGCATCCCATTTTTTAACAAGCTCACCCATTGTCATACCCGCAACGTGGTTTACCGATAAATCAACTAAACCCGCTTTACCCAGCTCACGGATTATCGCCATCATGCCACCAGCACGGTGAACATCTTCAATATGGTATTGTGCTGTGGCAGGCGCCACTTTACATAAAAATGGGGTTTTGCGAGAAAGCTCATCTATGTGCGACATGTCAAAATCCACGCCAGCTTCTTGCGCCGCTGCCAATAGGTGCAATACCGTATTTGATGAGCCACCCATAGCAATATCAACCACCATAGAGTTCATAAAGGCGGTGCGGTTAGCAATGGCACGAGGAAGCACCTCGTGATTATCTTTTTGGTAATACTCACGGCACAAATCAACAATGCGAGCACCGGCTTCTACATACAGTTGCTTTCGATCTTTATGAGTTGCAAGCGTCGTCCCATTACCCGGTAGCGCAAGACCTATTGCCTCTAACAAACAGTTCATTGAGTTAGCAGTAAACATCCCTGAACACGAGCCACAGGTAGGGCACGCAGAGCGCTCCACCTGCTCAGAATCAGCATCACTTACGGTATCATCTGCGCCTTTTACCATAGCATCAACCAAATCTAGCTTAATATCGATGTTAGCAAGCTTGGTTTTACCTGCTTCCATTGGACCACCCGATACAAAAATAACCGGTATATTTAAACGCAGCGCGGCAAGCATCATCCCTGGAGTAATTTTGTCACAGTTAGAAATACAAATCATCGCATCAGCGCAGTGGCCGTTTACCATGTACTCAACAGAGTCTGCAATTAAGTCACGCGAAGGCAGTGAGTAAAGCATACCGCCGTGGCCCATTGCGATACCGTCATCAATTGCAATAGTGTTAAACTCTTTTGGAACACCACCGGCTTGTGTGATTGTTTCTGCCATTAATTCACTTAGTTGATTAAGATGCACATGTCCTGGTACAAATTGCGTAAACGAGTTAACTACAGCAATAATCGGTTTACCAAAGTCGGTGTCGGTCATGCCTGTTGCGCGCCATAATGCACGTGCGCCTGCACGTTTACGTCCTTCAGTTGTTGTTGCACTTCTTAATTTAGCCATAGTTACCTCTGTTTTGCCGCTGTGTAAGCGGGTATTCCTCATTCTAAAAATTGTTGAGTTACTGAATGCTGTATTCAGTAACGCGTAAATATGTTTTGGTAGCAGTTACACTGCTTGTTGCTGTAAATTTTCTAAGCTGATTTTTTGCACGTCGACCAACTTGTTTAGCTGACTGATTAATAAATGAACAGGCTTGTCGCTATCTACCGTCATTGCTATCGTATAGTGAGCTTCATCTGTATTAAGCTGAAAATGCGTAAGGTCAAAACCACGGTGACGCACAACACGTAAAAAGCGCTCCACCGCAATACTTTGATTTTTCAATGCAATTGTTAAGCTGTGTTTCATTGTGCTTTCTCCGTAATCATTTCGTCATTTGCAGCCCCAGGTGGTACAAGCGGCCATACGTTTTCTTTATCATCTATACAGGCATGTAAAATATACGGCCCTTCGCTATTTACCAATGCCGTAATTGCATCATCTACTTCGTTGGCCTTTGTTATTGTTTGCCCAGGAATACCAAATACTGCGGCTAATTGAACAAAATCAGGGTTATCTGACAGGTTGGTTTCAGAGTAGCGGCCTTCAAAAAATAGCTCTTGCCACTGGCGAACCATGCCTAAGCGTTGGTTATCTAATATCAGTATTTTTACAGGTAAATTATTACGACGGATAGTGGCAAGCTCTTGGATGTTCATCATGATTGAGCCATCGCCCGACACCGTTATGACAAAATCATCTGGGCGCGCGACTTGTGCGCCAATAGCCGCCGGTAAACCAAAGCCCATAGTGCCTGCGCCACCACTACTTAAATGGTTGCTCGGATGGCTAAATTTCATGTGTTGCGCTACCCACATTTGGTGCTGACCCACATCACAACATACCACGCCTGTTTTCGGCATACGCTGGCTTAATTGGTTCAGTAAGTAAGGGGCAAATACTTTTTCGCCTGGGTAATCGTAACGCCAAGCATGCTTAATATTCATTTCTTTATTTTTATCGCACCAAGCTTTAGGTGTTACAACACACTCAAGTGCGGGTAATGATGTTTTTAAATCAGCAATTAATGACGCTTTAGCAGGTTTACGTTTGCCCACCTCAGCCGCATCAATATCTAAGTGAATTACTTTTGCTTTGGCTGCAAATTTGGCTAAGTTGCCGGTAACACGGTCATCAAAGCGAGCACCTATACACACTAATACATCACACTCTTGGACTGCAATATTAGCGGCCTGTGTGCCATGCATGCCTAGCATTCCTAAGTAGTGCTCGTAATCTGGCAATACACTGCCTAGTGCTTTTAATGTTGATACTGCGGGCATTTGGGTTTTATTTAAAAACTGCATTAATTCATCTTGCGCATCTGCAGCTTGCACGCCACCACCAACATACGCAACAGGCTGCCTTGCTTCACTTAATAACTGATTTGCAATGGCCACTTGGTTTAAATCAAGTTGGGGTAAGTATTCATCAGCAGCTAGCCAAGGCTTAAAAGGCACTTGCGCCATTTGAATGTCTTTTGGAATATCAACAAGTACAGGTCCTGGGCGACCACTTTGAGCTAAGTGCATAGCTTCTTGTAATATTTCGGCTAAATCTTCTGCTCGCTCTACCATGTAGCTGTGTTTTGTACACGAAAGCGACATACCTAACACGTCCACTTCCTGAAAGGCGTCGGAGCCAATAGCGGCAGTCGGTACTTGGCCAGTAATTGCTAACAATGGCACTGAATCCATCATTGCATCGGCAAGCGCTGTTATTAAGTTAGTAGCGCCTGGGCCTGAGGTAGCAAAACAAACCCCTAACTTACCAGTGCTGCGGGCATAGCCTACAGCTGCAAAGCCTGCACCTTGCTCGTGGCGAGTAAGGTAATGCTTTACAGACGCACCATATAGCGCATCGTAAATGGGCATAATAGCTCCGCCTGGGTAGCCAAATACCTCATTTACGCCGTGCTTGGCTAGTAAATCAATTGTTAGTTCTGCGCCTGTCATTAATAACCCCTCATTCCTCAGTGACAACCCAATTACTTACTTAAACTTATAGCTAAAATCTTTAAAAACTCTGTGCTTAAAACTAAAAAGCCCTCCGAACGGTTAGGTGCGGAGGGCTTTTTAATGCTTAAGTTTATAGCACTACGAAGCCCTCGCGGGAATAATCACCACGATAATAATCAGGACTAGGTTAAGTGCATTTGTAAGCATGTAATTAATACCAAATTTAAATCATTTGTAACGAAGCAACACTCTTCGCTGCGTATATGTAGTTGTACCGCGCTGAGGCGAGTAAGTCAACACCCAAATCAATTCAACAAAATATAAAAAAGCGACTTTAAGTGGATTTAAAATTCATAGAAAAACACTTAAATGAAAAAATTATACCCAATTTTTAATCAAACAAATTCACTAACCACATAATAGCTATATCGGGTTTGATTAATTTTTGATGTATTACTCACAAATAAAAAAGTTGTGCGGTAATTACTTCAACACTTTACAAATAAAGCGGGTTTTCGAAACAGTGATTTTTCATCCGTGACCAATATTGTCACCACACCTGTGCATTCAAACCTTTTAAGCACGCCAAAAAATAAATTGGTTTATTAAAGCGCATTAATTTGCGCTAATATTTAATTAACTCAATTTGCTTTAAGGACAAACCATGAAATCGTTCTCTCGACTGGGTCAATTTTTTATACTGACCCTCTTTATAACAATAAGTTTTAATAGCTTTGCAGCACCAGCATTATTCAAGGTAGAAAAAAACGGCACTAGCTCGTATTTGTTTGGAACAGTTCATGTAGGCGATGCCAGCATGAAAGGCTTACCTGAAAAAGTAACTCAGGCTATAGATCAAAGTGAACAAGTTATTGTTGAGGTAGATATTAGTAAGCTCACGCCTTTACAAATGCAGCAGCGTTCAATGCCCTTTATGCTGCTTAAAGGTGGCAAAACATTACAAACAGAGCTATCAAAACAAAACTACAGTAAGCTTAAAGATTACTTTGCGAAAAAATCGATAGATATCGCTATGTTTAATGGCCTCAAACCATGGGCAGTAATGGTTACTATGATGCAAATCGAGTATCAAAATGCAGGCTTTTCTGATCAAACGGGCATAGACAAGCAAGTACTTGCTTACGCTAAAAAGGAAAATATCACGATTGGAGAGTTAGAAACGCTAGAGCAGCAACTACAAATGTTTGATGGCATGGCCTTGCTAAGTAATGAAATGATTGAAGAAACGTTTGAGCAGCTTGCTGATATTAATACTTATTTTATTAAGTTAGTAAACGCGTGGAAAAATGGTGATATGGATACACTTACCCAGTACTACAACATGAGTTTTGACGATAGTAACTACGGTGAAATAAGCGAGCAAGTTATGCTAGTTAACCGTAATAATAAATGGGTAGAGCAATTAGTGCCTCGCTTAGCTAACGAAAAGCTATTTATTGCTGTCGGTGCACTACACTTACCGGAGCAACACGGCTTAATTAAACAGTTAACTGATGCAGGCTTCACGATTACTCGCCTATAAAGTGGTGCTAAAGGTTGGGTATAACAAGCCCAGCCTTTAGTTAAAATCTTCCATTTTTAAGTAATTATCTATTCCTTTAATTTTGTCTGCCGCATGGTGATTTACATAAATAACGGTGCTGGTATTAGCGGCACAAATTTTTTCTATTAATATGAGTACTCGCTGTCTATTTGCTTCATCAAGCCCCAGGCAAGGTTCATCTAAAATAAGTAACGTGGGGTGTTTTACCATAGCACGCACGATTAATAGCATGCGCTGATCGCCACACGAAAGTTGCGTAAATGAGCTATTTTGCTTATCGCTTAACCCAATCAATGCTAACCATTGCTTAGCCGTATTTACCTGCCACTCTACTGGTTTTTGATATAAGCCAATGCTGTCGTAAAACCCAGAAATAACTGTATTTAAAGCCGATATACTCACACGGTAATGCATGTGTAACGCATTTGAAATATAGCCAATATGCTGTTTTATATCCCATATGCTTTCACCGCTTCCACGCTTAAAACCAAATACTTGAATATCATTGCGATAACATTGAGGGTTATCGCCGGTTATTAAATTAAGTAAGCAGGTTTTACCGGAACCATTTTTACCACTCAGTTGCCAGTGTTGGTGTTTATTAATTTGCCAAGTAAGGTGCTTAAATATATTAACCCCTGCGTAGCTAACATTCGCATTATTAAGTTTGACTAATATATTGCCGGCACACTCGGCACGCGCTTGGGATTCATCAGGCTGGGGTATGTCTAAATATGTATGTGTTAAATGCAGCAGTTTAAGCAAGTCGGCACGCGGCTCTGCGTTTGGTCTATTTAGTACTTGCTGTAACTGCCCCTGATTTACATAAGCATAATGAGTAATAAATTCAGGGATTTCATCAATCCTGTTTAGCACAAATACAAAACTAATTTTAGAGCTTAGACCTTCTAGCAAAGCATGTAGCACCGCACACGAATGCGTATCTAAGCCGTCATATGGCTCATCTAATACCACTAAATCTGCATTACTGCTTAGCGCATTTATAAGCAAAAGCTTACGGGTTTCGCCGGTAGAAAGGTCTCTAAAATGCCGACTCAATAAAGCACTATAATTAAATGCATCAACTAATTTAATACGTAAATCATGGTTGTAGTCACCGTTTTTTGGAAAAATAAAATCGTTTACTAGGCTGCGGTGCTCATTTTCAATTTCGTTTTTGATTAACTGTTTTTGCAGATCAGAAGAAACCAACTGTGTATTATTAAATGTGCTGTTAAAGATACCGCCTTGTTGCTTAGCTTCACCCACTAAAGCTGCGCCCAGCGCCGACTTACCTGCACCATTAGCACCTAATAGTAGCCAGTGTTCGCCCACGTTAATTTGCCAGCTTAAGTCATTAATTGTGTAACGGCTTTTACCTAGCCCTTGTAAGTAACCATTAAATTTTTCGAACACAACACGTTGCACAATACAGCCTTCACCATAAGCTAAATAAACAACTTAACGTATAGTAATTTGCTTTAGCAAGCGTATTTAATTGCGTATTAATTTATTTCATTAGCTATGCACACATTTACTAATGCATCAGCCACAGCCTGTCTACTGATTGGTTTATGAATATGCTCACTCGCACCATACTCATAAATTAAGTCCATGTCTTCGGCTGAGGTATTTGCTGTAACAACTATTATGGGCATGGTTTTATTTAGCTCTTTACGTATTTTTTTAGTGGCTTCAAAACCGTCCATTACCGGCATGTTTAAATCCATAAACACAACGTCATAATGAGTTTTAGCCACCTTTTCGCAGGCTTCTAGGCCATTTACAACGCATTCATAGTTCACACTTAAGGTTGCCAAAATACGTGTGAGTAACAAAGTGTTTAACTCGTTATCTTCAACCACAAGGCAAAAAAGGTTTTTATCGACTGCTTTTTCTGTGTGCTGGTTAGTAATTTCAACCGGTAAATTAAGCGTAACATGAGCGCCACTCGCTGCGTTGTTTTTAAATGAAAGCGAGCCATGCAGCGCTTTAACAACATACTGAGCCCGTGTTAATCCCGTTCTTAAGCCTTGAAAGTGGTTAGTTTGTTTAAATGAGTCAAACTCTAGTTCTGTTATTTCGCTCGAAAAGCCACAGCCACTATCTTTCACTGTTAACTGTAACTGAGAATTACGCATGCTCGCCGAGACTTCGATTTCGCCCTTATCAGTAAATTTTATTGCATTACTGATTAGCTCAGTTAATACATGTTGGAAGCGCTGATGATCTAACTTAGCAAAACAGTTAAGGGAGTCACTAAGATGCGTTGTTAATTTTAGCCCCTTTTGCTGCGCTGCATATTCATATGCAAGGACGACTTTATTTACAGATTCTAAAAGGTTTTCGTTTTTAAGGATGGGCGTCCACTTACCTGTGCTTAGTGCTTGCAGGTCTTGAAGCTCATCGAGCATCGACAAAAGCCTTATGGCACAATAGCTAGCCTGCGTTTTAATATTTTGTTGCTCAGTACTAATGGTGAGCTCATCAATCGACGTGATTAAGCCTTGTAAAGGCGTTCTAAATTCGTGGCTTGCTCGGGCAATAAAGTGCTCTTTGTTTTGGCTCATTTGCGCTACAAAGTCCTTTTGCTTTTGAAGTGCCGCTAGCGTGCGCTCCACCTCTTTTTCCATCGGTATAAACACAAATCTTAGTTCAATTAGCAATAACACCATGGCCATTAGCCAACATAACAATTCTAAATTAGAAACACGGTTAACTTTTTTTACTGCCTGTTGCTCAAACAAAGTAACCGCGCGGTCAAGCTTAGCTAAAAGGCTCTCTACATGCGCTACGCTAAGTACCTGTGTGTCTACTTCGCCTTTTTGATACAGCAGCCAGCTAGCTTGAGTAATAAACTCATTCACTTCGCTATCTAGATTAGCTGGCTCAGAAAAGTATAACTTTACTAATTCTGGCGTTAAATAACGGTAGCCACTACCTTGCTTGGTAAGTAGTACCTCATGAGCTGTTTTAAATTGTGCAAGAGAGTATTCGAGTGATTGGGTATGAGTTGCAACATCAATTCGTGATGAAAGAAGTGCATTACTATGCCAGGCAATTTTTTGCGAAAGCATGCGCTGCTTACCCGCCATATTAATAATTTTAGCATCGTACTTTTGTACAGAAAAACCATACTGTAGCAATAACGCAGAGCCACTTATCAACAGAGCAATAGCAATCAGCGCCCATCGGTAACGCTGTCTTACATTAGCAATAATTTTAAACATACAAGGCCGCTTTTTTTATTTTAATACCAATCAGCATAATTAAGTGATCTATTTTGAGGATGGATAAACGTGTTGATAGCAAGGCAAAAAATTCGCTATTTAGTTATTCTCGGCAATTGCTCCTGCATTGCTCTACCTTCTGCATCCATGCAGTCGTAAATGAGAATTTTTTAACGCAGATAGCGACACGTTTAGCCCCTGAAAATGATTAAATATTATTGCGGATTGGTGTAAGTGTAGCCTATATATAGAAAACTCAACATCAGCTTTAGTAATTATATAATTAAAAAGCCCAGTAACATGACTGGGCTAAATGTATTATATCTGCAGCCTAAACACCTGCGTAGCTACACTTTCGTTATCGGTTTTCTAGACGATTATAGTCAAACATACCAAATTCCACGCCGCGATACTCTTTAGCTACTTGGTGCATTATGTCGCTGTATTTCCAAAATTCTGGATGTGAGCGACGAATACCAAATTTTACTTTTAATGCAGCATAATCTGCTTCAATTTGCATCATTGGTAATAGCTGTGCAAATTCACCCACTTCATTTTGATCATGTAAATACCAAATAGCTGCCGGGTAATCGCCAATAAAACCTGGAACGAGCGTAGCAGTATCTTCATCATATGCGCGCTGACCATCTTCATTTAGCAAGCTGGAAATATTGTAATGTGCGTTATGATGAATGAGCGTATAAGCTTTGTGCGATTCATCATCTTGCTTCACCAAAATATACGATATTTGCGGCAATAAGTTGATAGCCTTTGCAGGCATATCATTAAGTGCATTCAATGGCGTGGGGACATTTTTATAATCGTAGTGCTCACTCAACACTGGCGCTAAAGCTTGCTTAATTAAGCTATACAACTCATGTTGTGGCTTATCCGTTTTATATTTAATACCACTTGGTTGACTAAACTCTCGATTGTTTTTAAAGAAAGTAGACAAGCTCGGTGGAGACTTTCTGTACCAACTTTTCTTAATTTGATGGCGCTTTGTCTCTGGTAGTAAGGCTAAAAAGTTTTGCTCACCCTCTAGGCGTAAAAAGTCCATGTAAAGGCGCGTCACTAACTGATGACCAATATTTCCATACACATCAAAACCTGCAACAAGTAAGTAATGAATTCGCTCAAATAACGCGTAATCTAACACCCACATTGTTTTAGGCTCTTGGCCAATAAACCCTTTCACTACGGTGGCACTGTCAAAATGACGAAATATTGTAAGCGCAGCATTCTTGTTATGGCCTTCACCTTTCCACAATAGGTCGGTAGTTAAATGCTCTCCGTTTTTAAACATCTCGTTAGCCAGTTCAACTTTGGCCTGTAAATATTTTTTCTCTCGCACTGAGTACTTAACCCAGTTAGAAATAGGTAAGGCATTACTTTCTTCTGCAGCTGGTAGCTCAAGTGCATCTTCATGCTGAAGCAACATATCTTCTACGGCTGGCGTCGCAACTTTTTCAGGGTCCGCAAAGGCAACCCAAAAGTGATCGTTAATTACATTAAGTGCAATTTGACCTCGACACACAGGCCCTTTAATAAAGCCCATAATAATTAACTCAGCTTCATCAAGCATAAACTGGTATTTGGAATTAATAGGGATCACTTCAAAGGTTTTAAAAGGGTTTGATGCTGACTCAGGTTCATAACTTGGCATTTTAGTGACCGTGTAATCGGGAGCTATAAACTGCTCATACAAACGTGCCAACTTGGCATCATCGAGCTTCAGCGGTAAATGCGTTTTAGATAAAACAGTTGAGCGGTCGTGTAAAAAACGATAATAAACGCGGCTCACTTTAGGGTCGTCATACGGACGACGCGTATTAATGAGTTTAATTTCTTCGCCTGGAGGGGTGCTAGAGCGAACGAGTTTAAAAAAGTTCTCAGGCTCGTCAGAGCCAAAGTATATATGAGCTAAAAACCAGTGCTCGTAAATATAACGTGCGGCTAATTGATATTTTAAGCTGTCTTGGTTTAAAAACGCTTCCCAATTTTTTACATTCGTTAGCTCAACTTTAGTAGGCGGTTTAATATGCGCCATCTTTCCACCATCTTTGAGCCATTTTTGTAAATGATAAAACTCTTGGCTAGATACACCTGGAAGACCGTAAGGCATGCCGCCGTGAGGTTGCTCTGCGGCTAGGCGATCAAACTCTCCCATAGTCGCGCAAGTTTGTGAGCGGCTAAGTGAAAAATCAAATTCATCATCAAGAATTTCATTCTCTGGTAACGGTGCGCTTTGTTTAAGAACGAGTGAATTAAATAACACCCCACCGGCTAGGTTAGCTTCTGCACTTTGGTTACGTTCATTAAGCACAGGAGTAAAGCCTTTTTTACGCCACTGTTTGGTGTTTTGGGCATCGAATAATAGCCGACTTGGCGTTGTGGCTAATAAGCGAGTGCCGTCGTATACAAGTTCCTTACTGAGCCCTCTATCTATTCCTTCAGGTGAAGAAAGCTTTAGCTGACAGGGTGCATCATAACAGCCATGACAAACTACACAGCGTGTATCTAGTACAGGTTTCACTTCTTGTAAAAACTCAGCACCCGCACCGCTATCATGTGGCACAATGCGCTGCTGCGTTTGCTCATTACCAAACATGTCGTTGTAGTGAGCATTGCCTAAATAAGCACACCCACTGAGGATTATAAGGACTAACGAGCTGATCAGAACTTTTTTCATTCTTCATCCTCGTCGCCCAAATCGAAAGTCGGCATCATGTCCATTTGCGGAGAAACAAAGCTGTCGTGTTTTTGAGTATTCAACACCACACTGAGTAATGGACCATGAGTCAGCGTGATGTGTGCATCGTGCTCATAATCTAATAACTCATTAAATTCGCGACTATGCACCTCTAGTTCAAAATTGTCTAAACTAATCGCAACACTACTATCAGGTGCTGGGTTTTGGCATATTTGCGTTAGCAGTTCATCATTAAGAGCAAATGAAATCTCCAAATCCGGCTTCTCAACATCTCGCTCACTTAGCGATTCATTTAAAATAAATAACGGTAAAGTAAGTTTGCTATCTTGTTCAAATTCCATTGTGCTCTCTTGCTGACTGACATGTATTTATCCACCATTATAGCAAAAAAGCATATAAATACTGCGACTAAATAGCCGCTCGAATACTGAAAACCTAGTTCTAAAATTTGATATCATGCATTGTCGATTCAATGATAGAAAACACAGCCCCTTGCGGGTCGGTAATCACACTAAAACGCCCAACATCTGGAATGTCTATTGCTGGCACACAGATAGCGCCATCAAGCTGCGTTGCTTTGGCAACCGCCTGATCGCAATCTACTACCGCAAAATACGGCATCCAATGCGGTGGAATATCATCTGGCCATTCATCGGTCATTTCGAGCATGCCTGCTATCGGTTGCTCATCAATAGTGAATAAGGTGTAGTCCATACCTTCCATGGGTTT